>Ga0255182_1000985_pt1 | contig 16333 bp, 11 predicted proteins | sample Atl_UVDOM_RepA_8_FD_188420 | JGI IMG/M metagenome (GOLD analysis project Ga0255182, IMG submission 188420) | Freshwater microbial communities from Altamaha River, Georgia, United States - Atl_UVDOM_RepA_8d | ecosystem: Environmental > Aquatic > Freshwater > River | place: USA: Georgia...
GAATATACGGATGCAGCCTGCGTCCCCTACACCGCGTCAGCGCTTGCCATTGGGGAGGAGTCCATATACGCCGCTGCGCGGGCGGCTTCTCCCGGGGCGGAAGAGGTGAACATCTGAGACGGTGCGACCGAGCGCGCTCACCGCAGTGAGAGCTTGATCCCGCCGTAGATGAAGCGGCCCTGCTGCGGCAGGCCGTAGGATTCCTCGTAGTTCGCATCGAACAGGTTGTCGGCGCCGACATAGAGCGCGACGCGCTTGCCCGGCAGGTCGTAGTGCAGGTTCGCGTCGAGGAGGGTGTAGGCATCGAGTTCCCGCCGCGCGAGCGGAGTCGTCCGTGAATAGTAGAACTGCTCGCTGACGCGCAGCAGCGAGGTGTACAGCCGCAGGTCCTCCCGCAGGCGGTAGACGCCGCTCAAGCTCACCGTATTGCCCGGCGTGTACTGCTGCTGCTGGCGCTGCGTGCCGGGAGACTCGTCGCGGCTCGTCAGATGGGTGTAACTCAAGTCCAGCCGCAGCCTCGGGATCGCGGCCGTCGTTGCCGTGAACTCCACGCCCTTGATGTCGGTGGCCGCCACGTTTTCGAACAGGCCGTTGACCAGATTGCGCTGGATGAGGCCCGAGACGTCCTGCGTGAAGAAAGTCACGTCGACGCTCGAGTCGAGGCCGAGCGCCTGGCGCGCGCCGGCTTCGTACAGCTCGGCGATTTCGAAGCCCAGTCCCGCGTTGCCGGATACCGGGTCGTGCAGCTGCGCGATCGACGGCGGCCGCACCTTGCGTGCGTGCGTCGCCTTCAGGCGCAGGCCCTCCCGTACGCGCAAGGTGGCGCCGACGTTGTAGCCATAGTCGCCGGTGACTTCCTCGTCGTCGCCCCGCAGCCAGTGATAACCGACGCCGGCGACGACGCCGAGCGCGGGCCACGGATGAAACGACAGTTCCGTCGCCGAGTTCAGCACTTCGACCGCGCGATCCTGCTCGATCAGCCGCTTGCCGAAGGCGAAGCCGGCCAGCCGCTCGACGCGGTTGCCGCCGGTGCCGTCGCCTTCGCCACCCCCGGAGCCGTCGCCGCCGCCGGCCCCGCCGCCACAGACCCGGTCCTGCAGCAGCTGGCCACTGAGGTCGGGCACGGGCACCAGCGGCGCCGGTGGCGGGGCGTTCGGATCCACCGTCGTCGGCGCGCCCACGAAAACGCGGTTGAGGGCGCCGCCACCGGTGTTGTCGACGGGAGACGCGCCCCAGAAGCCATTCGCGTCCGTGCCCCGCAGGCGAATGGTCGAGAACATGTTCGGGCCGACGGCGCCGGCCTCGCCGACCGGCGCGCCGAAGAAATCGGTGACCGTGCCCTTGCTGAACAGCCAGCTCGCCGTATCGCCCTGCAGGAAGGCGTCGCCCTGGCCCGGCCGTCGGAAATTGACCTGGATCGGGTACAGGTAACCGTCGGCGTTCTCCAGCGTTGAGAAGAAGCGCACGTTGCCGATGTCGGCCTGGCTGCCGGCGGCCTGGGTGAAGGACAGGCCGGTCGGGTCGAAGCCCGCAATCGGCGAGATGAACACGCTCTGCAGGAAGCTGCCCGCGCCGTAGTTGTTGCCGGCGAGGTTGGTGATCGAAAAGTCGACGCCGCCGCCCGCGCGGTTGCTCGCGGTCAGGCGTGCGATCGGCGCATTGGCGCCGCCCGCGGTCGTGATGCCGGCGTCGTTGGTCGTCGTGTAGGTGTAGTCGAGGACCAGCGTGGTCGGCGGCGCCGCCGGGGGCGGCGGGGGTGGCGTCGGCGGCGCGGGAATCACGAGCGGCACGTCCTGGATCACGCATTCGCCGACCAGCCGTTCCTGGCGGCCGTCGATCATGAAGGACAGCGTGCCGTCCCAGCGATGCGTGAATTCTGTCTGGTTGTGGAAGCCGGTGGTGCGCGTGCGCGCCTCGTCGTCGAAGCTGTTGCGCACGCTCGGGTCGCTCACCGGGAGGAAGCGCTCGTCCTCGTAGCGCGACAGTTCGCTGATGCCGGCGCTGGTATAGACCCAGGCATTGTTGCGCCAGCGCTCGTTCGGTTCATAGAGCGCGTTCGCCTGCACGTAATAGCTGCGCTCGTCCTCGATGCGGTCGTAGCGCGGCCGCTGGGCGAAGCTGTCGAGGGTGTTGTCGAAGATGCCGGTCGGCATGCCGCGCTCACCGTCGACGTACTGCAGGGAAAGCCCGAACTCCCAGGCCTCCCGCGGCCGCCAGCTGGCGCTCGCGTAGGCGCTGTCGCGCAGCAGGCCGCCGTTCAGGCGCTTGTCGCCGTCCTCGAAGGGCGCGGGCGTGAAGTCGCCGGCGAGCGCGAAGCTGTCGCGCTCGCGATGGCCGAGCGTGACGAAGACGTCGGCCTCGTCGTTGCCCCAGGCGAAGCTGCCGTTGTAGCGCCGCGCGTCCAGGTCGCCCGCCTCGGCGTTGAAGTCGGCGGCCAGCGGACCATCGCCGCGACGCGTGACGATGTTGATCACGCCACCGAGCGCGCCGTCGCCGTAGAGCTGGGAACTCGCGCCGGACGTCAGCTTGATCTTCGAGATCCACTCGGCGGGGATGATGGTCGGGTCGAACTGGCCGTCGGCCGCGCTGTTGAACGGGATGCCGTTCAGCAGCAGCTTGACGTGCCGCGTGCGGAAGCCTCGTACGTCCACCCGCGGCACGCCCTGGCCGCCGACGCGCACGTTGACGCCGGGCAGCAGGTCGATGGCCTCGTCCAGCGATCTTGCGGCCGAGTCCTCGATCTGCGCGCGGTCGACTTCGCGCACCGTGCCCGCCTGCTCGACGACAGGCTTGTGCGCGGTGACGACGACTTCGCCGAGTTCGTAGAGGGCGTCGGCGGCCGGCGCCTGCGCGCTGATGACCGCAAGGCCGAAGCCGAGCGCGCGGCGCCGGGTGCGGCGGCGGAGTCCTCGATTGTTCACGGGCATATTCGCGTTTCAGGCGGCAGGGTGCGGCGGCGTGCCCCGGCAGCCAGCTTTGCGCAGGGCTGCGCCGGTGGTTGGACGAGGGCGGCGCGGCGTCAGGCGCGCCGCGCCGCCACCGGGGCGAAAGGTGAAGTCTTCAGACTGGGCGTCGACGCCGGGCGGCCAGGGCCACGAGCGCGCTGCCCATCAGCCACACCGCGCCGGGCACGGGAACTGGAGCCACATCACCGGTGATGGTGAAATTGTCGATGCGCCACGTGGCGTTGGCCGCGCTCCCGGTGCCGTCCGTTGCGCCGGTGGCAAAGATGCTGAAAGCCACCGTGCCCACGAATTCGAGGGGGGCGGCGGCGAACGACAAGGAGCGGCTCCCACCCGGATTGCCCAGGTTCGTCGTCCCGTTGCCGATTTGCTGGCCGTTGATCGACATCGTCCAACTGGTCGGGCCGTTGCCTTGAGCCCCATTGGACCCCTGCTGCCAGAAATCGATCTGGCTGATGCCCAGGCGCGAGCCGGCGGCGACGTCGAACGAGAAATTGAACGCATTTCCGTCGTGCCAGCTGCGCGCCGCGATCGCCTTGTCGGTGCCGCTCTGTCCGTTCAGGTTTATGAGCGTGGCGTCGCTGTCGCTCCACGCGGTGAAGCTGGTCAGCGTGGCCGGGAGCGTCAGCCCGGGATCGAGGCCAGGATTGAGGAAAGTGCCCGGTGTGGCGGCGCTGTTGAACAGGTACTTGACGGTGACCGGCGTGGATACGGTGGCAGCCTGTGCGCCGGCCGCGGCCATGCCCAATGCCAGGGCCAGCAGCATCTGCCGGCATGAAGATTTGGAGGTTCGGTTCGTCATTGCTGCTTTCTCCCGAGTGAGCGCGTGGATTCGTGACTGCCGTCATGTTTTTCGTATGCGAGAATTCTGCCACGGGAACCGCCAGATGGAAGCCGTGATCCGGTAATCGAGCACGTTTGAAATATGCAATCTTCAGCAGCTATCTTTACGCAACAGCTTCCCCGGCGCGGTAGCCGGGCAGATCGCATCAGCGGAGCCCATGCATGAACATCGAACTGCATCTCGCGTGGACGCTGGTGGGCAAGCAGCGCGAGCCCCTGAACCCGGAACTCATCGCGCTGCTCGACGGCATCGCGAGCGGTGGCAACCTGCGCTACGCGGCGCGTGCGGCGCGGCTGTCCTACCGGCACGCGTGGGGCGTCATCAAATACTGGGAGCAGTATTTCGGGCACACGCTGGTCGCGCTGGTGCGCGGGCGCGGCGCGGTGCTGACGACGGCCGGCCAGACGCTCCGCGAGACCTGGCACAAGACGAACGAGCGCGCACATGCCGCGCTGCAGGACGCGGCGGCCTTTGCGCAGCGTGGCCTCGAACTGCTGACTCGGCAGCAGGACGAGGGCGCCATCACGATCGTCGCGAGCCACGGCCTTGGCGTCACCACGCTCGGCGATCTCCTGCGCAAGGAGGACGTCGAGGTCGACCTGCAGTTGCTCGGCAGCGAGCAGAGCCTCGAGCGCTACGCCGCCGGCGCCTGCCGGGTGGCGGGCTTCCACTTGCCCGAGGGTGGCCTCGGCGCGCGCCTGTGGCGGCGCTTCCAGCCCCGGCTCGATGCGAAGCGCGACGTGCTGCTGCTGGTGGAGTCGCGCGAACTGGGCTTCATGACCAGGCCCGGCGCCGGCTTCGGCGGTATCCGCGACATCGCGAAGCGCAAGCTGCGCTTCGTCAATCGCCAGCCGGGTGCCGGCAGCCGGCTCGTGTTCGACCTGCTGCTCGCGGACGCCGGCCTCAAGCCGGCGGCAATTCCTGGCTACCATCACGAGGAATACACCCACCTCGCGGTGGCGGCAATGGTCGCGGCCGGCGACGCGCAAGTGGCCTTCGGCACGCGCGCGGCGGCGGAGCGTTTCGGCCTCGATTTCCATCGTGAGGTCAGCGAAAGATACCTGCTCGCAGTGCCGCGCGAGGACATCCACCGCAAGCCCTGCGCGCTGCTCCAGCGCCTGCTCGGCTCGACCGCCTACAAGCGCGCGCTGGCCGGGACGCCAGGTTGCGACACGCGTGGCTCGGGCAAGCTGGTTGAACTGAAGCAGGTGCCTGCGCTTGCCCGGCTCGCGCCGATGGTCCGCAAAGGCAAGGACTCTGCCGCATGAGGCGGCTGCCGACGCTGCTCTGCCTCCTGTGGTGCGCGACGGTCGGCGTGGCGTCCGCCGAGACCGCCGTGCTGCGTGCGCATGTCGTGCCGATCGTCAACCAGGAGCACTTCCTCGAACGCGTCCTCGCGGCCTTCGTCGCCGCGCGCGGCATCACGCTCGAGGTCACGCCCATGCACGGGCGCGAAGTCGCCCGCGCCGCACGGGCGGGCAAGGCCGACCTCGTCATCATGCATACGCGTTTCCCGGGACGGCAGCGCCTGCTGGACGACGGCGTGATTGCCGCCAGCGTCGAGGTGTTCGCCAATCCAATCGCGTTGCTGGCGCCGGCGAACGACCCGGCCGGCGTCATCGGCGCGCCGAGCGCCGCGGACGCGATGGCGCGCATCCGCGCGCACGGCGCCTGCGTGCTCGAGAACGATCTCGACGGACTGGTACGTGTGACCCGTGAACTGGCCGGCGAGGGCGCTTGCTACAAACGCGATCGGGACGCCGTGGGCCTCGGGGCGGTGATGCTGGCGACGAAGAACGGCTGGTACACGTGGTGGGGCTTTCATCCCTACGCGATGAGCGGGCAGACGCTGCGGCCGGTCGTGTGGCCCGAGCCGGCGCTGCTGCGGCCGCTTGGCGCCGCGGCGGTGCGCGACGCGCCGGGCGCCACGCTGGCCGCCGATGTTATCGCCTGGCTGCGCAGCGCCGAAGGCCGACAGGCGATCGCGGCATTCCGCCTGGCGGGCTATCCCGCCCAGCAGGCTTTCTGGCCGGTGCCCTGACGGGCACGTTCGCGCGCCCCGGACCAGGGCTGTCCGCGCTTCGACTCTCGACATGCCAACGGAGGACTCATGGACAAAGATTCATTCGAGCGGGGACTCGCAACCCGCAAGCAGGTGCTGGGCGCGGACCACGTCGAGCGTGCGCTCGCAAACGCCGACGACTTCAGCCAGCCGCTGCAGGAACTCGTCACCGGCTTCGCGTGGGGCAGCGTGTGGCAGCGCCCCGGGCTCGAACTCGCCGAGCGGAGCATGCTCACGGTGGTGATGCTCGTCGCGCTGAACCGGCCGCACGAGTTGAAGCTCCACCTGCGCGGCGCGCTCAACAACGGTGTGTCACGCGAGAAGATCCGCGAATGCCTGCTGCATGCAGGCGTCTATTGCGGCATGCCGGCGGCGGTGGACGCCTTCCGCGTCGCGCGCGAGCTCTTCGCGGAAGTCGATGCGGGTGGGTGAGCCCGCCCGCTGTCGATGACATGGCGGCTGCCCGGGCCGTCTTCGAAAAATCGCGCGGCGGCTCCAGCACGCCGCCGCAGACACTTTCCAATTCAATCCCTCGCGGTGCTCTTGGTGGCTGACCGGCCCTGGCTGCCGTCGCCACGGACATAGTTGCTCCGTGGTGAAACCACGGCGCGTCCACCCACGCGGGTTCAGGCGAGGAAGGCCAGCAGTTCGGCGATGACCTCGTCCGGCCGTTCCTCCGGCAGGAAATGACCGCAGTCGAGCGCGCGGCCGCGCAGGTCGTTCGCGTACTGGCGCCAGACGTCGAGCACCGCGTAGTGACGGTGCACGAAGCCGCGCCCGCCCCATAGCACCAGCAGCGGGCATTCGATGCGTTGCGCGCTGCTGGCCGCGTCGTGCTCGAGGTCGATGCTCGCCCCCGCGCGGTAGTCCTCGCAGGCCGCGTGCACGTTTTCCGGGCGGCGATAGCAGCGCTCGTATTCGGACAGTGCTTCCGGTTCGAAGACCGCGTCGGGTGCGGCCCAGCGGCGCATGCACTCGCGCATGTACCAGCCGGGATCGGCGCCTATCATGCGTTCCGGCAGGCCGTCCGGCTGGATCAGGAAGAACCAGTGGTAATAGGCGGTCGCGAAGACCTGGTCTGTGTGCGTGAACAGGTGCCGCGTCGGCACGATGTCCATCACGCACGCGCGCGTGACCCGCGACGGGTGGTCCAGCGCCAGCCGGTGCGTGACCCGTGCGCCCCGATCGTGCCCGGCGACGGCGAACTGCGCGTAACCGAGCGCAGCCATCAGGTCCGCGACGTCCCGCGCCATCGCGCGCTTCGAATGGGGAAAATGATCCGGCGTGCTCGCCGGCTTCCCGCTGTCGCCGTAGCCGCGCAGGTCCGGCATCACGAGATGGAAGTGCCGCGCGAGGGCCGGCGCGACCCGGTGCCACATCGCGTGGGTCTGGGGAAAGCCGTGCAGCAGCAGCAGGGGCGGCCCCTCGCCGCCCCGGCGCAGGTTCAGCCTGACCGTGCCGGTGTCCACCTCGGTGAGCGGAAAGCGATCGTCGAACAGCATGCGGAGTCTCCTTGACCGGGCCACTACCAGCTCGCCCGGGGGCGCCCGGGGCAGGTGGCGATTCTAGCGCGCAAGCCGGGTTGGCGCGGTTGACCCGGCGTGGGCCGGTCCGCGTTTGCCGGCACCTCGTCGCGGCGGGGGTTTCGGCTATGATGCCGGCGGCTCTTCCTCCACCCTCTCGCAGTCCGGAAAACAGTTGCCATGAGCGACCAGCAGCGCTTGACGATTTCCTCGACGACCGTGCCGGGCAAGATCTGGGCCCTGATAAAACCCTACTGGCAGTCGGAGGAGAAGGGCAGCGCATGGACCCTGCTGCTGGTCGTGGTGGGCATGAACCTCGGGCTCGTCTACCTGCTGGTGCTGCTCAACGAGTGGAACAACGCGTTCTACAACTCGCTGCAGAACAAGGACTACGCGCAGTTCCAGGTCCAGCTGCAAAAATTCGCGGTGCTGGCCTTCAGTTACATCGCGGTGGCCGTCTACCAGATCTACCTGCGCCAGATGCTGCAGATTCGCTGGCGGCGCTGGCTCACCGACGCCTTCATGAGCGACTGGCTGGCGAACCGCAATTACTACCGGCTCGAGCTGACCAGCCTCGGCACGGACAACCCGGACCAGCGCATCCAGGAGGACGTCAACAACTTCACCGCGATGACGCTCGGCCTTGCGCTGGATTTCATGAAGTCGGTGGTGACGCTGTTGTCCTTCGTGACCATCCTGTGGGGCCTGTCCGGCGCCTTCGCGCTCACGCTCGGCGGCTCCGAGGTCTCGATTCCCGGCTACATGGTGTGGGTCGCGCTGGTGTATGCAATCGCGGGCACCTGGCTCGCGCACCTGCTTGGGCGGCCCCTCATCGGGCTCAACTACGACCAGCAGCGCTACGAGGCGGACTTCCGCTACGGCCTGGTGCGCCTGCGGGAGAACGCGGAGGGCGTGGCCTTCTATCGCGGCGAGGAGGACGAACGCCGCGGGCTCAATGAGCGCTTCCACCACGTGGTCGCGAATTTCCGCGGGCTGATGACCTGCGGCAAGCGGCTGAACTGGTTCACCAACGTCTACGATCAGCTCGCGATCATCTTTCCCTTCGTCGTCGCCGCGCCGCGCTTCTTCAGCGGCGGGCTGCAGCTCGGTGGACTCATGCAGACGGCGTCCGCCTTCGGCCGCGTGCAGGAGGCGCTGAGCTGGTTCGTGTCGGCCTACGCGTCGCTGGCGACGTGGAAGGCGACGGTCGACCGCCTCACCAGCTTCCACGAGGCGATCCAGCAGGCCGCAGCCACGGAGGACGGGATCCGCATCGATCCCGCCGGACGGCGCGAGCTCGTCGCGAGCGGACTCGACGTGCGCCTGCCGAACGGTCGCGCGCTGCTCGACGCCGTCGCCACGCGGCTGCCAGCCGGTTCCCACGTGCTCGTGACGGGTCCGTCGGGTGTCGGCAAATCCACGCTGTTCCGCGCGCTGGCGGGCATCTGGCCCTTCGGCCAGGGGCGGGTGGAAATGCCGGCCGGCAGCCGGGTCATGTTCCTGCCGCAGCGACCCTACCTGCCGCTCGGCACGCTGCGCGCGGTGGTCGCTTACCCGGCCGGCGAGACCGGCTTCAGCGACGCCCAGCTCGAGGAGGCCCTGTCGACCTGCGGGCTCGGGCATCTCGTCGCCCAGCTCGACGAGGCGCATCGCTGGAGCCAGCGGCTGTCCCCGGGCGAGCAGCAGCGGCTCGCGTTCGCGCGCGTGCTGTTGAACCGGCCGGACTGGCTGTTCCTCGACGAGGCGACCTCCGCGCTGGACGAGGACATGGAGCAGCGGATGTACGGCCTGCTGCGCGAGCGCCTGCCCGCAACGACACTCGTCAGCATCGCGCATCGACCGACGGTGGCCGCCTTCCACGACCTGCGCCTGAAGCTCGCGCCGGGCCCGGGCGGTGCGCAGGTCCGGCTCGAGCCGCTGGCCGCCGTAGCGCACTGAATATGGGCGGGCGGCGCAGCCGCGCACCGTGCGCGGGCGGCGCGCCCTGCTGTCGCAGGTGATGCGGACAGCACGCCCTGTCAGCGGGTAAGATACCGGCAAAAAAATGGACTTTTGCCCTTGAGTTCGCTGCGCTCGGCCGACAAGCCCCGCATCCTGGAAGGCATACGGGTACTCGACTTCACCGCCGTCGTCGCGGGCCCGTATTGCACGCGCCTGATGGCCGACCTCGGCGCCGACGTGCTGAAGATCGAGTCGCGTGATGGCGACCTGATGCGTCACACGCCGCCGTTCCGGGACGGCGCGAGCGCGCTGTTCAGCCAGCTCAACGCCGGCAAGCGTTCGCTGGCGCTCGACCTGAAGCAGCCGGCCGCGGTCGCGCTGGTCAAGCGCCTCGTTCCCCACTACGACGTCGTCGTCGAGAATTTCAGCCCCGGCGTGATGGCGCGTTTCGGCCTCGACTACCCGGCGCTGGCCGCGCTCCGCCCGGACCTCGTGATGTGCTCGATTTCCGGTTTCGGCCAGACCGGCCCGGATGCGCACAAACCGGCCTTCGCACCGATAGTCCACGCCTGGAGCGGCTATGACGCCGTCACGCTCGGCTACCAGAACGAGGCGGGTCAACCGCTGAACATGGGCTTGCCGGTAGCGGACAACATGGCGGCCGTCCAGGCCTTCGGCGCCATCATGGCCGCGCTCTACCACCGCCAGGCGAAGGGCGTCGGCCAGTACATCGACATCTCGATGTACGACACGCTGCTGGCGAGCATGCAGAAGGATTTCCAGCAGATGCAGTATCCCGAGGGACGCGATCGCCGCTACGGCCCGCTCGCGACCCGCGACGGGCACGTGCTGGTGGTGTTGCTGACCCAGCGCCAGTTCGAGCAGCTCGCCGATGCGCTCGAACGGCCGGCGCTGAAGGCCGATCCCCGCTTCGCGACGACGACCGCCCGTCTCGGCCACTACGCGGCCCTGATGGCGACGATCGGCGAGTGGTGCGCCAGCCTGTCGACCGCGGAAGCCGTCGCGCGCCTGGAAGCCGCCGGCGTGCCGGTGTCTCCGTACCGGGAACTCGCCGCCGCGCTCGACGATCCGCAACTGGCGCACCGGGAGATGTTGACCCGGGTCGTCGATGCGGCCGGCCCGCTGGTCGTCCCCGATTCGCCGTTCCTGTTCTCCGCGACGACGGCCGCGGTGCGCCCGGCCGTCCCCGGCCTGGGGGAGCACGGCCCCGCGGTGCTGCGGGACGAACTCGGCCTGGGCGAGGAGGCCTGTCGCGAACTGCAGGACAGCGGAGTCCTCGGCGGCGGCTGAGCAAAAAACTTCAAAACAAATGCTGCCAGCGCTTGAAGCGATGGCGGCGCTTTTACTAAATTGAACCCGGGACAATGACCGGGGGAGGGCGAGTCGTGAGCAGCGAAGAATCTGACCTGGAGAAACCCTATCTGACCCCGACCGAGGCAGCCGCGCTGCTGATGGTCGCGCCAGTGACCTTGCGTGCCTGGGCCGCCAAGGGCTTGCTCCGCGCCCAGGCGACCGCCGGCGGGCATCGGCGCTTCCTGCGCCGCGACCTCGAGCGTTTCGCCCGCGACCGCGGCCTGCGGCTCAGCGACCGCATCCCTGAGAGCAGCGAGATGCGCGTGCTGATCGTCGACGACGACCACCTGTTCGCGGATTTCCTCGTCGAGTTCCTGACCAGCCGCGGCGCGCACGCCGTCGCGGTCTACGACGGCTTCGCCGCCGGTCGCCGCGTCGAGAGCTTCGCGCCGGACGTGGTGCTGCTGGACCTCATGATGCCGGGCATGAACGGCATCGAGGTATGCCGCCAGCTCAAGCATGAGAAGTCCACCCGGCACATCCGCGTCATCGCGATGACCGGCTACGCGGACGGGGCCGAGAAAACCGCGGTGCTCGAGGCCGGCGCCGAGATCTGCCTCGCCAAGCCCCTCGACTACGAGCGCGTGCTCTCGCTGATCGGGCTGCAGGCACAGCAGCAGGCGCCCGTCGTCGCCGACTGAGACCTGCCCGGTCCGGCAGGCGGGCCTCTGACAGGAGGCCCCGCCGGCCCGCGGCGCCGCGCTCAAGCGGTCCCCCGTGCGCGCCGATAGGCCGCGCATGGGCATGTGCAGGCCGAATCCTCATCTGACCGCACCGGACGGGCGCGCCGGCAAACGCCGGACGGCGGTCGCCTGCCTGTTCCTCGTGCTGTGCGCCCTCGGCGCCACAGTGCCTTCGATCGAACACGCTCTCGAGCGCGCAGCGCCGCAGGGGCACGACAGCGCCGCGCCGGCCGACGGCGACCGCCAGTGGGCGCGCGGGCTGCTCCTGCTCTGGGGCGCGCTTGCCGCGTCAGGGGGCGTTCCGCTGGGCATGCTCCTGGGCGCGAGGCGTGAATCAGCACGCGAACGCCGCCGCATGGCCGCCGAGCAGTCGCAGCTCCGGCGCATGGCCGAGATCGCACGGCGTGCCGGCAGCGCGATCGCAATCACCGACGCGCGGCGCCGCATCGAGTGGGTGAACCCGGCCTTCGAACGCCTTTTCGGTTATCGCCTCGACGAGCTGAAAGGGCGGCGCTCCCGCGAACTCTTTCTCAGCGACCGCTCCGACCCGGCCGCCATCGAGCAGCTCGTCGCGGCGATGGAACGGGGCGTCGCGGCGAGTGCCGAGATGGTGTACCGCAGGCGCGACGGCAGCGACGTCGTCACGCGCGTCGAGGTGGATACGCTGCGCGACGAATCGGGCGCAGTCACCGGCTACATGGGGGTGCATACCGACCTCACCGGCCAGCGCGCCACGGAGCGCGCGCTGCACGCGAGCGAATCGCACTTCCGCCTGCTCGCGGAGGCGGCGCTGGTGATGGCCTGGCGCGAGGACGAGTCCGGTGGGGCCACGTGGTTCAACGACCAGTGGCTGGCCTTCGTAGGCCGCGATCTCGCGGCGGAGCGCGGCGAAGGGTGGCTGGACAACGTGCATCCCGACGACCGTGCGGCCTGCCGCGTAGCGTCGCGCGCGGCGCTCGCCGCACGCGAGGGCTTCGAGGCCACCTATCGCCTGCGCCGCCACGACGGCGAGTATCGACGGGTTCTCGACCGGGGCGCTCCGCGCTGGGACGACGCCGGCCGCTTCCTGGGCTACATCGGCGCCGTGGTCGACATCACGCCGCTCGACGACCAGCAGCGCCAGCTGACGGACGCCCGCCTCGACCTCGAGGACGCCATCGAGAGCATCGACGGCGGTGTGGTGATCCTCGACCGCGACGATCGCATCGTCATGTGCAACCAGCGCTACCGGACGATGTTCGACATCCCGGTCGAGGTCTCGCAACCGGGCATGCGCTACGCGGACATGCTGGTCGCCTTCTACGACAGGCACCCGGAATTCCGGTGCGGGGCAGGCACGGTGGAGATCGTCGCGCGGCGCCTCGCGCGCCACCGCGTAGAAGGGCCCTGGGAATGGCGGTTCGGCGACATGTGGGTCCAGGGTCGCGAGCGGCCCACGAGTTCGGGCGGCGCCGTCTGCCTGCGGGTGGACGTCACCGGCATCAAGCGCACCGAGGCCGCGTTGCGGGACCGGCAGGAGTTCCTCGAACTCGCCGTGCGCGCGACCAACGACGGCTTGTGGGACTGGAATCTCGTCACCGACGAGCTGTACTTCTCGCCGCGCTACCACGAACTGCTGGGCTATGCGCCGGGCGGGCTGCCGACCAATCTCCGCGGCTGGATCGAGTACCTGCACCCGGATGACCGGGTCGGGATAGTGAAAGTGATGCGGCGCGCGCAGCGTGCCGATCAGCACGCCACTTCCGTCGAGTTCCGGTGTCGCACCGCTGCCGGCGGCTACCGCTGGTTCGTCGCGCGCGGCATGGCGATACACGACGGGAACGGCCGTGCGCGACGGATGGTCGGCTCCATCTCGGACATCCACGACCGGCGCTGCACCGAGGCGGAAACGATGCGCGCGCGCCGGCTGCTGCGCGACGCGATCGAAGCGATGGATGCCGGCATCGTCTGCTTCGACGCCGACGACCGGCTCGTGTTCTGCAACGAGCGCTATCGCACGATGTACGAGCTGCCGCCGCGACTGGTGGCGCCCGGCGTGCCGTTCCGCGACATCCTGCGCTACTACGGGGACCGCCAGCCGGCGATGCGCGGCAGCATGAGCGTCGAGGAATTCGTCGAATTCCGGCTGGGACAGCATCGTCGCCAGCGCGGCGTCTGGGAGCAGAAGCTCGGCGAGCGCTGGCTGCTGGTCAGTGACCGGCCCACGGCCGACGGCGGGCTCGTCAGCCTGCGCACCGACATCACGAATTTCAAGCGCATCGAGGCCGACCTGTCGCTGGCCAAGCGGCGTGCCGAGGCGGCCAGCGTGGCGAAGACGCGCTTCCTCGCCAACGTCAGCCACGAGCTGCGCACCCCCTTGAACGGGGTCATGGGCATGCTGCAGATGCTGGACACCCCGGCGCTGGCGCCGCCCTACGCGGACTACGTCGGGCTTGCGCTGCGCTCGGGACGCGCCTTGCTCGATCTCATCGACGACCTGCTCGATACCTCCAAGATCGAGGCCGGGAAGTTCGAGCTGGAGCGCATCGCGTTCGTCCCCGACGACGTGGTCGCCGACGCGCGGGCCGTGGTCGCGCCCGCGGCCGACGCCAAGGGGCTCGTCCTCGACTTCCGCCTGGACCCCGTGTGCAGCCAGCGCGTCAGCGGCGACCCGGTGCGCCTGCGCCAGGTGCTGACCAACCTGCTCGGGAATGCGGTCAAGTTCACGACACGCGGCACGGTCACGCTTTTGGTGGCGCGCGGCAGCGGGCCGGGCCGCCTGCGTTTCGAGGTGCGCGACACGGGCATAGGCATCGAACCCGAACTGCAGGCCAGCATCTTCGATCCCTTCACCCAGGCCGATGCGGCGACCACGCGCCGCTTCGGGGGCACCGGCCTCGGGCTCGCGATCTGCCGCAGCATCGCCGAGCTGATGGGCGGCGAACTGCGCGTCGAGTCGACTCCCGGGGAGGGCAGCCGCTTCTGGTTCGAAGCCGCGCTCCCGCCCGCGGGCAGCGGCGGAACCGGCCGCGCGCCGGTGGCGCCTGCGCACTCCGCCCCGCTGAGGGGGCAGGTACTGGTCGTCGACGACATGGAAGTCAACCTGCGGGTCGCGGCGGCGATGCTGCGGCGGCTCGGCCTCACGGTGGCGACGGCCGCGAGCGGCGAGGAGGCGCTCGCGGAGGTGGACCGGTGTCGCCACGACCTCATTTTCATGGACTGCCAGATGCCGGGCATGGACGGGTATTCGACGACACAGGCGCTGCTGGAGAAGCTGGGCGCGGAGTGCCCGCCCGTCATCGCGATGACCGCGCATGCGGGCGCGGACGAACGGGCCCGCTGCTTCGCGGCCGGCATGGTCGAGCATCTGCCGAAGCCGGTCGATTTCGCGGCGCTGCGCAGCCTGGTCGAGCGCTTGCTCGTGGGCCGCAACAGCCCCGGCGCGGTCGCGCCGGGGCGTCTCGATGAATTGCGGGCGTGCCTCGGATCCGACGGCCTGGCGAGCCTCGCGCAGGAATTCAGGGACACGATGGCAGCACGCATCGCGACCCTGCGTAGCGCGCTCGCGGCAGGCGATCGCCCGGCGGCAGTGCAGCTGGCACACGCCATCCGCGGCGCTAGCGTGAACCTCGGCGCCGACGGACTCGCAGGCCTCGCCGCGACGCTGGAAGCCGAACTCGGTGCCGGCGCGCCGCTGGCGCCGGCCTGCGTGGAGGGCTTCGAGGCGCAGTTGGCCGCTTTCGACCGGGCCGTCTCGACGCTGCCCGCCGCGGCGTGAGGCGCCGCGGCGTTCCCGCAAAGAAAAGGGGGGCTGCAAGCCCCCCTGAACCTTCAGACGCGGGACGGGCGCCCGCGAGCGCGCCCGCCCGTGCGGCTCAACCCCGCATCTTCACCTGTTCCCAGGCCGGATGCAGGCTCGCCTTGGCGCTGGGGCGCGCGTCCATCCGCTTGAACCAGGCGCTGATGTTCTTCAGCTCGGGATTGATCGGCTGGCCGACGTCTTTCGCGAAGTCCATGCAGCAGTACAGCGTGATGTCGGCAAAGCGCAGCGCGTCGCCACAGATGAACTCGCGACCGGCGATCAGGCCGTCGAGCTTCGCGAGCCAGTCCTGGGCCTTCGCCTTGAGCCCCGTCGCCGCTTCCGGCACGCAGTACAGGCGGTTCTTGAACAGCTCGTAGCCTTCCGCGAAGCGGAAGCCGTTGTACATGTGCTCGGTGATATTGAGTTCGACGCGGCGCTGCCAGGTGCGCGACAGGGCGCGCTCCTCGGCGGTGCTGCCGATCAGTACCGGCGTCGGGTGCTTTTCCTCGACGTATTCGCAGATCACGGCGGTTTCGGCGACGACGGTGCCGTCATCGAGTTCGAGCGCCGGCAACTGGCCGCCGGGATTGCGCTTCAGATAGCCTTCCTGGCGATTTTCCCCGCCCAGCAGGTCGATGCTCTCGGTCGGCAGGTTGAGGCCTTTCTCCGCGAGGAACATGCGCACCACGCGCGGATTCGGGCCGAAGGAATCGATAAGTTTCATTTGAGCCTCCTGAACTGGCATTTTTCTGGTCACCGGCGGGGTGCCGGACAAGGGCGGGCGGTGACGCGCCCCGCCGCGTGCCGTTCGGCACGAGCAGGGCACGGTAGGTGGCTTGGCGGATAGCGTCAACCTGGCATCGGGCTCGCGCGCGGCGGGGCGGCGCCGACCGCGTCGAGCCGGCCGCCTGCGCCGGGGCTCAGGGCTTCTTCACCGGCCTGCCGGCAGGCAGGGCGCCTTCGGCGCGGGCGCGCAGGTAGCTGTACAGCGCGTCCGTGTCCTTCAGCACCGCCGTGTTCTTCGCGAAGCTCGGCATTGCGCCGACCTTGCCGGTGTAGCCGTTGTGCAGCACGTACTTGAAACGCTCGTAATCCACGCGCGTGTTGAGGCGCTCCATCAGGTTCGGCGCGAAGGTGCTGCCCATCGCGCTGCCGCCGTGGC
>Ga0255182_1000986_pt1 | contig 16324 bp, 15 predicted proteins | sample Atl_UVDOM_RepA_8_FD_188420 | JGI IMG/M metagenome (GOLD analysis project Ga0255182, IMG submission 188420) | Freshwater microbial communities from Altamaha River, Georgia, United States - Atl_UVDOM_RepA_8d | ecosystem: Environmental > Aquatic > Freshwater > River | place: USA: Georgia...
GCGCGACACCATGCCGTCCTTGAGCCCCATCAGCCAGCCGGCCGGGGCCCGCACCGGGCCGTGCAGGTAGCTGCGCAGGCTCTGGATGAAGAACACATCGCCCAGGCGATCGATGACCGCCTGCCGCGCGATGCCGTCGCGGCCCAGCTCCTGGTCGAGGTAGGCCAGGCCGATGACCAGCCAGTCGGGCAGGCGCCGGTCGGGCCCCCACTGGACCGTGAGCCAGGCGGGCAAGCCCCCCCACAACCAGGCCTCGGCCACCCCTTCGATGTGCATGCACCCGCTGAGCGTGCGGCCCATGGCCGGGCCGGGGTCGTGATCGGGCGCGTGCACGGTGGCGGCCCCTGCCCCGCCTTCGGCACGCCAGTGCCCGAGCAGGTCCACCCCACCGCGGCGCGGGTCGGTGGCCGAGCCGCTCAGGGTGTGGGGCTGGCCCTGAGGGAAGAAGGCCACGTCGCCGGTGTTGAGCAGCAGGGGCGCCTCGCCTTCGGCCGGGTGCAACCAGACCTGCCCGTCGGTGACCAGGTGAAAGCACGGCTGGCGTGCGTCACCCACGCTCAGACGCCCCTGCGCGCCCAGGCGGGTGCGCACGAACACCGCATCGCGGATGCGCACGTCGGCCAGCACTTCACTCAACGCGTCCATGGGCGTGACTGTGCCCCAAGTTGAGGGGTGGTTGATCGCGAACGTCCGGTTCAGCCTGCAGTTTCACCAGTCTTGGGTGCAACCCCCATGCGCCCGATCGCCATCCGCGCTGAAATGCGCGGCATCCCGATTCTGCAACCGCCAGCCGAACTTTCACGCACCATGACCACACTGACCCGACTGGGCCTTCGCACCCTGAGCCAGATGGCCGGCTCGCCCACGCTGGACCGCCTGGGCCTGCGCAAGCCGACCGAAAAAGTGCTCTACCACGGCACCAAGGCCGGCTTCAAGACCGTGACCGCCGTGAACCGGGCCTTCAAGGCCGTGCAGAAGCTGACCTCGCCTCAGCGCCTGCCCAAGCGGGGCGGCGGCGGCGACCTGTTCGACCTCAGGCCAACCGACGACCAGGCCATGATCGTGGAGGCCATGCGCGTGTTCGCCACCGAACAGCTGCGCCCGGCCGCCCAGAAGGCCGACACCGACTACGGCGCGCCGACCGAGCTGCTGGCCGCCTGTGCCGAGCTGGGCATGACGACCATGGGCATCCCCGAGTCGCTGGGCGGCGTCGGCACTGAGCGTTCGGCCGTGACCAATGCGCTGATCGGCGAGGCCCTGGCCCACGGTGACTTGGGCCTGGCCTTTGCCTGCCTGGCCCCGGCGGCCGTGAGCAACGCCCTGGTGCTGTGGGGCAGCGCCGAGCAGCAGGCCACCTACCTGGAAGCCTTCGCCGGGGACAAGCCGCCCGCCGCGGCGCTGGCGATCATGGAGCCCACCGCGCTGTTCGACCCGTTCGCCCTCAAGACCACGGCCCGCCTGGTCAACGGCAGCTACGTGATCAACGGCGTGAAGTCGATGGTGCCGCTGGCCGACCGCGCCGAGCTGTTCATCATCGCAGCCGACATCGAAGGTCGTGGCCCGGCCCTGTTGGTGGTCGAATCGTCCAGCTCCGGCCTGTCGCTCGAGGAAGACATCGCCATGGGCCTGCGCGCCGCGTCCCCGGCCCGCCTGGTCCTGCAGGACGTCAAGGTGCCGGCGAGCGCGCTGCTGGGTGAAGGCAAGGCCGAGGTGTATGCCGAGTGCATCCACCTGTCGCGCCTGGGCTGGTGCTCGCTGGCCGTGGGCTGCAGCCAGGCCGTGCTGGACTACCTGGTGCCCTACGTGAACGAACGCGAGGCCTTCGGTGAACCCATCAGCCACCGCCAGTCCGTGGCCTTTGCCGTGGCCGACGTGGCCATCGAGCTCGATGGCATGCGGCTGCTGACGTGGCGTGCGGCCAGCCTGGCCGACGCCGATCAGCCGTTTGCCGAGGCCGCCGCGCTGGCGCGCCGCCTGTGCGCCGACAAGGGCATGCAGATCGGCAGCACCGGCGTGCAGCTGCTGGGTGGCCACGGCTTCGTGAAGGAACACCCGGCCGAGCGCTGGTATCGCGACCTGCGGGCCGTGGGCGTGATGGAAGGCGGGCTGCTGCTGTGACGCGGCCAGCCGACCGATCACACCCCTGCCCTTGGATGAACCCGACACCCGTGGAACCCTGACATGATCCAGCTCGATACCCCCCGCAAGTTCAAGCCCCTGGTGCGCCAGGCCCAGGAAGTGGCCAGCGAAGTGCTGCGCCCCATCTCCCGCAAGTACGACCGCGCCGAGCACGAGCGCCCGGTTGAACTCGACATGCTCGCCGCCGTCATCGACGGCATGAACGAAGGCAACAGCGAAGTCGGCGGCACCGGCGCCACCGGCGTGCGCCGCGATGCAGTGGCCGACCCCAGCGTCAACCGCAATGGCACCAACATCTCCACCTGCCTGTCCATCATGGAACTGTGCTGGGGCGATGTGGGCATGCTGCTGTCCATGCCCCGCCAGGGCCTGGGCAACTCGGCCATCGCCTCGGTGGCCAACGACGAACAGCTCAAGCGCTTCAAGGGGCGCTGGGCGGCCATGGCCATCACCGAGCCGGGCTGCGGCTCCGACTCGGCGGCCATCCGCACCACGGCGCGCCTGGACGGCGACCACTACGTGCTGAACGGCGAAAAGATCTACGTGACCGCCGGTGACCGGGCGGACCTGGTTGTGGTGTGGGCCACGCTGGACAAGAGCCTGGGCCGTGCGGCCATCAAGTCCTTCGTGGTCGAGAAGGGCACGCCCGGCTTTGAACTGGCCCGCCTGGAGCACAAGCTGGGCATCCGTGCGTCGGACACGGCCGCCTTCCTGCTCAAGGACTGCCGCGTGCCCAAGGAGAACCTGCTGGGTGACCCGTCGATCAACCCCGAAAAGAGCTTCGCCGGGGTGATGCAGACCTTCGACAACACGCGCCCGCTGGTCGCCTCGATGGCCGTGGGCCTGACGCGGGCCTGCATCGAGGAGATGGAGCGCATTTTGGGCGAGTGCGGCCTCAAGCCCGACCACGACCGCCCGATGCACCGCCAGCCCAGCGCGGTGGCCGAGTTCGTGCGCATGAAGGCCGACTATGAAGCGGCGCGCTTGCTGACGCTGCAGGCGGCCTGGATGGCCGACAACACCCAGCCCAACTCGCTGCAGGCCTCGCTGGCCAAGGCCAAGGCCGGTCGCACCTGCGTGGACGTGGCGCTGAAGTGCGTGGAGCTGGCCGGCAGCCTCGGTTACACCGAAACCAACCTGCTCGAGAAGTGGTCGCGCGACGCGAAGATCCTGGACATCTTCGAAGGCACGCAGCAGATCCAGCTGCTGATCATCGCCCGTCGCCTGCTGGGCAAGAGTTCGGCCGAATTGAAGTGAGGCCCGGACGGCGGCTCACTCCTGCGCGACCGCTTCCACCTGGATGCGCAGGGTGACCGCCATGCTGAAGCCCCAATCCTTGCCGGCGTCGATGCCGAAATCGTCGCGCTGCAAGGTGGCCAGGGCGTCGGCGCCACACAGTTCGCGCTTGAGCATGGGGTGGGGGATGCACTTGAACGATCTGACCTGCAAGGTCAACGGCCGGGTGATGCCACGCAGGGTCAGCGTGCCGGGCACCGCCGTGGGTTTGCCATCGACCCATTGAGCGAGCTGGCCCTTGAACACCGCCGTGGGGTACTTGGCCGTGTCGAACAGCTCGGGGCTGCGGGCCTTGTCATTCATGATGTCCAGGCCGTAGTCGATGCTGTTCATGTCGACGGTGACCTCGACCGAACCCGTCTGCGCCGCCTTGTCGAGCACCACCTGCCCGGTGCTCTTGTTGAACTTGCCGCGCCAGACCGACACGCCGCCCATGTGGTCGGCTTCGAAGCTGGGGAAGGTGTGCGTGGGCGCCATCACATAGGTGACGGGCGCCGCCCCGGCCGATAAGGCCAGGGTGGTCGTGAGGCCGAGGGCCGCGAGTCGAGCGAACATGGGCGAGCTCCAGGAGGTTGGACCGCCAGCATAACGGCTGGCAGACCCTGGGCTGCCGCTCAGCCCACCAGCACCAGGTTGTCGCGGTGGATCATGGACGGGTCCACGATGAAGCCCAGCACGCCCTCGATGTCGCTGGAGGGCTTGCGCGCGATCAGGCGCGCTTCGCTGCTGGCGTAGTTGGCCAGCCCGCGGGCCACGTCCTGGCCCTGGGCATTGCGCACGGCGATGACATCGCCACGGTGGAATTCGCCCACCACCTCGACCACGCCGATGGGCAGCAGGCTCTTGCCTTCGTCGCGCAGCTTGGCCACGGCGCCGTCGTCGATGACCACGGCCCCGCGCAGTTGCAGGTGGTCGGCCATCCATTGCTTGCGCGCCGTCAGCTTGGGCGTGGACGCCACGAACAGCGTGCCGATGGATTCGCCCTGGCTCAGGCGCACGAGCACATCGGGCTCGCGACCCCAGGCGATCACGGTGCTGGCCCCGCTGCCGGCCGCCCGGCGGGCCGCGATGACCTTGGTGATCATGCCGCCCGTGCCCACGCGCGAGCCGGCCCCACCGGCCATCTGTTCAAGCGCCGGGTCACCGGCCGTGCAGACGTCGATGAACCGGGCATTCGGATCCTTGCGCGGGTCGGCGCTGTACAGGCCCTTCTGGTCGGTCAGGATGACCAGCAGGTCGGCCTCGACCAGGTTGGCCACCAGCGCGCCCAGCGTGTCGTTGTCGCCGAACTTGATCTCGTCGGTGACGACGGTGTCGTTCTCGTTGATGACGGGCACCACGCGGTGCGACAGCAGCGTCAGCAGGGTCGAGCGGGCATTGAGGTAACGCTCGCGGTCGGCCAGGTCGGCGTGGGTGAGCAGCACCTGGGCGCTGCCCATGCCGTGCGAGCGCAACTGGGTTTCGTACATCTGCGCCAGCCCCATCTGCCCCACGGCGGCCGCGGCCTGGAGCTCATGGATCTCGTGCGGACGGGTGGCCCAGCCCAGTCGCTTCATGCCTTCGGCAATGGCCCCCGACGACACCATGATGACCTCGCGACCGTCGGCGGCCAGCGCGGCCATCTGCCGGCACCAGTTGCCGATGGCTTCAGCGTCGACGCCCTTGCCTTCGTTGGTCACCAGGCTCGAGCCCACCTTGACCACGATGCGGCGGGCGTTCTTCAACTCGTCGTTCATGTCGGTGCTCTTCTGTGCAGGAAAGAGGCGGTCAGCGGAAGCGCGGGTCGTCGGATTCGGGCGTGAAGGTGGCGTCCGGGTCGCGTCGGGTCGCGGCTTTCTTGGCGGCCGTCTTCTTGGCGGCTGCCTTCTTGGCGGCTGTCTTGCTGGCAGGTGCCTTCTGGGCTGCCGTCTTGCTGGCCGCCTTCTTGCGCGCCGGCTGGGTGGCCGCAGCCACGTCAGCGTCGTCGCGGTGCGGCACCAGGTCTTCGAGCTCGGCGGTTTCTCGGGCCGACGCCTGGAGCGCCACGTGGGGCTTGACCTCGGCCGCGATCAGGTGCCCTTCGTGCTCGTCGTCGAAGCGCACGTCGCGCTCTTCATGGTGTTCCTGCATGCTGGCCACGTGCTGGTAGATGGCCTGCACGAGCGGCTCGCAGCCCTCGCGGGTGAGCGCCGAGATCTGGAACACCGGGCCCTTCCAGCCCAGGCGCTTGACGAAGGTGACCACGCGCTGCACCCGCTCTTCGGCGGGCACCATGTCCAGCTTGTTGAGCACGAGCCAGCGGGTCTTCTTGTAGAGCTCTTCGTCGTAGATCTTGAGTTCCTTGACGATGGCCTTGGCCTGCTGGACCGGGTCGACGCCCTCGTCGAACGGTGCCAGATCGACCACGTGCAACAGCACACGGGTGCGCTGCAGGTGGCGCAGGAAGTAATGGCCCAGGCCGGCGCCTTCGGAGGCACCTTCGATCAGGCCCGGGATGTCGGCCACGACGAAGCTCTTTTCGGGGCCCACGCGCACCACACCCAGGTTGGGGTGCAAGGTGGTGAAGGGGTAGTCGGCGATCTTGGGCCGGGCGTTGGAGATCGCCGCGATCAGCGTGGACTTGCCCGCATTGGGCATGCCCAGCAGGCCAACGTCGGCCAGCACGCGCAGCTCCAGCTTGAGCTTGTAGTGTTCGCCGGGCCAGCCCAGCGTCTTCTTGCGCGGGGCGCGGTTGGTGCTGGTCTTGAAGTGCAGGTTGCCGAAGCCGCCGTCGCCGCCCTTGGCCAGCAGGCGCTTTTCGCCGTGCTCGAGCAGCTCCATCATCACCTCGTCGGTCTCGAAGTTGCGGATGATGGTGCCCACGGGCATGCGCAGCACGATGTCCTCGCCCGCTGCGCCGAACTGGTCGGAGCCGCGCCCGGACTCGCCATTGCGCGCCTCGTGGCGACGCGCGTAACGGTAGTCGATCAGGGTGTTGATGTTGCGGTCGGCCATGACGTAGATGTGGCCGCCGCGCCCGCCGTCGCCGCCATTGGGGCCGCCGAAGGGGATGAACTTTTCGCGCCGGAAGCTGACGCACCCGCTGCCGCCATTGCCTGCCGCCACATCGATGGTGGCTTCGTCAACGAATTTCATGGTGTTGCCTGGTGGGTGCGCCCGTCACGGAGCGTGAAATGGGGATCAGAGTCAAAAAGCGCAAAAGCCCCGGCGAGCCGGGGCTTGGCACCTGGGGGTGCCCGAAGGCCCCCGGGGTGTGTTCGGCCGATCAGACCGGGGTCACGACGACCGTCTTGCGGTTCAGCGGGCCCTTGGTCGTGAACGACACGGTGCCATCGACCAGCGCGAACAGGCTGTGGTCGCGGCCGGTGCCCACGTTGGAACCAGCATGGAAGCGGGTGCCACGTTGGCGCACGATGATCGAGCCGGCGGGCACGACTTGGCCGCCGTACACCTTCACGCCGAGCATCTTCGGTTGGGAATCGCGGCCGTTCCGTGTGGAACCGCCGCCTTTTTTCTGTGCCATGGATCTGCTCCTTGGGAACTGAAATGAGAAACGGAAAGGCGCGAGATCAGGCGTTCACGGCGCTGATTTGCAGCTCGGTGAAGTTCTGACGGTGACCTTGGCGCTTCTGGTAGTGCTTGCGGCGACGCATCTTGAAGATGCGAACCTTGTCGTGACGGCCGTGGGACACCACGGTTGCCTTGACAGTTGCGCCAGCCACCAAGGGCGTGCCAACCTTGAGTTCAGCGCCGGAGCCGACAGCCAGAACCTGGTCGATCACGATCTCTTGGCCAACTTCCGCAGCAATCTGTTCTACTTTGATCTTTTCGCCGGCAGCAACCTTGTATTGCTTGCCACCGGTTTTTATGACCGCGTACATGTGTGGACCTTTCAATCTGAAATGAAACTTCACCCTTGTCAAAGGGCGAAGCTCTCCACTGTACCACGTTGCTGTCCGTTTGCATAGAGGGCGCGCTGCTGCTCGTCCCAGGAGCCGGCCTCGGCCTCGGGTGAGGCGCTCGCGTCGAGCACCGGCTCGGCGTTGTCGTCGGCGGCCACCGCGCCCGGGTGCAGGTGCACGGCCGGCGTCGCCGCAGCCGGCGGCGCCGCATCGGCCTTGAGGGGCAGGCTGACGCCCCGACCATCGTCGTCACCGGGGGGCGCCCACCCGAAGAACTGGCAGACCTCGTCGCGCTTGGCCAGGGCATCGGTGAAGCCCAGGTGAATGAGCTCACGGGTGAACGACGATTCGAACAGCAGATAGGACGCCAGGGCCGAGCCGCGGGCCGTCTTGCCGCGGCCGTACACACCGACGGCCCGCAGCATGGCGCGCACCGCCGGCGGCAGGGCCCAGAGGTGGCGGGCGGCGATGTCGTCGATGCGCTGCGAGGGCGCGATCACCAGGATGTCGACCGGGCGCAGCGGCGTGTGGGCGCGCACCTCGGGCGGCAGCAACTCCAGTGTGCGGTTGACGCGCTGCAGCCGTTCGATGTCCACCGCCAGCGCGTCCAGGAAGATGCTGGACATGGCGTGGCCGGCGATCTGCGCGAGGTTCGGGTATTCGGCGATGGCGTCGCGCTGGGCCACGGGCTCCTGCAGGCGTCCGGCCCCGACCACCAGGATGCGATCGGCCCCCAGGTGGATCGCCGGCGAAATGGGCGCGGCCTGGCGCATCGATCCATCGCCGAAGTAATGGGGCCGACCGTCGACATCGAGCTTGACGGCCGGGAACACGAAGGGGATGGCACTCGATGCCATCAGGTGGTCCATCGTGATGCTGTCGCGCACGCTGATGCGCTGTGACCGGGCCCAGGGGTCGATGGCTTCGCGCGAATCGTAAAAGGTGACGTGCTCACCCGTGGTGTAGCTCGACGCGGACACGGCCACGGCGTCCAGGGCGCCATCGGCCAGCAGCTTGCCGATGCGGCTGATCTTGAACGAATCGCCCAACAGTTCACGCAAGGGATCGTTGTCGAGCAGGGAGCGCGGGCGCATGCGGCGCCACCGGGCCATGGCCCAGCCCAGCGAGAACAGGGTGAGCCATTGGGCCCCGCTGCGGATCACGCCCAGCGAATCGGCCGCGTAGACCTGTTCGCAGCGCATGTCGCGCCACAGGTCGGCCATGGCGCGCACGGCCGCTTCGAAGTGGTCGGCCCGGGCAGCGAGGGCGGTGCCATTGAGTGCACCGGCCGAGGTGCCGCAGATGATGCGGAAAGGGTTGCCCCGCTGGCGCTCGCCACTGTCGCGGCGGATCAGCATCAGCGCTTGCAGCACCCCGACCTGGTAGGCGGCTCGAGCGCCGCCCCCGGTGAGGATGAGGGCATTCTTTCCGGGCAGGCTCATGATCGCGTTATCGTCAGTTGCGGGCCAAACCTGAGTCGCTCACGACCGGACAGACCCTAGGGTGCCGCTCGCATCAGCGTGGACTTGCCGAACACACTCTGCACCAGATCGACCACCAGCTCGGCGGTGCGGTTCTGCACGTCGCGCGCCGGGTTGAGCTCGACGATGTCCAGCGAGCCCAGGGCCCCGGTGTCGGCGATCATTTCCATGCACAGCTGCGCCTCACGGTAGCTGGGGCCGCCGCGCACGGGCGTGCCCACACCGGGCGCGATGTCGGGGTCCAGGCTGTCGACGTCGAAGCTCAGGTGCACGTGATGGGTGCCGGCGCTCACGTCCATCAGGGCCTGCTGCATCACCGCCCGCATGCCCTGCTCGTCGATGTAGCGCATGTCGTAGACCTCGATGCCGCAGGCGTGCACGAAGGCGCGCTCGCCGGCATCCACGCTGCGCACGCCCAGCAGGCGCAAGTCGGCCGCCCGCAGCGCCGGTTGCCCGTCGAGCTGCGCCAGCTGCACCAGGTCCTGCGGCCCATGACCGCACAGCACCGCCACGGGCATGCCGTGCAGGTTGCCACTGGGGGTGGTGGCCGGGGTGTTGAAGTCGGCGTGGGCATCGATCCAGAGCACGCGCAGGTGCCGGCCGGAGGCCCGGCAATGCGCGGCCACGGCCGCGATCGAGCCGATCGCCAGGCAGTGGTCGCCCCCCAACAGCACGGGCAAGTGTCCCGCCTGGAGGGCCTCGCTCACGGCACCGTGCACCCGCCGGTTCCAGTCGAGCACCTCGGGCAGGTGGCGGTAACCCTGGACGGGCTGGCCCATGGGGTTGGCCGGGCCGGCCAGGTTGCCCGCGTCGACCACCGTCAGGCCCAGGGCGCGGATCGCCTCGGGCAGGCCGGCCACGCGCAGCGCCTCGGGGCCCATGGCGGCCCCCCGCAGGCTGGCGCCCACATCCGTGGGCGCGCCGATCAGGCGCACGGTGGGCACATGGGCGCGGGGCGTCGAGGTCATGGCGGGCTCACAGGGGCGTCACCAGCCGCTGGCCGAGTCCGTCGGCTGCGCCAGCCCGTACTCGTTGCGCAGCAGGTCCCAGGCTTCCTGGGCGCTTTCGACGTAATGGAACAGCTTGACGTCGTCAGGGCTGATCATGCCGGTGTCGACCAGGTGGTCCATGTTGATCAGGCGGGTCCAGAACTCGCGCCCGAACAGCAGGATGGGGCGCTTGCGGCACTTGCCCGTCTGGATCAGGGTGAGGGTCTCGAACAGCTCGTCGAGCGTACCGAAACCGCCCGGGAAACACACCAGCGCCACCGATCGCATCAGGAAGTGCATCTTGCGCAGCGCGAAGTAGTGGAACTGGAAGCACAGCCGGGGCGTGATGTAGGGGTTGGGCTCCTGCTCGTGCGGCAGCACGATGTTCAGGCCGAGGCTCTTGCCGCCCACTTCGAAGGCGCCGCGGTTGCCGGCCTCCATGATGCCGGGCCCCCCGCCGGTGACCACATAGATGGGCGAGTCCAGCTGGCTCGAGTGGCGCGTGACCATGGCAGCGAACTCGCGCGCCTCTTCGTAGTAGCGCGACTTGGCCACCTGGCTGCGGGCACGCCGCACGGCGAGGTCGCGGTCGGTGCCGGCGGGCAAGGCCTCGGCATCGGCCAGGCGCTGGCGCGCGTCGTCGGCCGGCAGGATGCGGGCACTGCCGAAGATGACGATGGTCGATTCGATGCCCTCTTCGCGCTGCACGAGCTCGGGTTTGAGCAGTTCCAGCTGCATGCGCACTGGGCGCAGGTCTTCGTGCAGCAGGAAATCGGTGTCGGCGAAAGCCAGGTCGTAGCTGCTGTCCGGGCCGGCGTAGCGCGATGGTTTGCCAGCCAGGCGGGCGTCCTGCACCGCCGTCGGGAAATTGCGCGCCACAAGTTCTTTGGGGTTGTTCATGGTCTCACCAGATCAGTGGGGGCGCGTGCACGGAGCGCCGCGCCGTGTCAGGACACGATAGCAGGGCCGACACGGTCCGTGGCGTGAAAGAAGCCGGGTGTGCGGCGTAGATGTCACAGGCCGGCGCAGACCGGGCAGGTCGGGTCGCGCTGCACCTGGAGTTCGGTGACGCGCCAATCGCGCCCATCGACCATCAGCAACCGTCCGGCCAGCGAGCGGTGTGCGTGGCCATCGGGCCAGTCGGCCAGCAGCTTGAGGGCTTCGCCTGCCTGCATCACCCCCATCAGGCCGACCAGCGGCGCGAACACGCCCAGCAGGGCGCAGCGGGTTTCCTCGGGCGGCGGCTCGGGCGGAAACAGGCAGGCGTAGCACGGGGCCTCGGGGCGCCGCGGATCGAACACCGCGATCTGGCCGTCAAAGCGCAGGGCCGAGGCCGACACCAGGGGCACACCGGCGCTGCGGCAGGCGCGGTTGACCATCTGGCGGGTGGCAAACAGGTCGGTGCAATCGAGCACCACCTGCGCCTGCGGCACCCAGTGGGCCAGCACGGCGGCATCGGCGGCCAGCGCCAGCGGCGTGACCTGCACGTCGGGGTTGAGTGCCGACAGGGCCACCCGGGCCGACTCGACCTTGGGCAGTCCGATGCGGTCGGTGGTGTGCGCGATCTGGCGAGGCAGGTTGGTCAGGTCGACCACATCCGGGTCGATCACCGTGATGCGGCCCACGCCGGCACCGGCCAGGTACATCAGTGCCGGCGCGCCCAGCCCCCCGGCACCGATCACCAGGGCATGGGCGTTGAGCAGGCGCTGCTGGGCCGCTTCCGACCACTCGTCGAGCAGCAGGTGGCGGCTGTAGCGCAGGCGCTGGGTGTCATCCACGCGCCAGCGTCACTCCGGCTTGGCCTCGTCGGCCTTGCGCTCGGTCATGGTCTTGGAGACGACGACCGGCTGGCCCTTGAGCTTGTTGAGGGCCTGCTGCAGCTGGAAGTCCTCGGGGCTGCCGAAGTCGGGCAAGGGCTTGGGCTTGTCGTCCTTGTCTTTCTTGGCCGCTTCTTCGAGCTTCTTGATGGCGTCTTCGCGGGCCTTCTCGCGGGCCGCGTCCTTGGACTCGGCGCCCTGGCCGCTGGAAATGTGCTTTTCGAGGTCGGCCTCGCGCACGCGCAGGGCGCTGTAGACGTTGCCCTCGGCGGTTTCGTCGATCATGAGGTCGGGCACGATGCCCTTGGCCTGGATGGACCGACCCGAGGGGGTGTAGTAGCGGGCCGTGGTGATCTTGAGTGCGGTTTCGGCCGTGAGCTGGCGCACGGTCTGCACCGAGCCCTTGCCGAAGGTCTGCGCGCCCATGATCACGGCGCGCTGGTGGTCCTGCAGGGCGCCCGAGACGATTTCGGAGGCCGAGGCCGAGCCTTCATTGACCAGCACCACCAGGGGCACCGACTTGAGCGCTGCCGGCAGCTTGGCCAGCGGGTCGCTGCCGAAGCGGCGCGAGTAGTCTTCGGGGCGCGCCAGGAACTTGGCCTTGGATTCGGGCAGCTGGCCGTTGGTGGTCACCACCACCACGTCCTTGGGCAGGAAGGCGGCCGAAATGGCCACGGCCCCTTCGAGCAGGCCGCCCGGGTCGTTGCGCAGGTCGAGCACCAGGCCCTTGAGCTTGGGGTCCTCGGCGTAGAGCTTGCTCACCTTGGTGACGAAGTCTTCGACGGTGCGGTCCTGGAACTGGGTGATGCGCACGTAGCCGTAGCCGGGCTCGACCATCTTGGTGCGCACGCTCTGCACCCGGATCTCCTCACGGATGATGGTGACCGGGAAGCTGCGGTTCTCGGATTTGCGGAACACGGTCAGCAGGACCTTGGTGCTGGGCTCGCCACGCATGCGCTTGACGGCCTGGTCCATGGTCAGACCCTTGACGAAGGTCTCGTCGATCTTGGTGATCAGATCGCCGCTCTTGAGGCCGGCGCGGAAGGCGGGCGAGCCTTCGATGGGCGAGACGATCTTGACCAGACCGTCTTCCATGCCGATCTCGATGCCCACGCCGACGAATTTGCCCGTGGTGCCCTCGCGGAATTCCTTGAACGAGGTCTTGTCGAAATACTGCGAGTGCGGATCCAGCCCCGACACCATGCCGCCGATGGCGTCGCCGATGAGCTTTTTTTCATCGACCGGTTCGACGTAGTCGGTCTTGATCATGCCAAAGACCGCGGCCAGCTGCTGCATTTCTTCCAGGGGCAGTTGCGGCGCGGTGTTGCGCGCGGTGGCCTGGAACTGCAGCGTGGTCAGCCCGCCAGCGAGCGCACCCAGCGCCACCCAGCCAGCGATCTTGAATTTGGAGGTCATCGTTTCTTGCCTCGTGCGACACGGGGGTATCCGAACGGAGATACCCATGACTGTTCAGTATAGGAGAGCGCAAGGGCCCGCAAAGTTCAATCACGGGCAAAAGGGCGCTCAAATCGTGAGCGGACGTCGACAGGCGCCCCTCAGGCGGCCGGCTGTCGCGCAAAGGTCACGATGTGGTCGAGCTCCAGGCGGATGCCGATGCGCTCGCCGATGTGGTGGTCATGGTGCGACGGCACGTGGGCCAGCACGGCTTCGCCGCTGTCGAGCCGCAGGGTGTAGAGGAACTCGGAGCCGCGAAAGGCCTTGCGCTCGATGACGGCCTGCACGGCGCTGGCGTCGTCGTGGACGATGTCGTCGGCCCGCAGCAGCAGGTCGCAAGGGCCCACCCCCCAGGCCGGCGGCAGGCCGTCGGGCAGCGGCCAGCGGCCCATCGGGGTGCGCAACTCGGCCCGGCCGGCCCCGTCGGTGTCCACGCGCGCCGGCATGAACACGCCGTGCCCGACGAATTCGGCCACGAAGCGGGTGGCCGGCTCGTGGTACAGGGCGTAGGGCGAGGCCCACTGCTCCAGGCGGCCGTGGCGCATCACGCCGATGTGATCGCCCAGGGCGAAGGCCTCGAGCTGGTCGTGGGTGACGAACAGCGCGGTCGTGCGGGTCTGCTTGAGGATGGCGCGGATCTCGTGCGCCAGGCGCTCGCGCAGGTCGACGTCCAGGCTGGAAAACGGCTCGTCGAGCAGCAGCAGGCGCGGACGGGGCGCCAGAGCCCGGGCCAGGGCGACGCGTTGTTGCTGCCCGCCCGACAGCTGGTGGGGCCAGCGCTCGGCCATGGCCGCCAGACCGACGAGGTCGAGCAGTTCGCCCACACGCTGACGGCGCTCGGCGCGCCCCAGCTCGGGCAGCCCGAAGCCGACGTTCTGGGCCACGGTGAGGTGGGGGAACAGGGCAAAATCCTGAAAGACCATGCCGATGCGCCGGCGCTCGGGCGCGCGGTGAACGCCCTGGGCAGCATCGACAACGGTGTCGCCGCCCAGTTCGATGCGCCCGCCCTGCGGATGCTCCAGGCCGGCGATCGAACGCAGCAGCGTGGTCTTGCCGCAGCCCGAGGGGCCCAGCAGCACCCCGATGTCGCCCTCGGCCAGGCCGAGGCTGACGTGGTCCACCGCCGCCCGGGCCAGGGCACCCGAACCACCGAACCGCACCACCAGATCGTCCACACGGAGAAACATGGGGATCATGATACCCTAGCGGAGTAAATGAGAGTCGTTCGTATCCACTGGAGTTTCTGGGTCACCGCCCTGCTGGCGGTGCCCGTGCTGGGCGTGCTGTCGTCGTGGCTGCGCCTGGATGCGGCCAGCCTGTCGGTGCTGCAGCACCAGTGGGACACGGTGATGGGGCCGTATGCGCTGACCTCGGCCGCCCTGGCCGTGGGTGTGGCCGTGGGCGTGGCCCTGGTGGGCGGCTTGACGGCGGCGGTGGTGACGCTGCTGGATTTCCCCGGGCGCCGGGTGCTGGAGTGGGCCTTGCTGCTGCCCATGGCCATGCCGGCCTACGTGCTGGCCTACGTCTACACCGACGCGCTGTCGTTCAGCGGGCCCGTGCAGATGGCACTGCGCGAGCACTGGGGCCTGGAGGGGCGGCTGTGGCCCGACGTGCGCAGCCTGCCGGCGGCCATGGTGCTGTTCGTGCTGTGCCTCTACCCCTATGTGTACCTGCTGGCGCGCTCGTCGCTGGCCAACCAGGGTGTGCGGCTCATGGAGGCGGCCCGCCTGTTGGGCGCCAGCACGGGCCGGCAGATCCGGGTGATCGCACTGCCCCTGGCCCGCCCGGCCATCGCCGCCGGCGTGGCCCTGGCCCTGATGGAAACCCTGGCCGATTACGGCGTGGGCTCGTATTTCGGCCTGACCACGTTCACCACCGGCATCTACCGGGCCTGGTTGTCAATGGACGACCGCCAGGCCGCCGCGCAACTGGCCACTCTGCTGCTGCTGGCGGTGGTGGTGCTGATGGCCTGGGAGCGCCGTGCCCGACAGGGCCTGCGGGTGGCCGCGCCGCGGGCCGGTGCCACGCAGGCCGACACCCAGCCTGCACGCGTGACAGGCTGGCGGGGCGCCCTGGTGCTGCTGGGCTGCAGCCTGCCGGTGTGGCTGGGTTTCGTGATCCCCGTGGCGCTGCTCGGGCGCCTGATGTGGCTGGAAGCCGAGCACGGTGAGTTCGGGCTGCCGTGGGCGCTGTTCCAGCAGTGGGCCTGGACGAGCTTCCTGCTGGCGGCCGTCAGCAGCGTGCTGGCCGTCGTGCTGGCGCTGTCGCTGGGCCATGCGCTGCGTCGTCACCCGTCGCCGCTGCTGAAGGGGGCCACGCGGGTGGTGTCGCTGGGCTATGCGGTGCCCGGTGCCGTGATCGCCGTGGGCCTGCTGTTGCCCGTGGGCGCCCTGCAAACCCTGTGGCCGACCGACCCCGCCTGGGTGGCCTGGGGGCCCAGCGCGATCGTCACGGGCACGGTCACCGGCCTGATCTACGCCTACCTGGTGCGCTTTTCATCGGTGGCGCTGCAGTCGGTCGAAGCTGGCTACGCGCAGATCTCGCCCACGCTGGACGAGAGCGCGCGGCTGATGGGCAGCTCGGGCTGGCGACTGTGGGCACGCGTGCACGCCCCGCAGTTGTGGCGCCCGGCCCTGGCCGCCACCTTGCTGGTGTTCGTCGACGTGATGAAGGAGCTGCCCGCCACCCTGGTACTGCGGCCGTTCGACAGCGACACGCTGGCAGTGATCGCCTACCAGATGGCCCGCGACGAACGCCTGGGCGAGGCGGCCCTGCCGTCCATCGCCATCGTCGCCGTCGGGCTGATCCCGGTGGTGATGCTGGCGCGGGGGCTGGGCCGCAGCCGCGTCAAGGCGTGACGACCGTCGGCGAGAAATCGATGGGCACGTAGGTGTAGCGGCCCTGGCCGTCGGCTCGGACGTTGCCGATGCCAGGGAACGGCAGGTGGGCGCCAGCCACGGGCACGGATTCCTTGGACACCCACTTGAAGACGGTCCGGCGGCTGGCCAGGGCCTTGGCCGGATCGGTGTCGAACTCGATCGTGACCGTGGGCTGGGCGAACTGCACGGCCGCGTTGTGGACGATGTCGCCCCAGATCAGCAGCTTGCGGCCCTTGGACTCGAGCATGAAGCCCGTGTGGCGGAGTGTGGCCGGGCATCATGACGGCCTTGAGGCCGGGCAGCACTTCAGCACCGAGTTCCATCATCTTGAGTCGACCGGCCTTGGCGTAAGGGGCTGTGCTGTCCTGCGCCATCTGGAAGAACTGT
>Ga0255182_1000988_pt1 | contig 16298 bp, 14 predicted proteins | sample Atl_UVDOM_RepA_8_FD_188420 | JGI IMG/M metagenome (GOLD analysis project Ga0255182, IMG submission 188420) | Freshwater microbial communities from Altamaha River, Georgia, United States - Atl_UVDOM_RepA_8d | ecosystem: Environmental > Aquatic > Freshwater > River | place: USA: Georgia...
TTTTTTATCGGGATCGTATAGCCGCGTTTCCTGAACCACGCTGCCGCCATCCTCGATCAATTCGATCTGGCGACGCACTTCGTAGTTGATGGCCTCTTCCAGAAAGCGGAACGAGTTCAGATTCTTGATCTCACAGCGGGTACCGTATTCTTTTTGGCCGACCGGACGCACCGACACGTTAGCGTCGCAGCGGAATGAGCCTTCCTGCATATTGCCGTCACAGACACCCAGCCACACCACCAAAGAGTGCAGTGCTTTCGCATATGCGACCGCCTCGACAGCGCTGCGCATATCGGGTTCGGTCACAATTTCGAGAAGCGGCGTACCCGCACGGTTTAAGTCAATCCCGGTCATGCCGTGATAGTCCTCGTGTAGCGACTTGCCTGCATCTTCTTCGAGATGGGCGCGGGTCAGATGCACGGTTTTTACTTCCGACTTACCATCTTTCTCAAGAACGAAGCTGATGGTTCCTCCCTGCACGACCGGAATCTCGTATTGGCTAATCTGGTAGCCCTTGGGAAGATCTGGGTAGAAATAATTTTTGCGCGCGAAAATCGATCGCGGCGCGATATGAGCGCCGATCGCGAGGCCAAATTGAATCGCGCGCTCGACTGCACCTTTGTTTAATACCGGCAGCACGCCCGGCAGCGCTAAATCGACCGGACAAGCCTGGGTATTCGGTTCTGCACCGAAGGCGGTTGGCGCGCCACTAAAAATTTTTGATTCGGTGGTGAGCTGCGCGTGCGTCTCAAGACCGATCACGACTTCCCATTGCATGATCATCAATCCTTTTTAGTCGGCGGGACGACGGCTGTGCCAGTCGGTGGCGAGTTGAAACTGATGTGCCACATTCAGTAACTTGGCTTCATTGAAATAGTTACCGATCAACTGCAGGCCGACCGGTCGATGTGCATTTTTTTCACCTTGTCCGAATCCACACGGAATCGACATGCCTGGCAAGCCTGCCAAACTGGTGGATAAGGTGTAGATATCCGCGAGGTAGTTTGCGACCGGATCATTCACCCGCGCGCCCAAGTCCCAGGCAACGCTAGGGGCCACGGGCCCCATGATTACATCGCACGATTGAAAAGCCTGCTGGAAGTCATTGGCGATCAGACGGCGTATTTTTTGCGCTTGCAAATAGTAGGCATCGTAATAGCCGTGCGACAGCACATACGCACCGATTAGGATGCGTCGCTTGACCTCATCGCCAAAGCCCTCGGCGCGTGACTTGCGGTACATATCACTCAGGTCGGCGTAATCTTTGGCACGATGGCCGTATCGCACGCCATCAAAGCGACTCAGATTGGAGGAGGCCTCGGCGGGTGCGATCACGTAATACGCGGGTATCGACATTGACGTCTTCGGCAGCGACACATCGACCAGTGTTGCACCAAGCTTTTCATAGTCTTTCAATGCGGCCTCGATAGCGGCACGAACATCTGCTGCTAGGCCATCGCCAAAATATTCCTTGGGGATGCCGATTTTCAGGCCTTTAATTGAATCGCCGAGATGGCGAGTGAAATCCTCAGCATCGCTCTCAATGCAGGTTGCATCACGCGGGTCATAAGCGGTCATCGCGTTGAGCAGCAGCGCGCAATCCTCGGCGGTCCACGCCATCGGTCCACCCTGATCAAGCGATGATGCGAAAGCGATCATGCCGTAGCGCGATACGCGGCCATAGGTTGGTTTGATGCCGGTAATGCCGCACAGCGCGGCAGGCTGACGAATCGAGCCGCCTGTATCAGTGCCGGTGGCTGCGGGTGTCAGACCGCCAGCGACGGCGGCCCCGGAGCCGCCCGATGAACCGCCGGGCACAGCGGCCTTATCCCACGGGTTTTTCACGGGACCGAAAAATGAGTTCTCATTGGATGAACCCATGGCAAATTCATCACAGTTCAATTTTCCGAGCGTAACCATGCCTGCTGTGCGGAACTGTTCCACCACACTCGCATCAAATGGGCTGTTGTAGCCGGAAAGCATCTTCGATCCAGCGGTGGACGGCCAGCCGCAGGTCACGAAAATATCTTTGTGCGCGATAGGCAAGCCGATCAACTCGCCTGCATCGCCGCGCGCGAGACGAGCGTCAGCTTGTTTTGCCTGCGCCAAGGTCTGCTCAGGGTTCACGCTAACAAAGGCATTCAAATCGCTGCTTGTGATGCGGTCGAGGTAGGACTGCGCCAGCTCGGTAGCGGAAAGCTGTTTGCTTTTCAGAAGCGCTGACAATTGTTTTAGTGTTTGCATGCGTGTTTCTTGATCGCGAGATGCGTCTTGCAGATGGGTGTGTGGGCGTCGAATAGCGTGGGTTGAAGCGGTCTACTCGATCACTTTGGGCACGAGATACAAGCCGTCTTGCACGCTGGGGGCGGGTTGCTGGTAGTCATCTCGGCGATTCGGTTCAGTGACCCGATCTTCGCGCAGACGCATGGCCAGATCATCGCGCCAGACGGCCACCGGGTGAGCGAGCGGCTCGACACCGCTGGTATCAACCGCTTTCATCTGCTCGACCAGAGCGAAGATGTCGTTCAACTTGGTCAGCGTATCGGCTGACTGTTGTTCGGAAAGATCGAGTTGTGCCAGTTTGGCTAGTCGATCGATGTCGGAAAGGGACAGAGACATGAGGAAGCGAGCGGGGTTGCTCGTGGCAAGAGTTCAAAAATGACAATCAGCGCATCAGGCGAGCAGTATCGAGTCGGCAGAATAGCGTGCGCATGCTTGGAGCATCGGTTGGTCGCTGTATCCATATCGACCAACCACGTTGATGAAAACGGCTTTCGCGTCACGTCCTGTTTTCGCCGGAGAAAACTGAGGAAATACAGGCGATTCCGGGTTTCTGACAGCCAATTTCGAACGGATTATAAGGTAGAATGACAAGTTAAATAACGCACTCGGCAGCTATCGGGCGAAGACCCGACCGACATCGCTCTCGCCGGAAACGGCAAGTTTCAGGCGCTTCTGGGATTCATATTCATGTTTTCATTCCTTCGTAGCTATTTTTCAAACGATCTCGCGATCGATCTTGGCACAGCCAATACACTGATTTATGTGCGCGGCTTGGGCATCGTGCTGGATGAGCCTTCAGTGGTCGCCATCCGTCAGCAGGGCGGCCCGAACGCCAAGAAAAACATTCAGGCGGTCGGTAAAGAAGCCAAGCAGATGCTTGGCAAGGTGCCGGGCAACATCGAAGCCATCCGCCCGATGAAAGACGGCGTGATCGCCGACTTCACCGTCACCGAGCAGATGCTCAAGCAGTTCATCCGCATGGTGCACGACACCAAGTTGTTCAAGCCATCACCGCGCATCATCATTTGCGTACCCTGCGGTTCGACCCAAGTTGAGCGTCGCGCGATCCGCGAATCTGCGCTGGGTGCTGGCGCATCGCAAGTGTTCTTGATCGAAGAGCCAATGGCCGCTGCAATTGGTGCGGGCTTGCCAGTATCCGAGGCGACCGGCTCGATGGTGGTGGATATCGGCGGTGGTACTACTGAGGTTGGCATCATCTCGCTGGGTGGCATGGTTTACAAAGGCTCAGTACGTGTGGGTGGTGACAAGTTTGACGAGGCCATCGTCAACTACATTCGACGCAACTACGGCATGCTAATCGGCGAGCAGACCGCTGAAACGATCAAGAAACAAATTGGTTCCGCCTTCCCGGGCACCGAGGTGCGGGAGATGGAAGTCAAAGGTCGTAACCTGTCTGAGGGTATCCCGCGTTCGTTCACCATCTCAAGCAATGAAGTCCTGGAGGCATTGACCGACCCGCTGAACAGTATCGTGTCGGCCGTCAAGAATGCACTCGAGCAAACCCCACCTGAACTGGGTGCAGATATTGCCGAAAAAGGCATGATGTTGACGGGCGGTGGCGCGCTGCTTCGCGACCTTGACCGTTTGCTGATGGAAGAGACTGGCTTGCCGGTGCTGGTTGCCGAAGATCCGCTCACCTGTGTGGTACGCGGTTCCGGTATGGCACTTGAGCGCATGGACAAGCTCGGCTCCTTGTTCTCCTACGAATAAGTGAAGGGCCGCGCGATAGTGAGTACCCAGCGGCCCCCTTCAGTTACCGAGTCAGCCTCGGCGCCCCCCTATCGATTGGCCGCTGATCCTCTCGTCTCTCGCGTTTGATGGAATACAGTCCACCACCACTGTTCAAGCAAGGTGCGTCGGCACGCGCAAAAATGCTGCTGTTCGCACTGATTGCGGTTGGGCTGCTAATGGCTGATTCTCGATTCAAGGCCCTGTCCGCGATTCGGCAGGCGGTCGGCGTCGCACTCTACCCGGTGCAGGTAATTGCGATGTTGCCGCGTGACGCTTTTTTTGCGACCACCGAGTATTTCTCCTCGCTCTCCACGCTGAAAGATGAAAACCGTCAGATGCGCGAGCAGCAGGTACTGAATTCGCAGCTGTTGCAGCAAAGCCGTCAGCTACAGGCAGAGAATGCCTATCTGCGCAAATTGTTGGACGCCTCCGAACGTACCCAACTTAAGACCGTGATGAGCGAGATTTTGTATGACGCGCGCGATCCTTTCTCGCGTAAAGTCATTATTGATCGTGGTGATTCACACGGCATCAAGCCGGGCCACCCAGTGATCGATGATCTCGGTGTGGTGGGCCAGGTGACAAGAGTATTTCCATTCACTTCCGAGATCACGCTACTGACCGACAAAGAGCATGCGATTCCGGTGCAGGTATTGCGAAGCGGTGTACGCAGCGTCGCCTATGGTCGCGGGCAAACTGGTGAACTTGAGCTTCGCTTTATGGCGTCGAATGCCGATATTCAGCCGGGCGATGTGTTGACGACTTCGGGTATTGATGGCGTGTATCCGGCGGGGCTGGCAGTAGCGACGGTGATGACCGTCGATACCAAGACATCTGACGCATTTGCTCGAATCTTGTGCCAACCCGCAGCAGGTGTGTCGAGTCATAGACAGTTGCTGGTGCTGTTGGGCGACCCTGCCGCAATGCCGGCACCACCACTGCCAGAGAACACGGGCGCCGATCGTCCTCGGCGAGCGCGCAGGGAGGGTGCTGACTAATGATGGATCGCGAAAACATTCTGCTGCCGGTCAACCCGGCTTTTATCGCGTTCAGCTTGGTGGCAGCGTTTTTTATCAACCTGTTTCCGTGGGGGACCTGGAGCTGGGTGCCGGATTTTGTTGCTCTGACGCTGGTGTTCTGGAGCATTTACCAGCCGCGCAAAGTGGGTATTGGCATCGCGTTCCTGATGGGATTGGTGATGGATGTGCATAGCGCCTCGCTGCTCGGCGAGAACGCGCTGGCGTATACCTTGTTATCTTATTTTGCGATCACGATTCACCGACGTGTGCTCTGGTTCCGTGCCACCGTCCAGGCACTGCATGTGTTGCCGTTGTTGTTGGTGATGCAGGTGGTGCAGGTGCTGGTGCAGTTGGCGGTGACCGGCAAAACGCCTGGTTGGAGTTACTTCGTACAGAGTTTCGTTTCTACCGCGGTCTGGCCGATAGTTTGCTGGTTACTGCTGGCGCCACAGCGCCGCGCGGTTGATCGCGACGACACGCGTCCGATCTGATGTCGTCATCTAGGATGTCTGTGAGTCTTAGGCCCTCGCCGTGACTGAAATCAAAGATACCGAACGCGAGATACAACTATTCCGGCTGCGATTGTCGGTCGCTGGTTTGGTGGTGCTGACCTGCTTTGGCTTATTGATGCTTCGGTTTGTCTGGCTACAGGCCGTTAGGCACAGTGAGTATTACGAGCGGGCTGAAAGCAATCGCATCTCGGTCGTCCCCGCCGTGCCCAATCGCGGCCTAATCATCGATCGCAATGGCGTCATTTTGGCGCGGAACTATTCCGCGTACACGCTGGAAATTACGCCAGACAAGATCAATCGTCCGCTCGACACAGTGATCGATGAATTGGCGAAGATCGTGGATATTCAGCCCAAAGATCGTAAACGCTTCCGTCGGCAGATGGAAGAATCAAAGTCTTTTGAAAGTTTGCCGATCCGCACCCGTCTGACCGATGAAGAGGTGGCGCGCTTCGCAGCACAACGTTATCGCTTCCCCGGCGTAGACATCCAGGCGCGTCTGTTCCGCCAGTACCCTTTGGGTCAGACGGCATCGCACATGATTGGCTATATCGGGCGCGTCAATAAGCGTGAAGCAGAGCGACTCGAAGAAAGCGAAGATGCGGCGAATTACCGGGGTACCGAGTACATCGGTAAAGAGGGCATCGAGAAAAGCTATGAGCGCGAGCTACACGGCATTACCGGCTACGATGAAATCGAAGTTTCGGCAGGTGGTCGCGCAAACCGTACCTTGTCGCGCAATGCCCCTACCCCTGGTAACAATCTGATTCTCTCGGTTGATATAGAACTTCAAAAAATCATTGAGAAAGCATTTGGCGATCGACGTGGTGCCTTGGTGGCGATTGAGCCGGCGACGGGTGATGTGTTGGCCTATGTCTCGATGCCGACTTTCGACCCCAACTTGTTTGTCGAAGGTATTGATTCCAAGAGCTGGGAGGAACTCAACACTTCACTCGACAAGCCACTATTGAATCGGCCACTGATTGGTTCTTATCCGCCGGGCTCAACCTTCAAGCCGTATATGGCGCTCGCTTCGCTTGAACTCGGCAAGCGCACGCCAGAGATGGCGATTTCTGATCCAGGTTACTTCTGGTTCGGTAACAACAAATTCCGCGACGATAAAGAAGGCGGACATGGCCGTGTGGATATGTATAAGTCCATCGTCCAGTCATGCAATACGTTCTACTATGTACTCGCGAACGATTTAGGCATTGATGCGATTCACGACTTCATGAAGCCATTTGGCTTTGGCCAAGTCACTGGCATCGATCTGGAAAACGAGCGGCGGGGTGTATTGCCGTCACAAGACTGGAAGCGGAAAACCTTCAAGCGTCCAGAGCTGCAGAAGTGGTACGCCGGTGAGACCATCTCGGTCGGTATCGGGCAAGGTTATAACTCGTTCACGCCGATACAGCTCGCACATGCGGTGTCAAATCTGGCCAATAACGGTGTGGTGATGAAGCCGCACTTGGTGAAATCCATCGAAGATCCTAATTCCAAAGCGCGCAGGCTGACTGTGCCGAAGGAAAGCTATCGCATTCCGCTGCATCAGGAGAATGTCGACTTTGTGAAAAGCGCCATGGTTGGCGTCACCAAGGAAGGTACTTCGGCGCGCTCCTTTGCGAATGCACCTTATATCTCGGGTGGAAAGACTGGTACTGCGCAGGCGGCGGCGATGAGTAAAACCGTCAAATACGATGCCAGCAAAATCGCTGAGCGCCTGCGTGACCACTCGCTCTATGTAGCTTTTGCCCCCGCAGACAAGCCAAAGATAGCGCTCGCCGTGATTGTCGAGAACGCCGGCTTTGGCGCCGCGGCAGCAGCACCGATTGCGCGTTTGGCGATCGACTACTACTTGTTGGGTAAACGCCCTGATGAGCCGGTCGCCAAAGTCGAGGTCAGTCCCGATGCGCAGAGCCGTGCTGATGCGAGCAAACCAGAAAACAAAAAACCGGAAAACAACAAGCCGGAAGCCGACAAGCCTGTAAGCGGAAAGCCCGAGCTACAGAAGGCGGACCCAACAAAACCAGAGGCCCAGCCGAATAAGCCCGAGGTGAAAAAATCCGAGGCTAGCAAACCAACGACCACGTCGGCCCCAGCTAATGCGACGGGAGTCGCCAAGACGAATGCGCAAAGGAGCGCGCCATGATGCTGTCCTACGCTGATAGTGCCCGCAGTGCAATCATCGAATCCATCAAGCGGCGCCTGCTGATTTTTGATCGGTCGCTCGCGATCATCGTCGGTTTGATCATGCTGCTGGGTTGTCTGGCGGTCGCTTCAGCCGCTATGGACTATCCGGGTCGCTTTGAGGGACATGTGCGCAATATCGCGGTGGGTATCATGGTGATGTGGATCGCTGCCGTGATACCACCGCAAAAGCTGATGCGTTTTGCACTACCAATTTATGTGGCAGGCCTTGGCCTGTTAGTGGCAGTTGCCATGTTCGGTCTGGTGAAAAATGGTGCACGTCGCTGGCTCAATGTTGGCGTGATTATTCAGCCGTCGGAGATCATGAAGCTTGCTCTGCCGCTCATGCTGGCTTGGTACTTCCAGCGGCGTGAGGGCATGATTCGGTGGCGCGACTTTCTTGTGGCCGCATTACTGGTATTGGCACCGGTTGGATTTATTCTGCGTCAGCCCGATTTGGGTACGGCGATGCTCGTGCTGTCCTCAGGTTTTTTTGTTATCTTCCTGGCGGGATTGTCCTGGCGTTTAATCATTGGCATGATGATTTCCGGACTGGCCAGTTTACCGCTGGTGTGGTCGATGCTGCACGACTATCAACGTGGTCGCGTGATGACCTTGATCGACCCCACCTCAGATCCGCTCGGCAAAGGTTTTCACATTATTCAATCCACGATTGCGATTGGGTCCGGCGGCTTGATCGGCAAGGGGTGGTTGAATGGTTCTCAAGCCCACCTCGAGTTCATCCCTGAGCGCACCACCGATTTCATCTTTGCGGTGTTCTCGGAAGAGTTTGGTTTACTCGGTAATGCCGTGTTGCTCGTGCTTTACCTGATGTTGATTGGACGAGGCCTGTTGATTGCAGCTAATGCGCCAACGCTATTTTCGCGGCTGTTGGCGGGCGCGATCACACTGTCGATCTTCGTTTATGCCTTCGTCAACATGGGGATGGTCAGCGGAATCTTGCCAGTCGTCGGTGTGCCACTACCCTTTATGAGCTACGGCGGTACGGCATTCGTCACACTGTCGTTAGCGGTTGGCACCCTGATGAGCATCCAGCGGCACCGCAAGCTTGTGCAGACTTAAATGCGCCCGACCGTGCTGCGATCGTTAATAGCCCATGTTGGATTGTTGACGCTAGCAGCGGTACTTTCCGCGTGCAGCACCGTTGCCGTACCCACGCGCGAAGACCCGGTTGTCCGCGAGCAGCCGAATCCTTCGGTAGCAAGCGCACCTTCGGTGCCTTCACCCAAACGGCCGGGTGCCTACTATCAGGATGATGGACCGCCCGAGCAAGTACCACCAGGTTTGCTCGACACGCCCGATGCTGAACCTAAAGTCGAACCTTATCTGCGCGGGCCGAGCAAGCCGTACACAGTGTTGGATCAAACCTTCGTGCCGATTACCGATGCGCGACCTTTTGTGCAGCGAGGTGCTGGTAGCTGGTATGGGCGGAAATACCATGGACGCAAAACAGCTTCGGGCGAAATTTACGACATGTTCGCGATGACCGCCGCGCATCCTATACTGCCGATTCCGTCGTATGTGCGTGTCACCAATCTGCGCAATGGCAAGCAAGTGATCGTTCGCATCAATGATCGCGGACCTTTCCTCGCATCTCGCATTATTGATCTCTCTTACACCGCGGCACTGAAGCTGGACATTATTCGCGGGGGTAGCGCTGAACTCGAGGTTGAGCGTTTACTGCCAGATGAGATTGCGCGACTACAGGCCGCAAAGCGCGCGCAATTCGGCGCGGAGTCAGTTAAAAAATCGGGCGACGATCCCATCGCATCGGTGTTGCCCCAGTCTGTACCATCCGACCCCGCGACCAAAGCGATCGATCCCACTTTCTATTTACAACTCGGTGCTTATAGTGATGAAGTAAATGCGCGCACCATGCGGGATCGTGTACTAACAGTGTGGCCGACCCATTTACCGCAACCCGTCATTATTCAGAGCGGGGGGTGGTATCGGCTGCATAGCGGGCCATTTACCAATCGAGGGCAGGCAGCCGATGCGGCGCGTCAGCTACAAAACCTCAATCAAATCCAGACCACCGTTGTACAGCGTTAAATCTAAGAAAAAGTATCGTGCTACTTGCTGGCGGCCCGTCGGCCCGTATCAATGACACTCCTGCTGTCTATATCACTACCAATATATCCGCCTTCATGTCATCAAGATTGCTGATTTGTGATGTCTAGTGCCATCGTATAAAGCGCATTTTTTTTGACGCCGGTGATTTTCGCGGCTAGTGCAGCAGCTTGGCTGACAGAGCATTCCTGGAGCAATATGGTCAATAGGCGGCGCGCTTCTGACATGCTCTCGGATACGTCATCGCTTCGTTTCGCGCCCTCGATCAGTAGTACAAACTCTCCACGCTGCCGGTTGGTATCTCCGGTCAGCCACGCGGATGCCTCGGATAAAGCACAGCGATGAATTTGTTCGAATAACTTCGAGAGTTCACGCGCAATAACGATACGTCGCTGCTCGCCAAACACGTGCCGCATCGCGCTGACCGTATCCACTACTCGGTGCGGTGCTTCATAAAATACCAGCACAGCGGGCGAGTTGCTTAGCGCTCGCAGAGCCAAATCGCGTTGCGCATCTTTGGATGGCAGAAAGCCGACAAAATGAAAGCCCTCACCGGCCAAGCCGCTACCAGAGATCGCAGCTGCAACCGCCGAGGGTCCTGCGATCGGCACGACGCAGAGACCTTCGCTCATGACAGCATCGACCACGCGGGTACCCGGATCAGAAATCGCCGGCGTACCTGCATCTGACACGATGGCAACACGCTCACCGCGCTGAAGTCGCTCGATAATTTTCTGGGCCGCTTCTGCCTCGTTATGCTGGTGCGTTGCTATCATTGGCTTGGATAAGCCATAGCGCTTCATTAGCTGTCCGGTATTGCGGGTATCTTCACAGGCAACTGCATCCACCATCTCAAGCACGCTTAAGGCCCGAATACTGATGTCACCCAAATTACCAATTGGTGTCGCAACCACATACAATGCGCCCGCCGGAAAACGTTGCAGTCTGATTTCCTCGGAAAGGGATTCGAGCAGCGCGATCAGGTGTGGCGGGAGTTGGGATGCCATAGGGGACCAATGAGAATTTGCGACGCACCCGAGCCGGAAGCGACTGCTTACCATATTGTACAAAACACCTTAGCGCATCAATGAAGCACTGCACCACTGAGTCAGGCCGACTTGCCGAAGACCGCGCGCTGGCCTATCTGAACTCGCAGGGGCTGGTATTGATCAAACGAAACTTTCGGAGTCGTCGGGGCGAGATTGATCTCGTCATGCGTGATGCGAATACGCTGGTGTTTGTCGAGGTCAGGCAGCGCCGTAGCCGGCAATTCGGTGGCGCGGCCGCCAGCATCACGGCGGTGAAGCGGGCCCGCTTATGGCGATGCGCCCAATTTTTTCTGCAGCGCTATCCGAGCGCACAAGTATGCCGTTTTGACGCCGTCTGCATTGACGGTGAAGCACTTACTTGGTTACGCCATGTTTTTAGCGCTTAGTCTCCGTAGTTCATGCAAACTCCGTCCTGCCTAAGCGCGGGCTCGGCTTTATAATCATGCTCATGAGTAAGCAACGGATACTCGAACAGTTTTATGAAAGTGCCGAGTTAAATAGTCAGGCTGCGGTTTTGCTCGCTCAGCCAATTGCCGAGGCGGTCGATATCATGTTTACCGCACTCTCGAATGGTAACCGTATCTTTGCTTGCGGTAACGGTGGCTCGGCCGCAGATAGTCAGCATTTTGCGGCAAAGCTGATCGGACGATTCGAGCGCGAGCGTTTACCGTTGCCGGCGATTGCTTTATCCACCGACACCTCGGTGCTTACTGCGATAGGCAACGATTACGGCTATCACGAGATATTCGCAAAGCAGGTGCAGGCGCTCGGGCAGTCGGGCGATGTTTTGCTGGCGATTTCCACCTCAGGCCAGTCAGGCAATGTGGTGGCGGCGGTAGAAGCGGCGCAGGAGCGGGATATGCGTGTTGTAGCGCTGACGGGCAATGCCGGCGGCGCTCTCTCGAGTATCCTGACCGATGTTGATGTTCATATCTGCGTGCCTCATCAGCGGGTATCGCGCATCCAAGAGATTCATTTGTTGACGATTCACTGTCTTTGCGACGGCATCGACGTCGCGCTTTTTGGAGGAGATACCGAATGAAATTAGCGCTATCAGCGGCGTTGCGCCGTCCACTACTTGGCCTTGCGCTCGGCGCGACGCTATGCGTCAGCCTGCAGGGCTGTGTGCCATTGGTGGTCGGTGCAACCGCCGTCGGATCGATGGCAGCGGTAGACCGCCGCTCGATCGGTATGCAAACCGATGACAAAACCATTGAGCTAAAGGGCGAGGGCCGTGCCAGTAAGATTACTGGCGATAAGGGCAGAGTTGCCGTCACTAGTTACAATCGTATGGTGATTCTCAGCGGCGAAGTAGCCGATGAAAAAATGAAAGCCGAGGTCGAAGCGCAAATCGCCACCCTGGGTGATTTGAAAAAAATCGAAAATGACCTCGAGGTAGCGCCGGTATCCACTGTAAGCGCACGGTCCTCAGACCTGCTGATTACTAGCAAGGTCAAGGCGGCCATAATTGATACCAAAGACCTTTACATCAGCGCGTTTAAAATCCACACCGACCGCGGCGTCGTTTATCTGATGGGACGTGTCACCCAGCGCGAAGCCAAGTTGGGGGCTGAAGTGGCGCGCAATGCCGCCGGTAATATCCGTAAAGTGGTCAAGCTTTTCGAGTACATCACCGAAGATGAGCTACTTGAGATGAAGACAAAGCAGTCTCCAGAGGAATCGCGTACCTCGGCGCCAGCCAAGTAAGCCGACCCCGCAGCCGGAGTGGTTCGAGCGCCGGCTGCGCGCCTATAATGGCGGACTATTTGCGTTGATCCAGATAAGCCTATGTCCAAGCACTTCCCGCGCCGAATCGCCGGCCTGACTATTTTGCAGACGATGTCGATCGTTGCAATTCTCGGCATTGTTCTTTTCCTTGCTCTGTCCTTGCTGAAGCGGGAGCAAGCACCTGCCGCGACTTTCAATACGCTAAAAGGTGAGCAGGTGACGACAACATCGCTCCGTGGCAAGGTAGTACTGGTGAATTTTTGGGCAACCAGCTGCGGAAGTTGCATCGCCGAGATGCCCCAGATGGTCGGCACCTTCAACAAATACCGTGAGCGTGGTTTTGAGATGGTTGCAGTCGCAATGAGCTACGACCCGCCGCAGTATGTTCAGAACTATGCCGAGACCCGGCAGCTACCGTTCACCGTGGCGCTGGATACCGATGGCAGCAATGCCAAAGCATTCGGTGATGTGCAGCTCACACCCACCGCTTTTCTGATCGACAAAGACGGGAATATCCTAAAACGTTTTGTTGGTATTCCTGATGAAGCGGGCTTGCATAAGCTGATCGAAAAGGCACTCTCTACCTAATCTCACTGCGAATCTACTGCTGATGCGGCTTGCTCGTTTCTCAGTCATCTATCTACCACTCTTCAGTGTTTCTAAATAATAGATCGATCTCCAGGGTGTCATCGGGCCGCGATTGGTTCGTCAATTTAGTTAAACGCTCAGCTAACAGCAAGTCGCCCTGTTGCTGCAGTATGCCGAGATAAGTGGCTCTATCGCCATCCGGGAATAGCAGCGGTGCTATTAAGGCTTCATCGGTGGAGGGCAAGTTCATAAGCAGCCAATCGGTGAAATCAACTGACCCGAAGCACTTTTCAGACTGCGCTGCCTTATGTAACTCCGCTAGTAGATCGGCATAGGTCGCAAACATCGAGGGCTCACAATCCCTCAGCACCGTCCAGGACAGTGGTTCCAGTGTTGAATTAAGGGCGCCGATTTGACGGTCCATGATGCTGACGCATTGCTTGAAATCGATTGCGCCGTTCGATAGCAACTGGCAAAGTAATCTGCCCACACTTCGAATGCCTTCCTCATCATGCCAGAGAAGGGCTAATTCCATCAGGGTTTTATCGTCGAATTGATTCGTCAACAGGATCAGACAAGACTCGCTAGAAATAAGCCCTCGGCCGTACAGTCTCGTCAAGCCATCAATAATTGCATGCAATGCCGGTCTGTCTACAACGCTGATCAGCTGATACATCTCCACTAGACTTTTTGATGGGAGAATCATGTGTAAGCCTGCATCTTCAGGCAGTTGATTACTTACGTCATAAGGATCAAGCGTGTTGTGCCAAACTAGAAAATCTTCGACCAGGTGTAAGTAGGCCTTGACTGTTTCTGTGTAGCCTGACATCACTGCTTGCTCGATTGCATGTGAATCCTGTTTAAAAAATGTTGCCCTCAGGATTTCAAAGATGGAGATAGCAGTCTGCTTCTTGTCTTTATAGATTTCAATTAGTCTAGTGCCGGTGCTTTCAATACCTTGCGGAATGCCGCAGGCCAAAAACATAGGGAAAAAATTTTCAAGCCCCTGATCGAAAAATGCCCAATTCACTTCGGGTTTTTCATTATTTGCTCTGGAGTCGGAATCAATCAATAACAACGAAGGTACGGAGTGAGGAAAAAAATAGAGGTCGTATAAGTGAGCAGGGATCAAGTTTGAAAATTTTTTATATTGGACTTGATCTATCTGATATTCGGATTGGCGTATGTGCGTTAGCGTCTGATTCGGATCCATCATAATCTTGACAAACTTCTCGTCACTATTAGGCTTGTAACGTAACACCAGCACGAATGAATGGTTTGAACTGCATGCATAATACGATTTAGACACATTCTTTTTGGGTTCTAGACTATCTTTTTCCGAAGTGTTTTGTAATTCTTTGAATTGCGCACTTGCCCACAAACCGAATTGCGAGTCGCTGACGCAATGGTAAGCGCGACTTGATTGCATCTGCACATAAAACTGCTTATCCAGATCTTGGGATATGTTTGCTGGCAAGTCGTTGAGATCGGAAATGCCGAGGTAGCCGTTCTCTGATTCATTAGCGATATCCTTCAGCCGCAGATGGGGAAGCGCATAGGCTGCGATGTGTCGGCACACAATAGGAACGTCGGTTCCTGTAAAGGTTGTCATACTATTCATCGATTGCGGATCTGGATGGCTACGGCCTCGCAATGTCTTGTAATAGCTCTGGCCGGGCAGTGCATGAATGCGAAAATCACCGTTATCCAGCAAACGGTGGCAGCGAATTTTCGTCACCCGAGGGGTAGTGAGTGAGATATTGGCGGTTGAATTCAGGTAAATATCCTCTGTTATCACAGAGACTGATCCCGAAACTTGCTGAAGCTGCACCCATTTGAGTAAATTCAGCTGACGTCCGCTATAGCCCCGCAGTATCAATTCATGCAGTGCAGGCATTTCATCGCATATGGGGGGGAGACTACGGAGATGCTCTGGGAGTACCAGACTTTTGACCGAGCCTGCTGCCGAACCTAGGGCGCCGGTAGGTAAGGCTGCCAGCGTTGCAGGGGAAAGCCAAGATACATCGAGTGAATCCGGATTTTCGCAGAGTAACTTGAGAATTTTCTCTCGAGCATTGATACAATCTTGGGTTACTTCAGCGTTTGCGAGATTCGTAAATTCCCACAGGCTCAACGCATCAGATCCTAATTCACCACGCGTCTTTTGTTTTTTTGATGCAGGTAGGTCGTCCAAATTGTCTAGATCGCGAATTCGCTTGGCACCGCTTGAAACTCGTTGCATGAGCCCTCCTCGATCGATACCGATAGCCAACTATTTGCTACGTGCAACATGTGCTTGCATGAGGTCGGCCCGCTGAGTTACTGAGTGACCTCTTACGGCAGTATTTCCGAAGAGCGAATGATTACGCAATGAATCATTGTGCGTATAGTTTGTACAAAAAAACAGCCCGCATTTGCGGGCTGACATTGTAGAGGAATGTTTGCTTCAGTCATTCATCGCGACACCTGCTTGATGCGCTTGCTGATCTGCATGATATGAGCTACGTACCATCGCGCCGACTGCGGCGTGTACAAAGCCCATTTTTTTAGCCTCCTGCTCAAACATGTTGAATGTATCCGGATGCACATAGCGCCGTACGGGCAGATGGTCGCTGCTAGGCATCAGGTATTGCCCAATGGTCAGCATGTCGACATCGTGTGCGCGCAGGTCGCGCATCACCTGAAGGATTTCTTCATCAGTTTCACCGAGCCCTACCATGAGGCCAGATTTGGTCGGGACGTCCGGACACAGGGCTTTGAAGCGCTTTAGTAGTTCAAGCGAGTAGGCGTAATCCGAGCCGGGTCGAGCTTCGCGGTAGAGGCGAGGCACGGTTTCAAGGTTATGGTTCATCACGTCTGGCGGCGCGGCCTGCAAAATCTCGAGTGCGCGGTCGATACGTCCGCGGAAATCAGGCGTGAGAATTTCTATGCGTGTCGAGGGCGAAAGTGCGCGAACTCGCCGTATGCAATCGACAAAATGTGCAGCGCCGCCATCGCGTAAATCATCACGATCAACTGACGTGATCACCACATAAGACAGCTTTAACGCTGCAATAGTGCGCGCCAGATTTTCCGGTTCATTGACATCGAGC
>Ga0255182_1000989_pt1 | contig 16297 bp, 11 predicted proteins | sample Atl_UVDOM_RepA_8_FD_188420 | JGI IMG/M metagenome (GOLD analysis project Ga0255182, IMG submission 188420) | Freshwater microbial communities from Altamaha River, Georgia, United States - Atl_UVDOM_RepA_8d | ecosystem: Environmental > Aquatic > Freshwater > River | place: USA: Georgia...
TGTCGTGGCTGGCCTGCGCTTCGACGCGGGCCGCCTGGGCCGCACGGGCAGCCACCAGGGCCTTGCGGGCGCGAAGGCAGGCCAGCAGGCTCTTGTCGGCATCGGCATGGGTGGGCACCTCGGCTTCGACCCGGGCGCGGGCGCCGGCCTCGAAGGTGGCCAGGGCCATGGTGGCTTCGGCCACCACGGTCGACCAGGGGCCCGTGGTGAGCGCGTCGATGGCGGCCTGGCGTTCGACCTGGCGGGCCTGGGCCTGTCGGGCGGCCGTGCGGGCAGCGGCCAGCACCTGCTGGGCGTCGGCCAGGCGCGCGTCACACGCCACCAGGCGCTCGCGCGCCAGCGGCAGCTGCTCGTCGACCTGGGCCTGCCAGCGCCGGGCCTGGGCCAGATCCACCCGTGCGGCGCTCATGGCCAGCAGCAACGGGTCGCCATCGGCCGGGGTGGGGATGCCCGACAGCGCCCGGCGTGCGGCGTCGACCGCATCGGTGGCCGCGCGCACGGCCTGGGCCGCCTGCCGGCCGGCGTCCTGCGCCTGGGTCAGCCGGGCGCGGGCCTCGGTCTGGGCGGTGCGGGCCCGCTCGAGGGCCTGTTCGTGGTGCAGGACCTGCGCGGTCCAGTGGCTGAGCAGGGTGGTCATGACGGATCCTCCAGACAGGGTGCGTGGTGTGGCGGGAAGCCCGGGTGGGCGCGGCCCGCCTTGTCGTATTCGCGTTCGATCGCCCACAGGAAGTGGCGCTGGGCCATGGTCCCGCCTTCGGCCGCAGCCAGGAAGGCCGCCGCCAGGGCCGCGTTCTTGATCTGGGCGCCCGAGATGGCGTACCACTGGGCCAGTTCGGCCAGGTCGACATCGGAGGACAGCGGGGCCGCCGCCGGCAGGTGCAGTCGCCACAGGGCCTGGCGGGCCGCGACGTCGGGTTCGGGAAACTCGACGATGGCCTCGAAGCGGCGGGTGAAGGCCTTGTCGAGCTGGCCACGCAGGTTGGTGGTGAGCACGGCCACGCCCTCGTAGCGCTCCAGGCGCTGCAGCAGGTAGGCGGTTTCGAGGTTGGCGTAGCGGTCGTGGGCGTCTTGCGTGTCCGTGCGTTTGGCGAACAGCGCATCGGCCTCGTCGAACAGCAGCAAGGCGCGCGAGCGCTCGGCCACATCGAAGACGGCCGCGAGGTTCTTTTCGGTTTCGCCGATGTACTTGGACACCAGGGCCGACAGGTCGACCACGAGCAGGTCGACCCCGAGTGCCCGGGCCATGACCTCGGCGGCCAGGGTCTTGCCGGTGCCCGGCGGTCCATAGAACAGCATGCGCACGCCGCGGCGGCCGCTGCGGCCCTGGGCAAAGCCCCAGTCGTCGAGCACGGTGATCTGCTGCAGGACGCGGCGCACGGCCGATTGCAGCGGTTCGACGGCGGTGGCGGGCAGCAGCAGGTCGCCCCAGTCGGACTGGGGCTGTACGCGGTGGATGCCGGGCCGGACGTGCCAGGCGGTGCGGGCGCGCACGCAGGCGCCCACGTCGTCCACGTTCAGCGCGTGGCCGTGCAGGTGCTGGCGCAAGGCCAGGTCGCGCACCACCTCGCGAGCGTCGTCGGGCTCGATGGGGTAGCGCGCGGCCAACATGGGCACCTGGTCGCCCAGCTGCGGCAGCAGCGACTGCCACAGCGAGCGACGGGCCACAGGGCTGAGGCCTTGCACGACCAGGCGGATCTGCGGCAGGTCGAGGGCCATGCAGCGCCGTTCGTGCAGCGCACTGCTGATCACGGGCACGGCCCCCACCAGCGGGCCGGTGGTGAGCGGGGGCACCCTCGTAGATGCGGGAGCGCCGCTGTCGTCGTCACGGTCTTCGAGCCACAGGCTGGCGCCCCGCAACCACGCCAGGCCCAGGGCGGGCCCGAGCCGTTCGGCCGCCGCGCCGTCGGGCTCGTCGCTGGCCTCGTGGCGCACGGACACCGTGCGGGCCGCGCCGAGCAGGGCCCGCACGCGGGTGTGGCGCATGGCGGCGTCTCCACCCACCAGCAGCAGGTGGCAGGGCAGACCGCGCTGCAGCGCCAGCACGGCCTGGCGCACCTCGGGCTGCTGCAGCCAGGCCTGCAGCCCGGGCACGTCGGCATAGCCAGTGACCACGCGGGAGTCGGCTCCGGCGGGGTGGTGGTCCATGAGGGTGGCCCAGAGCGCATCGCTCACGCGCAGGGTGCGGCTGTGCCAGGGGCCGTCGCCTTCGGTGTGCCACAGGCCCAGACGGGCCACAGGACCATGACGCAGCAGGCGCTCGATGGCGTCGCGCAGGGCCAGCACGCGGCGGCGTTGCAGCTCGGCCGGAGCCTGGGGGTCGGCCTGCCCGATCTCGTCTTCGAGCCAGTGCAGGGCCAAGGCCACGGTGGGCCAGGGCTGGCCTTGGGGGTGCACCTGGCGCAGCAGGGCCGCGTAGCCTTCGTGCGCTTCGCCCAGGGCGCTGAGCAGGGCCAGATCGTGCAGCAGCTCGGCTTCGGCCTCGCGATCGATGCCGCTGGCGACATCGACCACCGGCAGGGCCCGCAAGCGCTGCAAGGGGTGATCGGGCGAGACCGCCGCGGCCAGCGGCGGCAGCGCCGGAACCTGCTCACGGGCAAAGGCCACGGCGTCGCGCAGGGCGTTGTCGGGGTCGTTCGGGGCCGCGGTGGGCGGGGCGAGCAGGCGCCGCGCCACGCTGTCGGCGAGGCGGCAGCCCACCTGGGCCAGGGCGTGTCGGGTGACGAGACGGGTGTCACTCATAGCGGATCCTCACCACACAGCCGAGCCAGGGCAGGTAACCCGGATCGAGGTCGAGGCCCAGGCGGCGCACGCCGGTGTCGACCTGGTCCAGCGGCAGGGTCAACTCGATCCAGCCCGGCTCGATGGCCAGCCGGCCCGGGCGTTGGCACACGCGCCGCAACCGGGGCTCGGGCGCCTCGGACCAGGCCTCGTCCAGCCAGGCCGACCAGCGGGCCACCAGCGCATGGGCCGCCTCGACCACCCCCGGGCGGGGCACCCCGGACGGGCACTGGCCGCCACAGAAGGCCGCGCCGACGGGGTCGGAGTCGGGCACGCCCAGGGCCCGCACCACGGCCAGCAGCGCATGGGCCAGTGGGTCGGCGCTGTCGACCTGCACGTCACCCGCCGTGGGGCCCAGCAGCTCGTCGAGCACGCCGGGGGCCTGCAGCGCCCGCAACCAGAACAGGGCCCCGGCCCAGTCGGTGTGAGCGGCCTGGGCGGTGTCCGGCAGTTCGGGCGCCGTGGGGGTCGCGTCGGTCGCTGGGGCACAAGCCGGTTCCGCGCGAGGCGGCACCCGCCCTTCGTCAAGCCCGGATGGGGTCGTGGTTTCGGTCGACAGGGCGGGCGGGCGCGTGGCCGGTCCCGGGGCTCGCAGCCGCACCGGCTCGGGCGTGCGCGCCGGTGCGGCCGCACGCACCTGGGCCTGGGCGCGCTGCAGGCGCCGGGCCACCACGTGCCGCCCGCTGGTGCGGTCGGGCCAGGCCAGCGCGGCGAGCACGACGCTGAGCACGTCGGCGTGCGACACCGCCCAGCCCGGGCGGCGCTGCACCCAGTCGATCAGGCGCCGGGCCGCGGCCGGCCAGTCGGTGTCGACCTCGATCCCTGCGGGCCCGGGGATCGGCGCGTTGCCCGCTGGGGGGCGGAGCGGCAAGCCGGTGTCCTGACGGCCCAAGGCTTCGACATACGGCCGGGCCGCAGGCGCGCGGGCCAGCAGGTGCAGGGCCTCGGCGGGGGTCAGCGCATGCAGCACTGCGGTCCAGACCCCGGTGTCGGGCTCGGCCGCCAGCCAGTGCGTGAGCAACGGCCAGATCCAGCCGGGCTGGGCCACCAGCGCGGCCAGGCCCAGGCGCAGGCCCTCGGCGGGTGTGCGATCGCCCTGCCACCAGCCCATGCGCTGCCAGGCCCACTGGCGACGGGTGTCGCCCAGCGCGCAGCGGTAGATGAGGTCGGCCAGGGCGTGGCGGCGGTCGCGGTAGCGCACGACGTCGGGATGGCCGGGCGTGGCCAGGCACTCGCGCGTGGCCTGCTGCACGGCCTGGGACCAGGCCTGGGCGGCGTCCCGGCCCGGGCGGTCCGGGCGCCACCGGGCATGCACCTGCAGGCGCCGGATGAACACCCACTCGTCGTCGGCCACACCGTCACCCAGGGGTTCGAGGTCGGCGTCGGCCATCACGGCCTGCCAGGCGTGCAGGCGGTCGGCCTCGATCGGCCCCGGGCTGCGCAAGGTGTGGTGGATGCGGTCGATGCGCACGTCGCTGCTCATGGCCGGCCTCCCAGAACGAAGCCTTCACCCAGCGCGGTCGGGCCCACGACGGCCGGCTCGAAGCCCCCCGAGCGACCGACCACGGCCGACAGGCCGACGTGCGTGCCCAGGCCCACGCGGATGCCGCTTTGCGCGGTGCACAGCTCGAAGGCGGTGTGGGCGGGCTTGTGCACCTCGATCAGCCGGCGCACGCAAGCCAGCTGCACGTCGCTCAGCGACGCCACCACGGTGACGGTGAAGCGGTGGGCAAAGTCGTCGTCGTCCACCGGACCGGCGTCGGCCATGGGCTGCGGCTCGGCTTCGCCGATGGCACCGCCCACCCGGTAGCCCACACCCAGCACGGCCTGCGAGCGGTTGACCTCGGGCTGTCCAGCGACACCGCCGCCCCGCAGGCGGAAGTGCTCGAGGATGACAACCTCGGCCCCGCCGGTGAGGATCTCGATCATGCGGCGCAGGCTGGCTACGGTGCCGCGGGTGCGGAACAGGGGCACGGCTTCGCGGACCATCTGGCGTTGCACAGCTTCGGGCCAGCAAGGGTCGAGGGCCAGGCCCATGAACGAGGCCAGCCAGGGCAGCGCCTCACCCGGCGTGATGCGGGCGTCGAGCAGGCGGTGACGCTGGGCCGACACGCCATCCCACTCGTCGAGCAGGCCGGCGATGGGCATGAGATAGCGGTGCAGGAAGCTGCGCGCCGCCGGTTCGCGCCACAGCGTGCGGGGCAGCTGCTGCAACAGGCTGTGGCCCGGGTACTCGACACGGGCGTCCTTGAGCCGCGGGGCTTTGCTGCGCGTGCCCTGCAGTTCGAAGCACAGCCACAGGTAGCGACCCGGCGGGGCCATCACCGGGGCTTCGTACAAGGCAAAGCCGTCGTCGGTGGCGCGGGCCAGGGGGCGTTGCGAATCGTCGCGGTACAGGGGTCGGGCCTCGTCGCCCTGGTCGGCGCGATGCGTCCACACCCAGGTCGACAGCAAGGGGGTGTCGTCCGGCCGGGCGATGTCGCTGAGGTCCTGCCCGGCCGGCGGGGTGCGTGGCAAGGCGTCATCGTGGTCGATCTCGTCGGCCGTGAAGGCCCACACGCGCACCGAGGTACCCGCAGGGATGCAGGCCTCGATCCACAGGCGGCCCCAGTGGGTCTGGTCCAAGCCGCTGTCGAGCGCGCAGCCGTGCACGCGACCGCGCGTGCGGTAACGGGCCCGGGCCGGCGCGGCGTGGCGCAGGCCCAGCCCGGTCCAGTAGGCCACGCGCCCGTCGGGGGCCCAGGCCAGGGCCGTGCCGTCGTAGCCGGGAGCCTGCAGCCCGGGCAGCAAGGCCGCCTGGCGGTCCCGCCAGCGCAGGCGCACGAATTCGTCGCCCGGGCGCAGGGCCACCACCAGCAGCATGCCGAAAGCCGGATCGTCGGTGCCTGCGAGCACGTCACGGGCGTCGGGGACGGCATACGGGCGGGGCGCATCCAGGTGCAGGGGCACGAGGCGCGCCTGGGCCGTGGCGGGCTGGGTGAGCACCCAGGCCTGACGGCGACCGTCGCTGGCCACCGCGATGGCCAGGCGGGCCGCGCCGGCCACCTCGGGCCAGGCGGTGCGCCGCGGGGCGTCGCAGGGGTCGAGCCACCAGGTGCTGCCGTCGGCCAGCAGCACGCAGACCTCGTCGCCGCAGGCGGCCAGGTCGCGCGGCACGGCCGGCAGGTCGATGCGGCGGGTGACCTCCTGCTTCCACAGGTCGATCAGCCACACCGACTGGCGATCGGGATCGGCCACGAAGAGCTGGTCGTCACGGCCCACGGCCAGGCTTTCCGGGCGCGCGGGCAGGTCAGCCCCCGGCAGCGGCTGGCCGTCGGCTTCGGTCTCGGGGCCGGTGACGACGAAGGGGCGCGCGGTGTCGTCGTGCACGCCCAGTTGCGTGGTCTGGCCCCAGAGGACGACGTCGAGCGCCGCGGCTTCGGGGCGCGCATGGAACAGCCGGCAGTGGCTGTCGAAAGCCAGGCCGGCCCAGGCAGCGTCGGGCCGCGTCAGCGCGGTCAGCAGGCTCTGGGGGTCGGGCGCGAGGGTGACGACGTCATCGACCAGGGTCGCGTCATCGAAGGCGCACCGCAGCCACGCAGCGCGACCGCGGATCTGCAGGGTGCCCGATTCAGGAGGGAGGCGCATGGAGGGCTCCGGCCGGGCTCAGCAGTCGTCGCGCAGCACGGGCACCGGCACGGGCGGTGTCACGGGCGGCGGGGTGATGGCGGCCCCGGGGGCCGGCAGGGCGGTGGACGCATCGACCACGGTGATGCCTGCCAGTTCGGGCACAACCCACTCGGGCAGGGTCAGCACGTCCATCGGCACCCAGGTGCTGGGGCCGTCGGCCGGGGTCTGCTCGACGTCCAGGCGCAGGGCCTGGATGAAGGACACGCCCTCGACCTGCATGGCCACACCTTCGAGCTCGCGGGCCAGCACGCGGCGCCCCAGCGGCCAGCCGCGGCCTTCGGGCCCGTAAGGGGGCAGCGGCGACAGGTACTGGCGCAGCAGGGTGTCGAGCCAGTCGCGCACGGCGTCGAGGCCATAGCCGTCCTTGACCTGCACCGACACGGCCAGGGCGATGCGTTGGTAGGTGGGCGGGATCACATGCAGTTCGGTGGTGACCAGACGCCATTGGTCGAGCCAGGTGCAGACCTGGGCGATCTCGAAGGCATCGGGCCGCGGGGCCTGGGGGTGCTGGGGGTCGCGGGTCGGCCAGACGATCACACTGACGTTGCCCGGCCGAGCGCTGCGGCTGGGGGCGTGGAACAAGGGCAGGCATTCGGCCCGGCCCAGGCTCACCGTGGGGGTCTGCAATGCCAGCTCGGCGAAGTCGTCGCGCGTGACGGCGCGGCGGTTGCGCCGCAACTCGCCGGGCACGCGGGCCAGGGCGTCGTCAAGGCTTTCGCTGTCCACCCCGCCTTGCGCGGGCAAGGGGTTGGTGCAGGTGAGCGTGACCTGGTGGGGGCGCTTGAGCGGGGCCGGTGGCACGGGGCTGCCCAGCACATCGCCCCAGGCGACGATGGCGTCGGCCGGCACATTGCCCGCGGCCCCCCCGCCCCAGCGGTAACGGTTGACGCGGATGCGTTCGCCCAGCTGCGGCAGGCGACCGGCGAGCCCGTCGCCAAAGCGCACAGTGCCGGCTTCGGCATCGAGCACGAAATGGCGGTCGGCCTCGGTGCTGGCATCGAGGTCATCGACCTGCAGCCAGTCGGTCCACACACCGCTTTCCTCGACCTGCAGGCTCACGCCTTGCTGGCGGTCGGACAGGACGGGCGCGTACGCCAGCTGGAACAGCTGGCCGGGCTGGCCGGTGCCGGTGCCCAACAGCTCGGGCGCCGCCACGACGCTCTGCTCCACAGGCACGGCATTGAGGGTGAGCAGCTGCACCGGGCCGATGCGGCTGCCGTCACCGCGCCACACGCGCAACCAGAACCAGACCTGGTCGGCGCGTTCGTCGTCGAGCTCGGGCGGGAAATCGGCCGTGCCCGCCAGCTGGGCCGGCGCCACGGGCACACCCAGGCTGGCGAGGTCGGCAGGCAGCTCCAGGCGCACCGTGCCCTGGCGCGTGAAGCCCAGGGTGGTGTCGCCCGACACGCGCACCGGCGTGTAGTCGGCACCGCCCTGGCGGTTGGGCGCGTGCAGCGAGGCCTGCCACCACAAGGACGGGCCGGTGTCGCCCGCACACGTGGGGGCCTCGTCGATGTCTGGGTACCAGGCCGCCGGCGCAAAGCCCAGGCTGAGCGACACGCCGCGACCGGGCACGTTGAGCAGGTCGGTGGCGGGGGTGGTCAGCGCCTTGGGGTTCTTGAGCACCGCGATCCACACGCAGCCATCGACGGTGTCGGCAAAGTCGACCGGGCTGGAGCGCCCGTCGGATTCGAGCGTGACGGTCTCGTAGGGGGCCACGGCCGCGAGCGTGCCGCCCTGCTCTTCCTGCTGGCGCTGCAGGGCATCGATGCTGCCTTGCACGGCGGTCTTGAGCTCGGGGTCGAGCGTGGCCAGGAAGGCCGTCACCTGGGCTGCATCGTTTTCGTTGACCAGACGGCGACGGGCCACGGTGACGCAGTCCAGCGGCCAGACGGTGACGTCCTGCGTGGCGGTGAAGACCGTCTGTCCGGCCTTGACCTGGTCGCCCGCGTAGACCACGACGCCGTTGGGCACGTCGCTGGTCACCCGCACCAGGGCAGTGGCCGGTCGCGCACCGTACAGCGGCACATCGAGCAGCTTGAGAAAGGCCAGGCGCGTGGCCTCGGGGATCTGGTTGAAGCGGAACTGCAGCCCCTCGCCCTGGTAGGCGAACAGTTGCAGCAGGGTGATGCCGGGGTCGCTGTCCTGATGGTCGGTCCACTGCGGGTTGTAGACCGGGATGCGGTTGCGCAGTTCGAGGAACAGGTCCTCGAAGCTGCGGTCGTCCAGGATGGGGGTGATCAATGGCATGGTGGTGGCCCCGGCCCGTCAGGCCTGCTCCAGGTAGAAGGGATAGACCAGGATGTCCTGTCGCCCGTCGAGCACGTGTGCGTAGCGGATCTCGATGAGCACCATGGACCGGTCGTCGGTGGGGTTGACGGCCACGTCGGTGACCTTGACGCGAGCCTCCCAGCGCCCCAGGGCCTGCGTGATGTCGCGGGCGACCTGGGCCCGCAGCGCCGGGGTGTTGGGCTGCATCAGGTAGCGACGCAGGCCGCAGCCGAAATCGGGGCGCATGAGCCGCTCGCCCGGCTCGGTGTCCAGGATGGTGAAGAGGGCCTGGCGCACCTTCTCCGGGCCGGACACCACGGGCAGGCGGCCTTGCGCATCGGGCGCCAGGGGCTGGCCCAGGCCCTGGCCCAAGCGGTCGTAACGGTTGAGGCGGGTGGACGTGAAGGGCGAGGTCGTGCTCATGCGGAAGCTCCTGAGGGCGCGGCCTTCGGCCACAGCGGGACCACTGGGTCTTCATAGACCAGCGGCTCGCCCACGGGCGGCAGCGGCGATGCGGGCCCCTGGCCGGTCAGCGTGCGGGCGGCCGCGTCCTGCAGCGACTGGTCGATGGGGCCGATGACGTTGTTGCCGTAGCCCTCCAGGTGCGGCGCGTCCTCCATGCCCGTGTCCTGTTGGATGCGACTTTCCAGGGCCCCCAGGTTCAGGCCCCGGGTCAGGGCATCCTTGAGTTCATCGGGCTTGACGAGCACGTCCACGCCATTGACCTTGACACTGAACTCGGCGTCCAGGTCGATGTGCGGCGGGGTCACGGCCAGGGCGGAATCCAGGCCGGCGGCCAGCTGCACCGACGGCGGGATGCAGAAGCGGAACACCAGCAGGAACCACAGGTTGAACACGAACACCACGATGGGCAGGAACAGGTTCAGCACGAACAGCGCGATGATCGTGATGAGCGGGATGGAGAAGCTGCAGATGGCCTCGCCGCCCACATCGTTTTCCTGCGGCTGCCCGTCCTTGACCTTGGGGCTGAGGTGCTGGGGCTGCACGAAGCGCACCGGCGACAGACGCCCCTTGGGCCGCTGCGCCGCCTGGGCGGCGAGTTCGCGCAGGTCGGGCATCTTGATGGTGATGGGGCGGTTGGCCGAGCCCAGCACATCGAAGGGCGCGGCCACGCGGAAGGGCTCGGTGGGACGGCTCCAGGTGAGCGGCCCGTGGCAATCGGGCGACTTGCCGACGCGACCCGGGCAAGGCTCGTGCCGGCGCACGAAGCAGTGGACTTCGTAGGTGCTCTGGTCGTCGAAGCGCGGGCGGGCCTGGTGGTCGTGCTGCAGGCTGGTGGTGGGCACCAGACCGTAGTACAGGGTGCGACCGGCCGCGTCGTGCCCGGTCTCGCGCGGGTCGGGCACCAGGGCGAACATGGGGTAGCTGTGCTCGCCGGACGTGACGTCGGCCTGCTGCTCGGCCTCACCCAGTTCGCGCCAGGCGCCGAAGGTGGTGCTGGGGCGCCCGTTGACGAGCGTGGGGAACCAGCCGTCGATGCGCACCGACACGCCATGGGCCACCATCCAGGCGTCGAGCGCCGCCCGGGCGGCCTGCACGCGCGCCTCGGCGTGGGCCAGCAAGGCGGCCCAGCCGGGCTGGTCGGCCTCGGCGGCCAGGGCCGCCTGGCGCGCCTGCACATTGAGCTTGAGGCCGGCGCTGGACTGCGGATCGAGCCCTGCTGCATCGAGCACCCGCAACTCCAGCCAGTCGGCCTCGGCGCGTCGCACCGTGTCGGTCTGGGCCTGGATCATGGCCGGGGTGATGCCCGCGGGTGCCACGCTGCGACGGCGCCGCACGACGAACCCGGCCTGGCACACCTGCTGGCGCGCCACGCGCGGAAAGCCCGGGGCATCGCAGTGCAATTCGCAGGTGACGATGTAGTGGCGGTCGTGCGTGGGCTGGTAGAGCTTGCGCAGGCCCGAGGGCGCCGGGCGGGCGCGAAACAGCTCGACCCCGGCGGCGGCGTCTTTGGGCGTGGCCACCTGGCCATCGGCCTTGAGCGCGAGCATCAGGCTGGCCAGCGACGCGCCGGGCACCTTGACCAGGTCCTGCTGCTGCACCACGTCGATGACGGGGTCGTACTTGAGCGAGTGCTGCGGACGCGCCAGGAACTGGTCGATGAAGTCGTCGCCGGCGAACTTCTGCAGTGCCGGCGCCGCGCCCCGGCCGGCGGTGGGCAGGCCCGGGTGCGTCCAGCGGTACCAGGGCCCGACGAGGCGCCAGGGCGCGGTCCGCGATCCCACGGTGGTGGTGGCGGCGTTCACCATACGTTGCCCGCCCCCGGTGTGTACGACGGCGACACCACCCCCGCCGACGCGATCAGGGTCTGGCAGCGCACCACCCCATCGCAGTTGACGACCGGTGCGTGCACGTTGACGGCCGAGGCATTGACCTCGACCGTGGCGTTGGCCGTGACGGTGATGCGACCGGCGATGTCGATCTCGATCTTGCTGCCGTTGGCGTGTTCGAGCGTGACCGACTGCTGGGCATCGTCCATCACCAGCCGGTGGCCGCTGGCCATCGACACGGTGACCTTGGCCGAGGCCGGGCTGTCATCGAACTGCAGCACGCTGCCCGATCGGGTCTTGAGCGTGCGCAGGTTGTTGGCGGCCTGGGCGTCTTCGGGCGGGCGGCGCCGACCGTTCCAGCAGGCCCCGACGATGTAGGGGCGCGAGCTGTCACCGGCCTCGAACGCCACCACCACCTGCGAGCCGACCTCGGGCAGGATCTCCAGACCCTGGTCGTCATCGGCATACGGGCTCAACAGGGTGGCCCAGGCGCGCACGCTGTCACCGGCGCCGCCGAAGCCGGGAAAACTCACCTGGATGCGGCCGCGGCCCATCGGGTCCACCAGGTCGGTGACGACGGCCGGATAGACACCGAACCAGCGCGGTCCCTGGCCGTCCTCGGGCAGTCGGGGGTCGAAACGATCGCTCATGGTGTGTCAGCCCCCCTGTCCGATCCAGGCGCGTTCGGCCTCGAACTGCGTGCGATAGCCGCGCTCGAGATCGAAGGTGTGGCGCACCCGGGTCACGTAGTAGCCGTCGCCCTCGAACATCGGGCTGACGCGCTCCAGACGCAGCACGGCGCCCACGCGCAGCTCGGTCGAGCCCTGGGCCACGCCCCGCACCTGCACGAAGCGGCGGGCCCGGGTGAGCAGGGTGGCGCGGGCCCAGGCGCGGGCGTCTTCGCCCTTGAGCGGCACCTCGCGCACGCGGTGGCTGGTGCGGCTGCCGAAGGCCCGTTGCAGCACCTGCAGGCCGTGGGTCTGGCCTTGCACTTCGGGGGCCACGACATCGGCCGCGGCCCGCTCGTCGATGCGCTCGGCCTGCACGTCGTCGAAGCCGCCCACCTGGACCTCGCTGCGCTGGTGGGCCAGATCGGCACTGGCCGTCAGTTGCACGAGGTCGCGGCCTTGCACCAGCGTGAGCCGGGGCCCGGGCCGCTGGTCGCGACTGGCCATTCGCAGGGTGTCGTTGTCGACCCAGACATCGGCGCCGAGGCGGCGGGCGCGCTCGCGCAGAAAGGCCAGATCGCTCTGGTTCCACTGCTGCACCACGTTCAGGCGCGGGCCGCTGACGTCGGCCTGGGCGCGCAGGCCATGCTGGGCCGCGATCTGTTGCAGCAAGTCGGCATCACTGGCGTCCTCGTAGGTCTTGAAGCGACGCGTCATGCGCAGGTCCATCAATCGGTCCTCGGCCAGGAACAGCACCTCGGGGGCCCGGCCCTCGTGGAGGTCGAGCTCGATGGCGCTGACCTTGCCGGTGAACAGCGTGGCCTGCGACTCGCTGGGCCCCATGCCCACCTTCACCTCGGTGCCGAAATCCAGCAGGCGTCCATCGAGGTACTGGAACGCTTCGGACGTCGCACCGGGCACCGTGCCGATGGCGATGAACTGGGCCGCCAGGCGCTGCAGGCCGTCGATGTCCTCGTCGATCTGGACGAGCACGGCGTCGTTGGCCAGACTGGGCTCTTCCCGACCGGCCACGGTGAATCGTGGCCGCGTCGACGACTGCATCAGGCGAGAGAGGTCTTCGGGAGTGGGCATGGTCAGTCGTCGAAGCCCCAGGCCGCGGTGCGGCGCTCGAAGCGTTGCTGTCGTTGCGCCAGCCACTGCCAGCGTTGTTGTTCGGCCGCCTCGACGGGGTCGGACGGCGAAGCCGAGGACGGGGCCGCCGCACCGGCGCCGCCGCGGGTGTCGTCGACCTGGACGGTGCTGTCGATGTCGCCGATCTGCACAGGCATGGTGAATCGCTCCTGAAAACGTCAACGCCGACCACGACGGCCGCGGCAGCCGCACCCGCGCGACACCGGGGTGGTCGACAACGAGGCTGCGGTGCGGGCCCGCGGCGCCTGTGCGGCCGATGAGGCTCGCGAGCCCTGGGTGGTGGAGGGCACGGGCTGTCGCAGGGCCAGGCGCTGGGCATCGGGTTCGGACGCCACCACCCCGCTGCCGATGCGGGGGCGCAGGGGCACACCGGCCCCCCAGGGGCGGTCGTGCGTGTCGGCCTCGACCCGCACGGCCCGCCCGAAGGACTGCTGGCTGCGCTGCGCCTGCTGCTGGTGGGCCTCGCCCTTGACCTGCTGGATGCTGGCGCCCAGCCCGCCCCGCGCCGTGACGGCCTGACCCTGGCGCAGCGCCTCGCCACCCTGGCTGCGGGTGGCCGCAGCGGGCGTGCCGGCGCCGCTGTGCCCGCCGCCCACGGCAAGGCCGCCATTGAGGCTGCCGGCGCTGACCAGCGGCAGGCAGGCCGTGGCCCGGGCCGGGTCCTGACCCTGGGCCTGACGACCCGAGGCCGAGCCCAGGGACAGCCCGGCGGGCACGCCCACCTCCTGGCCCAGCGCCAGCTGCAGCGGATTCGACAGGCCGGCCGCCATCGCCCGCCAGGCCGCAGGGGCCAGGCCCACGCGACTGGCCAGCTGGGCCAGGCCTTCGCCGGGCAGGGCCTGCACAACCTGATCGAGCAGCCCGGGCGCCCCCTGGGTGCCCGGCTCGCCCGGCTTCATGCCGGCCGGCAGGTTCACTCCACCGGCACCGCCCGCACCCCGCTCGGTCGAGGGCAGCGCAGGCGGACTCTGGTAGACCCATCGCGGGTCCTGGCCCTTGATGGTCACCGACACCTTGGCACGCAGGGGCATGCCGTCGGCATCGAACAGGTCCAGGTCGATGTTGGCGCTGTCCATGGTGCCGTCGACCCGAAAGCTGCCCCACTCGAAGCGCACGCGCGGCGGCGCCTCCTGGCCCGGCGCCGTGCCCTGGGGTCGCACGAAGCGCTCCACCATGCGGGTGTGTTGCAGCACATCGCCGCCCTGGTCGGTGACATCGAAGATGAGGTCGAAGGCCACCTGCATCTCGCCAGTGCCGGGACGCTGCCGCGCCTGCGCCCCGGCCTGCTGGCCGCCCGCCGTCTTGTTGGCGATCTGCACGCGCAACGAGGTGGGGTTGAAGGGCACGTCCAGCGACGTGCGGGGCCTTTCCTGCGGGTTGTCGCCGGGCATCAGTTCGGCCAGCCGGGCCTTGCGCAAGGTCGTCATGCGGCGGCTCCCGGTGGCGGCAGCAGGCGCAGCCCTTCGTGGTGCAAGGTGAGCTCCTCGATGGCGATCTCGCCGGTGCGGGCATTGAGCTCGGGGCCCTTGATCTTGGTCGGCAAGGCCCGCTCGAACATCCAGGTGGCGCGCACCTGCCCGTCGGCGCTCATGACCTGGACGATGCCGTCGTAACGCCACGCGGCCGACCGGTCGCCATCGAGCACGCGCTGCATCCATTGCCACAACGTGGCGTCGGCACGCGCCGACGCATCGGCCCCATGGAACATGCCCCGCTTGAGCACCAGGGGCACGTACTTGGCACGCCCCACGCGCCGGACCACCCCGTTGTTGCGCCCACCTTCGAGGTATTCCTGCACGTCCATCTCGACTTCCAGGCCCTGGCAGTCCTGGAAGGCCCCCTGGAGCGCGCCGGTGACCAGCTGGGTGCCCGTGGGGGCCTCGTAACCTTCACGCTGACCGGGCATCTGCTGTCGGCCCGCGACGATGTCGGGCGACCGCAGCAAGCGCACGTCGAAGCGAAAGGCGTTGAGGAGGAACGGGTCGGCCATGAGGGGCTCAGTCTTCGAAGTTCAAGGTGCCATCACCCTCACGGCGCAGGCGCACGAGGATGAACTCCAGGGGCTCGGACGGGGCGACACCGATCTCGACGAGCAACTCGCCGCGCTCGAGCCGGCGGGCGGCCGTGTCCATGCGGATGAAGAAGGCCTCATCCTGTGTACGCCCCACCAGCGCCCCAGCGCGCCACAGCCCCCGCAGCAGGCTGGTGAGTGCCTGGTGCAGTTCGGCCCACAGCATCGGGCCGTTGGGTTCAAACACGGCCCACTGGGTGTCCACCAGCAGTGTGCGACGCAGCATCAGCATCAGGCGGCGCACCGACAACTGGCGCCATTGCGGATCGCGCGACAGCGTGCGGGCCGACACCAGTTCGATGCCGCGTGCATCGCGCACGAAGGCGTTGAGCCCGAGCGGCAGCAACGCATCGCCCCGCCCTGGCGGCTGGGGCTCGGCCAGGTGGATGATCTGCTGTGCCACGGCATTGGCCGGGCCATGCTGCAGCCCGGCTGTGCGCTCCGTGTGAGCGACGATGCCGGCGGCGACGGCGCTGGGTGGCAAGGGGCGCCGACGGGCGCGGGCCGGATCCTGACCGTCACCCGGCCGCCGCTGCGGCAGCAGCCACGGGTGGTAGGCCGCCGCCCAGCTGGTGTCGAAGCGCGACCGCCACTGCTCGATGCGGGACTGCGACAGGCCCGGGGGCACGTCAAGCAGGGCCACCAGGGCCTGCGTGGCCTCGCAGAAATCGACCACCTGCTGTTGCAGCGTGACGATCACGTCCAGATCGCTGGACCGACGCGGATCGAGGATCAGCCCGGTCAGGCGGCTGGGCGGCGTGGCCTGGGCACCGGGTACCACGGTGGTGTCCACGCAGGGCCCGAACACCGCGCCGGCCCGACCCACGGTGGCATCGGGCAGGGGTTCGGGGTCGGCCCATTGCGCAGGCACGTACAGGTCGGGCACGACCACGTGCGTGATGCCGGCCGTGCCGACCACGGCCACCGCGTCCACGGGCGCCAGGGCCATCAGGCCGCTGCCAGGCTCGTCGTCGGCCGGGGTCCAGAAGGCATCGAAGAAATCGGACGGCACGATGTGCTCGTGACCGTCGTCGCCGCCGGTAAAGGCCCCCGTGCGGCCGCGCACACGTTCAACGCGCACATCCACGGGCATCAGGCGCACGCCGGCCCAATCGGCATGCGGCCACACCAGGGCGGAGCGATCGGCCAGCACCGTGGCCAGGGCCTGCGGGTGCTCGGGCGACAGCGCCAGGTGCTCGAACTGCTCGGTGCGCCCGGCGCCGTCGTCGATCTGCACCCAGGCTTCGACCAGGTCGGCCCGCACGGGCACGGTGGCCGGTGCCGTGTCGAGCTGCAGCCGCCAGCGGGTGCGGGGCCGGTTCGCCTCGGGCGTGGCCACCAAGGCATCGACCCAGGCCAGCGTCACGCCGCCGGTGGCGTCGGTGAGGCGCAGGCAG
>Ga0255182_1000990_pt1 | contig 16292 bp, 4 predicted proteins | sample Atl_UVDOM_RepA_8_FD_188420 | JGI IMG/M metagenome (GOLD analysis project Ga0255182, IMG submission 188420) | Freshwater microbial communities from Altamaha River, Georgia, United States - Atl_UVDOM_RepA_8d | ecosystem: Environmental > Aquatic > Freshwater > River | place: USA: Georgia | collected...
CGTGATCGCCGACGACGTGCCGACCGCTCAGCCTGCCAGCGCGGCCGTGGCCTGAATGTGGAAACACCCCTGTCCAAACGCACCGGTTTGTGACACAGTGAGATCCGTCAAACCGGCGAGCCACCCGCCGGCAAGATGCAGGAGAGGATGCGCCCCGGGCAACCCATGGGGCGTGCTCGGTGGTCGGGTTCCGCAGTTGCCTCATGTCCAGCGAAGTGCCTGAACACGCATCCGCCGCTCTGACTCCCCTGCTCCAGCAGTTGAGCGCACGCTATGTGCGCGGTGCGTCGTTCTCCGACATCTTCGAAGCCCTGCTGCCCGATCTGGTCCGCCACACCCGCAGCGAGATGGGTTTCATCGGCCGGCTGTGCGAAGACGAGCACGGTCAGCACCTGCAGGTGGTCACGCACACACCCTCGGGCTGGTCGGCCACGGCAGCGCCCCAGGTGTTCAGCAACCTGGGCCGCGGGCATCTGGTGTTTCGCGACTTCAACACCCTGTTCGGGCGCGTGATCACGACCGGCCACCACGTGATCGCCAACGAGGTGGCCAGCGACCCCCGCGCCAAAGGGGCCCCGGACGGTCACCTGCCCATCCGCCAGTTCCTGGGCATCCCGCTGGTCCACGGCGGCACGCTCGTGGGCATGGTGGCCCTGGCCAATCGCGACGACGGCTACGACGGCGAGCTGATCGACACCCTGCAGCCCGTGGTGGCGGTGCTGGCCAACATCGTGGGGGCGATCGATCTGGAGCGCGCCCGGCGCGAGGCCCTGCTGGCCCAGACCCAGGCGCAGGACAGCCTGCGGCGCAATGAGGCGTACTACCAGCAGATCTTCGAGGCCGCCGGGGTGGGCATCGCCCGCGTGGCCCTGGACGGGCACATCCTTGACGTCAACCAGCGTTTTGCCGACATCTGCCGCCGCCCGCGCAGCGACCTGCAGCGCCTGCGCTTCCAGGACATCACCCACCCCGACGACCTGACGGTCGACCAGGCCATGGTCGACGCCACCTTGCTGGGCCACCAGGACCGCTACACCCTGGACAAGCGCTACCTGCTGCCGCAAGGCGGCGTGGTGTGGGTGCAGCTGACCGCCGTGCTGGTGCGCAACGAACAGGGCGAGGCGCAGCATTTCGTGTCCGTGGTCGAGGACATCAGCGAGCGGCGCCGCTACCAGGAGGCCATTCTCACCGCACAGGCCGCCGAGCGGGCCTCCAAGGCCAAGACGGAGTTCCTGTCGCGCATGAGCCATGAACTGCGCACCCCGCTCAACGCCATGCTGGGCTTCGCGCAGCTGCTGCGGGTGGACACGCGCCAGCCGCTCAACGACGCCCAGCGCCAGAAGGTGCAGCACATCGAACAGGCCGGCGCGCACCTGCTGGCCATGCTCACCGACGTGCTCGACCTCTCGCGCATCGAAGCCGGCAGCCTGCCGCTGTCCCTGGAGCCCCTGCACGTGGCCGGGATCGTGCAGGAGGCCCTGACGCTGATCGAGCCCCAGGCCGCACAACAAAGCCTCGAGCTCAGCCAGTCGGGCATCGACACGGCGCTGCATGTGCGCGGCGACCGCTTGCGCCTGCGCCAGATTCTGGTGAACCTGCTGTCCAACGCCATCAAGTACAACCGGCCGCAGGGTCGCGTGCGCGTCGAGGTGCAGCTGCTCAGGCCCCACGTGATGATCTCGGTGCATGACACCGGGCTGGGCCTGACGCCTGCGCAGCAGGCCCACCTGTTCGAACCCTTCAATCGGCTGGGCGCCGAACGCTCGGCCGTCGAGGGCACCGGCATCGGGCTGGTCATCGTCAAGCGCCTGCTGGCGCTGATGAACGGCCGCATCGAGGTCAGCAGCGTGGTGGGCGAAGGTTCGGTGTTCCGCGTGCTGATGCCCTGGGCCGACCGGCCAGGCGGGGTGCCCGGTACGGGCAATGGTGTCGTACACGCAGCCAATTCCCGCCGCCCCGAAGGCGAAAGTGAGCGCCCGCACACGGTCTTGTACGCTGAAGACAACGCCGTCAACGTCGAGCTCGTGCGGCACGTGATGCGCATGCGGCCGCACTGGCGCCTGATGGTGGCCACCGACGGCACCGAGGCCATCGGGATGGCGCTGAGCACACCGCCCGACCTGTTGCTGCTGGACATGCACCTGGGCGACATGACCGGGCTGGACGTGGCCGACGCCCTGTCCCATCATGCCCACACGATGGGCATTCCCAGGATCGCCCTGTCGGCCGACGTCATGCCTGACCAGTTGCGGGCCGCGCGCGAGCGGGGCTTCCTCGACTACCTGACCAAGCCACTGGACGTGCACCGGCTGCTGCAGTGGCTGGACAACCTCAGCGGCAGCAGCCCCACGCCACCGACGATGGCATCGACCAGCGAGAGCGCAACCCCCCCGGCCTGACCGACCAGCGCGTCACAAGGGCAGGTCGGCAAAGAAACGACCACCGTGGAACAGCAGCGGCACGGCCCCGAGGCGGCGCTGACAATGCGTGACCTCGCCGACGAAGATGAGGTGATCGCCTTCGTCGTGGTGGCTGCGCTGGCGGCATTCGAAGGTCGCCACGGCACCGTCGATCAGTGGCGCACCCGACAGCCCTGGCCGCCAGGCCACGCCATCGAACCGGTCGATGCCCTTTCGAGCGAAACGCTCGGCCAGAACCCGCTGATCGCCGGCGAGCACATTGATGGCATACGCCGGCGCCGACTGCAGCCCCGGCATGGACGACGACTGCTTGGACAGGCTCCAGAGCACCAGCGGCGGGCTGAGCGACACCGAATTGAAGGAGTTGGCCGTCAGGCCGATCTTGCGGCCCTCGGAATCGATGGCCGTGACGATGGTCACACCGGTGGCGAACTGGCCCAGCGCGGCGCGGAAATCCTCAGGGGAGAAAGCAGACATGAGGCAGTGTAGCCCGCACGGCCCGGGCGCCGCCAGCCTGGGGTCATGCAGGGGCGCGCGGGTCAGGCCTCGCGGCGGTACAACCACACGTTGCGCGTGGGCGTGAGTGGCAGGCAGGCGTGCGGAGCCCAGCCCGGGATCTCGAACTCCAGGCTGACCAGCCAGGCGCCGGGGCGGAGTTCTCGCCAGGCCTTGTCGCGCACGCGGGGCATCGATTCGGGGCGTTGGAACAGGTAGACCAGGTCGAAGGCCGCCCAGTCCTGCGCCCAAAGGTCGCCGCGGGTGACCCGCGCCCAGGGGCAGCGCCAGCGGCACAGCCAGGCCCAGGGGCGACTCCATTCGATGCCCTCCAGCTGCGCCGCCGGATAGGCCCGTCGCAGTTCCATCAGCCCGTCGCCCAGGCCACAGCCGGCGTCGAGCACGCGGGCACCGTCGCGCAGGGGCGCGTGCCCTGGCAGCTGCTGCAGCGCCCCCGCCGGGGTCGGGAACAGCGGGGCGTCGCGCCAGGCACGCACGGGGTAGGCCAGCAGCAGCACCGCGGCCAGGGCCAGCCAGACCCAGGGGCTCAGGGCGACCGGCCCGGCGCCCAGCTGCAGGCACAGCGCCGACAACGGAAACCCGGCCGCCACCAGCACCGAACGCCACCGCGTGGCCGCCACCCAGGGCCACTGGGCCGCGGCCAGACCGAGCACAGCCGGCAGCAGCCAGGCCAGCCAGAGAGGGGCTTCCGAAGGCAGCAGGGCGCGGTGCAGGGCCCACGACAGGCTCCAGACGCCCAATGCCGTCAGCGGCCAGGGGCCTGGACGGGACGTCGATGCCGGGGCCGGGGTGCCGTCGGCCATGGGCGGGCGCTCAGGCCGATTCGGGGCCGCCACGCAGCCGGTCGATCAGGCCGTTGAGTTCGTCCAGGCTGCCGAACTGGATCGTGATCTCGCCTTGCTCGCCGCGCTTGGTGCGGCGCTTGACGTGGATCTCGACCTGGGCGGTGAGCAGGTCGGACAGCTCCTCCTCGAGGCGCACCACGTCGCGGGACTTGTCCTGCTTGACGCGCAGCAACGGCGTCTGGCGGCCGGCGCCCTGCACCTTGGCCACCAGCTTTTCGGCCTCGCGCACATTGAGCTTGCGCGCCACCACCTCGTGGGCGGTGGTGATCTGCTGCGCCTTGTCCAGCCCGAGCAGGGCCCGAGCGTGCCCCATGTCGATGTCACCGGCCATCAGCATGCCCTGCACCGGCTCGGCCAGGTTGAGCAGGCGCAGCAGGTTGCTGGCCGCGCTGCGCGAGCGCCCCACCGCCTGCGCCGCCTGCTCATGGGTCAGGCCGAATTCCTGGGTGAGCCGCTGCAGGCCCTGGGCCTCTTCGAGCGGGTTGAGGTCTTCGCGCTGGATGTTCTCGATCAGGGCCATCACGGCCGCAGCCTCGTCGGCCACCTCGCGCACCAGCACGGGCACCACGCTCAGGCCCGCCAGACGGGCGGCGCGGGTGCGGCGTTCGCCGGCAATGATCTCGTAGCGGCCGCCCCCGATGGGGCGCACCAGGACGGGCTGCATCACCCCTTGCGAACGGATGCTTTCGGCGAGCTCGTACAGCGAGCCCTCGTCCATGCGGGTGCGAGGCTGGTACTTGCCCGCCTGCAGCAGGTCCAGCGGCAGGGTGTTGGGCGTGCCGTCGCCGGCCCCCAAGGCGGTCGCGTCATCCACTTTGGGGCCCAGCAGGGCCTCCAGGCCCAGACCGAGGCCTTTGGTCTTCTTGGTCGCCATGTGCGTGCGGGTGTGAGGGTGGTCGATGGTAGCACCGAGGCCACGGGCACCGGCCTGCGAAACGCCCAGGGAACGCCCCGCAGGAAAGCGTGAATTAGGCCCGTTATTTTGTGCAAACGCCAGCCGGCGACTCCGGCACCATCGAAGTCCGACCCACAAGAATCAGGACACCTGTCCGTGCAGTACCGATTGGAGATGGACGGCCGATCATGAAACCGGCCCACTGGCGACCCCCCTGGCGACGTGCGCTGCCCGCGGCGCCGCAGGCGCCTGCGCGCTTCCAGGGCCGATTCGAGGAGCTGGAGCCCCGGCTGCTGTTCAGCGCCGACCTGCCCGGTCTGGTGCTGGCCGCCCCTGACACGCCCATCGACACGCCCCTGCAACCCCTGAGCGCGGTGCAACAGGTGATGTCGGCCACGGTGCAGACGTCGACCTCGATGGTCGACAACCCCCACCGTCGCACCGAACTCGTGGTGATCGACGCGGGCGTGGGCGACGCCGACACCCTGATCCGTCTGATCCAGCAGCAGTCACACGACACCGGCCGCGTGCTCGAAGTGCACCGGCTGCAGGCCGACAGCGACGGCATCACCCAGCTCGGCGACCTGCTGGCCGATCGACAGGACCTGGCCGCGCTGCACGTGATCAGCCACGGCCGCGACGGTGCGATCACCCTGGGGGACACCACGCTCGACAGCGAGCGCCTGACGCAGCGCGCCGCCGACATCAGCAGCTGGAGCGCCGCGCTCAGCACCGATGCGGACCTGCTGATCTACGGCTGCGACGTGGCCGCCACCCCCGACGGCCAGCGCTTCATCGACGACCTGGCCCTGCTGACCGGCGCCGATGTGGCAGCCAGCAGCGACCGCACCGGGGCTGCGGCCCTGGGCGGCGATTGGGACCTGGAGCATGCCCGCGGGCTGGTGCAGTCCCGCCTGGATGCCGCGGCCCTGTCGAGTTGGCAGCACGCGCTGGCCACGGCCACCTTCCAGGACGGCGCTGCGGGCTATACGGGCACGGTCGACACCTACCTCAATTTGTTGTCGCCAGGAACCAACTACGCGGCAAGCACCACATTGAGCGCGGGTCGGGACCTGTCCTACAACCCCTACCAGACCCTCATCAAGTTCGAGAACATCATCGGCACCAGTGCCGGTCAGATCCCGCCAGGCTCCGTGGTGACCGGTGCGACCTTGACGGTCTACATGTCGAACAACCCAACGTTCACCAACCCGACCTACAGCCTGTACCGCATGGTGGCCGCGTGGAGCGACACCAGCACCTACACATCGATGGGCGACGGCGTGGATGGTGTGGAGTATCGGCTCACGGCCGATAGGACGATCACAGATTCGGGCAACAAGTCTTACACGTTCACCAGCAACGCGGCCATGATTGCCACGGTACAGGGCTGGGTCAACACGCCGTCGAGCAACCAGGGTTGGTACCTGTTTTGCGACGATGTCTCATCTACCGCACAGTTCTCGTCATCGGAAAACGGCACGCTGGCCAATCGCCCCCTGTTGACGGTGACGTACACCCCACCCACCCCGCCCAGCCTGGACCTGGACGCCAACAACAGCTCCGGCGCCACGGGCAGCAACTACAGCGGGGCCTTTGTCGAGAACAGCCCGGCCGTGCGCGTGGCCGACACCGACGCCACCATCACCGCCGGCAGCTCGGCCAACCTGTCGGGCATGACCGTGACCCTGGCCGCCACCCCTGACGGTGCAGCCGAAAGCCTGGCCGCCACGCTCACGGGCGCCATCACCGGCAGCTACAACAGCGCCACGCGCACCCTCACGCTGTCGGGCACCGACACGGTGGCCAACTACCAGACGGTGTTGCGCTCGATCACCTACAACAACACGTCGGACACGCCCAACACGACGGCACGCAGCGCCACGGTGGCCATCACCGACATCTACGGCCAGACGATCAGTGCCACCAGCACCATCAGTGTCACAGCCACCAACGATGCCCCGGTGATCACGAGCAACGGCGGCGGCGCCACGGCCAGCGTGTCTGTGGCCGAGACCCTCACGGCCGTCACCACCGTGACGTCGAGCGACCCCGAAGGCACGGCGCGGACCTACTCGCTGGCGGCCACGGGCGACCACACGCGCTTCAGCATCAACAGCAGCACGGGCGTGCTGACCTTCACCAGTGCACCGGACTTCGAGAACCCCACCGACAGCGACGCCAACAACACCTACGTGGTGACCGTGGTGGCCAGCGACGGCAGCCTGAGCGACAGCCAGACGATCACGGTGACGGTGACCGATGTGGTGAGCACGCTGACGGTGGACACCACGGCCGACACCAACGACACCGGCCTGGGCACGAGCTTCACGGCCGAGCAGCTCAATGCCAGCAAGGGCAGCGACGGCAAGGTGTCGTTGCGCGAAGCCCTGATCGCGGCCAACACCACCGCCGGCACCGACACCATCCGCTTTGCGATCACCGGCGCAACGGGTGTGTACGGCGAATACACGATCGCGCCGACCAGTGCCCTGCCCACCATCACACAAGCCGTCATCATCGACGGCACCACCCAGACCGGCTACACCAGCCAGCCCCTGATCGTGCTCGACGGCGCCAGCGGCGGCGGCGCCTATGGCCTGCACCTGTCAGCCACGTCCGACGGCAGCACGGTCAAGGGCCTGGTGATCCGCGACTTCAGCAGCTATGGGCTCTACATGCCGGCCGGCTCCGACGGGCACACCCTCGTGGCCAACTACATCGGCAGCTTCAATGCCGACGGCAGCAATGCGGGCGTGGGCCGCGGCAACACCACGGCCGGCATCTACAACCTGGGCACCAACGTGCAGATCGGCGACGGGACCGTGGCCGGGCGCAACGTGATCTCCGGCAACGGCAGCTACAACATCTACCTGGCCACCGGCGCCGACGGCACCCGCATCCGCGGCAACCACATCGGCACCAACGCCGCCGGCAGCAGCGCCTTCACCACCACCAATGGCGACTACGGCATCATGGTGGAGACGTCGGCCACCAACATCACCATCGGCGGCACGACAGCCGGTGAGCGCAACGTCATCGCCGGACACGTGCGCGAAGGCATCTGGGTGACCACCACGGGCACGGTCACCATCCAGGGCAACTACATCGGCACCGACGCCAGCGGCAGCACCGACCTGGGCAACACCCGCTACGGCATCTACCTCGACGATGCGGGCAGCGCCACCATTGGCGGCACGGCCTCGGGTGCCGGCAACCTCATCTCGGGCAACAACCTGGGCGGCATCTACGCGGCCAACGGCCAGGTCACCGTGCTGGGCAACACCATCGGGCTCAACGCCGCCGGCACAGCCGCGCTGGGCAACACCGGCGCCGGCATCGAGCTGCGCACCACCAGCGCCTCCACCCTCGGTGGCAGCACCAGCGGTGCCCGCAACGTGATCTCGGGCAACAGCAGTCACGGGGTCTGGATCGCCACCAGCCAGGCCCATGTGGTGCAAGGCAACTACATCGGCACCGGCGCCGATGGCAGCACGCTACTGGGCAATGGCGGTGCCGGCGTGTACATCGCGGCCACCGGCGCCACGATCGGCGGCAAGAACAGCGGCGAGGGCAATGTGATCGCGGGCAACGCGGGCGCCGGCATCGCGGTGGCCTCGGGCACGGGCAATCTGTTCTACCGCAACAGCATCCACAGCAACACCGGTCTGGGCATCGACCTGAACAACGATGGCGTGACCGCCAACGACGATGGGGACGGTGACGGTGGGGGCAACTACCTCAACAATTTCCCCGTGATCACCTCGGTGGTCACGGCCAACGGGCAGACCACGATCAGCGGCTCCCTGGAGTGGTACACCGGCGGCTCGACCGCCTACATCGAACTGTTTGCCAGCGCCAGCGCCGATGCCAGCGGCCACGGCGAGGGCCGCACCTACCTGGGCGCAGTGCAGGTGACGACCACGGCCGGCACGGGCGATGCCACCTTCAGCCTCACCGTGAGCGGCGCGAGCGTGGGCGACTGGATCACTGCGGTGGCCAACATCGAGACGGACTACATCGGGGCCTCGGAATTCGCCCTGGCGGTGCAATCCGTGGCTCCGGCCGCGGCCCCGCGGGGCCGGGTCATCTGGAACAACAACGACCGCTTCTACCAGTCGTATGCCGACTGGAGTCTCAGCGGCTTCAGCGGCGTGGGCGTCAATGGCCTGAACCTGGGCGACGACCTGTCGATGATCGCGGCCGCTGAATCGCCCGCTCGCCAGGAGATCATCTACATCGGGTCGGCCGACGTGTCGGGCAAGATCTTTGCCGTGGTCTGGAACGGCAGCAGCTGGTCAAGTGCCCTGGGGCTGCCCGTGGCCGACCCGGGTGCCGACGCCTCGTCACAGCCCAGCTACGCCGTGGCCTACGACCAACTGACGGGCAACGCGATGCTGGTGTGGAACAACGGCAGCAGCGGCACCGACGGCCTCTCGTACGCCACCTGGGACGGCAGCAGCTGGTCGGCCATCGGCAGCATCGCGGCACCCGTGGCGGGCGAGCCCCTGTACATGCGGCTGGCGACCAACCCGGTCCGCAGCGAGATGGTGCTCACGGTCCAGACCGGCGAGATCAACAACAACCAGTATGCCGTGGTGTGGAACGGCAGCAGCTGGGGCAACGCGCAGAGCCTGGGCACCAACAGCAACGACCAGTTCTACGAAATGAACGTGGTCTACGAGCAGCTCAGCGGCCGCGCCGTGGTGTTGTACGACGCCTCGGCCGCCAATGCGTCGTCGGTTCAGTACCGGGTCTGGGATGGCAATGCCTGGGGTGCCGAGGGCACGGTATCGGCGCCCGTCGGCATCACCGCCACCAGCGAGCTGTACGCCACGGTGGTGGCGGCCGACGCGGGCAGCAACCGCATCGCCCTGGCCGCTCGCAACGCCGACGACGACGTGTGGATGTCCGTGTGGGACGGCAGCAGCTGGGGCTCGGGCATCGTGGCCACCACCAGCGGCGTCGACACCGTCGATCACCACCCCACGATGGCCCTGGCCTTCGAGACGAACAGCGGCGACCTGCTGGCCACCTACGCCAAGTCGGGCAGCACCAACCTGATGTACCGGACCTGGTCGAGCGGGTCGGGCTGGTCGGCCGAATCGACCGGCCCGTCCATGGGCACCGACACGGCCCTCATCAACAAGCTGTACGCCGACCCCTACAGCAACACCGTGATGCTGGGGCTGCAGGACAGCGGCCAGGACCTGCACATGGTGGTGTGGGACGGCAGCAGCTGGGGCAGCGTCAGCACGCTGGACGCGGCCACCGGATTCACCTACCGAGAAAACTTCGATTTCGTCTGGTACCGCACGGCCCCCATCGTCAGCGGGCTGTCCGGCGACAGCCTGAGCTACCTGGAGGGTCAGGGCGCGGTCGCCATCGACCAGGGTGGCAACGCCACGGTGTCCATGGGCAGCGGTGGCAGCTACGATGGTGGCAGCCTGACCGTCACCCTGACGAGCGGCAGCACCGCGAGCGAGGACCTGCTGTCGGTGATCCACCAAGGCAGCGGAAGCGGCCAGATCGGTGTGACGGGCGGCACGGTCAGCTACGGCGGCGTGGCCATCGGCACGCTCAGTGGCGGCAGCAGTGGCAACCCACTGGTGGTGAGTTTCAACGCCCAGGCCAGCGATGCCGCCGTGACCGCCCTGCTGCGCCAGGTCAGCTACGAAAACAGCAACACCAGCACGCCATCGACCACCACCCGCACCGTGCGCATGGTGGTGAGCAATGCGCTGGGGCAGAGCAGCACCAACCAGGACGCGTCGATCACCGTCACCGCGGTCAACGACGCTCCGGTGCAGACGGTGCCGGCCGCGCAATCGGTCAATGAAGACACCACCCTGGTGTTCTCCAGCGCCAACGGCAACGCCCTGAGCGTCAGCGATGTCGATGCGGGCGCCAGCCCGCTGCGCGTCACCGTGTCGGTCACCAACGGCACGCTGACGTTGGCGAGCACGGCCGGCCTGAGCTTTTCCAGCGGTGACGGCAGCGCCGACACCACCATGACCTTCACCGGCACCGCCAGCGCCATCAACACCGCGCTCAACGGTCTGGCCTACGCCCCCACGGCGCAGTACAACGGCAGCGCCACCCTCAACTTCACCACGTCGGACCAGGGCAACACTGGCACCGGCGGTACGCTCACCGACAGCGACACCGTGGCCATCACGGTCAACGCCGTCAACGATGCGCCCGTGCAGACGGTGCCGACCGCGCAATCGGTCAACGAAGACACCACCCTGGTGTTCTCCAGCGCCAACGGCAACGCCCTGAGCGTCAGCGATGTCGATGCGGGCGCCAGCCCGCTGCGCGTCACCCTGTCGGTCACCAACGGCACGCTGACGTTGGCGAGCACGGCCGGCCTGAGCTTTTCCAGCGGTGACGGCAGCGCCGACACCACGATGACCTTCACCGGCACGGCCAGCGCCATCAACACCGCGCTCAACGGCCTGGTCTACACGCCCACGGCCCAGTACAACGGCAGCGCCACCCTCAGCTTCACCACGTCGGACCAGGGCAACACCGGCACCGGCGGCACGCTCACCGACAGCGACACCGTGGCCATCACGGTCAACGCCGTCAACGACGCGCCCGTGCAGACGGTGCCGGCCGCCCAGTCGGTCAATGAAGACACCCCCCTGGTGTTCTCCAGCGCCAATGGCAACGCCCTGAGCGTCAGCGATGTCGATGCCGGCGCCAGCCCGCTGCGCGTCACCCTGTCGGTCACCAACGGCACGCTGACGTTGGCGGGCACGAGCGGCCTGAGCTTTTCCAGCGGTGACGGCAGCGCCGACACCACGATGACCTTCACCGGCACCGCCAGCGCGATCAACACGGCGCTCAATGGCTTGGTCTACACGCCCACGGCGCAGTACAACGGCAGCGCCACCCTCAGCTTCACCACGTCGGACCAGGGCAACACCGGCGCCGGCGGCACGCTCACCGACAGCGACACCGTGGCCATCACGGTCAACGCCGTCAACGATGCGCCCATGAACTCGGTGCCCGGTGCCCAGTCGGTCAACGAAGACACGGCCCTGATCTTCTCCAGCGCCAACGGCAACCTCATCAGCATCGGCGATGTCGATGCTGGCGCCAGCCCCGTGCAGGTCACGCTGTCGGTCACCAGCGGCACCCTCACGCTGGCCGGCACGACCGGCCTGAGCTTCACCAGTGGTGATGGCAGCGCCGACGCCACCTTGGTTTTCAGCGGCAGCCTGGGCGACATCAACACGGCACTGAGCACCTTGACCTTCATGCCGGCGGCCGACGCCACCGGCAGCGTGACCCTGAGCCTGCTGACGTCCGACCTGGGCAACACGGGCACGGGCGGCACGCTCACCGACAGCGACACCGTGGCCATCACGGTCAACGCCGTCAACGACGCGCCCGTGAACTCGGTGCCCGGTGCCCAGTCGGTCAACGAAGACACGGCCCTGGTCTTCTCGGGGGCCAACGGCAACCTCATCAGCATCGCCGATGTCGACGCGGGCGCCAGCCCCGTGCAGGTCACGCTGTCGGTCACCAGCGGCACCCTCACGCTGGCCGGCACCGCCGGCCTGAGCTTCACCGGAGGCGATGGCAGCGCCGACACCACGATGACCTTCAGCGGCACCGTCAGCGCCATCAACACCGCGCTGAGCACGCTGACCTACAACCCGACGGCCCATTTCAACGGAGTCGTGACCCTGAGCCTGCTCACGTCCGACCTGGGCAACACGGGCACGGGCGGCACGCTCACCGACAGCGACACGGTGGCCATCACCGTCAACGCCGTCAACGACGCACCCGTCAACACCGTGCCGGGTGCGCAGTCGGTCAACGAAGACACCAACCTCGTGTTTTCGAGCGCCAACGGCAACCTCATCAGCATCAGCGATGTCGATGCGGGTGGGGCCACGATGCGCGTCACGCTCACGGCCACCAACGGGACGCTCACGTTGTCGGGCACCACCGGCCTGACCTTCTCGGCGGGCGACGGCACCAGCGACACCACGATGACCTTCAATGGCACCAGCAGCGCCATCAACACGGCGCTGTCGGGGATGCGCTTCCGCGGCACGTCGAACTTCAATGGGGCGGCGTCGCTGCAGATCGGCACGTCCGACCTGGGCAACACCGGCAGCGGCGGCGCCCTGACCGACACCGACACGGTGGCCATCACGGTCAATGCGGTCAACGACGCCCCGGTTCACACTGTGCCCGGCGCACAGACCGTCAACGAAGACACGGCCCTGGTGTTCTCGTCGGCCAACGGCAATGCGCTGTCGATCACGGATGTGGACGCCGGCACCTCGAACATCCAGGTCACCGTGAGCGTGAGCAGCGGCACGCTCACATTGCCCAGCACGTCGGGTCTGACCTTCAGCAGCGGGGACGGCACGGGCGACAGCACGATGACCTTCACCGGCACCCGCGCCACCATCAACAGCCGGCTCAACGGCCTGACCTTCAACCCTGCAGCGGACAGCAACGGCAGCGTCACGCTCAGCATCGTCACCTCGGACCTGGGCAACACCGGCAGCGGCGGCGCCCGCACCGACAGCGACACCGTGGCCATCACGGTCACGCCGGTCAACGACGCGCCCACCGCCACCATCACCCCGGTGTCCTACAACGCGACCGAGCAGCAGGTGCTGTCGCTGCACGGCACCGGCCTGAGCGTCAGCGACGTCGATGCCGGCACGGGCAATGTGAGCGTCACCCTGGGGGTGGTCAGTGGCCGCCTGGACGTGGTCGCCGGCAGCACGGGGGTGGTCGTGAGTGGTTCGGGCACCAACGCGGTCGTGCTCACGGGCAGCGTCTCGCAGATCAACGACCTGCTGGCGGGCCTCAACGGCGCCAGCATCGACTACCTGATGGCCAGCGACACACCGCCGGCCACCGACACCCTGACGCTGAGCATCAACGACAATGGACTGACAGGCGGCGCGGCCCTGTCGGCCAGCGACACCGCCACGATCACCCTCACCGCCGTCAACGACGCGCCCGTGCTGGGCCAGGCCACCACCACCTACGAGGTGGTCGAAGCCGACACCCTGGCCCTGCACGGCACGGGCATCACGCTCAGCGACCCCGATGGCAACGGCATCACCGTGCGGGTCACCCTGGCGGTCGACGTGGGCCGCCTGGACGTGGTGGCCGGCAGCACCGGCGTGACGGTGAGCGGGTCTGGGACGGGCTCCGTGGTGCTCGACGGCACCCTGGCGCAGATCCAGGCCCTGCTCGATGGCAGCGGCGGCGCCAGCATCGGCTACACCAACGACAGCGTGACCCCGCTGGCGCCGGCCACCTTGAGCCTGACACTCGACGACCTGGGGCAGGCCGGCGGTGGCGCCTTGAGTGACAGTGGCACAGCGGTGATCACGGTCGTGGCAGCGGGTGATACCGGCATCAGCTTCGTGCCGGGCGTGAGCGCCGGCCAGGTGGGGGCGTCGTTCGGCTTCGATGCTGTGGCCAACCTGGGGCGCGACGACAGCGGGCAAGGCAGGGACATGAGCTTGACCCCGGGCGTGTCGCAGACGCTCTCGCAAGACGGCCGCAACAGCGCCTTGCTGCTGCCCGGTGGCACCGAAGGCGGCGAGATCGCGGGCCTGGGCACGGGCGGGGCCATGAGCGTGTCGTTGTGGGTGCGGTTCGATGCCACGGGCACGGACGACCGCGTCATCGACTTCGGTCAGGCGGGCGCCACCGGCATCGGCAACCTGGTCATCGCCCGCCAGGGCGGCAGCGACCGGGTGGTCTTCAGCGTCTCGGTGGGCGGCAACACCGTTGAGGCCGTCTCGGGGGCGGGCGCGATCGTCAACGGGGTGTGGATGCATGTGGCCGCCACCGTCGATGGCAGTGGCCTCATGCGCCTGTATGTCAACGGCATCGAGGCGGATGCGGTGCAGGGCACCGGGCTGGCCAGTGGCGTGCGCGACCACAACCGCGTCGGCCAGTCCAACACGGTCGGCGCTGACGCGCTGGTGGGCGCGGTCAACGAGTTGTTGATCGTCAATGGCGTGCTCGACGCGCAGGCCGTCGCGTCACTGGCATCGCCAGCTCCGCAGGTCGACCTGGCCGAACAGCGCGCCAATGGCACCGTGGTCGGGACGGTGATCGGCAGCTCGGCCGGCGGTGCCGCCACCGTCAGCTACAGCCTGGTCAACAACGCTGGCGGGCGCTTCGCGATCGACAGCCTCACGGGCGAGCTGACCGTGCTGGACGGCACCCTGTTGCGGCACGACCTGGCCACCAGCCACGCGGTGACCGTGCGCGTGACCGACAGCCTGGGCCGGGCGAAGGACCAGATCGTGGGCATCAACTTGCTCAACATCAACGATGCGCCTCAGGGGCAGGATGGCACCTTGACCGTGGTGGAAGATGGCAGCCACGTCTTCAGCACCACCGACTTCGGTTTCAGCGACCCGCGCGACACGAGTACCAATGCCTTGCAGGGCGTGCGCATCGCCGTCCTGCCCACCACGGGCACGTTGACGCTGGACGGCATCGCCGTGAACGTGGGCGACGTGGTGGCGGCCAGCGACATCGCCCTGGGGCGGCTGGTCTACACCGCGGCGGCCGACGTCGCGGGCAGTGGAGCAGACTCGCTGGGCTTTCAGGTGCAGGACGACGGCGGCACCGCCTTGGGCGGCAGTGACCTCGACCCGGTCGTTCGCACCCTGCAGATCGACATCACCGCCGTGAACGACGCCCCGGTGGGCCAGGCCACCACGGTGACGCTGACCGAAGACACCCCCCGCGCCTTCACCCCGGCCGACTTCGCCTTCACCGATCTCGAAGGCCATGCCCTGTCGGCCGTGATCATCGACACCCTGCCCGCCTCCGGCAGCCTCACACTCGACGGCGTGGCCGTGGCGGTGGGCGACCGCATCACCGTCGCCGACCTCGCCGCCGGGCGGCTGCTCTACACGCCAGCCGCCGATGCCCAGGGCGCGGCGGTGGCCCACTTCGACGTGCGCATCGTCGACGACGGCGGCAGCGCCCTCGGTGGCCTCGACACCGCCGCCACCGCCAGCCGCATCACCCTGGACATCACCGCCGTCAACGACGCGCCCACCGGCCAGGACACCAGCCTCAGCACGCCCGAAGACACCCCCTGGGTGTTCTCGCGCGGCGACTTCGGCTTTGCCGACACCGCCGATGGCGGCGCCCACCAGCTCGCGGCTGTGCGCTTCACCGTGCTGCCGGCCGATGGCCGCCTCACGCTCGACGGCGTCGACCTCACCGTGGGCCAGGTCGTCAGCGTGGCCGACATCGACGCCGCTCGCCTGCGCTTCACGCCCGATGCCGACACCAGTGGCAGCCCCTACGCCACGCTGGGCTTTCACGTCATCGACGACGGCGGCACCGCCCTGGGCGGCGTCGACGAAGACACCGTCACGCGCACGCTCACGCTGCTCGTCACGCCCGTCAACGACGCGCCCACCGGCGCCGACACCACCGTCAACGGCACCGAAGACCAGGTCGTGCAGGACCGCGTCACCGCCAGCGACGTCGATGGCGACACCGTGAGCTACAGCCTGGCCAGCGGCCCGGCGCGCGGCAGCGTCGTCGTCGACAGCGACGGCCGCTTCACCTACACCCCGGCCGCCGACTTCTCGG
>Ga0255182_1000991_pt1 | contig 16283 bp, 9 predicted proteins | sample Atl_UVDOM_RepA_8_FD_188420 | JGI IMG/M metagenome (GOLD analysis project Ga0255182, IMG submission 188420) | Freshwater microbial communities from Altamaha River, Georgia, United States - Atl_UVDOM_RepA_8d | ecosystem: Environmental > Aquatic > Freshwater > River | place: USA: Georgia | collected...
ACCATCTTCTTGAGCAGCCCGGCGTCGACCATTTCCGTGAGCGTGCGGTAGACGGTCGGCCGGCTCGCCCGGGCGCCCCCGGGCGTCTTGCGGAGATCGGCGAGCAGCTGCTCGGCGTCGAAATGCTCGTGATGGCTGCTGACGTGGTCGACGATCACCTGCCGCTGCCGCGTGATCCGCTTCCCGCGGGTCTGCAGGAACTCCTCGAACCGCTCGCGCGGAGTGAGCGCGACGTCGACCTTCCCGAGCGAAAAATCAGCCGAACTTGCCATGAGGGACTCCCCGAGCCGCCCCATTCTAGTCCACGGGCGGCTGCGGTGAAGTCACGGCCCGCACCAGGCCCGGAAGGCTGGGTCGGCACGAGCCGAACCTAGCCTTGAATCCATCCACGCCGCTGCTCGGGCCGGGATCAGCAGGCTCAGCCCAGCCGCTCGAGCAGGCGGTCGAGGGCGGCGTCGAGCTTCTCCGGCGTCTCGTACGAGCCGTCGGCGATCGCCGCGCGGATCGCATTGACGCGGTCGAAACGGATATCGCCGGTCGACTCCGCGGCGCGAACCGCGTCGACCGACAGCGTCACCGAGTCGTGCACCTCGGCCACGCCCTGCTGCATCGCAGCCTGTGTGCCCTGCGCCGCCTCGACACCCTTCAAGGCGTTGATGCCCTGCGAACCCTGCGTCGAGCTGACACCCCAGATGTTCATGTTCTGCTCCTCGTAAGTGGACCCGATGACTGGTGGACCGGATGGCCCGTTCGTCGTTCCCTTGTCCGCCCCCCGGCGTGCCCGCTTCTACGCGTCCGGCATGCCGAGGGTTCGTTCGTGGTCGATCGATTCCTGGCCCTGATCCTGTCCTGACTCTCGTGCCCGATCCCTGCCAGTGTGGCTGGCGCGACGGACGAACTGTCCGACGCAGCTTTTTCTCATCGACCAGCCACCGCCTCCAACTTCAAAAAATTTTTTTGTTGCCTGTTTTCCGCATCCTGACGCCCCGGGCCTTGCCTAGCTTGCCCAGGCCCTCTGGCTCCGGCCCTCGAGCCGGTATCCCCGGCTCCGGGGACCGCTACGCCATCGCAAACTCCACCTTCCGGCGATCGAGCTGGTTCTGCAGCCGCTCCACGATCGCCGAGTGCATCTGGCTGACCCGGCTCTCGGAGAGGTCGAGGGTGGCCCCGATCTCCTTCATCGTCAGCTCCTCGTAGTAGTAGAGGATGATGATGAGCCGCTCGTTGCGGTTGAGGCCCTTCGTCACCAGCCGCATGAGGTCCGACTTCTGGATCCGCCGCGTGGGATCCTCGCCCTTCTTGTCCTCGAGGATGTCGATCTCGCGGACATCCTTCGAGCTGTCGGTCTCGCACCACTTCTTGTTCAGGCTCACGAGGCTGACGGCATTGGCATCGACGAGCAGCTTCTCGAACTCCTCGTGCGACAGCCCCATGTGCTCCGCCACCTCGGCGTCGGCCGGGGCGCGGCCGAGCTTGGCCTCGAGCGTCTTGACGGCCTCGTTGAGCTTGCTGGCCTTCGACCGCACCAGCCGCGGCACCCAGTCCATCGTCCGCAGCTCGTCGAGCATCGCCCCGCGGATGCGCGGCACGCAGTACGTCTCGAACTTCACGCCCCGCCCCATATCGAAGGCGTCGATGGCGTCCATGAGGCCGAACGTGCCGGCCGAAACCAGGTCGTCGAGCTCCACGCCGTCGGGCAGGCGGGACCAGATCCGCTCGCCGTTGTACCGCACCAGCGGCAGGTAGAGCTCGATGAGCCGGTTCCGCAGCTGCTCGTTCGACTGGTCGGCCTTGAAGGCCTTCCAGATCTCGAGCACTTCTTCGGCGGTCGGCTGGTTCGTGTTGTGCGCCACTGCATCCTCCTTGATAGGGCCACTTGATGGTCCGGCTGGGCCGTCTTCCTCAAGCCATACTTCGTGCCGGTCTCGAGCCGTTTACTTCAAGTCTGATTTTCCTCAAACCTTCTTCCGGGCCGCCGAACCAACCGTCATCGGTCGGCCGGCCGCCTCTCCTTCACTGTTTTTGCGTTGAATGTTTTTCGGAGCCTCGTTTCGAGCCTCCCGGTCATCCCAGCTTGCCTCACGCGGCCCGCGCCGCCTCGGCACCGACGCTGGCGAACACCTCCACCCGGTCCTCGTCGGCGATCTCGTCGACCGCCAGAACGATTGTCTCCGGCAGATGGCGGGCCAGCGCCTCGCGGACCGGCACCCGGCCGCCGGTCGGCACCACGACCACCGGCCTGCCTCCACGCTCCACGACCGGCCGGATCGCCCGCCGCAGTTCGGCCAGCAGCCCCGGCGACGCACGGCCACCCGCGACGATGCCGTCGACCGCCGGCCCTTCCAGCCGCACCACCACCAGGCTTCCCTTGGCGTCGCGGGCCCGACGGCAGATCGCCGGGGCCAGCGACCGGCGCACGATCTCGCCGAGCGCCGCCGGGTCGGCGGCCTCGTCGGCATGATCGGCCATGATCTCGAGCAGCTCGGCGAGCGGCCGGATCGGCACGCCGTCCTTGAGCAGCGCCTGGAGCGTGCGATGGATCTTCGCCAGCGACAGCACGCCCGGCACGACATGCTCCACCACGGCCGGCTGGGACGCACGGAGCGATTCGATCAACCTGGCGACCGCATCCCGCGACAGGAGCCTGTCGGCATGCCGACGCACCGCCGACTCGATGGCCCGGGCGATGCAGGCGACGTCGTCATAGACAGCCGCGCCGCGTTTTCGGGCCGCGTCGCTCCGGGCATGGCTCAGCCACAGTCCCCGACGGCCGCCGAGCGGATCGACCGCCGGCAGGGCCGATTCGTCGTCCTCTTCGTCGAAAAACTCGCCGGCCGGCGGCACCGCGAGGAGCCGGCCCGCCGGCACCTCCCCCTCGACCACAGGCAGGCCGGCCACCGACACCCGGTAGCCTCGGTCGGGCAGGCGCAGATCGTCCCGCATCGCGATCGGTGGCACGACGAGCCCCAGGTCGGCGGCGATGGCGGACCGCACGGAGGCGGCCCGCTCCTCGAGCGGGCCCGTGCCGTCAGCCACCGGCTTGAGCAGCCCGACGAGGCCGCGGCCCAGTTCGACCACGACCCGATCGTCGGCGAAGAGTTCGTCGGCCACGCTGGCACGCGGCCCGGCCGCAGCCTGTCGTCCGCGCTGCCCAGCCTCCGCAGCGGGCTTGCCCGACTGCTGCCGGCGACCGGCGCGAGAGAGCATCCATGCCGCGGCTGCCACGGCCACAGCCATCCCCGCCAGCGGCAGAAACGGCAGGTCGGTGAGCGAGAGCAGGCCCAGGAATCCGGCCGTGATCACGAGCACGTGCGGCCGGGAGACGAACTGCCGGCCGAGCTCCTGCGACAGGTCGACCGCCTGGCTTGACCGCGAGATGAGCAAGCCCGTGGCCACGGAGATGAAGAGCGCCGGCACGGCGCTCGCCAGGCCGTCACCGATCGTCAGCCGTGAGTAGACATCCAGCGCCCGGTTGACCGGCATGCCCTGCTGCACCACGCCGATCGCCAGCCCGCCGAGCAGGTTGACGATCGTGATGATCACGCCCGCCACGGCCTCGCCGCGGACGAACCGGCTGGCGCCGTCCATGCTCGCGAAGAAGTCGGCCTGCCGCTGGAGTTCGAGCCGCATGTGCCGGGCCTGCTCGCGGGTGACGGTGCCGGCCTGCACCTCGGTGTCGATCGCCATCTGGCGGCCCGGCAGGCCGTCCAACGCGAACCGCGCCGCCACCTCGCTCGTCCGCGTGGCCCCGGCGGTGATGACCACGAACTGGATCACCGCGATGATCGCGAAGATCACGCCGCCGACCACGATGTTGTTGGCCGCCACGAACTCGCTGAAGGCGAGCACCACCTGCCCGGCGGCATCGACCCCGTCGACCGCCGCCCGGGAGAGCACGAGCCGCGTCGTGGCGATGTTGAGCACGAGCCGCACGAGCGTCGACCCGAGCAGGAACGTGGGAAACACGCTCATCTCCAGCGGCGTGCGGGCGGCGAGCGCCCCCAGGAGCGCGAGCACGGAGATCGTGAGGTTGGCCGCGAGCAGGAGGTCGACGACGGCGGCCGGCACCGGCGCCAGCACCACGGCCACCGCCAGCAGGATGACGATGGGGATGGCGAAGTCGAGGACGCGGGCCGAGGCGGCACGCGGCGCGGCAGCGGTGGGATCGCCGGAGAGCGGCATGGGCGGGCAGGCCGACATGCGGCCCGAAAACGGAGCGAAACCAAGGGACAGCCGATGCCCGCCACACGTCGGACAGACGGCTGCTCGGGCGGCGGACGATAGCGGTGCCGCAGGGGACCGTCCAGACCGCTCCGGCTCGCATAGAATCTGGGACTTGCGGCCCTGTTCCGGCCGTGCCGACACTCCGCCGGACGGCCCCGGCGAGCCCCGGAAACCTCCCCGTTTTCGTCTTCCTGCAGGATTCGCGCCGCCATGCGTTTCGATCGCTTCGGACTCGCCTTCGACTATCCCGACAACTGGTCGGTCGATACCGACGACGCGCAAGGCCGCTATGCCACGGTCACGGTCTATTCGCCGGAGGGCGGCTTCTGGAGCGTCAGCGGTCACGCCCCCGGCGGCGATCCGGCCAAGCTCGCCGAGACGGTGCTCGCCGAGATGCGGCGGGAATATCACGATCTCGACAGCGAACCGGCGGCCGAGCGACTCGGCGGCCACGCGCTCACCGGGCTCGACATGAACTTCTACTGCCTCGACCTCACGAACACCGCCCAGGTGCGGACGGTCGAAACGCCGGCGGGGATCTATCTGTTCTTCTGCCAGGCCGAAGATCGGGAATGGGACCGGATCAGCCCGGTCTTCGCGGCGATGACGGCCAGTTTTCTCCGGTCGCTACCGTCCTGACCAGCAGTCCGCCCCGAAGCCGCCGGGGATGACTTTCCGCCAGGCCTGCTACTATTCTCCAGTCCGTATTCGCCGGCCCGTCCGCTCGCCCTCCTCTTCCATCGACCATCGCCTCCGCCCCCCGCCCTCCCGGAAGCTCCTTGGTGCAATTGCCAGCACTCCTTGCCGCCGCGGCCGACGGCCCTGTGATCCAGGTTTCCCACTGGCTGGCGTTCGCCGCCATGGTCGCCGTGCTGCTCGCGCTCGACCTGACCGTCTTCCACAAGAAGGCGCACGAACCCTCGCTCCGCGAAAGCGCGTTCTGGACCGCCTTCTGGGCGGGCCTCGCCCTCGCCTTCAACGGCCTCGTCTGGCGGTGGCTCGGCAGCCAGCCCGCACTCGAGTTTCTCACCGGCTACTTGGTCGAGTGGTCGTTGTCGATGGACAACGTCTTCGTCTTCGCGGTGATCTTCGGCTACTTCCGTGTGCCGCTGAAGTACCAGTACCGAGTGCTCTTCTGGGGCATCCTCGGGGCCGTGCTCATGCGGCTCACGTTCGTGCTCGTCGGCGCCGAACTCGTCGAGCGATTCCACTGGGTGATGCCGCTCTTCGGGGCCTTCCTCGTCTATACCGGCATCAAACTGGCCTTCGGTGACGAGGAGGCCAATCCCGACGACAGCTTCCTCGTAAAACTCTTCCGCCGGATGATCCCCGTGACCAATCAACCGGCCGGAGACAGATTCTTCGTCCGCGAGGCTGGCCGACTGATGGCCACCCCGCTGTTTCTCGTCCTCCTGATCGTGGAGAGCACCGACGTCCTCTTCGCCGTCGACAGTGTCCCGGCCATCCTCGGCGTCGTCACGCCCGGGGCCCACTACATGCGATTCATCGCCTTCACGTCCAACGTCTTCGCGATCCTGGGCCTGCGGGCCCTCTACTTTCTCCTGGCCGGCGTGATGGATCTCTTCAGGTTCCTGAACTACGGCCTGTCGGCGGTGCTCGTCTTCGTCGGCATGAAGATGATCGTGGAGGCCGCCCGCCACACCGAATCGCTGGCAGCGTGGGGCGGATGGGATCCGCACGTGAAGGGCCATCTCGTCCACCCGGCCGTCTCGCTGGCCGTGATCGTGGCCCTGATCGGCGCGAGCGTCGCGGCCTCGCTGGCCTTTCCCGAGCGCAAGGACGGCGCCGAAGTCGCCGGGCACGGTGGCGACCGGAAGCCGCCCGCCTGAGAGCCCGCCGCACGGCACTGCGATGGGATCAGGGAGGGGTTGCCCGTGCCCTCGAGCGGGCTGTGAAAGCAAGCGCAGCAAGGATTGCGCAGCGCAGCTTTCACCGCAGTGAGCGAAGGGCACGATGCCCGTAGCGAACGTCCGGCGAGAGGGTGCGGACAACCCCGGACCGCGGCAAGACGGTTTTCTGCCCGTCGAAATTGTACGCCCGCGCATGGGCCGCTCTGCCGGCGGGGCTCATGCTCGACGCCGGCGGACTTTGACGACGTGATCCCAATAGGCGTGGTGGGCCGACTCTGCCAGTCAAAGTTCACCGGCGTCTGCGCGTGCCCCCGACCGGCTCCGCTCCCGTCTACTCGGAACAACTTTCTCAGCATTGAGACATTGCTAGCGAATCGAATCCGCAGCACCACCGATGAGCCGCCGGTAGAGCGCCTCGTGCGCCGCCGCCATGGCGGCGGCCGTGTGGCGTTCGCGAGCCAGGGCATGGCCGTGCCGGCCACAGCGGGCGGCGAGATCGACGTCGCCCAACAGCCGGCCGAGACAGCGGGCGAGGTCGGCAGGATCGGCCGGTCGATGGAGCAGCCCCGCCCGTTCGCCGTCGAGCAACTCCGGAAAGGCGCCGTGGTCGGCCGCGACGACGGGCACGCCCGCGGCGAGGCTCTCGATGACGGGCAGCCCCTTCGCCTCCGGATGCACCGTCGGCATGGCGAAGACGTTGATCGACTCGAGCAGACGGAGCTTGCCGGGGCGGTCCACCTGGCCGAGCCAGTGGAACCGGTCGGCGACGCCGAGCTCGCGGGCGAGCGTGAGGCACCGGGCGACGTAGTCCCGCTCGGCGTCGACCTCCGCGCCCGCCGCGAGCACCTCCACGTCGTGCTCGCGGGCCAGGAGCGGCAGGCTGCGGACGAGCACGTCGAGACCCTTCTCGGGGCAGGCCCGCGCGAGCGCCCCCACCACGAGACGGCCGCCCGGCCGCCTTCGCCGTGCCGCCAGGTCGGGGGGCGTCTCCGGAAAACCGGTTCGATCGACGCCATGGTGCACGACCGTGATCTTCTCCCGAGGCACCGCCAGATACCCCGCCATGAAGGTGGCGAAGGATTGATTGAGCGCCACGAAGCCGTCGACGTCCGCCGCCCGCTGCCGCAGCAGGGATCGCACGCGCGAATAGTGCGGCTCCGGCAGCTGCTCCACGAAGATGTCCTCGCCCGAGAGCGTGCAGACCACCCGGCCGCCGGTCGCCTGCCGCGTCCGACGGGCGAGCCCGAGCAAGAGAGCGTTGGAAAGGTGGACCACGTCGGGCCGCACGGCGGCGGCCAGCCAGGCGGCGAGTTTCTCCACCTCGCGGCCATGCCGCCCCGCCTCGCCCTCGAGCGCGGAGACGGTGAATGGACCCAGGTCGGCGGCCCGCGTCGCGCCGGTGCGGCCCGAGAGCCAGGCCAGCAGCCGCCGCGAATCGAGCAGCGGGCTCAACAAGGACGCGGCCGCCCGGGGCAGATGTCGGAAGACAGCCACGTGCTCGAGCAGCCAGACAGAGACGCCCCCCATCACGACGCGATCGATGGCGACGTTTTCCTCGTCGGTCGTGGTCGGCACGTAGGCCGGCACGAGCAGGGCGTCGAGCCCGCGGTCCCGCAGGCTGCGGACGAGCGTGTTGTCGTGCAGGCACGAGCCGCAGAGCCGGCCGCCGGCGCCCGCGGTCACATGGACGATCCTCATGGCCCGCACCGCCCGCCGCCCGCCTCGAGGTGCAGGAGCACGAGCGCGAGATCCGCCGGCGTGATGCCGCGGACCCGTCCGGCCTGTCCGAGCGTCCGCGGCCGGATGCGGTTCAATTGCTCGCGAGCCTCGGCCCGCAGATGGCGGACGCCTGCATAATCGAAGCCCGCGGGGATGGGCCGGCTCGACACCGCCTGCTGTCGGCCGATCCGCTCCCGCTCGAGCCGGACATAGCCCGCGTAGCGGACGTCGTTTTCCACCTGCTCGGCCACGTCGGCCGCGACGCTCGCGAGTGCCGGCAGGGCCGCCACGCAATCGCCCCAGCCGACCTCGGGCCGCTTGAGACGGTCGAAGAGCGAGACGCCCTCCAGTCGCGTGGCCGACAAGAGCGCGAGCGCCGCCTCGATGCCCGCCTCCTTCTCGGCCAGGCGGGCCACCCGCTCCGGCTCCGCGAGCCCGATCCGGGCGGCGAGCGGCGTGAGCCGCCGGTCGGCGTTGTCGTGCCGCAGGGACAGCCGATGCTCCGCCCGGCTCGTGAACATCCGATACGGCTCGTCCACCCCCCGCGTCACGAGGTCGTCGATCAAGACACCGATGTAGGAATCCTCGCGGGCGAGCAGGAGCGGTTCACGGCCGGCCGGCACGAGCGCCGCGTTCGCCCCGGCCACGAGTCCCTGCGCGGCCGCCTCCTCGTAGCCGGTCGTGCCGTTGATCTGGCCGGCGAGGAAGAGCCCCCGCACGAGCTTGCTCTCGAGCGACGGCTGGAGCTGGTCGGGCGGGCAGTAGTCGTATTCGACGGCGTAGCCGTAGCGGATGATCTGCGCGCGGCCGAGGCCGGGCACCAGCCGGATCATCGCGTCCTGCACGTCGCGGGGCAGGCTCGTCGAGATGCCGTTGACGTAGATCTCCTGCGTGCGACGGCCCTCGGGCTCGAGGAAGAGCTGGTGGCTCTCCTTGTCGGCGAACCGCACCACCTTGTCCTCGATGCTCGGGCAGTAGCGCGGCCCACGCGACTCGATCTGCCCGGTGAACATCGGGGCCCGATGGAGGTTGGCCCGGATCAGGTCGTGGACTTCCGGTGTCGTCTTCGTGATCCAGCAGTGCATCTGCTCCTGCTCGATCCTGCCAGTGAGGAACGAGAAGGGCTGCGGAGCAGCGTCGCCGGGCTGCACGTCGAGCTGCGCGAAGTCGATGCTCCGCGCCGACAGCCGGCAGGGGGTTCCCGTCTTGAACCGCTCGATGCGGAAGCCGGCCGTCGCGAGGGCGCGGCTCACGCCCGAGGTCGTCCCCTCACCCGCCCTCCCGCCCGGCACCCGCGCCTCGCCGACGTGCATCACCGCCTGCAGGAAGGTGCCGGTGGTGAGAACGACCGCCGCCGCGCGATACTCCGCGTCGCCCCGCACCCGGATCCCCACGACCCGCCAGGCCGCGGCGTCCGCATGCCCGCCCACCACCGGTTCGAGGATGAGATCCTCGACCGTCTCCTGCCGGAGATCGAGGCCCGGCGTCTCCTCGACGATCCGCTTGACATCCATCTGGTAAAGCCGCTTGTCGGCCTGCGCGCGGGGGCCGTGCATGGCGGGCCCCTTCGAGCGGTTGAGCACGCGAAACTGGATGCCCGTGGCGTCGATCGCCCGGCCCATGACGCCGCCCAAGGCATCGACCTCGCGGACGAGCTGCGCCTTTCCCACGCCACCGATGGCGGGGTTGCAGCTCATCTGGCCGACCGTGTCGACGTTGCTCGTGAGCAGGGCCGTCCGGGCCCCCAGGCGGGCAGCCGCGCAGGCCGCTTCGACACCGGCATGGCCGGCCCCGATCACGAGCACGTCGTAGTCATAGCGGCAGGGCATCGGGCGGTTTCCGCGGGCGACTCCGAAGACCGCCCATCTTACCCGAGCTGCAGAATAGGACCTTTTACCGGCCGGCTCAGCAGCCGGCAGCCGATCGCCGAAGACTTCTCTGCACCCCACTTTCGGGTGACCTGCACACACCGGATGGGGGTGCAGGTGAGTCCCCTGATTTCCGGGAGAACCTGTTCCATGGTCGCGCTCGAAGGCACTTCACTCTGGGACCGGCTGCGGCCGGTCTGGCTCTCGGCGGCGGCGGTGGCGCTCGTCGTCGAAGCCACCTCCTGCTCAAGCACCGTGGCGAGCGCCGCGGATCTGCCGCCGGTGATCGTCGAGCCCGCGCCCTTGCAGGATCCCGCCTACGACATCACCCGGGTCGCCAACCGTGACCTGCCGAACGTCGCCGAGCCGCTCTGGACCGACTACGCCCTGACCGACGCCCTCTTCTGGGGACGCGACAACCAGGCCTTCAACCAGCCGCTCGTCACGCTCGTCGACTCGGGCGCTCCAGTGATCTCCACGCAGGATCTGCAGTTCCCGGTGGCGGCGGGTGTGCGGGCCTTCTACGGCCAGCGGAATCCCTGCGAGTGCGGCTGGGAGCTCGGCTACTTCGGCGTCTACGGCATGTCCGCGAGCCAGTTCGTCTCCACGACGCCGCCGGCATTCCTGCAGACGCCCGGCGCGATCGGTCCGGTGCTGACGGCCGACGCGGAGACGGCGACGGTCACCTACAACTCGGCCGTCAACAGCGCCGAGGCCAACGTCTTCAGCACGTCGCACGAGTGGCGCGAGTTCAGCGAGAGCTGGCTGACGGTCGACTGGCTGGCGGGCTTTCGCTACGTCGGCGTGGAGGAGCAGGCGACCATCGACATGGACTGCTGCGTCGGTCCCGATTTCGCCAATGTCCCCTACTCCGTCCGCACGAGAAACAACATGTTCGGCGGCCAGATCGGCAGCCGGGCCCGCTGGACGTGGAACCGCTGGGCGGTCGAGGGCTGGGCGAAGGCCGGCCTCCTGGGCAACGCCCAGAAGCAGATCCAAGATCCGCTCATCGACTACCGTGGCTTTCAGCAGCGGGGTGCCCTCTCGGCCACCGGCACCGAGGTCGGCTTCATCGGCGACATCAATCTCTCGGTGATCTACCGTCTCACCGACGTCTGGGGCATCCGGGCCGGCTACAACACCGTCTGGATCAGCGGCCTGGCGCTGGCCCCCAATCAGTTCGACTTCGCCAACACGAGCCTCGCCGGCACGGGACTCAACTCGGGAGACAACATCTTCCTGAACGGTGCCAATCTCGGCCTCGAGGCCCGCTGGTAGGCCGGCCCCGGCGGATGCCCGCCGCGGACGCGGCCGTGCCACGGCCCGATGGTCTGACAAGCGACCCCAGTCGGCGGAGCCGGCTGGGGTCGCGGCCGCCTGCGGGAGCGGCACGATAGATCCGCAGGACCCGATCAGCCGCGGCTCACGCCGCCGCGAATGCGGTGAAGCGATTGCCGATGCCCGTCACGCGCACGCCGACTGCGCCGGCGTGCATGACGGCCGTGTCGCGGACGCGGAGCAGCTCGCGGCCGTTGAACGACAGTCGCAGCACGGGCCCCACGGCCTTGAACTCGAGCACGCCCTGGCCGCGGAGCACGGGCCGCGCGGCGAGCAGCCGCCAGGCGCCGCCGGCGTTGCGCCAGATCTGCACGGCATAGCCCGCCGGCCGGCGCACGAGCCGCCCCATGAGCATGTTGGCATCGCCGGGGCCGCCATGCCTGGCGACGAGCCCGACCGCATGGCCGACGACCGGCCGCACCGTCACCGTTGCCCGCACGGTGACATCGGCGACCGAAGCGGCCTTGAGCACCGCCACCGAATTGCCCGTCACCGCCGACACGGCCGCCTGGTTGGAAACCTGGATCCTGCCCACCGGCTGCGCCCAGCGGGTCGCGTCGAGCGGGCCATTCGGTTGCTGGAAGCTGTCCTGGAGGGGATTCCCGGGAGACGGCGTCGGTGTCGGAGCAGGCACCACCGGCGGCGGAGCCGGCGTGGGAACAGGGCTGGGCACGATCGGCACTCCGGCCCCGATCGCGGCGAGCGCCCCGGCCGCATTCAGCCGTCCGCCCGTCACGGTCTTTCCGAACAGGCTGGCCACGGGAGTGGTCGAGCCCAAGATCGCCGCCCGCACATCGGCCACGCCGATACCGGGCTTCGCCGCGGCCAGCAAGGCCACCACGCCGCTCACGTGCGGCGCCGCCATCGACGTGCCCGACAAGATCCCGTAGGTGCCCCCGGGAAACGTCGACTGGATGACCGCGCCCGGCGCCGCCAGATCGACCGATGTGCGCCCGTAGTTCGAGATCTCGGCGAGCGTGTTGTTCGATGTGAGGGCGGCCACGCTGATCACGTTCGGCAGGTCGTACCCGGCCGGAAACCGCGGCACCAGGTCGTTGTCCGAGCCGCTATTGCCCGCCGCGGCGACGAAGGTGATGCCCACGTCGCCCTGGGCGCGAATGGCCTCCTGAACCACGATCGATGAGCCGGCCGCCGCCCCCCAGCTCGCATTCGCGGCGACGATGTTGATGCCGTGGTCGCGACGCATCTTCGTCACGTAATGAAGCGCGGCGATGACGGCGCTGGTCGTGCCGACGCCGCGGCTGTCCTGGACTTTCAGCGGCATGAGCGACACCTGCCAGTTCACTCCCGCCACCCCGATCCCATTGCCCCCGACGGCGCCGATGATGCCGGCGACGTGCGTGCCATGGCCGTAGCCGTCGCGCACGTCGGCCGTGTTGTCGATGAAGTTCCAGCCGTGGAGGTCGTCGGCATAGCCGCTGCCGTCGTTATCCTTGCCGTCGACGACTTCGCCCGGGTTGGTCCAGACGTTGGCGGCCAGGTCGGGATGTGCGATGTCGAGCCCGGAGTCGAGCACCGCGACCACCACGCTCCGCGAGCCGGTCGTCACGTCCCAGGCCCGCGTCGCCCCGATGTCGGCCCCGACCAGGCCCGCATACTGGCCGACGTTGCTCAAGCCCCACTGCGACGCGAAGGCGGCGTCGCCAGGAACGGCCGCCGCGTGGAAGACGAGCTCCGGCTCGATGGACGCCACCGCGGGAATCCGCTCCGCCCACCCGAGCACGTCCTCGCGCGTGGACCCGGCCGCGACGAGCGAGAAGAACCCGCCGCCGAGCGCCGTGGCCCGCCACTGCGGCGCGGCGATCGGGAGCACGGCCCCGGGCAATGTCGACCCGAGTGCCGCCACTTCCGGGACGCACGCCCAGGCCTCCAGCCGGCCGACGTAATGCCCTACTCGGGCCTCGACCTGCTGACCACGCCAAAGAATTGTCTCGATCTCAGCCGCCGGCACCGCCGACAGCACGCGGCGGATCTCCAGCCGCTCCGGCGCCGCGAGCCTGCGCTCGCGGGCCGCCCTTCGCCCCCGATCCATCGTCTCCCGCTTCCTTGCGCGTCCGCGCGCTCGTCACTGCCATCCGGCCGGCCGCCCCGACCGATCGGTCGTCCCTGGCGGCCGGCACCACTGCTTCCCTGCGGCTCTCACCGGTCCGGCAGCCCTGCTGCCGCCACCCGCTGCCAATCAGCTTTTCCGCGCTCGAAGAAACCCCGGCGATGCATCCTCCGCCCGACCGGCCACGCCGGCCACTATTCACTTGGCGAGCGTCCTCCAGCCCATCTGGACACCTGGATCGCCTTCCCGTGGCGACACGATTTCATCGTGTCGAGATTCACGCCGACTCGTGGCGATCGGTTTTTATCCTGTCGGGAGGCGGCGCTCAGCCCGCCACGCGGACGATGATCGGGGCGATCCGCAGCGGCGGCACGAGGTTCGTCGAACCCGGGAGCGTCGATGTCTGGAGCGTCTTCAGGTCGTAGGCCCGCACACCCTTCGCCCCGCCACCGCCGCTGAGCCCCTTGACGCCGTAGAGCGTCCGCGCGGAGCCGGGCTCCTGCACGCTGTCGAGGGCCGCCGTGAAGACCCGGGCATTCGTCTTGGCGAAGCTCGAGAAGACCGCCAGCTTGGCGGGCGCGGCGTCGGTGGCAGCCCCGTCATAGACTTCGACGAGCGATCTTCCACGCACGCCGGAGCCGACGATGATGTCGTCGATCGCGTCGCCGTCATAGCGGGCGACCGACAGCGTCACCCCGCCGCGGAAGTTGGCGGCGAAGGGCCGGATCGTGCGGACGACGCGGGGCGCCCCCGACACGTCGTACACCCGCACCGTCGCCCGGATGCCGGCATTGCTGCCGACGACGATCTCATCGATCCCGTCGGGGCCGTTCGCCGACCGGTTGCCGTTCGAGAAACTGCCGAAGTCACCGGCGGCGATCATCACGCCGCCCGCGTAGGGAGGCGCGAAGGGGCGGAAAGACCGGAAGGGAACGTTGGCGACGCCGTCCACCGCGAGGCTCGCCGTCTCGTTCTGCGTCGAGAGGAACGCCCGCACCAGCCCCGCACCACTCGACTGGCCGGCGATGATGTCGCCGATCCCGTCACCGTTCACGTCACCCACCGCCACCTCGACGCCGCCGCGATAGGCCGCCCCGAACGGCAGCGTGCGGTAGAGCGGCAGTTCCGCGTAGTTCACCGACCCCACGGGGGAAGGCGTGAACACGCGGATCTGGCCGGCCCGGCCACGGCCCGGCCCCACCACGATCTCGGGCACGCCGTCGCCCGTGACGTCGCCGGTGGCCACGCGCACGCTACCGCGGAACTTCGGCTCGTAGGCGAGGAACTGGAAGACCGTGGCACCGCTCTGCGGATCGAGCACCCGAACCACCGGCGGGCCGTTGCAGCCGTCGTCACTGCCGATGACGAGTGCCCGGATGTCGGCGAACGGATTGATCGGGCCGTCGAAGGCGCTGATGTCGGTCGCGGACACGGGCAGGCCCGCTCCGGGCGGCGGCGTGACAGTGACGGTGTTGATCATGTCGCCGGAAGCCGTCGTTGAAATCTGGCAGACGATCGTGAACGTGGCCGTGCCGCCGACCGCGAGACTGATCTGCTTGTCGACGATCGACCCCGTACCCGAGTCCGGCCCCACGCCCCCCGAGCCGGCCCCGGTGTAGGTGACGATCCAGGTGGCGCTGGCCACCTGCGGCGGCAGCGGATCGTTCACGAGGCCGCCGGCCAGGAAGCTCGGCCCGTCGTTGGTGACGACGATCGTGTAGGTCGTCGTGCCGCCCGAGTTGTACGTGTCGCTGCCGTCGGTCTTCGTGACCCGCAGCCGCGGCTGGGCCGTGATCGGATCGGAGACCGTGTCGGTGTCGTTGTCGGGATTGGGGTCGGTCACGCCGGGCGGCGGCGACACCGTCGCCGTGTTCACGAGCAGCCCGGTGGCCGTCGCCGGCACGACACCCGAGAGCGTGAAGACCACCGTCTCGCCTGTCGTGAGCGTGTCGCCGGGCGACGCCAGCCAGACGCCGGTCGTCGGATCGTAGCTGCCCGTGCTCACCGTGTAGCTGGGGTTGACGAGAGACGGCGTCGTCACATCCACGCCGTTGAAGCTCGACACCGAGCTCGGGCCGAAGTTCGTGACGACGATCTGGTAGCTCACCGACTGGCCGGCGACGACCGAGCCAGTCGTCCGTGACTTGTCGACACCGAGATCGGCCGTCGGCACCAGCCCATTCGTATCGGTCGATGTGTTGTTGTCCGGATTCGGATCGACGAAGTCGGGCGGCAGCACCACCGTCGCGGTGTTCACGAGCGTGCCGGCTGCCGCGGGATCGATCGTCGCCTCGACCGTGAACACCACGGTCGCCCCCGGCGGCACGTCCACCACGGCCGCCAGATCACCGGAGCCGCTCAGCGGCCCCGTGGCGCCGCCGGCGTACGCCGCCTTCCAGGTGACTCCGGACAGCGTCGCCGGGAACGGGTCGCTGACGACCGCTCCGATCGCGGCGCTCGGGCCGGTGTTCGAGACCGTGATCGTGTAGACGATCGCCGTGCCCGGCACTGCAGTTGTCTGCCCGTCGGTCTTCACCACCGCCAAGTCGCCCTCGAGGCCGATGTCGTCACGCACCGTCGCGGTGTTGTCCCCCTGAATCGGATCCGTGTCGGGCGCGATCGGCTGCACCGTGACCGTATTCACAAGCGTGCCGGTCGCCGTTGCCGGCACGACACCCGACAACGTGAAGATCAGGCTCTCGCCCTGCTCGAACCAGTCGCCGGGGTCTGCCGTCCAGACTTGCGTCACCGGGTCGTAGGTCCCAAGGTTTACCGAATACAGCGGCGTCAAGAGGCCCGGCGTCGTCACGTCGATCCCGGAGAAGCTCTGCACCGAGCTCGGACCACCGTTCGTCACCACGATCTCGTAGCTCACGAGCTCGCCGGCCACCACCGGACCGCTCGTCCGCGCCTTCGTCACCCCAAGATCCAACTCGCCTCGAACCGTCGTCGTCGCCGAGTCGCTGTTGTTCGACGGATCCGTATCGGTGAAGCCCTGCGGCGCCGACACGCTCGCCGTGTTCTCGACCAGTCCACGGAACCGCGGATCCACCGTCCCGTTCACCGTGAACGTCGCCGTCTCACCCGGCAACAGGTCCACGAGCACGCTCGCAAGCGAACCAGCCCCGGCGGCCGGCGTCACCGTCGACCCAGCACTCGTCACCACGCTCCAGGTCACCCCCGTGATCGACG
>Ga0255182_1000994_pt1 | contig 16254 bp, 12 predicted proteins | sample Atl_UVDOM_RepA_8_FD_188420 | JGI IMG/M metagenome (GOLD analysis project Ga0255182, IMG submission 188420) | Freshwater microbial communities from Altamaha River, Georgia, United States - Atl_UVDOM_RepA_8d | ecosystem: Environmental > Aquatic > Freshwater > River | place: USA: Georgia...
TTTTTTACTCCAGGGGGTATATTAGCCTAAACTTTTCCATTTTACCGGCGACCCCGGGTCAATCCCCTGACGGTCAAGGGTGTGCTGTCCTCGAAGCCCCGCCAGTGCCAAAACGGCGCTTGAGCCAGGCGGTCAAGTCGTCGATGTAGCAATACACCACCGGCACCACCACCAAGGTGAGCACCGACGAGGTGATGACGCCACCAATGACGGCTTGGCCCATGGGGGAGCGTTGCTCGGATCCTTCGGTCAGGGCAAAGGCCAGCGGCACCATGCCAAACACCATGGCCAGCGTGGTCATGAGGATGGGGCGCAGCCGCACCTTGGCCGCCAGCAGCAGGGCGCTTTCGCGGTCCATGGCGGGGTGTTCGGTGTCGCCGGCGCGGGCGCGGATGGCAAAGTCGACCAACAAAATGGCGTTTTTGGTGACCAGGCCCATCAGCAGCACGATGCCAATGACCGAGAACATGCTGATCGACGAGCCAAACATCAGCAGGGCCAGCACCACGCCGATCAGGGTCAGCGGCAGCGAGCTCATGAGCGAGATGGGTTGCAGGAAGCTCTTGAACTGGCTGGCCATGATCATGTAGATGAAGATGATGGCCATGGCCAGTGCCGAGAGCGCGTAGCCAAAGGATTCCTGCATGTTTTTGGTGGAGCCACCAAACTCCACCCGGTATCCCGGCGGCAAAGCCACTTGGGACAGTGCCGCTCGGATGTCGGCCGTCACCTCACCGGCCGAGCGGCCATAGGCGTTGGCGCTGAACGAGACCTCGCGGTTGAGGTTGCGGCGGTTGATCTGGTTGGGACCGGTGGCGGCGCGCACATCGGCCACCTGGCCCAGGCGCACCACGCGGGCGCTGCCGTCGGCCGCGTTGCCGACCACAAAGGGCAGCTGGGGCAGGTCCTGCAGCCGTTCACGCTCGGCGGCCGGCAGGCGCACCGTCACGTCGTAGGCGTCGCCATCGGCGGCGCGCCAGTTGCCAATGGTTTGCCCGGCCACCAAGGTGCGGAGCGCGCTGGCCACGGTGCCGCTGTTGAGACCCACATCGGCCGCCAGTTCGCGCTTGAGCTGCACGTCCACCGTGGGTTTGTTGGGTTTGACGCTGGAGTCCAGGTCCACCAGGCCGGCGATGGGCCTGACCCGTTGCTGGATGTCGCGCGCGATGCGTTCAAGTTCGCCCAGGTCGTCGCCCTGCAGCGAGAACTCGATCTGTTTGTTGCCGCCCACCCCGTCGCGCAGCCCAGCGTGGGTGACGGTGATGCCCGGCACGTTTTGCAGCCGCAAGCGCAGCTGGGCCGACAAGGCGTCGGCGCTCAGGCTGCGGTCTTTGCGGTCCACCAGCCGCACGTACACCGTGGCGTAGATCTTGCCCTGGGCGTCGCCCACGTTGATGGTGGACAGGGTGTATTTGACCTCGGGGAATTCGCGCAGAATGGCCTCGACCTCGCGCGCTTTGGCCTCGGTGGTTTGCAGGGACGAGCCGGCCGGGGTGTGGAAGTTGACCGAGGTCTCAGAAAAGTCGGCCTTGGGCACAAATTCGGTGCCCAGCAGCGGCAGCATGAAGATGCTGCCCACAAACGTGCCGAGGGCCAGGGCCAGGGTGGCGAGCTTGTGTTTGAGCGACCAGCGCAAGGCGCTTTGGTAGGTGTCGGACACATCGTCTTGCACCCGGTCGAACCAGTGGGTGATGCGACCGATGGTTTTTTCGTAGAGGCTCTTGGGCTGGAAGGGTTTGCCGTGCTGCTCGATGGCCGGGTCGTGCCAGACGCTCGACAGCATGGGGTCGAGCGTGAAGCTGACAAACATCGAGATCAGCACCGCCGCCACCATGGTGATGCCAAATTCGTGGAAGAACTTGCCAATGATGCCGCCCATAAAACCGATGGGCAAAAACACCGCCACGATGGACAAGGTGGTGGCCAGCACCGCCAGGCCAATTTCGCGGGTGCCGTCCATGGCCGCGTCGTAAGGGCCTTTGCCCATTTGGGCGTGGCGCACGATGTTTTCGCGCACCACAATCGCGTCGTCGATCAGCAAGCCCACCGACAGTGTGAGCGCCATGAGCGTGATCATGTTGATGGTGAAGCCCATCACGTCCATGAAGAAGAAGGTGCCGATCAGCGCAATGGGCAGCGTCAGTCCGGTGATGACGGTGGAGCGCCAGCTGTTCAAGAACAAAAAGACGATCAGCACCGTGAGGATGGCGCCTTCGATGAGGGTTTGGCGCACGTTGTTCACCGACACGCGGATCGGGCGTGAGCCATCGGCAATGGGTTCGAGCCGCACGCCGGGGGGCAGCTGGTCTTTGAGTTCAGCCAGGGTTTTGTTGAGGCCGTCGACCACCGCGATGGTGTTTTCGTCTTGCGACTTTTGCACCTGCAGCAGCAAGGTGCGCTGGCCGTTGTAGAGCGCCAGGTTTTCCAGTTCTTCCACGCTGTCTTGCACCGTGGCCACCTGGTGCAGGTAGATGGGGGTGCCGTTGCGGCGGGACACGATGACTTGCTGGAAGTCGGCCGGGTTTTGGATGCGCGAGAGCACTTGCACCACCTGCTCGCGCTCGCGGCTTTGCAGCGTGCCCACCGGCAGGTCCTGGTTTTCCACCCGCACTGCGCTGGTGATCTGCTCGACCGTGACGCCCAGCGCCTCCATGGCGGCGGTGTCAAGCTCGATGTTGATGGCACGCTGGGTGCCGCCCACCAGATTGACCGAGCCCACGCCGCGCACGTTTTCCAGGCGTTTTTTGAGGGTCTGTTGTGCCCAGTTGGTCATTTCAACCGGCGAGGGGGCGGTGCCGGTCTGTGCGGGCAAGACGGCCACAGACCAAATCGGCCGGCTGGCCGGGTCAAAGCGCAGGATGCGCGGCTCCTTGACCTCAGGCCGCAGCGCGGCCTTGAGGATGCTGACCTTTTCGCGCACATCGTCGGCGGCTTTGCGGCCGTCCACATGCAGCTGGAATTCGATGATGACGACCGCCTGGCCTTCGTAGCTGCGCGAGGTCAGTGTGTTGACGCCGGCAATCGCGTTGACGGTTTCCTCGATTTTTTGGGTGACTTCGCTCTCGACGATGGCGGGCGACGCGCCGGGGTATTCGGCGGTGACCACCACCACCGGAAAGTCGATGCTGGGGAATTGATCGACCTGCAGGCGCTGGAACGAGAACAGGCCCAGCACCACAAAGGCCAGCATGACCATGGTGGCAAAGACCGGGTTGCGCAACGAGACTTGGGTGAACCACATGGCGGGGGCGTCCTCGGGTTCAGCGCTGGGCTTCGGGCAGGCGCACTTCGGTGCCTTCGCGGATCAGGCCAGCCTGAGCGCGCAGCACCACCGCGCCTTCGCTCAGCTCGGCCAGCAGCCACACCGGTTCGGCGGGCTCGCCGGCCAGGCCGCTGCTGGACAGCGCCACCGTGCGGTGCACCACCTTGCCTTGTTCCACCAGCTGCACATAGGGCTGGGGCTTGTCGTTGCGCACGGCGCTCTGTGGCACGGCCACGCCTTGGGCGGTGGCCACGACGATGTGGCCTTGGGCGAACAGGCCTTGGCGCAGGCCCGGGGCGGGCGCCACTTGCAGATAGACCAGCACGCTGCGGCTGCCGGGTTGCACGCTGGGGCTGATGCGCGCCACCCGGGCGGCCAGCGCCTGGGGCTGACCTTCTACCCGCAGGCTCACCGTTTGGCCGACCTGCACGGCGGTGGCGTCGGCCGGGCTGAGCGCGGCTTCCAGCTCAAAGGCAGAGGTGTCGACCAATTCGAGGATGCGCGCATCGACGCCTACGCGCTCGCCGTTTTGCGCCAGCCGCGCCGCGACCTGGCCGTTGAACGGCGCGGTCAGCACCGCGTCGGCCAGGGCTTTGCGGGCGATGTCGAGCGCGGCCTGCGCGGCGCGGTGGTTGGCCTCGGTGGCCGCGAGGTTGGCCTGGGCGGTCTCCAATGCGGTGGCCGAGATGAAGCCTTGACCCACCAGGGCCTGGTTGTTGCTGAGCGTGCGCTGGGCGATCTGCACCTGGGCCAGCGCAGCCTGGGCTTGTTGCTCGGCCTGGCGTACGCGGGCCTGGCCTTCGGTCGGGTCGACCCGGGCCAGCACCTCGCCCGCGCGCACCGCATCGCCTTCGCGTTTGGTCACGCCCTGCAGCTCGCCAGCCACGCGGGCCTTGATGACCGCGGTCTGCAGCGCGCGCAGCGCGCCCGAGACCGGCACCACCTGCTGCACCGCCTGGCTGCGCGCGGTCAGCACATCACCGGCCGCCAGCGCAAATACCGGCGCCTGCTGCAACTGGGCGGCGGCTTCGGCGGCGCTGGCCTGTTTGGCGCTGCGCTTTTGCAGCGCGCGTGCCACACCCAGGGCCAGGGCTACGGCGACGATCAGCAGGACGAGCCAGAGTTTCCAGGCGCGGCGGGGGCGGGGAGCGGTGTTGAGCATGGTGGAGATTTCAAGCGCGCACCTGCATGCCCAGGAGCAGCAGGTTCACCTGGTTTTCAATAAAAGGCAGGGGGTCGATGGCCCGGTGGGATGGGCAGCAGGCGGCCATCGAATAGCGCCACATGACCAGAAAAATCATCGGCGCGATCAGGCTGTAGACCGCCCAGTCGAGATTGGGGATGTGGAACTCGCCGCGGTCGACCCCGCGCTGCAGGATGCGGCGCAGCAGCGCATGGCCGGGGGCGATCACTTCGTCCTGGTAGAAAGCGGCCAGCTCGGGAAACAGCGGGCCTTCGCTCATCATGATCTTGGTGATGCCGGCGGCCTGGGTCTGGCCGATGCGCTCCCACCACTGGCGCATGGCGTAATGCACCAGCTCGGCGCTGGTGCCGGGGAACTCGTCGAGCTCGGCGTTCCACTCGGCAAAGCGGCCGGCGATGTTGTCGCGCACCACCGCCTGGAACAGCGCCTCCTTGCTGGGGAAGTACAGAAACAAGGTGCCCTTGGACACGCCGGCGCGGGCCGCGACTTCTTCGACCCGGGTGGCGGCATAGCCTTTTTCCACAAACAGGTCGAGCGCTGACGACAGCAGCTCGCCCGGCCGCGCCTCCTTGCGGCGGCTGCGGCGCGGGGCGGTGTCGGTTGACGGTCGGGCGTGGGGTTCCATGGTTACTGACTGGCTGGTTATTAATGTAACCCAGCCGCGAGGCTTCAGGATGTCTGCAAGGTAAAGCCCTGCACGGCAGGACAGGACAGGCACAGGCGCCTGGCCTGCGCGGACGGCCCGTTCAGGTGTCCTCGGCGCAGGGTGTCAGTCCAGCTTGATGCCCACCCGCGTGATATGGCCGTCCTCCAGCCGTCGCACGCTGATCTCGGCGCGGCCAAGCTGTGCGCTGTCACCCAGCACCGGGGGGCGGTGCAGTTCATGGCGCAGCCAGTCGGCCAGGGTCTGCTGGCTTTCGGCCGGCACGGGCAGGCCATAGAAGCCGCAAAGGGCCTCGATCTCGGTGCCGGCGTCGATCTCGAAGTCGCCAAACACTTCGCGCGCCCGGTCGTCGTCCTGATCGGGCAGGTTCAGGCCCAGCCGTCGCGCGGCCCAGGCGATGGTCGAGCCCTGCAGCAGCAGCGAGGCGATCACCACCACAAACGCCACATTGAGGTAGAGCGTGGCGCCCGGCACCCCGGCCATGACCGGGAAGACCGCCAGCACAATCGGCACCGCGCCCCGCAGGCCCACCCAGGCGATGTACTGGATCTCCTTGTCCGGAAAGCGCAGGGGCTTGAGGCACAGCCAGACCGACACCGGCCGGGCCACCAGCATCAGCACCAGCGCCACCCCCAGCGCCGGCCAGAGCGTCTCCAGCATGTCCGAAGGCGTGATCAGCAGGCCGAGCAGCACGAACATGCCGGCCTGCGACAGCCAGGCGTAGCCATCCATGGCCGAGAGCGCCGGACGCACCAGCCGCCGCACCCGGTTGGCCAGCACCACGCCCATGATGTAGACCGCCAGAAAGCCCGAGCCGCCCATCCAGGTGGTCAAGGCAAAGGTCACCAGCCCGCCCGAGACCAGCAGCAAGGCCCGGATGCCGCCGCCGCCATCGAGCGCGCGGCTGCTGCGCCGCAGGATGAGCGCCAGGCCAAAACCGGCCCCCAGTCCGAGCACGGCGCCCCAGCCAAACTGCTGCAGCAGGCTCAGCGCAATGCCGGCGGCGCTGGTGTCGGGCGTGTTGCCGCCCATGCCGGTGGCCAGCGCAATGCTGATGAACAGCAGCGTCAGGTACACCGCCATCGGGTCGTTCATGCCGGACTCGATCTCCAGCGTGGCGGCCACGCGTTCATTGAGGCGCAGACCCGAGGTCTTGAGCAGCGAGAACACGGCCGCCGCATCGGTCGAGCCGACGATCGCCCCGAGCAGCAACGCCATCGGCCAGGACAGGTCCAGCAGCCACCAGGCCGCCGCCCCGGTGATGCCGGCGCACACCACCACGCCCACGGTCGCCAGCAGGGCGGCTGGCCGCAGACCGGTGCGGAAGGTGTGGATGTCGGTGCGCAGCCCGCCGTCGAGCAGGATCACCGCCAGCGCCACGTTGCCGACCCAGAAGCTGAGCTTGAAGTCATGAAAGACGATGCCACCCGGCCCGTCTTCGCCGGCCAGCATGCCGACCAGCAGAAACACCAGCAGAAAGGAAAAGCCCGCTCGCGCCGACACCACGCCCAGCAGCACGCTCAAGAAAATGAGCGTGGCCGCCCCCAGCAGGGGTAAAGCGAGAAAATCGAGGGACAGCAGCATGCCCCGACACTAACAAAAAAACCGACCCTGGCTGCAAGGGCCGGATCTGGGACCGAACTTTTTTTCCGCGACTCAGCCCAGCAGGTCGTCGACCGTGCCTTGCCAGTCCAGCGAGGTCAGCACCACGCTGGGCGATGCCGCGTCGCTGGGGTGCAGTTCCCAGATGCCCAGAGGGTTCTTGCGGAACACCTCGACCGTGCGTTGCGCCGGGTCGATCAGCACGTATTCGGCCAGGGTCGGCAATTGCCGGTAGGCGGCGAACTTCTTGCCCCGGTCAAAGCCAGCCGTGCTCTCCGACAGCACCTCGACCACCAGCTTGGCCTCGGTCAGCACGGTGAGCTTGGGGTCCTGGGTGTCGGCCGGGCTGCAGCTGACCACCACGTCGGGGTAGAAGTAGGCGTCGGCCGCCGCCACAAACAGCCGCATGTCGCCAATGAAAGTCTTGCAAGGGCTGCCTTTGAGGTGGCGTTTGAGGGTGGTGGCAGTTTCCAGGGCTGCCGCGTTGTGCTCCGCCGTGCCGCCAGCCATGGCAAACACCTCGCCCTCAAAAAAGATGTGACGCTCGTCTTGGGTCGCTTCCCAGGCCAGGAAGTCGGCAGAAGTGGGTTGGGGTTGGGGCAGAGCCATGCGTGAATAGTAGCGGCAGACGGCCCTGCGACCAAATCCCTCAGTTCGCAAACGCCGCAATCCCCGTGATGGCCCGACCCAGGATCAGCGCATGCACATCATGCGTGCCTTCGTAGGTGTTGACCACTTCCACGTTCACCAGGTGGCGGGCCACGCCGTATTCGGCGCTGATGCCGTTGCCGCCCATCATGTCGCGGGCCATGCAATGGGCCGACCTTGGGCACGAAAAATCGCCGTTTTCGTGACCGGGTGAACTTGCGATTAGGGTTTCTACCTGTAAATTATTAATTTAAAAGTATTAATATATAGGTGAAATGAATCAGCAGCTGTTTCGCCCCGAAGTGATGCAAGCCCGCCAGGCGACATGGTTGGGGGGCATTCGTATCGGCCACCACCCAAGGTTCAGCGTTGTGGCCGGCGTGGCGTTGTTGCTGGCGGGTTGCCTGGTCACCTTTGCCGTGTGGGGCCAGGTGGCGCGCAAGGCCCGTATACCGGGTGTGCTCATGCCAGCAAACGGCACCGTGCAATTGAGTGCCAATGCGCCCGGCGTGCTGACAGATCTGAGGGTCCAGGAGGGTGACCGTGTTGTCGCCGGCCAAACCCTGTTTGTATTGGACACCGACCGCCCCACCGCAGAGGGGGCAGCCTCTGTGCTACTGGGCGCACACCTGACTTTGCGACGTGACAAGATGCTGGCTGAACGTAGCGCCCGCCAGGACCAGGCACAACAAAGAGACATGGCCTTACGCGACCGCATCCGCGCGCTCAACCATGAAATCGCCCAAGCCCAGCAAGAAGCCGCGTTGGCCAACCGGCGGGTGGCCTTGGCCCAAAAGACCTTGGGCCGCTACCAACAAATGGCCCAGGAAGGCTTTGTCTCCGACATCCAGGCCCAGAACAAACAAGAAGAACTGATCGACCTGCAAGCCCGGGTAGAAAACACCCAGCGCAATGCCGCCAACCTGCAACGAGAACAGCAAACCTTGCAGGCCGAGCGGCAAGCCAACCAACGGCAGCTGAACATTGACCTGGCCCAGTTGGATCGTGCTCTGGTCAGCCTGGACCAGGAAAGCACAGAAAACCAGGCACGCAAAACCATTGTCATCACTGCGCCCGAAGCAGGCGTGATCTCAAACATTCACTTGCCCAGAGGTGCGGCAGTTCAGGCAGGACAAAACGTGGCGACGCTGGTGCCCATGAATGCCGTTGGCCAAGGCAAGCAAGAACTGCAAGCCACTCACCAGGCCCATCTTTACGCCCCCAGCCGCACCGCAGGCTTTGTTCAACCCGGCCAAACCGTGTGGATGCGTTATGGCGCCTACCCACATCAAAAGTTTGGCCTGGCCCAAGGCCAGGTCCAGAGCATCAGTGCAACGCCCGTTGCGGCGCAAGACCTGCCCAGCGGCCTGGGTGCAGCGCTGCAAACCGCCGCCCAAACACAAGAGCCGTTGTACCGCATCCAGGTGAAACTGAAAGACCAACATATCTCCGCCTATGGCGAAAGCCTGCCATTGAAGTCAGGCATGACGCTGGAAGCCGATGTGGTGCAGGAAAAGCGAGCGGTATGGGAATGGATTTTTGAGCCTGTGCTGGCAGCACGTCAAAAAGTGAAGGTTCTGTGATCGCTATGTTCATGCATGGTGTGTGGGAAACTGAATGCGGAAAAGCTGAAAGCCAAAGGAGTGGAGATGAAAATTTTACAAAACGAGCATCTGAAATTTATTTCTGGTGGAACTGATGAGGCTGATAATTCTGGCGGGGCAGATAATTCTGAAAATTCGTGCCGACGTTCGGATTATGAGTTAGAGCCACCACTGGACCCATTGCCTTTTTTTGGATTTGTTGGTTCATTTGGAATTAGAATTGTTACCCTTGCGGGGCGACTGCTCTAAATAATATATATGCACCTTACTGAATTTTGGTTCTGATATATGATTTCCATTTTCGGTAGGTGCGTATATCTTGCTTTGGTAGGTGTTTTTTGGTTCTTGTTTTGTATTGGCACATTAGTGGCAGTAAATGGATTTTGTGGTGATTATAAAAATGCGATAATTAATCCAAGTAGACTGGATGCCTTGGGGTTTTATTCGCTTCTTCTTGATGCGATAATAATTTCACCAATTGTAGAAGAGCTTGTATTTAGAAAATTTTTATTAGGCTATGTTTTTAGAAAAAAATTGATTGTTGGTTGTCTGGTTTCATCAATTATTTTTTCCGTGGTTCATGGATTCTATTATGGGCAAATTTTATCAAATTATCATTATTCGATTTTATTTTTAACGGGCATTTTGTTTGGTTGGGTATTTATCAGATTTCAGATGATTGTTTACTATTCAATATTTTTACATGCATTACTTAACTTCCTAATGATTTATCAGGTAAAAATTCTGGAAATTATTAATAATATGGTTTGCGTATGAAAAAATTTTTATTATTAGCTTTCTTGCAGTTGATTGTGATATTTCTGATACAGATATTCACAGGGTCATGGTTGGCTGCTTTAGTGGCTTCGTTTGCAATTTTTGGGTTGGTATTTGTTACTTTTTGGTGATATTCATTAATGTATTGTACTAATTTGCATTTTCATGGCCAATGCCAAAAATTAATGCCATAAGAAAGGGTGGCGTTGGAAGACGATGTAATTAAGGAGGGTTTGGTGGTATGGGGGTAAATATTTAATTCGTTGCTGTAAAAAAGGTGAGCATGAAGGTCTAGCAATGCTTTAGGTATTCAGGTGAAATGATTGAATACATTATAAAATAACTAATATGAAAGGAGGGATGGATTAATCAAGTTTGAAATTATTTTAAGTTCTCGAACAAAGGATTTTATGCTGACGAGCACAATTCTTACATTGATTGGATTGGTTCTTCTGATTTTGTCTAAGAAAAATTTCTTTAAAAATCATAAGGGCTTTCTTTATTGGAGTGGCATCTCGATAGTCTTTTTATCGGGGTGTATCGTTTTTGTTAAAAATTTCTGGATTGAGTGAAATGAAAATTTTAGAGCCCAGTGAAGTGAATCAAGTCGCAGGTGGCACTGCGACTACAGAAGCTGTTGTTGCAGTAGTGGGTTGTGTCGCTGCAGTCGCTGCCACAGCAGCTGCAGCGCCAAGCGTTGTGGGTATGGTTGCGGCAGCAGTAGCTGCTTCGATCAGTTGTTCTGCAGCAGCTGTTTCTGTAGCCAATGCTGCAAGGTAATCTATCTACTGATTTTTAATTGATGGGGGAGAAATAATGAAAGAACTTGTACTGAACGAACTTGCATGTGTTTATGGTGGTAAAGGTAGCCCGAAACCTCCTGAACCAAAAGAAAAGCCACCTGCACCCAAGGATAATCCAGCTCCAACGCCATCAGGGGCGATAGTGGAGGGTGAGGGTCAAATAACTATTTGTCCAGAGTGGTTGAAGGGGTGTATTACGATAAAAATACATCCTAAAGAAGAGAGGAAGTGAAACTTCGGCCACTTTATAAGTGGCCATATAAAACATCATTAATATGATATTAATTTTTAAATTTCTGGTATTTTTCATGCTTGCAATCAGTTTGAAGGCTAATGCTGAAAATTGGGAGGAGCTAAAAAGGCTAGTCGAAGAAAAACTGAAAGAACCAGCAATCATTACAAGAAGCAATGATGTCATATATTTTAAGGGTAGTTTGTGGGGTCAAAATATTAGCAGGTTGTTGCTGGAATTTGAAAATGGTGAGCCTGGGTTGCTGATAATAAATTCGGGTGGTGGTCATATTTTGGGGGCTATCGAGATTGGAGAAAAAATTAATCAATTGAATATGGATGTGGAGGTTGAGGAACTCTGTGCGTCTTCATGTGCGAATTACATCTTTACAGCCGGGAAAAGAAAGAAAATAAATGAGGGTGCTGTAGTTATCTGGCATGGCGATGGTCAGCAAAAAAGTTTTAGGGAATACAATTTTTGCAAAAAAGCCAAATCGAGATATTCTGGATATGTTAGAGAGGTTACAAATGAAGAAGTTGAAGATGGGCTGAAGACTATAGAGCTGGAAAAGCAATTTTATGAGAAATTGGGTGTCTCATCTTATATTGCAAGGGCTGCTCAGGAGCCCTATTTTTACAACAGAAATGTCACGTATACAGTCGAAGATATGAGGGTATTTGGGGTGCATAACGTCATTGCGGTTTCTGATTACGGTACTGCTGAATTTTGCGCGCGACATAACAAGGAAAATTCAGGCAGTAATATTTTATGTCTCCCGGTCAGTTCCAATATGCTGGCTTACGAGAATGCAAGAGTAACCCTCGGTGAGGTATGCAGAGATGATGGCTCATTGGTTATCAATTCCAGATTGCTGAACTGATACTTTGAAGGTGACTGTTGAATTTGTGTGAAAAATTTTAAACAAGTTAATGCCATTTATTTGTTACCAATCCCAGGTTGCAGAATGCGGTCTGGCCTGTATCGCCATGGTCGCTTCAGCCCATGGTCAATCGTTGAGTCTGGCAGAGTTGCGGCAGCGCTTTCCCCAATCTCTCAAAGGTAACAACCTCAAACAACTGATTTCATACAGCGCAGCCCTGGGCTTCAGCGCCCGACCTTTGCGCCTCGATTTACATGAATTGGGGCAGTTGGCCTTGCCCTGCATCCTGCATTGGGACATGAACCACTTTGTGGTCCTGTACAAAGTAGGGCGAAAGCAAGTGGTGCTCCTGGACCCCGCAGTGGGTGAGAGACGCTTGTCGATAGATGAGGTGTCGCGCCATTTCACCGGCGTTGCTTTGGAGCTGTCCCCGCAGGCCCGTTTCAGTCACCAAATCCAGGCCCCCAGGCTGCAACTGTCACAGCTGACAGGGCGTGTGCAAGGCTTGGCACACGCCGTTTCCCAGATCCTCGCGGTCGCCGTGGTCCTTGAGTTGTTTGCCATTGTTGCGCCCTTGTTCAACCAGATGGTGGTGGATGATGTGCTCACCTCGGGCGATCAGGAGTTGCTCACCGTCCTGGTCTGGGGCTTTGCTTTGGTGCTGCTCATTCAGACGGCATTGTCTCTGGCCCGCAGTTGGCTGGTGATGGTGCTGGGCCAAACACTCAGCCTGCAGTGGCAGGGTAATGTGTTTGCGCATTTGGTGCGATTGCCCGTGAGCTGGTTTGAACAACGGCATTTGGGTGACATATCGTCCCGATTTGGCGCGGTGCACGACATCCAGCGCACACTGACGAATGTGATGATCGAAGCCTTACTCGACGGGGTGATGAGCCTGGCCGCTCTGGTTTTGATGTTTTTGTACTCGCCTATGCTGACAGCGGTGGTTGTGGTCGCCGCTGTGCTGTATGGACTTGTTCGCTGGGGCAGTTTTGTGCCGCTGCGCAATGCGTTTGCCGAACGCTTGGTTCTGGCGGGGCAGGAGCACAGCCATTTCATCGAGACCCTGCGGGCCATGACCCCGCTCAAACTCTTTGGTCGCGAGCAGGAGCGCCGCTCCCGCTGGCAGAACCTGATGGTCGAAGTGATGAATCGGGACATACGCACGGCCAAGATGAACATCGGTTTTTCCGTCACCAACACCCTCATCTTTGGGCTCGAAAACCTGTTGGTGTTCTGGTTGGGGGCCAAAGCCATTCTGGCTTCGCAAGGCCCCGGCAGTGGCACTGCCGTCTTCACCGTGGGCATGTTGATGGCCTTCATTAGCTACAAGGGGCAGTTCACCGGGCGCATCAGCGCGCTCATTAACCACGCCATCGATCTCAAGATGCTCGGCCTTCACAGCGAACGCCTGGCTGACATTGCCTTGACCCCGCCCGAGCAAGACACCCCACAAGGCGATGTGCCCGAGCACGATCTGGCCCATTTGCAGCCCAGCCTGGAACTGCGCAATGTGAGCTTTCGCTATGGCGAGGGTGAGCCTTGGATTTTGAAGAACGCGAATCTGCGCATCGAGGCGGGCGAGAACGTGGCCATCACCGGGCCGAGCGGTTGCGGCAAAACCACCTTGCTCAAGCTCATGCTGGGTTTGCTCCAGCCGCAAGAGGGCGAAGTCTTGTACGGTGGTGTGCCCGTGCGTCAGTTGGGCATGGCCAATGTGCGGCGCAAGGTGGGCACCGTCATGCAGGAAGACGTGCTGCTGACGGGCAGCATTGCCGACAACATTGCTTTCTTTGACATGGCTCCCGACCCACAGCGCATTGAGGCTTGCGGCCAGCTGGCGCAACTGCAACACGACATCGTGCGCATGCCCATGGGCTATCAGACGCTGGTGGGTGAGCTGGGCTCAGGCCTGAGCGGTGGGCAAAAGCAGCGCCTGCTGCTGGCGCGGGCGCTATACAAGCAGCCGTCTGTGCTGGCCCTGGACGAGGCCACCAGTCACCTGGACATTGGCAATGAGCAGGTGGTCAATGCGGTGCTGGCACAAATGCCGCTCACCCGTATCGTGATCGCGCACCGGCCCGAGACGATTGCGAGTGCGCAGCGGCGGGTAGAAATGACGGTGGATGGACTGACGGAAATCAACACTTCATAAAAGTCCCCGGCATGGCTGCAAGCCTGCCGGGAGAGTGGCTCAGTTCGCAAACGCCGCAATCCCCGTGATGGCCCGACCCAGGATCAGCGCATGCACATCATGCGTGCCTTCGTAGGTGTTGACCACCTCCAGGTTCACCAGGTGGCGGGCCACGCCGTATTCGGCGCTGATGCCGTTGCCGCCCATCATGTCGCGTGCCATGCGGGCGATGTCCAGCGCCTTGCCGCAGCTGTTGCGCTTGAGGATGCTGGTCACTTCCACCGGGGCGTTGCCGGCGTCCTTCATGCGGCCCAGCGCCAGGCAGCCCTGCAGGCCCAGGCTGATTTCGGTCAGCATGTCGGCCAGTTTCTTCTGGATCAGCTGGTTGGCGGCGAGCGGGCGGCCAAACTGCTGGCGGTCCATCACGTACTGGCGGGCACGGGTGTAGCAGTCTTCGGCGGCGCCCAGCGCACCCCAAGCGATGCCGTAACGCGCGCTGTTGAGGCAAGTGAACGGGCCCTTGAGGCCACGCACGTCGGGGAAGGCGTTTTCTTCGGGGCAGAACACCTCGTCCATCACGATCTCGCCGGTGATCGAGGCGCGCAGGCCGACCTTGCCGTGCACGGCGGGGGCACTCAGGCCTTTCCAGCCTTTTTCCAGAATAAAACCGCGGATCTGGCCGCCATCGTCCTTGGCCCAGACCACAAACACGTCGGCGATCGGGCTGTTGGTGATCCACATCTTGGCGCCGCTCAAGCTGTAGCCGCCGGGCACCTTTTTGGCGCGGGTGATCATGCTGCCCGGGTCCGAGCCGTGGTTGGGCTCGGTCAAGCCAAAGCAGCCGACCCATTCACCACGGGCCAGCTTGGGCAGGTATTTCTGTTTCTGGGCTTCGGTGCCGAACTCGTTGATCGGCACCATCACCAGCGAGGACTGCACGCTCATCATCGAGCGGTAGCCGGAGTCGATGCGCTCGACCTCGCGCGCCACCAGGCCGTAGCAGACGTAGTTCAGGCCGGCGCCGCCGTACTGCTCGGGAATCGTCGGGCCCAGCAGGCCCAGCTCACCCATCTCGTTGAAGATGGCGCGGTCGGTGGTTTCATTGAGGAAGGCATCCTTCACGCGCGGGGCCAGGCGTTCCTGGCAGTAGGCGTGGGCGGCGTCGCGCACCTGGCGCTCGTCTTCGGTCAGCTGGGTGTCCAGGTTGAAGGGGTCTTCCCAGCTGAAGGTGTTTTTGCTCGTGGCCATGGTCGGGGTCTCCGTGAAAAGTGTCGGGACAGATTGTCGGGGCGAGATGAATAGCTGTCTAATATCGATTATCGATGGATTGATACAGGATTTGAATTCATGGAATTTCGGCATCTGCGGGCTTTTGTGGTGCTGGCCGAAGAACTGCATTTTGGCCGCGCCGCCCAACGCCTGGCCATGACCCAGCCGCCGCTCTCCCTGGCCCTTCAGCAGCTCGAAGCCTCGGTGGGCGCCCGGCTGCTCGATCGCAACAGCCGCGGTGTGGCGCTGACCGCAGCCGGCGAGGCCTTTTTGCCGCAGGCGCGGGCCTTGCTGCAGCAGGCGGCGCAGGCGGCCCGGCAGGCGCGCGACGTGGGGCAGGGCCTGGCTGGGCAGCTGCAGATCGGCTTTGCCGCCACCATGCTCTACCGGGGCTTGCCGCAGGTCTTGCGCCGCTTTGCCGCCGAGCACCCGCGCCTGCGCCTGGGGCTGCGCGAGCTCTCCAGCAGCGAACAGCTGGTCGAACTGGTGCAGGACCGGCTGGATCTGGGTTTTGTGCACACCCCCCGCGTGCCGCCGGGGTTTTCGCAGATCCGGGTGTCCAGCCAGCCCTTCATGGCCTGTTTGCCCGCCGGCCACGCGCTGGCGCAGACGACTCCCTTGCCCCTGCATGCCCTGGCGGGCGAAGCGATGGCGCTGGTGGTGCGCACCGTCTCGCCGGACTACCACGACCGCATCCTGGCGGCCTGTGCCGACGCTGGTTTTGAACCCGTGCTGGCGTTTGAGTTGCGTCACTGGCTGAGCGTGGTGTCAGTCATCGCGCAGGGCCTGGCGGTGGGGCTGGTGCCGGCCGCGCTGCAACAGGCCGGACTGCCCGGCGTGGTGTTTGTGCCGCTGGCGCAGCCGCTGCCGTCCTACGACACCCATTGCCTCTGGCGCACCGGCCGCGAGCGGGTGTCCGGTGGGGCCCTGGGGGCTTTTCTGGCGGTGGTGCAGGACATGCCCGAAGCCGGGCAGGATGCCCCCTGAACAGACGGGAACTTGCAGGAGATGAACATGCACACACACGAAACCCTGGTGCTCGGCGGCGGCTGCTTCTGGTGCACCGAAGCGGTCTACAAGGAGGTGCGCGGCGTGCTCGACGTCGAGTCGGGTTACAGCAATGGCCAGGTCTGCGCGCCCAGCTACGAAGACGTCTGCACCGGCACCACCGGCTG
>Ga0255182_1000995_pt1 | contig 16252 bp, 13 predicted proteins | sample Atl_UVDOM_RepA_8_FD_188420 | JGI IMG/M metagenome (GOLD analysis project Ga0255182, IMG submission 188420) | Freshwater microbial communities from Altamaha River, Georgia, United States - Atl_UVDOM_RepA_8d | ecosystem: Environmental > Aquatic > Freshwater > River | place: USA: Georgia...
TCGCTGCTCGCCCGCAAGGCGCAAAGCCTCCGGGACGCCGGCCTGAAGCGCGTGACCGTGAGCCTCGATGGCCTGGACGACACCGTGTTTCGCCAGATGAACGATGTCGACTTTCCGGTGGCCGAGGTGCTCGAAGGCATCGAAGCCGCGCGCGCCGCGGGGCTGGGCCCGGTGAAGGTCAACATGGTGGTCAAACGCGGCACCAACGACCACGAAATCGTGCCGATGGCGCAGCATTTCAGGGGCAGTGGCGTGGTGCTGCGTTTTATTGAATTCATGGACGTGGGCGCCACCAACGGCTGGTGCATGGACGAGGTGCTGCCCAGCGCCGAGGTGATCACCCGGCTGCAGGCGCACTGGCCGCTGGTGCCCCTGCAGCATGCCGCTGCGGGCGAAACCGCCGAGCGCTGGGGCTATGCGGACGACCAGGGCCGTCACGACCCCCAACTGGGCGAAATCGGCGTGATCAGCAGCGTGACGCAGGCGTTTTGTGGCGACTGCAACCGCGCCCGGCTCTCCACCGAAGGCCGGCTCTACCTGTGCCTGTTTGCCAGCCAGGGCTACGACCTGCGCCAGCTGCTGCGCGAGCAGCAGGCCGATGACCACGCCCTGGCCGCGACCATTGATGCCATCTGGCGCGGCCGCAGCGACCGCTATTCACAGCTGCGCAGCGCCCTGCCGCCCGACAGCCGTCAGGGCGCGCGCCGGGTGGAGATGAGCTACATCGGCGGCTGACATGGACCACCCCCGACGCGCCTGAAAGCCACGCCATGACATCCCCTTGCGACAGCATCACCGCGCTGATCCTTGCCGGCGGCCGGGGCTTGCGCATGGGCGGTGTCGACAAGGGGCTGCAGCCCTTTCGCGGCCTGCCGCTGGTGCAGCAGACCCGCTTGCGGCTGCAGCAGCAAAGCCGTGTGCCCGAGCCGATCGTGATCAACGCCAACCGGCACCTCGACGCCCACGCTGCGCTCGGCGCCGAAGTCTGGCCCGACACGCTGGACGGTTTTGCCGGCCCGCTGGCGGGCTTTCTGACCGGCCTGCAACGCTGCCGCACACCGCTGCTGCTGACCGTGCCTTGCGACACGCCGCTGTTCCCGCTGGACCTGGTCGAGCGGCTGTATGACGCGCTCGTCGCAGAGCAGGCCGACATGGCCATAGCCCTGGCCCGCGAAGGCGATGACCCGCAGGGCCCCTTGCGGCCTCAACCGGTGTTCTGCGTGCTGCGCACCGGTCTGCAGCACAGCCTGGCGGACTTCATGCGCCAGGGCGGACGCAAGGTCGACGCCTGGACCGCCCAGCACCGCTGCGCCCGGGTCGCCTTCGACCGGCCGCAGGACAGCCCGAACGCCTTTTTCAATGCCAACACGCTGCAAGAACTGCAACAGCTCGAATCGCCATGAGCCCTCCCGAGAGCCTGCAAGCCATTGCCGACCGCCTGCAGGGCTACGACCCGCAAGCCCTGTCGGCCGCCCATGTGAACGCCTTTCTGGCTGCGCTGGTGCAGCCGGTGCGCGAGACCGAAACCGTCACCCCCCTGCAGGCCTTGGACCGGATCCTGGCCGAAGACGTGGTCTCGCCCATCAGCGTGCCGCCGCACGACAATTCGGCCATGGACGGTTTTGCCTTTGACGGCCGCCAGATGCAGGCCGGCGAGGCGACGGGCCTGCGCGTGGTGGGCACCGCACTGGCCGGCAAGGCCTGGAACGGCCGCTGCGGCCCGGGCGAATGCGTGCGCATCATGACCGGGGCCATCATGCCCGCCGGGCTCGACACCGTGGCGCCGCAGGAACTGGTGCAGGTCGACGGCGACCAGGTCACCGTGCCGGCCGGCCTGCTGCAACCGGGTGACAACCGACGCCTGCTCGGCGAGGACCTGATGGCCGGCCAGCCGGCCCTGCGCGCCGGCACCCGCCTGGGCCCGGCCGCCTGCGGCCTGATCGCCAGCCTGGGCCTGCCACAGGTGCGGGTCTGGCGCCGCCCGCGCGTGGCCTACTTCTCCACCGGCGACGAAATCCTCAGCCTGGGCCAAGCCCCGCGCGAAGGCGCGGTCTACGACAGCAACCGCTACACCGTGCACGGCCTCTTGACCCGGCTGGGCTGCGAGGTCATTGACCTCGGTGTGGTGCCCGACCGGCCCGAACAACTCGAAGCCGCCTTCCGGCAGGCCGCCGCCCATGCCGATGCGATCATCACCAGCGGCGGCGTGAGCGTGGGCGAGGCCGACCACACCAAGGCCATGATGAAACAACTCGGCGACGTTGCCTTCTGGCGCATCGCCATGCGGCCAGGCCGGCCGATGGCGGTCGGTCGCATTGCATACGGTCAGCAGGCTGGCACCCTGCTCTTTGGCCTGCCGGGCAACCCGGTGGCCGTCATGGTCACCTTTGCCGCCTTTGTGCGCCCGGCCCTGCAGCAACTCATGGGCTGGCAGGCACCGCCGCAGCCCCTGCTGCGCGCCCGCACGGCCGAAACCCTGCGCAAGAAACCTGGCCGCACCGAATACCAGCGCGGCATCGTCGAGCGTCGAGACGACGGTGAACTCTGGGTCCGCCTGACCGGCAACCAGGGCTCCGGCGTGCTCAGCTCCATGGTCCAGGCCAACGGCCTCATCGTCCTCGGCCACCACCAGGCCACGGCCCAGGCGGGTGACTGGGTCGAGGTGATGATGTTTGACGGGCATCTGTAAGCGCAAACCCCTGATAGGAGGCCGTCCCTGCGGCCGAAGGGGGTTCGCGCGTCCGTGGGCGGCAAACCCTTCGCGCGCAGGGGCGCGCTCCCACAGGGGGCCACAGGGGCTCTTCGCGCGCGGCGCGCTACAGGGGGGGGTGGTCTTGGGCGATGCGCTTGTCGGCGCCGGGCACAGCCTTGCGGGCCAGCAGGGAATACATGGTGGGCACGACGAACACGGTCAGCACCGTGCCCAGCGACATGCCCCCCACAATCACCCAGCCGATCTGGGTCCGGCTTTCGGCACCGGCACCGGTGGCCAGGGCCAGCGGCACCGCGCCCAGCACCATGGCCCCAGTGGTCATGAGAATCGGGCGCAGGCGCTGGCTCGAAGCCTGCACGATGGCCTCCTGCAGCGCCACACCGCGCTCGCGCAACTGGTTGGCAAATTCGACGATCAGGATGCCGTGCTTGGTGATCAGCCCCACCAGCGTGATCAGCCCGATCTGTGAATACACATTGAGCGAACCATTGGTCCACTTGAGCGCCAGCAGCGCGCCGATCATGGACAGTGGCACCGACAACAGGATCACCAGCGGGTCGACAAAGCTCTCGAACTGCGCCGCCAGCACCAGGAAGATGAAGAACAGCGCCAGCACGAAGACGATCACCAGGGCGCCTTGCGAGTTGCGGAATTCGCGCGAGGTGCCGTTGAGCTCGGTGGTGTAGCCCGGCGGCAGCAGCCGGGCCGCCGTGGCTTCCATGAACTGCAGGGCTTCGCCGAGTGCATAGTCGGGCGCCAGGTTGGCCGTGATCGAGACCGAGCGGCGCTGGCCGAAGTGGTTGAGTTCGCGTGGCGACACACTCTCGCGCATGCGCACCAGGGCCGAGAGCGGGATCATCGCGTCGTTGCGGCCACGCACATAGATCGACTCGATGTCGTCAGGGGTGTTGCGGCCACTGGCTTCGGTCTGCACGATCACATCGTACTGCTCGGCATCGCGCTTGTAGCGGGTGACGATGCGGCCGCCCAGCATGGTCTCGATGCTGCGCGCGACCACGTCCACGCTCACGCCCAGATCGGCGGCCTTGACACGGTCCACCTCGATGCGCAGCTCCGGCTTGTTCAGGCGCAGATCCACATCGGGCGCGATGATGCCCGGGTTTTTGGCAATCTCGTCGAGGAACTGGCGCGTGAAGCGGTTGAGGTTTTCGTAGCTGTCAGAGGTCTGGATCACGAAGTTCAGCGGCCGCTCGCGAAAGCCCTGGCCCAGCGAGGGTGGCGTGATCGGAAAGGCGTTGATACCCGGGATGCTGCTGAACTTGGCGCCCAGCTCGCGGGCGATTTCCAGCGTGGTGCGCTGGCGCTCGTCCCAGTCCACCGCCCGGTAGACCACCGAGCCCTGCGCCACGGTCGGGTTGCCGATGTTGGCAAAAATCCGGTCGAATTCGGGATAGGCCTCGCCCATGCGTTCGAGCGCACGGGCGTAACGGTCGGTGAATTCAAGCGTGGCGCCATCGGGCGCGTTCACCGTGCCCAGGATCACCCCGCGGTCTTCCAGCGGCGCCAGCTCCTGCTTCATGCCCGGGTAGATCCAGGCGATCAGCCCCCCGCACAGCAGCATGATCGCCACCACCAGCCAGCGCGCCCCATGCAGCACACGGCGCAGCAGCCGCTCATAGCCGGACGACAGGGCATTGAGCCAGCCGTCCATGTGGCGGTCAAACCAGCCCGGGTTGGGGTTGTGCCGCAGCAGCTTGGCGCTCAGCATGGGCGAGAGCGTGAGTGCCACAAACCCTGAAACCAGCACCGCACCGGCCAGCGCCAGTGCAAACTCACCAAACAGCTTGCCGGTACGCCCGGGCGTGAAAGCCAGCGGCGCAAACACCGCCGCCAGCGTGAGCGTCATGGCCACCACCGCAAAACCGATCTCGCGCACGCCCTTGATGGCCGCGGAGAATGGATCCAGCCCCTCCTCGATGTGGCGATAGATGTTCTCCAGCACCACGATGGCATCGTCCACCACCAAGCCAATGGCCAGCACCAGGGCCAACAGGGTCAGGGTGTTGATGGTGAAACCGGCCAGCGCCATCATGGCAAAGGCACCGATCAGGCTGACCGGAATGGTGATGATCGGAATGATGGAGGCGCGGAAGGTGCGCAAGAACACAAAGATCACCAGCGCGACCAGCACCACCGCCTCGACGATGGTCTGGAACACGCTCTTGATCGAGCGGTCAATGAAGACCGAGTTGTCGTTGGCAATGTGGATGGTGACATCGGCCGGCATGTCCGCCTGCAGGCGCGGCATCAATTCGCGCACCCCTTTGGAGAGCTCCAGCGGGTTGGCGGTGGCCTGGCGGATCACGCCGGCCGAGATCGAAGGCATGCCGTTCAGGCGCACGGCACTGCGCTCGTCGGCCGTGCCCTCCTGCACGCGGGCGACATCACGCAATTTGACCGGAAAGCCGTTGACGGTGCGGATGACGATGTCGGCAAACTGCCCGGCACGCGCCAGATCGGTCTGTGCGGTGACGCTGAACTCGCGCTGGGCCGACTCGATGCGGCCGGCCGGCAACTCCAGATTGTTGCGCCGGATGGCGTCTTCCACATCCTGTGTGGTCAGGCGGTAGGCCGCCAGCCGCGCCGGGTCCAGCCAGACGCGCATGGCGTACTTGCGCTCGCCAAAAATGCGCACGTCGGCCACGCCGGTGACCGTCTGCAGCCGCGGCTTGACGATGCGGTTGATCAGGTCGTTGATCTGCACCGGACTGAGCGTGTCGCTGGTGAACGCCATCCAGATGACAGGAAAGGCATCGGCCTCGACCTTGGCAATGACCGGTTCGTCAATCGATTGCGGCAGCCGGTTGCGCACCCGCGAGGTGCGGTCGCGCACCTCGGCGGCGGCCGTGTCGGCGTCCTTTTCAAGCCGAAAGCGCACCGTGATCTGCGACTGTTCGGCACGGCTGATGGAGGTCAGCACATCCACCGCGTCGATGCCGGCAATGGAATCTTCGAGCGGTTTGGTCACCTGCGACTCGACCACCTCGGCCGAAGCGCCGGGGTAGCGCACCGTCACCGTCACCGTTGGCTCGTCAATCTTGGGGTACTCGCGCAGCGACAGCTGCTTGAAGCTGACCGCGCCCACCAGCACGATCAGGAGAGACATCACGACAGCCAGGACCGGCCGCCGGATCGAGATTTCGGCCAGCTGCATCTCAACCCCTCAGGCAGGGGTTGGGACCGGTCGGTGCCGGTACGCGGACCGGGGCGCCGCCCTGCCCTGGCACACCAGCGGCCAGGCGGGCCCCCGGGCCCTCGCCGCGGGGCATGGCGCCGGCGGGCGCAGCGGATGAACCTGTCGAGGCACCGCCTGCAGCCGAGGCGGCTTCGGAGGCCGGCCGGGCCGGGCCCCCTGCACCGCCGGCCGCACCGCCAGCACCACCGCCGCGGCTCATGTCGACCACCCGCACCGGCAGGCCGTCGCGTTGCAGCCGCTGCTGGCCGGCCACCACCACACTGTCGCCGGCCTGCAGGCCCTCCAGAATTTCCACGCGCCCCGGCAGGCGCAGACCGGTGCGCACCGGCACGCGCTGCGACACGCTCTGGCCCGGCTGCTCGCCAGGGACGACCTTGACCACAAAGGCGCGACCGCCCTGCGGCACGATGGCCTCTTCGGGCACGACCAGGGCGTTCTCGCGCTGGCCAAAGACGGCATTGACACGCACGAACATGCCCGGGCGCAGCTGGCGCGACCGGTTGTCGATGCAGCCCCGCACGCCGACCGAACGGGCATTGGCATCGATCAGGGGATCGATCGCCTGGATCAAGGCCGACAGCGGCCGGCCCGGCAGGGCATCGGCGCTCAGCTGGGCCGACTGGCCGGCACGCACCCGGGACTGAAAGCGCTCGGGCAGCCGGAAGTCCACCAGCAGCGCATCGAGGTCTTCGATGTTGACGATGTCGGCACCGTCCTTGAGGTAGTCGCCCACATTCACCATGCGCAGACCGGCCACCCCGTCAAAGGGCGCCACGATGCGCAGGCGCTGCAGCGTGGCTTCGGCCAGCGCCAGGCGGGCACGCGCCACTTCGAGCGCGGCGGCGGTTTCGTCGGCCGAGCGCTGGCTGACAAAGTTCTGCGCCACCAGCTCCTGGTTGCGCTGGTGGTTGGCCTGGGCAATCGAGAGTTCGGCGCGCGACTGCGCCAGCTGGGCCTGCTGCAGCTGGTCTTCGAGCTGCACCAGCAGCTGGCCCTTGCGCACGCGCTGGCCGTCTTCAAAGAGGATCTGCTTGACCCGGCCGGCCACTTCGGGGCGCAGCATGACGCCCTGGCGCGAGCGCAGCGTGCCGGTGGCCTGGGTTTCATCCACCAGGGTCATGGCCGCGACTTTCGCCACTTCGACCGCCACGGGCCGACCCGCGCCCCCGGGTCCACCCGGTCCTCCCGCGCCGCCAGGCCCACCCGGACCTGCACCGCGCACGCCGGCTGCAGCCGGCGCACTGGCCGAGGCACCCGCAGCAGCACCGCCCGCCGGCGCCGCGCCCGGCGACTGGGCCTGGGAAGGACGGTTGAGCAGCCACCAGCCGGCGGCAGAGACGAGCGCCAGACCGATGACGGCGGTGGCAGCGTAGCGTTTGCGATAAGCCATGAAACCCGGACCTTTGACACAAGACCAAGCCGATGAATGTAGCAGCCTTGACCGGGTCTTGCCGGCGCCTGCAGGACAACCGGCCGTCACGCGCCGGACACGGGCCGGATACGGGCCGGGCCTGCGGTCACACGGCCCCGCCGGGTGGTCAGCCGCTGGCGCCGGCGGCTTTCAGCGCGGTCCGCGCAGCGACTCCACCCCGAGATTGGCCAGGGCGTCGGCGCGCTCGTTGCCCGGGTGGCCGGCATGGCCCTTGACCCAGTGCCACTCGATCCGGTGCCCGCCGCTAGCCACCAGCCGGTCCAGCGCCTGCCAGAGTTCGACGTTCTTGACCGGCTCGCGCGAGGCGGTGCGCCAGCCCCTCGCCTTCCAGCCGTGGATCCACTCGGTGATGCCCTTGCGCACGTATTCGCTGTCGAGGTAGAGCGAGACATGGCAGGGCCGCTTGAGGGCCGAGAGGGCCTGGATGACCGCGGTCAGCTCCATGCGGTTGTTGGTGGTGCTGGCTTCGCCGCCATGCAGTTCGCGCTGGTGGGCGCCCGAGCGCATCAGGACCCCCCAGCCGCCCGGGCCGGGGTTGCCCTTGCAGGCACCATCGGTGTAGATCTCGACGTGGTTCAAGACGGGTTCTTTGTCAAAGTTGAAGCCGGGCTGAGCAACGACTGCGAGCCCGCCGCAGGCACCGCCCGCAGCCGGCGCGATGGTACCCCTTCGCGGCGCAGGCCCGGCAGCCAGTGCATGCCGGCCACACGTTTGGTGGCCAGCAACAGGTAATGCCCCTGCAGGCCGGGCAGCGCATGCGGCCCCCAGCGGTCCATCCAGGCCAGGCGTTGCAGCGCCGCAGGGCTGCCCAGCGGGGGCATCCAGCCTCCCAGCGAGAGGGCCTCCACTTCGAAATCGAGCAGCCGCAGCCAGTCGCGCAAGCGGCCCAGCGCAATCGGCTGCAGGCCTTCGCGTCCTTCAGGGTGGCGCTGCGCCTTGCGGCTCCACCAGCGCCAGGGCTGCAGGCCGGCGATCAGCACACGGCCGCCGGGCATCAGGACGCGCTCGACCTCACGCAGGCACAGGTGGGCATCGGCGCACCACTCCAGGGTGTGCGGCAGCACCACCAGGTCCAGGCTGGCGGCACTCCAGGGCCAGGCGCGGGTGTCCATCTCCAGGTCGTGCCGGGGGCCGGCGCCGGGCGGGCTTGCCAGCGACGGCAAGGGATCGCATTCGGCACGCGCCCGCCAGCGGTGCGGCATGCGGTTGGCCTGCAGCCAGTCGGTCTCGGGTTGCCCGATCTGCACCGCGTGGTAGCCAAACACATCGGCCAGCAGGCGCTCGGCCCGCTGCGCCTGCCACTGCTGCAGGTGCAGGGCCGCTGCCGAACCCAGCAGACGCGACCATCGGGTCGCCGGCCGGGTCGGCTCGGGGGGGCTTTCTATAATCGGCGCCGTCATGCAATTGCTTCCATTGCCCGCATTTTCGGACAACTACATCTGGCTTCTGCACCAGGGTGAATCGGCCCTGGTGGTGGACCCGGGCGATGCCGACGTCGTGCTGGCCTGGCTGCAGGCCCACCCGGGCGTGCGGCTCGATCGCGTGCTGGTCACCCACCACCATGCCGACCACACCGGCGGCGTGGCCCGGCTCCAGCAGGCCACCGGGGCCCAGGTCACGGCCCCGGTGCTCGAACCCCTGCCCCTGCCGCACCAGCCGGTGCAGGCCGGCGAGCGCATCGACTGGCAGGGTCTGGCCCTGCAGGTGCTCGAAGTGCCCGGACACACCGCAGGCCACGTTGCCTACTGGGGACAGCCCGATGGACAGGCGCCGCTGCTGTTCTGCGGCGACACCCTGTTTTCGGCCGGCTGCGGTCGCCTGTTTGAAGGCACGCCGGCGCAAATGCTGCAATCGCTGGACACCCTGGCGGCGCTGCCGCCCGATACCCGGGTCTGCTGCGCACATGAATACACCCTGGGCAATCTGCGCTTTGCGCGCGCGGTCGAACCCGACAACCCCGACATCAGCACCCATTGGCACAGGTGCGAGGCCCTGCGCGCGCAGGGCCTGCCCACCCTGCCCTCACGGCTGGCCCTGGAACAGGCCATCAACCCCTTCTTGCGCTGCCGTCAGCCCGCCGTGATGGCGGCCGCCTCGCAAAAAGCCGGACAGCCGCTGCAGCAGCCTGCCGAGGTGCTGGCCCATCTGCGTGAATGGAAAAACCAGTTTTGAACCCCCTTTCAACTTCCCCGGCAACACCCTCAAGCCTCTGGCGCGCCCTGATCCTGACCAGCCTGGCGAGCCTGTCCCTGGGACTGGCGGGCTGCGCCCAGCTGCCTGCGTCATCCGTCAGTGGCCCGCTGGCTGCACCCGCACCCACCGCGCCGGCCAGACCTGCGCCTGCGCCAGTCGAGGTGACGCCGGTGCCGCCCGTCGTCGACCAGGCACCGACCCCATCAGCGCCGCCGCCCGACACCGTTGCCGTCACCCCGGCCGAAACCGCCGTCCAGCTCAAGCCCTTTCCGGTGCTGGGCCTGCAACCGCAAACCGATCTGTGGGAACGCATTCGCCGCGGCTTTGCCATGCCCGATCTGGACAACGATCTCGTGCGCCGGCGTGAGCAGTGGTATGCCAGCCGGCCCGACTACCTGCTGCGCATGACCGAGCGCTCGCGCCCCTACCTGTTTCACATCGTCGAGGAAATCGAGCGCCGGGGCATGCCGACCGAGCTGGCGCTTTTGCCCTTCATCGAATCGGCTTTCAATCCGCAGGCCGTCTCTTCGGCAAAGGCCGCCGGCATGTGGCAGTTCATGCCCGCCACCGGGCGTGATTTCGACCTCAAGCAAAACCTCTTCCGTGACGAACGGCGCGATGTGCTCGAATCGACCCGGGCCGCGCTCGACTACCTGCAAAAGCTCTACAACCTGTTTGGCGACTGGCACCTGGCCCTGGCCGCCTACAACTGGGGCGAGGGCAGCGTCGGCCGCGCCCTGGCGCGCAACCGCGCGCGAGGGCTGCCACTGACCTACAGCGATCTGCGTATGCCCGAGGAGACCCGGCACTACGTGCCCAAGCTGCAGGCGGTCAAGAACATCGTGGCCCAGCCCGAAGCCTTCGCCGCCGAGCTGCCCCTGATCAGCAACCACCCCTTCTTTCGCAGCGTGCAGATCGAGCGCGACATCGATGTGCAACTCGCTGCGCGCCTGGCCGAGGTCAGCCTGGAAGACTTCAAGGCGCTCAACCCGTCCATGAACCGGCCCGTGATCCTGGCCGCCGGCACGCCGCAGATCCTGCTGCCCTGGGACAACGCCGAGGTGTTCCAGCGCAACCTGGACAGCCGCGAAGGCCGCCGCCTGGCCAGCTGGACCGCCTGGGTGGCCCCGCGCAACCTGCGGCTGGAAGAGGCGGCCCGCGAAGTCGGCATGGCTGCAGACGAGTTGCGCAACGCCAACAACATCCCGCGCGGCATGCTGGTCAAGGCCGGCTCGACCCTGCTGGTGCACCGCAAGGGGGCACTCGATGCCGATGTGTCCGAACACCTGGCCGACAACGCCCAGCTGCGCCTGGCGCCCGAAGTGGTATTGCGCCGCATCCGCGTGACCGCCCGCCAGGGCGATACCCTTGCCCGTCTGGCCGCGCGCCACGGCGTAAGCGCTGCCAACCTGGCCAGCTGGAACCGTCTGCCGGCGAACGCCAGGCTGCGACCAGGCCAGTCCCTGGAGGTGCTGGTCCCCACCCAGGCGCGCAGGGCCCCCGCACGCACGGCCGGCCCGAAGCGGGCGCAGCCACCACGCCAGGCAGCCGCCGCCAACCACAAGGCCCGCACCAGACCGCCCGCCAAACCGGCGCGCCCTGCCGCAACCAAGGCCGGCCAGCGCTGAGCCACCGTCAGAAACGCCCAAACCGCCGCGCAAGGGATCCGTACGCGCGAAACCTTTGGCCGCAGGGGCGGCCTCCAGCAGGCGGGGTGGCTCAGGGCAGACGGGCGCGCAGGGACTGGGGGCGTCGCGTGGCCGTGGCCCGCAAGGCGAATTCGTTGGTGAAGGGCCGTGCCCGCGGCGCCTGCAAGCCGCCGCGCTGGCCCTGCAAACGCTGGTGGTGTTCCCAGGCCAACCCGACCGCCTGTTCGTCCAGGCGTCCATCGGTCACATAGGTTTCGCGCAGGCGCTCGAAGGCCCCCAGGTACACCGCCCGGTCCCCCATCCAGCCGGTCGAGGGCACGGTGCGCAGAATGTCGGTAGGCCCGGCCGTCTGCAGCCAGCGCAGCGACTGCGCCAGCCCGTCGCACAGGGCCTGCACCATGGGTGCCTGACGCATCAGCACCGAGAGCCGGCTTTGCAGGCAGGCCCCGGGCACCAGCCCGCCAAAGAGTTTGCGGGTGCCGCTGAGGCTGCGGGTCTCGGCCAGCAGGCGCAGGTCGCCCCGCTGTTCCAGCCCGTTCATCTGCGGGTCGGGGTTGCACAGCACATCGATCTGTCCCGTTCGCAAGGCCTCGGCCGCCGCCGGACCGGCGCCGACTTCGACAAAACGGGCCTGGTCCGGCGCCACGCCGGCCTGCATGAGCCACTGCGCCGCCACCCCATGCGTGCCCGAAGCCAGGGCGGTGATGCCCACGCGCAGCTCGCGCAGGTTCAGCTGGCCTTCGCTGAGTGGGCCTTGCAGGCGGCTGCTGATGCCCAGACTGATCTGCGGCGTGCGCGCAAACATGAAAAACGCCTGCACCGGCAGACCCTGGGCGGCACTGTGCAGGCTGTGCTCGAAAGCGCCCGACAGCACATCGGCCTGACCGGCCTGCAAGGCGGCCAGGGCCTGGGCGCCCGAAGGCAATGCCAGCCACGCCAGGTGCAGGCCCGCATGACGGAAGTAACCCAGCTGATCGGCCAGCAACAGGGGCAGGTGGTAGAGGCTGTGCGGTGCGGCCAGGGCCACGCGTATTGGCCGCAGACCGCTGGCGTTCTGCGGCTGGGCGGGCGAGCCCGCCGGAGCGGCGGCAGCGGCCGGCGACACGCTGGGAGCAGGTTCCGCTGCGACTGCCGGGCGAGCGCCCGCCCACAGTCCGCCCGCTGCCAGCAGCAGGACGCGACGTGTGCGTTCAACCCCGTGCTTCACCGCGAAACCTCCTTGACCTTGCATTCAAGAATAGGCCGGGCGTTGCGCGCTGTGCATCGGGAAAGGTCCCGAGCGGGTTTGTCCTTAAGGGAAGGTCTGGAGGCGCCAGGCGAACTCAGCGCCGGTCGTGCAGGGCATGGGCAATCGTGCCCAGGTCCACGTATTCGAGTTCGCTGCCAATCGGCACCCCCCGTGCAAGCCGGGTGATGCGCAAGCCCAAGGGCTGCAGCAGCTGAGCAATGGCGTGCGCAGTGGCCTCGCCCTCGGCCGTGAAATTGGTCGCCAGGATCACTTCCTGCACCCGGCCATCGGTGGCGCGGGTTTTCAGCTGGGCCAGTCCGATCTCGTGCGGGCCGATGCCGTCGAGCGGGCTGAGCTTGCCCATGAGCACAAAGTACAGCCCCCGGTAGCTGCCCGTGCGCTCGATGGCCGACTGGTCCGCCGGCGACTCGATCACGCACAGCTGCGCAGCATCGCGCTGCGGGTCACTGCAGGTGGCGCAAATGGCCTGTTCGGTGAAGGTATGGCAACGCTCGCAGTGGCGCACCTGCTCAAGCGCCAGCGCCAGCACGCGCGAAAGCGTCTGGGCCGCTGCCCGGTCGTGCTGCAGGAGATGAAAGGCCATGCGCGAAGCCGACTTCTGCCCCACGCCGGGCAAGCGGCGCAGGGCCTCGATCAAGGCGCTCAGGGCATGGGTGTCTGCAGCCATCGCAAATGTGCCGCTCGCGGACTCAGAACGGCAGCTTCATGCCGGCCGGCAGGCCGGCGGTGAGCTTGCCCATCTTTTGCTGCGAGACCTCTTCGGCCTGACGCACGGCGGCATTGAAGGCGGTGGCCACCAGGTCTTCGAGCAGGTCCTTGTCGTCGGCCAGCAGCGAGGCGTCGATGCTCACGCGGCGTACCTCGTGCTTGCAGGTCATCAGCACCTTGACCAGGCCATTGGCCGCCTGGCCTTCAACCTCAATGTGAGCAAGCTCGTCCTGGGCTTTCTTGAGGTTGTCCTGCATGGCCTGGGCCTGCTTCATCAGGCCGGCGAGTTGTCCTTTGTTGAACATGGCAATCCTTTGGATGGGGTGGGGTGAAAAAAAATCAGAGCGCCTGCAGGCTGCCCGGCACGATGCGGGCCCCGTAGTCGCGCATGAGCGACTGGACCAGCGGGTCCTGCTCGATCAGTTGCTGTGCCGCCTGCTGTCGCGCCAGGGCGCGGGCGGCCTGGCGACGCGCCGGCGAATCGATGACCGGACCGATCTGCACCTGCAGCTGCACCGCATGACCATGGGCCTGCAAGGCGGTCTGCAGACGCTCCCGGGTACTGGGCATGTTGAGCGACTCGCTTTCGATGCGCAGGGTCCAGCATGCGGGCTCGCGGGCGATCAGCTGGGACTGCAAGGCCAACTCGCGCACCAGGGCCGTGACCGCCTCGGCGGCGACCAGCGATTGCACCACCGAGGCCCAGAAATCACCATCGGGTGTGGGGGTCAGGGGCTGGGCATGGCGCGGCGCGTCCAGGCGGGTGGAGGGCAGCCCCGGGTCCAGCACCGGCAGGCCCTGCAGCGTGGGCTGGGGTTCGGCAGGAGCGATGGCGCCCTCGCTGTCCCGGCCTTCATCGTCGGCCAGGGCTGCCAGTGCCGCCTCGGCGGCCTGCAAGCGGGCTTGCTCCTGCTCCTCGGGGTCGGGCGCCGCCGCAGGGTTGCGGGCGTCGGTCTGAAGATCGGGTAGCGGGTCTGGTACCGGTGCAGGTGCCGGGTCTGGTGCCGGTGCAGGCACCGGAGCCGGCACAGGGTCCGGGACAGAAGCGGGGGCAACGTTCAGTGGCGCAAGGTTCAGTGGCGTAACGGGTCGAGGACCGGGCGGGGTTGCGAGTGCAGGCTCAGGCGCGGATTTCAGGCTTTTTTTTTCCGCGCTGGCGGGCATGAAGGCCAGCAGGCGCAGCAGCACCATGGTCAGGGCGGCGTATTCGTCAGGGGCCAGGCCCAGCTCGGTGCGGCCGTGCAGGCACAGGCTGTAGAGCAGCTGGGTTTCCTGCGCGCCCAGGGCCGCTGCGAGTTCCGCCACGGTCTGCGCGTCCGGGTCGAGCGGGTCGGCAGCGGCCTGTGGCACGGCCTGCAGCACCGCCATGCGCTGCAACACCACGCTCATGTCTTCGAGCGTGCTGGCCGCCGGCACGCCCTGCTGGCGCAAGGCCTCGACCAGGGTCAGCACCTGCGCGCCATCGGCCTGGCTGAGCGCCCCGATCAGCTGCAGCACATGGCTGCGGTCGACGCTGCCGAGCATCTGGCGCACAGCCGCTTCCTGCAGCTGACCGCCGCCAAAGGCAATCGCCTGGTCGGTCAGGCTCAGGGCGTCGCGCATGGAGCCGCGCGCCGCGCGCGAGAGCAGGCGCAGGGCCCCGGGCTCGGCCGTCAGGGACTCGGCCGCCAGCACCCGCTGCAGGTGCTCGAACACGGTCTGCGGCGCCATCGGCCGCAGGTTGAACTGCAAACAGCGCGAGAGCACGGTGACCGGCACTTTCTGCGGGTCGGTGGTGGCCAGCACGAACTTGAGGTACTCGGGCGGCTCTTCGAGCGTCTTGAGCATCGCGTTGAACGCGGTGTTCGTGAGCATGTGGACTTCGTCGATCATGAAGACCTTGAAGCGCCCCTGCACCGGTTTGTAGACCGCCTGCTCCAGCAGGCCCTGGACTTCGTCCACGCCGCGGTTGGAGGCCGCATCAAGTTCGGTGTAATCGACAAAGCGGCCGGCATCGATATCACGGCAGGCCTGGCACACGCCGCAGGGCTCAGCGGTAATGCCGCCCTGCCCGTCCGCCCCAAGGCAATTGAGCGACTTGGCCAGAATGCGCGAGACGGTGGTCTTGCCCACCCCCCGGGTACCGGTGAACAGGTAGGCATGGTGCAGCCGCTGCTGCGTCAGCGCATTGGAGAGCGCCTGCACCACATGCTCCTGGCCGACCATTTCGGTGAACGAACGCGGCCGGTATTTGCGGGCAAGCACAAGATAGGACATGCGGGCGATTCTATCGGGGCGGAAAAACCCGGGACCGGAACTGACGGCTGGTCAGCGGACCGGCAAAGGCCACTACAATCGAGCGCGACGGGCCTTCCCGCATGGGGAAGCGGCCAACCGGGTCAGGCGGGGAACCGAGCAGCCCCAACCGTGGAGCCAGTGCCGGGGTCAAGGCTCGTCACCCCCCCATTTTTTTGACAAACGCCGTTCAGGCGGCGCGCTGCTGCAGCACGGCCAGCGACAGCCGGCCTGCACTGCGGCGATCGCGGCTGCGCACTGCAGCGGGCACTTCAGCGGTCACCGTCGCGGCGCCGGCCCGCAAAAAGGCCGACACCAGTTCATCGGCCTGCGGATGGGCCCCCGCCGCAGCGGCCTCAAAGTGCAGCCGGGTCTGCTGGGTCAGGTGGGCCACAAAATTCTGCGGGTAGTCGCGCACCGAAAAACCACGCAAGGCCATCACTTTCATGAAGGCATTGGCAGCCTCTTCGAGACTGGCCTGGCAGGCGGCGGTGGAAGCTGGGTTCATGTCGTCCTCTCGGAATGTGCAGATGTACACCCGCCGATAACGGCCCAGGACCTGACGCGGTAGACAGGCTCTGCATCAAAATGTGACAAGCCCTGCCAGACACCCCAAAAAAGAATTCAAAGGTCTACACAAGACCCAGCCACTGCACCGCCTGCCGCGCCGCCACCCGGCCTTCGTCGGTCGGCACCACCCAGACCTCGGCGCGGCTGCCGGAGGCATCGATGCGCACCATGGCGCTGCCGTCGGCCGCGGCGTTGGCTGCTTCGTCGATCTGCACGCCCCAGACCCGCCAGCCACGCGCAATCGCGG
>Ga0255182_1000996_pt1 | contig 16250 bp, 13 predicted proteins | sample Atl_UVDOM_RepA_8_FD_188420 | JGI IMG/M metagenome (GOLD analysis project Ga0255182, IMG submission 188420) | Freshwater microbial communities from Altamaha River, Georgia, United States - Atl_UVDOM_RepA_8d | ecosystem: Environmental > Aquatic > Freshwater > River | place: USA: Georgia...
CTGGCGACGGGAACTATTGCTGTCATTGCGGGAGGTATCGACAATGTCTATCCGCCCGAGCATGCCCAATTGCAGGCGCAAATCGCCGAACAAGGGCTTTTGATAGCCGAGATGCCTCCGGGCACCGAACCCCGGGCGCGGCATTTCCCCTATCGCAATCGTATCATTGCCGGGATTTCAGCCGGGACAGTGGTCGTAGAGGCAATTCCCAAGTCTGGCTCGCTGATAACAGCAAGGCTGGCGGGCGAAGCGGGCAGGGAAGTGATGGCGATCCCCGGTTCTCCGCTCGATCCACGCTCGCGTGGGTGCAATCAGTTGATCCGGGATGGCGCAACGCTGGTGCAGGATGCTGGAGAGATTGCCGAACTGATCGCACCGCTCGATCATCGTGTGCGGTCACGTGCTTTGGCGCAGCCGCAGTTCGAATTTGTTGCCGAGGCGGGAGATGGTGAACGCAAGGCGATTTTCGAACTGCTCAGCACGAACTTCGCGGCAGTCGATGAACTGGTGCGCCTTTCAGGCATGCCTTCGGCGCAGGTGCAGATGGTTTTGCTCGAACTCGAATTGGCCGGGCGGCTTGAGCGCGGCGCGGGAGCCAAGGTGCGCCTGACTGCATGATATTTGCCGCTTGACGACCCCGAAACCACCCCGCCAATTTATGCGCGTACGTGAGAGTGTGAGAAAAGAAACATAAATCCATGAAGTTAGTCGTTGTCGAATCACCCGCCAAAGCGAAGACAATCGAGAAATATCTGGGAAGCGGATATAAGGTGCTCGCCTCCTATGGCCATGTCCGCGATTTGCCGCCCAAGGACGGATCGGTTGATCCCGAAAACGGCTTTGCCATGCTGTGGGACAATTATCCAGACAAGGCCAAGCAACTGAAAGCCATCGCAGACGAGGCAAAGAAGGCCGATGGCCTGATCCTCGCGACCGACCCTGATCGCGAGGGGGAAGCGATCAGCTGGCATGTGCAGGAAGTGCTGGAGAAGAAAAAGGCGCTCCCCAAAAATGTCGCACGCGTCACCTTCAATGCAATCACCAAACAGGCGGTTACCGAGGCAATGGCCCATCCGCGCGAACTCGATCATGACCTGATCGACGCCTATCGCGCCCGCCGTGCGCTCGATTATCTCGTCGGCTTCACCCTGTCGCCTGTGCTGTGGCGCAAACTGCCGGGGGCGAAATCTGCCGGGCGCGTGCAATCGGTGGCGCTTCGCCTGATCGTCGAACGTGATCGTGAGATTGAAGCCTTCCGGCCGCAGGAATATTGGTCAGTTACCGCCAAGATGGAGCATAAGGGACAGGGCTTTGATGCCCGCCTAGTGCGCTTCAAGGGCGAGAAACTCGACAAAATGGCATTGGGAGTAGAAGGCAGCGCCGAAGAAGCGTGCGCCTCCGTCGAAGCTGGGCATTTCAGCGTCGATAGCGTTGAAACCAAACCGGTGACGCGCAATCCACAGCCGCCTTTCACGACCTCAACGCTGCAACAGGAAGCAGCCCGCAAGCTTGGTTTTTCTGCCAGCCACACGATGCGGATCGCCCAGAATCTCTACGAGGATGGCGCAATCACTTATATGCGTACCGATGGCGTCCAGATGGACCCGAGCGCTATCTCGGCAGCGCGCGGTGCCATCGCCAGTCGCTATGATGCCGGCTATCTGCCCGACAAACCTCGGGTTTACCAAACTAAGGCAAAAAACGCGCAGGAAGCACACGAAGCCATTCGTCCCACCGATTTCGGTAAAGACAAGGCGGGGTCGGGCGATCATGCCAAGTTGTATGACCTGATCTACAAGCGCGCTCTGGCCAGCCAAATGGCGTCGGCGCGGATGGAGCGGACGACGGTCGACATGCTTGACGGTACAGGCCGGATCGGGCTGCGCGCGACTGGTCAGGTTGTGAAGTTTCCGGGATTCCTTGCGCTTTATGAGGAGGGTATCGACGACAAGGACGACGAAAATGGCGCCTTGCTTCCCGTGCTCGAAAAGGGCGACGTGCCGGCAAAGAAATCGGTCGAGAAGGTGCAGCACTTTACCCAACCGCCGCCGCGCTATTCAGAGGCGAGCCTTGTCAAAAGGCTGGAGGAATTGGGTATTGGTCGTCCGTCAACCTACGCGTCGATTATCCAGGTCCTCAAGGATCGTGCTTATGTGCGAGTGGAAAAAAATCGTTTCTTTGCAGAAGAATCTGGCCGCCTTTTAACAGCATTTCTCGAAAGGTTCTTCGATCGCTATGTCGCCTATGATTTCACCGCTGGCCTTGAGGACCAGTTGGATGAAATCAGTGCGGGCGATGCGGACTGGCAGCGCGTGCTCGAGGCGTTCTGGCGCGATTTCAAACCGAAAACTGCCGAGGTGATGGAGCAAAAGCCCTCGGATATCACGGCAGAACTCGACAAGTTCCTCGCGCCCTACCTGTTTCCCGAGCGTGAAGACGGTAGTGATCCACGAATTTGCCCCAAATGCGGCTCTGGCAAACTCGCGCTGCGCGGTGGTCGTTTTGGCGCTTTTGTCGCTTGCTCCAACTATCCGGAATGCAAGTTCACCCGCAAATTTGCCCAGCCCGGCGGCGCTGACGGCTTGACGTCAGATGGCCCAGAAGTGCTTGGAAACCATCCGGAAACTGGCCAGGAAATCAGCCGCAAGTCAGGCCGTTTCGGCCCCTATGTAGAAATGGGTGAGGGCAAGGAAGCTGCGCGTGCGTCCATCCCCAAGGATATTCCGGCCGAAGATTTCGGGCTCGATTGGGCAGTCAAACTGCTGTCCTTGCCGCGCACGATCGGCAACCATCCCGAAAGCGGAGAGCCTGTTACAGCCAGTATCGGCCGTTATGGACCTTATCTGGCGCATCAGGGCAAATATGCACGGCTGCAATCGACCATGGACGTCTTTGAAACCGGCATGAATGCTGCGGTAGTCAAACTTGCCGAAGCCGCCAATGGTGGTGGACGCGCGCGCAATGGCGGCTCGCGCGAACCTTTGAAGGTGCTGGGCAAGCATCCGCGTACCGATGCCGACATCAAATTGATGGATGGCCGCTATGGCGCCTATGTCACCGACGGCACAACCAACGCAACTTTGCCCAAAACCGTGGCTCCGGATGAATTGACGCTGGAAGAAGCCGCGCAGTTGATTGACGAGCGCGCGGCAAAGGGGCCAGCGAACGGCAAGGGCAAGAAAAAGGCTGCGGCTAAAAAAGCGCCTGCCAAAAAAGCGGCTGCTAAAAAGAAATAGCTACTCGACCCAATCGAGCCCCATGTCTCGATAGACCCCGCGGTCTTCGTCCCATCCTGCCTTCACCTTGACGTGAAGGTAGAGATGGACGGGAACGCCCATCAAATCGCCAATTTCTTTGCGCGCTGCGGCACCAATCGCTTTGATCCGGCTGCCGCCCTTGCCAAGCACGATGGCCCGTTGTGTTTCGCGCTCGACCAGAATCTGCTGGTAGATTTCGATGCTGCCGTCGGGCCGTTCCGAATATTTTTCGGTTTCGACCGTGCTCGCATAGGGCAGTTCCTCATGCAATTGCAGGTAAAGCTGCTCGCGGGTGATTTCGGCCGCGGCGAGGCGTTCGGACGCATCGGAAACCTGATCTTCGGGGAAATGCCATTCGCCTTCCGGCATCGCTGCTCCAATGGCTGATTTCAGCTCTGCCAGGCCGTCTGCCGTCGATGCGCTGACATAATAGATTTGCTCAAACGGACACAGGCCGAGGATTTTTTCGGTCAGCGCGAGCAGTTTTTCCTTCGCTGCGATATCAACCTTGTTGAGAACCAGCCATTTCTTCTCGGGCCGGTTGACCAATCCTTCGAGGATTTTCTCGACCTTTGGCCCGGCCCCGGCGCGGCCATCGACCACCATCAGGATCAGGTCTGCGTCAGATGCACCTTCCCACGCAGCAGCCACCATAGCCCGATCGAGCCGGCGGTTGGGTGCAAAAATGCCCGGCGTGTCGACGAGGATGATCTGCGCGTCCCCCTCCAAGGCAATGCCCATCAGGCGGGTGCGGGTCGTCTGCGCCTTGGGGCTGACGATCGCCACCTTTTGCCCGACCAACGCATTGACGAGGGTCGACTTGCCTGCATTGGGCGCGCCGATAATGGCGACATGGCCGCAACGCTGTGTCATGCATTCTTCTCCAGAAAGGCCTTGGCGGCGGCAGTTTCAGCCGCCTGTTTGCTATTGGCTGTTGCCGATACCGGGTCAAAGCCTTTTACCGTAACTGTCACTTCAAAGCGCATCGCATGCGGCGGGCCTTCTTTGTGCGTCACCTCATATTCGGGCACTTTGCGATTGTTCGCGGCACACCATTCCTGCAACGCCGATTTCGGGTGCTTTGGTGCGGCTTTGGCGGATTCGAGCAAGGGGCGCCAATAACGCTCAATAAAGCTGCGCGCGCGATCAAGGCCTAGGTCGAGGTAGATCGCCCCGATCAACGCTTCGACCATGTCACCCAGCACATAGTCGCTTTCCTTGGCACCATCATCGCGTGCCTGCTTGCCGAGCCGCATATGGGCCTGCAGGCCTATTTCCCGGGCAACCTCAGCACAGGTGCTTCCAGCGACCAATGCATTGAGGCGATGCGACAGGCGGCCTTCTGGTTCTTCTGGAAAGCGCTGGAAGAGCATCGAAGCTGCGACCAATCCCAAGACGCGGTCCCCCAGAAATTCGAGCCGCTGGTAGTGCGCGGCACCCGTGCTGCCATGCGTCAGCGCCTGTTCGAACAGGCGCAAGTCGGTGGGCGATGCGCCGACGATATCCTCAAGCCAGGTTGAAAGGTCAGGCAAGGTCAAAAGCCTTTGCCGATGCGATCCCAGCGCGCAGCGGAGAACCAAGTCCATGGGAGCAACCAACGGGCAGAGCCATCGGTCGAAAAAACGACGAATTGCGCGCGGCCTATAAGGTTTTCTGTGGGGACAAGCCCAAGCCAAATGCCATCTGCGGGATAGCGGCTATCGGCGCTGCGATCGCGATTGTCGCCCATCAACAGCAACTGGTTTTCCGGCACCACGATCGGATCGGTGTCATCGCCTTTTTGATAAGGTTCGATATCGAGCGAGAGATAGCTTTTCCCTTCGGGAAGCGTTTCGCGATATTGCGGATAGCGACACTCGGTTCCACCGCCGCTGGCAGGCTTCTCATATTCAGGTTTCCAGCACGGATAGGCTGTCCCTTCCAGCGCCGCCGCATCGCGCATCCCCTGAGTGACCGGGGTGACAAAATCGCCAACCCGTTCTTTCTTCACAGGTTTGCCGTTGATTTCCAAAATGCCGGCACGCATCTGTACCACATCGCCGGGCAAGCCTATAACGCGCTTGATATAGTCGACATTGGCATCGCCTGGGGCACGCACCACAACCACATCGCCCCGCGCGGGCAATTGGCCGAACACCCTTCCTTCGAAAATGTCAGGTGACAGCGGGAAGCTGTAGCGCGAAATGCCATAGGGCCATTTGGAAACGAGCAGGTAATCGCCGATCAAAAGGCGCGGATGCATCGATTCCGACGGAATGTTGAAAGGTGCAAAGATAAAGCTGCGGAAAATCAGGACCAAAGCCGCCAGCTTCAGCAGGAAAAGCCCATATTCGCGCCATTCAGAGGCGTTGCTTTTGCCGGCATCGGCATTTTGGGTCTCTGTGGTCTCAGTCAATTGCGATGCCCCGACATTCGATTTCATGCATTTGCCGATGTTACGGCACTGGCCTTCTAATAAGCGTCCGCGCTATTGGCCAGTGCCGAGATTCTCCGTTCCAAGGAAAATGCAATGACCGCAAATATATGGGCCGCCATCGAAAACATGCCTGCCAAGACTTTGGAAGCATTGTTCGATGAGGATGCGACGCGCGTCGACATGATGACTGTTTCGCAATCGGGGCTGCGTTTCGATTTTTCAAAAACCCATCTGGATGCAGATTTGCAGGCGGCCTTTGCTGAACTGGCAACTGCGATGGACATTGATGGAGCCCGTGAGAAACTGTTTTCGGGCGCGGTGATCAACACAACCGAAGGTCGGGCCGCAACCCATGCTGCCGAGCGCGGCAATGGTTCTGCAGATGATGTTGCGCAGGCAAAGGCGCTGCATAATCGCATGCGCGGGCTGATCGAAGTGATCGAAGCGGGCGCATTCGGCGAGATCAAGCATATCCTGCACATCGGTATTGGCGGTTCAGCGCTTGGCCCGAAGCTACTTATCGATGCGCTTGGACGTGACGGTCTGCGTTTCGATACCAAAGTTGTTTCCAATGTCGATGCAACCGCACTCGCCGAAGCAGTCAAGGATATGGACCCCAAGGCGACACTGGTTGCAGTTGCTTCCAAGACCTTCACGACCACCGAAACGCTGATGAACGCCGAAAGCGCACTCGAATGGTTGCGTGATGGCGGAGTTGAAGACCCCTATGGACAAGTCATCGCGCTGACTGCGGCGCCCGAAAAGGCGATGGAATGGGGTGTCGACCAAAGCCGCATATTGCCTTTTGCAGAGAGTGTAGGCGGCCGCTACTCGCTGTGGTGCTCGATCGGCTTTCCGGTTGCGGCGGCGTTGGGCTGGGCTGCGTTTGAAGAACTGCTCGAAGGGGCTGCGGAAATGGATCGCCATTTCCGGACAGCGCCACTGGCCCAGAATGCTCCAGTACAAGCTGCATTTGCGGATCTGTATTATGCGCAAGCGCGAAAGTGCCAGACCCGCGCGGTTTTCGCTTATGATGAACGCTTGAGGTTGTTGCCCGACTATCTCCAGCAGCTTGAGATGGAATCTAATGGCAAATCGGTAACCGCCGATGGCAAGCAGTTGGATCGCCCTACCGCTCCGGTGACGTGGGGCGGCGTTGGCACCGATGCCCAGCACGCGGTTTTCCAGTTGCTGCACCAGGGCACACATACCATCCCGGTGGAATTCATCGCCAGCAAGACCCCGGGGCATGATTTCGATCCGGCGCATCATGAAACCTTGCTCATCAATTGTTTCGCGCAGGGCGCAGCATTGATGCGGGGACGGGATAGTGCAGACAAGGCGCGGAGCTATGCCGGCAACCGGCCTTCGACCACGATCCTGCTAGACGACGTCACGCCGTCAGCCGTTGGTGCCCTTATTGCCTTTTATGAGCATCGCACCTTTGCAAATGCGGTATTGCTGGGGATCAACCCATTCGACCAGTTCGGCGTGGAATTGGGCAAGGAAATCGCGCGCGGCATAGCGGAAAATGGGCCTGATGGTTTTGATCCATCAACCTCTGCCTTGATCGCCGCAGCCGGATTGTAACAATCAAGCCTATCAGGCCAAACAGCATTTTCGATTGGCATTTCTGCCTCGCGTTGCCATTTGGCACGCAAAGGAATGAAATATGGCATTTGATTACGACTTGTTTGTCATTGGTGCGGGTTCAGGCGGCGTGCGTGCCGCGCGCATTGCTTCGTCGCACGGCGCAAGGGTAGCAGTCGCAGAGGAGTATCGCGTTGGTGGCACCTGCGTCATTCGTGGCTGTGTTCCCAAGAAGCTGCTCGTCTACGGTTCGCACTTTGCCGAAGACTTGGCCGATGCGCAGCGCTTTGGCTGGAACACCGAAGGCGCGACGTTCAACTGGCCGACGCTGCGCGACAATGTGGCAGCAGAAGTCGATCGGCTAGAAGGGCTTTACGGCCAGACGCTGGGCAATGCGAAGGTGGAGATTTTCCGCCAACGTGCCGTAATTGCCGGGCCCAACTTAATCCGCCTGGCCGATGGCAGTGAAGTCAGCGCGGCCAATATCCTGATTGCGACCGGTGCTTGGCCGGGCGTGCCTCAAATCCCTGGCGCGGAATATGGGATCACGTCGAACGAAGTCTTCCATCTCGAAAAACTGCCCAAGCGCGCAGTGATAGGTGGAGCCGGTTATATCGCGAACGAATTTGCGGGTATATTTCATGAACTGGGTGTCGAAGTGACGCTGGCAACGCGCGGCGACAAAATGCTGCGCAGTTATGATCAGGAGATTGTCCAGAAACTGCTGGATATAAGCCGTGAAAAAGGGATCGATGTTCGTTTGAACTTCGCCTTTAACGCGGTGAAGCGGCAGGCGGAAGGCAGCTTGCTGGTCGATGGCGGCGCTGCGGGTACTATCGAGACCGATCTCGTCTTGTGGGCCATTGGGCGGGTTCCCAAGACAAAGGATCTGGGTCTGGAGGCACTTGGCGTTGCGCTCGATAAAGACGGCGCCGTAATTGTCGACGAATATAATCGGACCAATGTGGCCGGAGTTTTTGCCGTCGGCGATGTCACAAACCGGGTGCAACTGACGCCGGTTGCCATTCGCGAAGGCCACGCCTTTGCCGACACCGTGTTCGGCAAAAATCCGCGGACAATCGACTATGGGGCCATTCCAACAGCGGTATTCTCAAATCCTCCAATCGCTGGCGTCGGCTTGACTGAGGAAGAGGCCCGGGCAACGCTTGGCGATGTCAAAGTCTATAAAAGCGATTTCCGAGCCATGAAAAATGTCCTCGCGGGGCGCAACGAACGCGCACTGTACAAGATGATCGTTGATGGAAAGACCGACAAGGTCGTGGGGCTGCACCTGATCGGCCCGGACAGCGCCGAAATCCTGCAAGCTGCCGCTATCGCCGTAAAGGCGGGGCTCACCAAACAGGCATTTGATGATACTGTGGCACTTCATCCCAGCATGGCGGAAGAGCTTGTTCTGATGAAATAAGTCTGGTTGCAGGTTGCAACCTATCTGCTAAATCTCCGTACAGAGGAGATGGCAGATGGCAGGACAGGTTTTTGTATCGGGCGGTAGCGGTTACATCGCGGGCTTCCTTATCAGGCAACTAATTGCCGAGGGCTGGACGGTTCATACAAGCATCCGAAATCTCGCGCGTGAGGAAGAGGTGCGCGGATGGCTTGGCGTCGATAACAGCAAACTCAAATTCTTTGCCGCCGATTTAATGAGCGATGATGGCTGGGCAGAAGCTATGGCAGGATGCACCCATGTCGCGCATGTCGCATCTCCGCTTCCGTCGAATGCGCCGAAAAGTGACGATGAGCTGATCGTTCCTGCGCGTGAAGGCGCACTCCGGGCACTTCGTTTTGCCCATGCTGCGGGGATAAAGCGCTTTGTGATGACCTCGTCGGTTGCCGCAATTGCTTATGGGCATGGCAAGGGAAAACAGCATTTCACAGAGGCTGATTGGACCGATGTTAACAGCCCCGATGCCTATGCTTATGTGAAGTCCAAGACCATTGCCGAACGCGCCGCACGCGATTGGGTGGCGGCCAATGCGCCGGAGATGGAATTTGTTACGGTCAATCCGTCGCTCGTACTCGGCCCATTGCTCGCTGCGGATTTTTCCACGTCACTCGAGGCGATCAAGAAACTGCTCGATGGTTCATTGCCTGGCTTGCCCAACCTCGGCTTTTCGGTGGTTGATGTGCGCGATGTTGCTGACCTCCACGTTCGCTGCCTCACCGCGCCGAACATGGCCGGCGAGCGCTTCGTTGCCGCAGGTCCGTTCTTATGGATGCGCGATGTGGCTGCCATCATGAAAAAGGGCCTTGGGCCAGATGGCCGGAAAGTGCCGTCGCGCAAGCTGCCCAATTTCCTTGTCCGGCTATCCGCCCTTTTCGACCCGGTAATCCGTCAGGTCGTCGGTGAACTCGACAATGTCCGCGATACGTCTGCGCAGCATGCGAAAGATGTATTGGGCTGGCAAACCCGTGATCCCAAGGAAAGCATCCTTGATACCGCGCGCGACATGATCCGCTTGGGTTTGGTGAAAAGCTAACCGATCCGGTAAGGTACCACACTGCGACGATCGGGATCGACGATGATTTCGCGGTCGCTGGGCGGGAAAGCGCGCTGGTCGCAATCGGGGCGTGGACAAAGGCGGCAACTAATGCCGATTTTCGTCGCGTTGCGCCCGGTTAAGTCGAGCCCGTCGGCGTAGATGAATTCGCGTGCATGGTCGAATTCACAGCCCAGCGCGACGGCGTAGCGGCGTGGGGCGCGGTCATAGCTTCCCGATGGCTTCACCAATCCCTTGGCCATTGAGACATAGCGCACGCCATCGGGTGTTTCGGCGAGCTGGACGAGGATGCGGTCAGGTATCGCCACTGCTTCGTGCACAATCCACAAAGGGCAGGCGCCACCAAAGCGGGCAAACTGCAGCCGCGTGGCGCTGTGCCGCTTGGTGATATTGCCCGCCATATCGACCCGGCAAAAGAAGAAGGGCACGCCGCGCGCATTGGGGCGTTGCAGCGTCGACAGTCGGTGGCAAGCTTGCTCAAAGCTGACATTAAAGGCTTGGCATAGCCGGTCGATATCGTGTCGCACCGCGCGCGCTTCTTCGCGAAAACGCCGGTAGGGCATCAGGATCGCGCCTGCCGCGTAATTGGCGAGGCCGACTGAGAGCAATTGGCGCGACGCCGCGGCACGTAACTTTGCGCCCTCAACAACCTGGCTGATTTCGCTGCGTAAGGCAGTCGCGGCCAATTGGTGCGCCAACTGGAAACGGCGGCTCTCGGCGGGCTGGCTTTGGTCGATCACCAGATGGCCCATTTGTGGGTCAAAATCACGCAGGCCGGCATGTTGTGAGTAGATCAGTGAAATCGAAAGTGCGCTACGGATGTGCTGTTCGAGTGCCGTTACGTCCGGGGTTAGTTGTGCTCCGCGGAGCTTATCGCCCAGTGCCTCTGCGGCACGGTCGAGAATATCGACATAATTTCCTGAATTGTGGAACCAGTCTCGCACTTCCTCCCACGGCAATCGGGATCCGCCTGCCGTGTCGTTCGATAAAGCCTCATCGACGATTTGCAGGCGTTGCCCAGCATGTAGATAGGCCTGGTGCAATGCAATGAACTGGTCTGCGAGCGCTGGCTGTTGTTCCGAAATTCGTGCCAGTTGCTCGGGCGAGAGCGGGTTGGGAAATATAGGATCGGCTGCTGCTTCGCGCAGGGCTGCAAAGCGGCGCATGGCGGCATCGCCTTCATCGACATTCCAGTCGAGCGGGAAGTTGCGCGAAAGCATTTCCAACAGGGCAGGGGTCAAAGGCCGATCGTCATGTTCGATCTGCGAAAGATAGGATACCGAAATACCTAGTTTCTCAGCCAGTTCCGCCTGACGCAGGCCATGTTCGGCGCGGAGCGATTTGAGTTTATCGCCAGCAAAAACCCTGCGCTTCGACATGTGCAGTCTCCTGTTTCCGGCAAATTCACTACTTTGCAAAATACAACTTTGCAACTTTGCAATTTCACATTGGACATGACCTCAAAAATCGGGTTGAGCACATGCTTTGTTGAATTTTCGGGGGAGTATATGTCCGCAAATATCGCCGAAATGGAGAAGCGCCGCGCGCAAGCGATGCTGGGTGGCGGGCAAAAGCGCATCGATGCGCAACATGCCAAGGGCCGCCTGACCGCACGCGAACGCCTGTCGATCCTGCTTGATGAAGGCAGCTTTGAAGAGATCGACATGTATGTCGAACATAACTGCACCGATTTCGGCATGGAGGGGCAGAAGATCCCCGGCGATGGTGTGGTCACCGGCAGCGGCACGATCAATGGCCGCCTAGTCTATGTTTTCAGCCAGGATTTCACCGTCTTCGGTGGTTCGCTTTCCGAACGCTTTGCACAGAAAATGTGCAAGGTGATGGATATGGCGATGAAGGTCGGCGCTCCGGTTATCGGCCTTAACGACAGCGGCGGTGCGCGCATCCAGGAAGGTGTGGCGTCGCTCGGCGGCTATGCCGAGGTGTTCCAGCGCAATGTGCTGGCCAGTGGTGTGGTGCCGCAGATCAGCGTGATCATGGGGCCTTGCGCAGGTGGTGCCGTCTATTCGCCAGCGATGACCGACTTCATCTTCATGGTGAAGGATTCGAGCTACATGTTCGTCACTGGCCCCGATGTTGTGAAGACCGTGACCAACGAAGTCGTCACGCAGGAAGAATTGGGAGGTGCGGTGACGCACACCACAAAATCTGGCGTGGCCGATAATGCATTCGAGAATGATATCGAGGCGCTGCTCGCAGTGCGCGATTTCTTTGACTTGCTGCCGGAAAACAACCGCAGCGGCGTTCCCGAACGGCCCACCGACGATCCATGGGATCGTATCGAGCCCAGCCTCGATACGCTGATCCCCGCGAGCGCGACCGTTCCCTATGACATCAAGGAACTGATCACCAAGGTGGTCGACGAAGGCGATTTCTTTGAACTGCAACCGGGCTATGCGGGCAATATCGTTATCGGCTTTGGCCGGATCGAGGGACGCACCGTGGGTATCGTTGCCAACCAGCCTTTGGTGCTGGCGGGCGTGCTCGATATCAACAGTTCGAAAAAGGCAGGGCGCTTCGTCCGCTTCTGCGATGCCTTTGACATTCCGATCATCACCTTTGTTGACGTGCCCGGCTTCCTTCCCGGCACCGCGCAGGAATATAATGGCATCATCAAACATGGTGCGAAGCTGCTTTTCGCCTATGCCGAGGCGACAGTTCCCAAGATCACCGTCATCACCCGCAAGGCCTATGGCGGCGCGTATGACGTGATGGCGTCAAAGCATCTGCGCGGCGATTTGAACTATGCCTGGCCCACCGCCGAAATCGCGGTGATGGGCGCGAAGGGCGCGGTGGAAATCATCTTCCGCAGCGACATTGGCGACCCCGAAAAGATTGCCGAGCGCACCAAGGAATATGAAGACCGCTTCGCCAACCCCTTTGTCGCCGCGAGCAAGGGCTTTATCGACGAGGTCATCCACCCGCATTCAACGCGGCGCCGGATTGCGCTGGGGCTTCGCAAACTGCGCAACAAGCATTTGGAGAACCCTTGGAAGAAGCACGATAACATTCCGTTGTGATGATTGACCGTTACGCAGCGTTGGTGCTCCTCGGCATTGCATTCGTGTTCGGCTACACTGCAATGAAAGGTCTGCGTGACGGATTTACCCGAATTCCAATCGCATTTATCGAATTTGAAGAGTTTGATCGAATTGAAAATCCAGCCAATTTTTGGGGAATTACAGTTTTGAACTCGGGCATTGCAATCAGCATGGTTTGCACAATTAGCTACTGGTTTATGAATGGAATGATCGAATGAAACTAGGCCGTCTCAATCATATCGGCGTCGCAACGCCCTGCATTGCGGATAGCATCGTTTTTTACCGTGATGTGATGGGCGCGGCGAAAATCCATGAACCGTTTGACCTGCCCGAGCAGGGGGTGAAGGTGTGCTTTGTCGATACGCCGGGTGCAAACGGGGCGCTCAACGGCACGCAGATCGAGTTGATCGAGCCGCTTCCCGGCAACACCAGCATCGCCGGTTACCTTGAGAAGAACCCGCAGGGCGGGCAGCACCATGTCTGTTACGAGGTGCCTGATATCCATGTCGCTAAGGCCGAGTTCGAGGCGATGGGCAAACGTGTGCTGGGTGAACCGCGCATCGGCGCGCATGGCACGCTGATCTTCTTTGTGCATCCCAAGGATATGGGCGGGGTGCTGACCGAAATCATGGAGACGCCAAAAGAGGCGCATTGAGATTTGAGAGAGGAAATGGAGAGACAATGACTTACGAAACCATCCTGACCGAACGCAAAGGCGACGTTCTGGTAATCACGCTGAACCGCCCCGACCGTTTGAATGCGGCATCGATCCCGTTGGCTGAGGAACTGGGCGCTGCCTTTTACGACCTCGACGGTGCGCGTGCGGTGCTTATCACCGGCGCAGGCAAAGGCTTTTGCTCGGGCGCGGACCTTGCGGCACGCGGCGAAGTCAGCCCGATCCAGCAAAAGGGCGGCAGCCACCGTGCGCTCCAAAATTACTATAACCCCTTGATCACGCAGATCCTGCGCTGCCCGGTGCCAGTCATCACAGCGGTCAATGGTGCTGCTGCGGGTGTCGGCTGCTCGATCGCTCTTGCAGGCGATTTCGTGCTGGCGGCAAAGAGCGCCTATTTCCTGCAGGCCTTCGTCAATATTGGCCTCGTGCCCGATGGCGGTTCGACCTGGCTTCTCGCCCGCGCGATTGGCCGTGCCCGCGCGACCCGCATGATGATGCTCGGTGAGAAAATCGGCGCGGAGCAGGCAGAAGATTGGGGCCTGATCTACAAGGCGGTCGACGATGCAGCCCTGATGGACGAAGCCATGGCGCTGGCCACCAAGCTGTCTGAAGGGCCTACTGTTTCCTATTCGACGATGAAGGCGAACATCCAGACCGCGCTCGACGGCAATCTCTCGCAAGTGCTGCTCGCCGAAGCTGAAGGCCAGCGCGTTGCCGGAGCAAGCGAGGATGCCCGCGAAGGCGGCCTTGCCTTCCTGCAAAAGCGCAAGGCTGAATTCAAGGGACGTTGATGCTGTTCTATAACAGCCCGAATCCGGCGCCTAACCCGCGCCGGGTCCGCATTTTTGCGGTGGAGAAGGGGATCGCGCTACCCACGCGCGACCTCTCCATCCCTGCTCGCGAGCATAAGTCCGATGAATTTCTGGCATTGAACCCGCGCGGCCAAACCCCCGCATTGCAACTCGATGACGGGACGGTGATTGCCGAAAGCGTTGCCATTTGCCGCTATCTCGAAGGCATGCATCCCGAACCGCCTTTGTTCGGTCGCGATCCGCGCGAGCAGGCCTTGGTCGAAATGTGGAGCCGCCGTGTTGAAATGATCCTGATGCCACCGGTGGGCGCGGTCTGGGTGCATACCCATCCGTTCACCGCCCGCTTGCCAGGCCGCAATACCGAATGGGGCGAAGCCAACCGGCCACGCGCGGATGAAGCCATGCGTTTTTTCGATACGGCTTTGCAGGGTCGCGAATTTATCGCCACCGATGAATATACAATTGCCGACATATTGCTTCTGACCACGGTCGATTTCGCCAGTTTCATTGGCATCGCAATGTCGGATGATCTCACTTCCTTGCGCGCTTGGCATGCGCGCGTTTCCGCCCGGCCCAGTGCCGCAGCTTGAATGGTGCAATGATGAGTAAGAACAGCCTGTCCGATTGGCAAACCGCCGCCGCAAAAGAGGTCAAAGGCAAAGACCTGACCTGGCACACGCCCGAAGGGATTGCCGTGAAGCCGCTTTATACGGCAGAGGATGTGACGGCCGATCCGGGTCTGCCTGGTTTCGCGCCATTCACCCGCGGCGTGCGTGCGTCGATGTATGCAGGTCGGCCTTGGACAATTCGCCAATATGCAGGCTTTTCGACGGCTGAAGAATCGAACGCCTTTTACCGTCGCAACCTTGCTGCCGGGCAAAAGGGCCTTTCGGTGGCTTTCGACCTTGCCACCCACCGCGGCTATGACTCGGACCACCCGCGCGTTGTTGGAGATGTCGGTAAGGCGGGTGTGGCGATCGACAGCGTTGAGGATATGAAAATCCTGTTCGACGGCATCCCGCTCGACCAGATGTCGGTGTCGATGACGATGAACGGCGCGGTGATCCCGATCCTCGCTTTCTTCATCGTGGCAGGACAGGAGCAGGGCGTTCCGACCGAGCAGCTCGACGGAACCATCCAGAACGACATCCTCAAAGAGTTCATGGTTCGCAACACCTACATCTACCCGCCCGAACCAAGCATGCGGATCATCTCGGACATTTTTGCCTACACTTCGGCGAACATGCCCAAATTCAACAGCATCTCGATCTCCGGCTATCACATGCAGGAGGCTGGGGCGACGCAGGTGCAGGAACTCGCCTTCACCATCGCCGACGGCATGGAATATGTGAAATATGGCGTCGCGTCGGGCCTCGATATCGACAAGTTCGCAGGCCGCCTGAGCTTCTTTTTCGCCATCGGCATGAACTTCTTCATGGAAGTTGCCAAATTGCGCGCAGCACGCGTGCTTTGGCACCGGGTGATGACCAAGCTGGGCGCGCAGGACGAACGTTCGAAGATGCTGCGCACTCATTGCCAGACGTCAGGTGTGTCGCTGCAGGAGCAGGACCCCTATAACAACGTCATCCGCACCACGATCGAAGCGATGGCTGCGATGCTGGGTGGTACCCAGTCGCTCCACACAAACGCGCTTGATGAGGCGATTGCGCTACCCACCGATTTCTCCGCACGCATCGCGCGCAACACGCAGATCGTGATCCAGGAAGAAACCGGCATGTGCAATGTCGTCGATCCGCTGGGTGGGTCCTACTATATCGAGGCGCTGACGCAGGAACTGGTCGACAAAGCGTGGGAGATTATCGAGCGCGTCGAAGCCGAAGGCGGCATGGCCAAGGCGGTCGCCGCAGGTTGGCCCAAGGCGATGATCGAGGAGGCTGCTGCCGCGCGCCAGGCCCGT
>Ga0255182_1000997_pt1 | contig 16224 bp, 14 predicted proteins | sample Atl_UVDOM_RepA_8_FD_188420 | JGI IMG/M metagenome (GOLD analysis project Ga0255182, IMG submission 188420) | Freshwater microbial communities from Altamaha River, Georgia, United States - Atl_UVDOM_RepA_8d | ecosystem: Environmental > Aquatic > Freshwater > River | place: USA: Georgia...
TAAGCGCCCTTTAAAACTTCTTCGCGAATTTGAGTCATAATTTCGTTTTCAGAAATCGATGGAACTTCAGATTCATTTTGGCCGTTTTGCACAGGGTATTCAGCACGTGATAACAAACCCGTGCTTGATTTGAAACGCGCTTGCTTAGTTAGATATTTCATCATGTCTTTTTGTTCCGCTCCGCGAGTCACCAAGCGAAGTAAAACACCGTTTCTGCCAGCATTATCATTCATTAAATGACGTTTGAAAGCATCGGATAAGATCCAATCGACTTCGACACAGAAAAACGGTTCCCAAGTGATTTGATTCGGAATTTGGAAATCAGATTTCCAACCGTGCTGGGCCCCTTCTGGTGATAAAGTCACACCGGATGGAGTTCCCACGCAAATAAAACTGGATTTCCAGTACAGATTATAAAAATACTGATCCAAGGCACGTTTAATAAAGAAATCATAAACAGTCATTAACGGCATCACAGGAATACCTAAAATATCGCGCAGTTTACCGAATGAACCTACACATGACATCACGTTGCCTTCAGCAATTTCAAAACGCAAGAAACGATCTGAAACATCTTCGCCCGGAACCAAGTCAGGTAATTTTGTGTCTTTAACGCCTAATTCGGCTTCGATATCTTGAACAACAGGCGCACCAAAAATTTTACCATCCATTGCAGGATTTAAATTCGTCGAAGTTCCAACGTCTGGCGCCATAGTCATAAATAATTCGCCTGCCGTTTTCCAACGTTTTTCAGTATCGGTTAATTTGGCAGGATCTGCATTCGCAATACGAGTCAGTTTGGCAGTTAGCTGTCCCAACATCCATTGTGTGTGCGGGTAGCTGGCCATTTTTGTATTGATATCCAAAGTCAGTGGAATTCCGCCGCCCTTTGATAATTCATCCAAGAAAAATTTTTGATTTTTTTCTTTAAGCGCGTTTTGTGTTTTGATATCTGAATAAAGTTTTTCACCGCGCTCTTTTAAGTATTTGCCTTCAGCCGATTTTGCATCAAAGCCCGCAAACAAAGTATCGCCTTTGATGCCTTGTTTAGCGCGCAATTCATCCATTTCTTCTTGAGTATTCAACGAAGAGTGGTTGCCAGGTTGTGCGGCCATTTTCAAACCCCAGCCTTTTAACGTATGAGCAATAATGATTGTTGGCTTGCGAGTTGATTCTTTGGATTTCAACATCGCCTCAGCCATTTGAATCATATCGTGTCCACCGAAATCACGGAATCCTTCATAAAGCTCTTCGTCAGTGACGCTGTCTAAGAACTTTTTCATATTTGGACGTTCTTTGGCGATTCCTTTTTTCAAAGCCTTCATGTCTTGAACCAGAAGCAAGGCTTGTAATTCGTAATCGTATAATTCTTTTTCTAGGAAATTTTTGAAAATGTCGCCGCCTGGTTTTTTAAACAAAGCTAAACGTTTTGAACCGTGACGAACTTGGATCACTTCCCAGCCATTAGCCGCCATTGATTTTTCAATACGATCCGCATCAGTTCCTGTTAGAATTTTTTGATTTACAACACGGTGACCATCCAAAGATTGGCGATTGTAATCGACAATCCAAGTTAAATTTCCGATTTCACGTTCAGCAAAATCAGGAACGGCTTCGTACATAGATCCTTCACGGAATTCTGAATCGCCCGACAAAGCCCAAAAGTGAGCTTCTGGAACTTCGTATTTGTGTTCTTTTGCAAATCTGTAAGCCAAAGCTAAGTAACCAGCTTGAACAGGTGGGATACCAACAGTTCCAGATGGGAAAAAATTATGATGATCGGGATCGTAAGCCGAGTGATAAGATTGTAAAACAGGTTCGCCATTTTTAGAATATTTGCGAAGTCCCATCATGGCTGTATTTTTTTGTTCTTCGGACATTTTTGAAAGATCCGAATTTAAAAATAAATCCATTAAATAATTGTATGAGTGATCTGTCGGACTGGCGTGAGGTTTGTTGGCTACAAAATCAAAACCTGATTTTACAATTAAATGCAAAGCACCCATAATGTGTAAAGCAGAAGCTGATGCAGATTGATGACCACCAATTTTTGGATCGCCTTTTTCTTTGTCCGGTCGAATGTTCGCTTGAAAAATCATTTGTGTCGCCAAATAATGGGCGCGACGAGCGATTGAATCGAGCGTGTTTTTATCAAGATCTTTCAGATCTTTTAGAGTGGTATTTTTAGAAGACATGTTAAATTACTCCTACTTTTTTAGTGTAAAGACTCTACACCAAATGAGGGTTTGAGTTCAATTAAGAAAGTACGAAATCCCAGCGAACTTTGATAGTGCCGTCAGGATCGACCATCCCCTTCGGAGGATTTGGGAATGGAGCGGCCTTTTTAAAGGTCTCGATCGCTGCGTCATCCAGTTCTCGAAGGCCAGACATGCCAAGAACTTGGACTTTTAAGAGGTTTCCTTTGTCATTTAAAATAATTAACAGCTGAGTTCGCTTGCTTTCGACGGCGGCCAGGTTACGGCCTTTACTTAAAGCTCGTTTAATTTGCTCTTTCAGTTGCGCTTCGTACCATTGATCTAATTGCTCACGAATGCGCTTATGGTAGCCATAATAAACATACTCTCGTGTGTTCAACTGGGTTTTTAAGCTTTGCTCTGTATTTTCTATATGGTCATTAGTTGCAGAAGCGTCTTTGTTATTTTTGTTAATACGCTCTTTCAAAGCTTGTTTTTGCACAGCTTTGTTTTGCGAAAGCTTGTCATAAACATCAAAGCCAGTATCAAAAAGTTTTGATTTTGAATTTGCAGATTTTTGAAATTCTTTTTCAATTTGTTTTTCTATACTTTCATTTTCAGAATTATTTTTAAATTGACCAACTTGTTTGGCGATCGTTTCTTTTTTGACCGTGTTATTTTTAGCACTTAAAAAACGTGTTTTTGTCACTTCGTTATTAAATTGATTTTCGTCTGTTTGAACGATTTGTTGTTGCACAGGTTGTCTGATTTTTTCTTTGGCTACTTCTTGAACGGGTTCGGCAGGCAGTTCTGATTTTTCAATCAAAACCACTTGAACTTCGGCCGCAGGTGGAGATTTTTTTGTTAGTAATAAGGGTAAAATATATGTGATTCCGGCAACCAGAAAATGCAAAGAAAGAGATAGAACTATAAATGTGGATAGTTTGAATCTGATATTTTTCATCTTTTTCATACGTTCGCCCTCTACTCATCTAGACTATCGGAGGTATGACATTGGAAATTGAGGGGCGGGTCAGTGGAACTTGAGCAAAACTGAATATTTAGACCGAAGTCTAGTTCGGCCTTTGTTTGACATCATTTCGACGGCTTGTGACAATGTCTAAGGATGAGATTTCAATGCTGGTGTTTGTCCGATAAAGGACTGAAAAGACAAGGTAACCAAGATTCCTTTTTGATCGATGAAAAGCTGGGGCTTTTTATTGTCGCAGATGGAGTGGGTGGTCATATGGGTGGAGAAGTGGCTTCGGCGTTAGCTGTGGAAACAGTTCGCGAAGTGATCGGTCATCCGAAAGCCCATCAGTTTTCAGCCAAAGAAGTTTTGATGCAGGCTTATACGGAATCCAGCCACCGAATTTTCGATCGCGCCTCTCAGGAAGTAAAGTTAAATGGTATGGGAACCACAATGGTCATGGGCTATTACCGTGAAGGTAAATTGTTTATTGCCAATGTCGGAGACAGCCGTTGTTATTTACATCGTAAACCTTATGTTTGGCAAATTACCGAAGATCATTCTTTGATTAATGAACAAATTCGTTTGGGATTATTAACCGAAGAACAAGCCAAAAAAACAATTGGAAAAAATGTGATTACTCGTAGTGTGGGCTTTGAGCGCGACGTTTTCCCTGATATTTGCGAGCGCGAAGTTTCATCGGGTGATATTTATGTTTTTTGTTCAGACGGATTGTCAGGTATGATCACAGATCAAAAAATTGCTCAAATTTTAAATGACCATCCTGTCGAAAAAACAGCTGAATTGTTTATTCAACAGGCATTAGCTCACGGTGGCGATGACAACGTGACTGTACTTGTGTTGAACTTTACCGAGTGAGCAATAAAAGAAAAACAATTACAATTTATTTGTATACCTCCGACGAGCAAAAAACACGTCGTTGGGTGATACCTGTGACTTATTTCAAAGTCAGTTTGTTTGTCACATCCGTCGTTGTTTTAATTTTTTTGACAGGATTTATTGATTATTTTGGCTTACTGGCCCAGTCGTTAGAAAACAAAAAATTGAAAATTGAAAATTTGAATTTGAAAAAACAATTCCAAGTTGTCGAAGGTAAACTAGACAGTTTGCAATCGGCCTTAGACCGTGTCACAAATATTTCGAATAAATTAAAACTGATCACCGATACAAAACTATCAGATCGCCCTGAAAAATTAAATTTTCCAGCGCAACAGATCGCGGGAAATCAAAATAATCCTACGAATGAAAAAATCAATCCTCAGGACTTAGAACAAAGTGATACCTATGTCGGTCAAGAACCGGCACTGAATTCGATGAAGGGGGAAGTAGCTTCAGAAAAAGCGCTTTCTAATTATTCAACTTTGGTGATTCGTATTGATGACGCAATTAAAGAATCAAACTTAAAAGAACAATCCGTGATTGAACTTTGGGAGCTATTATCTGACCGTCAAAGTTTATTGGCAGCGACACCCAGTATTCGTCCCGCGCGTGGTCCGATTGGTTCAAGATTTGGATATCGTGTGGATCCCTTCAATGGAAAACAGCGAATGCATGCTGGTTTAGATATCGTCGCCAGTCCGGGAACACCTGTTCGTGCGCCAGCCGATGGCGTTGTCAGTTTTGCGGGTTGGGATGAACAGTACGGAAAATTAATTTCAATTGATCATGGGTATGGTGTCTTGACTCGTTATGCACATAATTCTCAAATTTATGTTCAAGTCGGACAAAAAGTTTCTAGATATGATGTGATTTCTGCAATTGGTTCGACAGGTCGATCCACTGGACCGCACTTGCATTACGAAGTGCGGGTGGATGGAATTCCTGTCGATCCTTCGAATTACGTTTTAGACGAAGAATAATTATTTTTGGCAAATATTCTTTGAAATTTTTTGAACTTCCAAAGTATTCACTGCGATGACAGCTCCGCCAGGTAATTTTTTTGAACTTGGTTTTGATTCAAGAGCGACATCTAAATAGCAAGATCTGTCACCAATCGGTGTTTTGGCTGTATACGTCATTCGAACAGTAAACTTTTTCAAAGTCCCTTCTCCGGTGCTGCTGATCTGAGTGCTTGTCAGCTCGGTGTAATTGACTTGTTCATTAATTTTCGACATGACCTCGGAGCTACTTAACACAGTTTTCAAAGCTTCAGAATTCGAATAAACAGCTAGCTTTGCAAATGATGTACATGTCGTCATTAAAATTGCGGATAGTAATAGTTTTTTCATAAATACCTCTTTCTTAGCCTGCAGCACCGTCAAGGGCTTTGCCTTTACGAAGCATAATTTCGCAAGTGATTTCAGTTTTAGCACCTTTTTTCATTTTGTCTTTCGAAGCTGTGCACGTCATATTATCGCCAATTTTTTGATTTACTGATTTTTCAGGTATCGACATTAAACTGATCGCTTCTGTTGTGATTGAGTCATATAATTCTTTGGCAGCAGCCCCAGAAATTGAAACTAATAAAACATCTGGTTCGTACTGCAATTTATAAAGATTGACCTTACCTGCAATGCCTTTTTGTTCAGTTTCTTCTTCTTGGATAACCACTTCTTCGCGTTTGCAGTTTAATTTAGAAGTTTGGTTTAATGATTTTAATACAAATGTTCCAACGCGCGTGCCGTCTTTGGCTGGAGCTGTTGTCATGTTCACAGAAAGACTGCCTAAATCAGATCTGTACATCGATCCGCCGCCAATTTTAGTGGATACAATCCGACTAGCGCTGGCTTCTTGATTCATCACACCTGCTAGGGGGTGGTTGACTTTCATCATCATGGAATCGGCCTCGCCAGTCACCATGACTTCGATCTGAGTTTTAGAATTTTCAGCCGTTCTGCAAACCAGCGCTGTTTCAGCCAATGCGGTCGCAGTCATTGTTAATCCAATAGTTAAGCCCATTAATTTTTTCATACGTAAAACTCCTTAAAAAATAAATGAATATAAATTATTTCAAAGTCACATCTTTGCAGCGAATTTCAAGAGTGCTATCCGATGTTGTTAATTTTCCGTCTAAAAGCTGTCCATCAGTATCTTGGATAATCAAAGCAAACTTCATTTGGTTTTTGACAGATACAAAACTGACATCTGATTGGGAATCAGTATTGACATCAGTTAATTTATTATCCAGTAATCTCAGCGCAGACAGTTCCGTCGCAGATAATCCCGCTTGACCTGATTGGCTGTATAATGCATTCATCGAATTATTTTTGATATCGACGATAAAGTGAGTAATCATTTGATTGGCGTCCGCAGATTTAGCTTTGCAATGCAAATATTCATAATCAGCAGCCCGCTTAATTCGATCTTGAATCGCTGATTTTGCATAAGAAGTTGTTGTTACCGCGGTTAAAACGATCAATGTGTATATTAGTTTTTTCATAACAATCGACTTCAGCAACAATGAAACCACTTTTAAATCCAATATAAGTGAATCAAGTTGAAACATCTGTTTACGTCTTTGACGGTGTTACCTAAATTGTCACCACAGTCACAGAATGTCCCGTTCTAGAGCGAATAGACCAGTTTTGGTGTCATAATTTTCATTTCGTTTTGGCCTTGAACTTGAAGCTGTTATTCTAGAGAGGTGTTGGTTATGAAAAACATGAAAGTTTATCTTTTAATGATTTTCACGCTGGTTGGAGCTTTCGCTCAGGCGCGGGTCGACGTGCGCAAAACCAAAGTCCTTGAATTACCCGATGAACCTAAATACGAAGTTTTAACCCAAGAAGATCAAGACCGCATTTTACCGAAAGAAATTGCCCAGGATGAAAGTGGCAGCGAAGTCATCGCTGAGATGGCCGATAATACATTTTCATTATGGTGGGATAGATCAGCCCTTAAACAGTCGTCGATCGGTCGCGCTGCTGAAGCCGCCGAAAAAAAATTAAATGTCTCTGCCGAATTCGAAGACAGTCAAAAAACAAAACACAGAATGGCCTTCAAATTTTTAGCGATGCAGGCATTGGCTCGCCTGGAATACAAAGGCTGGGTCCGAGCCGCCGTCAGTTATGATGCACGTGCCGCCAAAGCCGAAGCTGAAATTTCAGAAAAAATTAACGATAAACAAGATCTGTTGCTCACTCATTCAATTACACAAACTGAAAATAAATCTCAGTTAGGTTTCCGTTGGTCTTGGTAAATACTGACCAATATCGGATCTGAACTGTCTGTTTTTAAATTGCACTCTTTCATTTACTAAATAGGCTTTTTTCAAAGCGGCATCAACTGTGTCTGCTGTGGCTACGATATTCAAAACTCGTCCACCGGCAGTGACCAATTGATTTTGATCCTGCTTAACACCCGCAAATAATAAATAATCTGCATCTGATTCGGAATATTGTATCGGTGTTCCTTTGACCACATTGTCAGGATACCCTTCCGCTGCATTCACCAAACAAACTGAGTAATGGTTTTTAATTTTTAACGGTAATAATTCGCCTTTGGCCAATGATTGAAAAATTTCAACAGTGTCGTTTTCGATCAAAGGCAAAATAACTTGTGTTTCGGGATCACCAAAACGGGTGTTGTATTCAAGCACATAAGGCTGATCATGAACAACCATCACTCCGATAAATAAAATACCGCGAAAAATCATATTTTCATTTTTCAATTGCTGGACACTGGGTTCGATAATTTGTTTCAGGATTCTTTGTTCTAAGATAGTGTTAATCTTCAGAGGAGCCACGGTTCCCATTCCACCCGTATTAGGTCCTTTGTTGTGGTCAGCTAATCTTTTGTGATCTTGGGCCAAAGGCAAACATTCAAAATTTTCACCATTGGTTAAAATTAAATAGCTCAGTTCCCAACCAGGTAAATTTTCTTCAAGCAAGGCTTTGTGTCCTGCGGGTCCTAATTTGTTTTTTTCAAAAATATCTTCGCTGGCCATACGTAGTTCATCGATTGTTTTGCAAATAAAAACACCTTTACCAGCAGCCAAACCATCCGCTTTCAGGATATAAGGAGCCGAAAAATTTTCAGCAGCTGACAAGGCGCCTGCGACAGAATCGACAACAAATGATCGAGCAGTTGGAATGCGTGCACGGAGCATAAATTCTTTGGCAAAAATTTTTGAACCTTCCAGTTGGGCGGCCTGTTGTGAAGGTCCAACACATAAAATTCTACGGGCGCGCAACATATCAGATAATCCACCGACTAAAGGATCTTCGGGGCCGATAAACACCAGATCGATTTTTTCAGCTAAACACAGATCCAGAATTTTTTGATGATCATTTGCAGATCCGCCAACGACAATCGCATCGGCAGCCATGCCGTCATTTCCAGGCAAAGCCCAGATTTTTTCAAGCAAAGAGGATTTTTTGAAACTTTTGATCAGAGCATGCTCTCGACCACCAGAACCAATGACGAGTACTTTCAGTTGTGACTGCATATAAATCCTTGCGTTAATCTGTCCTTTATCTTTAACCTATTTAGGTTCAAAAAAATAGAGGTATGCAAAATGGAAAAAATTTATTTATTAACAGGTAAACGGACAGCCTTTGGATCTTTTGGTGGATCTTTAAAGGATGTGTCAGCCACGGATTTAACAGTTGCTGCAGCTAAAAGCACATTAGAAGCCTCTGGCGTCAGTCCAGAATTGGTGGATCATGTGATTATTGGCAATGTGATTCAAAGCGGAGCTGATGCAGCTTATTTGGCACGTCACGTTGGCTTGAAAGCAGGCGTTCCTATGGATCGTGGAGCTTATATTGTGAATCGCTTGTGTGGATCTGGATTCGAATCGGTCGTGCAAGCGGCACAGATGATTATGGCAGGGGACGCACAATGCGTATTAGCAGGTGGTGTTGAACAAATGTCGCAAATTCCTTATGTCGCACGCAAAGTTCGTTTTGATGGAATGCGCATGGGTCATTTTGAACTAGAAGACTATATGACGAGTGCATTAACAGATGCTTATGCGGGAACACCGATGGCGATCACTGCGGAAAACTTGGGGGAAAAATACGGTATCCCACGTACAGAGTGTGATCAGTATTCGATTCAAACTCAGGCTCGTTACAAAGCCGCCCTTGATAAAAATTATTTTCAAGAAGAAATTTGTGATTACAAAGTTCAAACTAAAAAAGGTGAAGTCGTTGTGAACAAAGACGAACACCCTAAACCAGACGCGACTTTGGAAAAAATTTCGGCGATGAAAGCATTATTTAAAAAAGACGGTCTAGTCACAGCTGCGACGGCTTCGGGCGTTGTTGATGGTGCGGCTTGTACATTAGTGGTCAGTGAATCCTTCGTCAAAAAACATCATTTAAAACCGATGGCTCGTTTAGTATCGTGGGCTAGCGTCGGCTGCGATCCCAAAATTATGGGTATCGGTCCAGCACCTGCGACACGCAAAGCTTTGGCAAAAGCCAATTTAACATTAGAACAAATGGATTTAGTCGAAGTGAATGAAGCCTTTGCAGCCCAGTTTTTATCAGTCGCTAAAGAATTGAAATTGGATATGAATAAGACCAACGTCAACGGGGGAGCGATCGCAGTTGGTCATCCACTGGCAGCTTCGGGCACAAGAATTTTAAATCATTTGTGTTATGAAATGAAAAGACGAAAGTCGAAATACTCTTTGGGAACGGCTTGTATTGGTGGTGGCCAAGGTATTTCAGTGATTTTAGAAAACACTTAAAATTGAAAATTAAGAAATTCATTTAAATAAAAAAGCCCGCTCCTCAATGAGCGGGCTTTTTTGTGTTGATTACTTCAGCTCGATTCGTTTGGCTGTTTTCTTTTCGATCAGGGGGAACGATAAAGAAAGCACACCGTCTGCAAAATCGGCCTCAATTTTTTCATAGTCGACTCCTTCCGGTACTTTTAAAGCGTGTTCAAAGTTGCCAGTATTCAGACCTTTTGTTTTCTCGCCCGTAATGGTGAGGAGGCCCTCTTTCACGTCCAATTTCAGCTTGTCCTTGGTGACTCCGGCCAGCTCGAGAGTTAATTCCCACTGAGACTTTTCGGAATTGAGGCGCATGTCGTAAGACACCATCTTTGCTGGAGTTGCAGTTGAGTATTCGCCAAAAAAATCTTTGTCGAAATTTTCCCAAACATCAAAAAATGGCTTATAAGGTGTACGATTAAATAGTGATAAAGCGTTATAGTTTCTCATAAATGCTCCTTTGTAAACGCACCTTATGACTCTTACTTAAGTCTTACAGTGCTTTGTTTATGAAGGAGGAGGCCGGCTTCCCTCTTACAATTTAAATATGTGGTTACATATTTTTTTGTCAAGGCTGCCCATTTTTTTCAAAAATGATTAGTATTTTTCTTCACTTAACAGGATGCGTGCACGATCAAAATTTTCAGGTGATACGTAAATGCGATCGATGACACGTGCACCTTCGTATTTATTGAAAATTTGTGTTGCAGTGCCAATCGGAGCTGGAATATCCCAACGATCGTATTGATCGACGACATAAATATGATTTTGATTTTCAGTTTCAGAGGTTTGGTGGTATTTCGACAAACGAACATTCGAACTAGCCCAGATGGTATCAATACCATTTTGATTTAAAATACCTTGAACGTTTTCAGAACGAGTCGTTTCTTGGTTATGCAGTTCAATGGCCACGCGATACGGTTTACGTGTCGCGATTCTTTGTGCCCATTCGTTTTTGACTGTATCTAGATGTTCGTACAGCTTGTAATCGGTGTACGATATATAGTCTTCTAGATTGGCTGGTAAAAAGAAGGAACATTCTTTAGAAGTTAAATAACGATGTAATTGTTCTTCGTAAATAATGCTTTTGTGATGGAAGTAAACCATCAAATGCATATGATGACGTGAAATTAAAAAATCATCAAAGGCATATAAAGCCCGACGATTTAAAGCCAAATAGGCCTGGTTATTTTTAATATGTAATGTCAGATTTTGAATTAACCAATCGCGATCAATTTTTCCATAATTGATTCCACAAAAATAAGAATCACGTTCCAAATAATCCATGCGATCGGCATCCAGTTCAGAACTGACAATCTGAGACAGGATCGGACGGAAATTAATATTCCCATCCGAGAAAAAAGCATCATCACAGTGCAAAGATTTATCAATTAAACAAGCAATGTGCAGAGGATCGATCTCGGGAAAATATTTTTTGATAATTTCAGAGATACGAGAGTCAGTAATAAATTTAATCGTGTAGTCTTCGTGATTGGCTTGGCGATTTTGATCAATTTTTTGTTCAGAATAAATTTTTATTTTCAAATCAGATAACTGCGGCATCACTTCTTCGGTGGTGTGACTGAGTGGACCGTGACCAATATCATGTAATAACGCTGCTAATTTAACTAATTGTCTGAATCTGAGCTTGTTGGCAGATCGTTTAAAAGGGAAGGCTCGGAAAACTCCATCAAAGACCAGTCCAGAGACATGGCTGACACCAATGGAATGTAAAAAGCGATTGTGAGTCGCGCCCGGGAAGCTGAATTCAGAAAAACCCAATTGCTTGATTTCTCTAAGTCGCTGAAATTCCACGGATTCTATGATAGCGACTTCGCCATCTGTTAAGTAAATCGAGCCATGAATAGGGTCGCGTATCTCCATGAAACGAAAGTTACTAAAGTCCTGTTTAAAAGTAAAGCAATACTTAGGGCCAAATTTGAATCTTTATGAAACAAACGGCTCAAGTTTTCTCAAGATGAGCCGAAAAAGTGTACAAGAGTTTTACGTTTTCTCGAGAGTTCATGGATGAATTCTCAGAGTGAGAAAAAGAGTCTTGTAGAAAGTTTTTACAAAAGTCTTTTTCACCTTCAAGGAGGAAGGTTATGGGAATGAGAGTAAACACAAATGTGACTTCATTGAATGCGATGAGAGCACTCACTGAGACTAAGGGATTTATGGATAAGACGATGAACAGATTATCTTCAGGATCAAGAATTAATTCATCAGCTGATGATGCTGCTGGATTAGCGATCTCTGAAAACTTCAAAGCACAAATGCGTGGTTTGAAACAATCTGTCAGAAATGCTCAGGACGGTGTTTCAATGATTCAAATCGCTGAAGGTGGTTTGAACGAGATCGGAAATATTTTGGTTCGCCTCAGAGAATTAGCGATCCAAGCCGCTTCGGACACGATCGGGGATCGTGAGCGTGGAATGGTTGAAATTGAATACAGACAATTAGTTGATGAGGTCGATCGTATTGCCGCAACAACTGAATTTAATGGAACGAATTTATTAACTGGAATGAATAACTTGCTCGATTTTCAAATCAACACAAGAAATTCTCCGGATGCAGACAGAATTAGTTTAGATGGATCGCGCACTGACGTAGGAACCGTAGCCCTAGGATTGGACATGGCGACTGTGCAGGACAAGTTTTCGGCGCAAGATTCATTACAGGTTGTAGACCAAGCGATTAATTATGTCAGTGGATTGCGTGCTAATTTTGGTGCGATTCAATCCAGATTGAATTCGGCGATAGATAACTTAGGAAGTTCTATCGAAAGCAGTGCGAATGCGAATTCCAGAATTCGTGACGCTGATATTGCTGAGGAGAGTACCGCCTTAGCGAAACAAAATATCATGATGCAATCAGGTACGGCGATTTTAGCACAGTCGAATCAGCAAGGCGCGCTGGCTCTGCAGTTGCTTAAAGGATCGTAATAGTTTTGAGTTTATTTTTTGAGAGAACGGATTCTCTCGTTAACCAAGGAAAGGGACTTTTCAAGGATGAATACAATACAAGGAGGATAAAATGGGGTTACGTATAGCAACAAACGTACCTGCGTTGAATGCCCACAAGAATTTATATTCTTTGGGAAATCAACAAAGCACCGCGATGGCCAGATTGGCATCGGGTTATAGGATTAACACTTCAGCGGATGACGCTGCAGGGTTAGCAATTTCTGAAAACATGAAGGCACAAATTCGTGGTTTCAAGCAAGCAAACAGAAATGCCAACGATGGTATTTCACTCGTCCAAGTCGCGGAAGGTGGCTTGAGTGAAATTACAAACATGTTAACTCGTTTAAGAGAGTTAGCCATCCAGGCAGCTTCGGATACTTTAGGGGATCGTGAGCGTCAGTTTACAGATCTTGAGTATCAACAGTTAAAGGAAGAAGTCGAGCGAGTTGCGCAAACAACTCAGTTCAATGGAGTTCCTTTGATTAACGGAACTGGAGGAATTTTTGATATCCAAGTCGGAATTCAAAATGACCAGTTCAATGATAGAATCAGTTTTGATTCTTCAGCTGCGAACGTAACATTGGAAGGATTGGGAATTTCAGAGCTTACAATCTCTGATAAATTCCAAGCCCAAGAAAGTTTAGCTTTTGTCGATGACGCTTTAAATGCAGTCAACGCGATGAGAGCCAACATGGGTGCTTTCCAAAGTCGACTTCAAGCTGCTTCGTCGAACTTATCAGTCGCTGAGGAAAATTTTACAGCTGCCAATTCACGTATCCGTGATGCGGACATCGCTGCAGAGTCTTCGAACTTAGCGAAAACAAATATCTTGATGCAAGCTGCAACATCAGTCTTGGGTCAAGCGAACACATCACAACAATTAGCGCTTCAGTTGCTTAAAGGCTAATTGTTTAACAGTAGAACACATTTTATCTAATCCTTATCCACCCGACTTTGAAGGAATCAAAGTTGGGCGGATCTATTTGTATTGATTGCTGTCTGTGCAGTTGTATCAAGATTTCGTTAAGAGCATTCGCTTCTCAATCAAACCCTGACATGATTATTTGAAAAAATACCAGTACACCATCTTCATAACTAAAGGAGACACAAGTTATGAAGAAATTAGTATTACTTGCATTATTAGTTGCAGGTTCGGCTCAAGCACAAACAAAAGTCACATTTTCTGGTTCAGACACACTCGGCGGTGTCATGACGGATGCGATCATCGCAGCTGGTATGAATCAAAAAATTGCTTACACAGGCGGTGGTTCAGGCGTGGGTGAAAAAGCATTAGCCAATGGTGAAATCGGTGTCACAGCTATGTCACGTGAATTCAAACCAGAAGTATTGGCAACAGCACGCGCGAAAGGTATTGAGCCAGTTGCACACGTGATTGCACTTGATGGTTTAGCTATTTTTGTCAATCAATCAAACAATGTCGCATCATTGGATTTTGCTCAATTAACAAAAATTTTTACATGTGAAATCACTTCTTGGAATCAAATTCCGGGATCTGGTAAAACAGGCCCGATCAAGGCTTACCGTCGTAATGATCAATCTGGAACGACGGATACATTCAAGTCTTTGGTTGGTGTTAAAAATTTTGGTGCTTGTGTCACAATCGTGAATGAAACAGCAGACATTGCTGATCGTACAGCTGTTGAAGTTGAAGCCATCGGCTATGCGGGTATGAGCGGTCATAAACCAGGAAATCGTGAAGTGGCTATTGCTAAAAAAGCAGGTGATGTCGCTGTATTGCCAAATACAACGACAATTCGTAATGAAACTTACCCACTAGCTCGTAAATTATTTGTTTACGAAGCAACAGGTGCACGTTCTGCGAACGAAATTGAACGTGAATTACTGGATTATGTATTAGATCGTTCATTCTTGGATCCGATCGTTCAAGATCACGACTTTGTAACTATTGATTAATTTTAAATGAATTGTCGAATGGGTTCCCCTTTAAGTTCACATCCGCAATTTCAAATCGCCAAGACTGTTTTAATGACAGTCTTGGTTTTTTTCATTTCTGCTTGTGGTAATCGCAAACAAGAAATCATTCCTGCCTCTGTCAAAAATTTATCCTGTCAACCGGTCGAAAAAGTTTTTAGTTACGATGAAATTGTTTACGACGGTCAAAAAGGCTCGGGACGAATCAATTTCACAGATATTAAAAATAATATTTATTCAACGTGTATGGGTTGTCATATGGCGCCCAGTAACAGTGGCGGTTTCACATTTATTGACAGCTATCAAGGTGAAGTCAGAACAATTGCTGGCAAAACTCAGTTTTACCCAGGTTATTACGAAATAGCTGAAAAGGTTCGTGATTATTTAATTCATCCCGACGAAAAATTGCGAATGCCCCCCGAAGATCGTCGTAAAAAAAATCCTGAATTATTTGTTAAAATGGCATCCCAAGTCGATGCTTGGATTCAAAATGGAAAAATAAATGGATCATTTAATATCGACGCATCGAATGATCCGATTCCTTTAAAACCGCCCTTGGTTCGCAGTTCTGATTTGGGTGAATGTATTCCCAATTCAGATATTATTGGCGCCGATTATAAATTAGATCGTTACTTTGAAAACACACAGGAATTACCTAAGGATCTAGCCGATACCGATTTATTTACATTTGATTCATACCTTTTGGCACAAAAAGGAACGTTGGCTTACAACGTTGAATATCCTTTATGGGCTGATAACAATGGCAAGGGACGATGGTTTCACTTGCCAGTTAAAAAAACATTATTTGGTTTTAAACAACAAAAAATAAAATATAATTCTCAAAATCAAACTTTTGAAATACCCGATAACACTCGATTTTATAAAAATTTCTATAAAAAAATTAAAATGAAAAATGGCAAAATTCGCTATCGACGTGTGGAAACACGACTGATTGTTGCGCGCACGCCTTGGGACAAATCCTTATTCGGAACTTATAAATGGGATGAAACTGAACAAAGTGCGACTTTGGTGGAAACACCTTATCGCGATGGCACCAGTTTCAAAGATACTTTGTTAAAAATTACTGTGGACGAAGAAAAATTAACTCAGCGTGATTATGCAATCCCGGGACGACATCGTTGCCTGGAATGTCATATGGGATCCAAGGGGAATAATACAGTTCTGGGATTCACACCGTTACAATTGAATCGCCGCGATGTCGACGAAGCCGGACAAATGAAATGGATTTCACAAGCGGATAAAACACAGCTGCAAAGATTTATTAATTATGAATTGATTGAAAATGCGCCGGCTGCCAGTGATTGGCCAAAACTGGAAACGGAAGGACAGGTTTCCGCCAGAAATAAATTTGAACTGCAGGCCCAAGGCTATGTTTATGCCAACTGTGCTCATTGTCACAATCCGAATGGCTTAGCTTTTACAAAAGAAAATGGA
>Ga0255182_1001000_pt1 | contig 16188 bp, 8 predicted proteins | sample Atl_UVDOM_RepA_8_FD_188420 | JGI IMG/M metagenome (GOLD analysis project Ga0255182, IMG submission 188420) | Freshwater microbial communities from Altamaha River, Georgia, United States - Atl_UVDOM_RepA_8d | ecosystem: Environmental > Aquatic > Freshwater > River | place: USA: Georgia | collected...
GCGGTGGGGCTATTGGCGTTGAGTTTGCCTATTTTTATCATACCATCGGAACAGAAGTTACCCTTGTGGAGTTTTTGGAGCAGGGTATGTTACCCAGAGAAGATGCTGAGGTTTCAAAGGAAATAACCAAAATTTACAGCAAGAAGGGAATAAAAGTACTGGGAAATACTTCCGTAGAATCTGTTGATACTAAAGGCAAAGAAGTGATTGTCAAAGTTAAGGACAGAAAGACCGGGAATATTTCAGAAATTAGGTGCGATATTGTTTTATCTGCAGCTGGTGTTACCCCAAATACAGAAAATTTAGGATTAGAAAAAGTTGGGGTTAAGGTTGAAAGAGGTTTAGTTAAAGTAGATGCGTATTACAGGACAAATATTCCTGGAATTTATGCCATTGGAGATATTATTGAAGGACCTGCATTGGCACATGTTGCCAGTGCTGAAGGTATCACCTGTGTTGAAAAAATAGCTGGGCATCATCCTGAAGCCATTGACTACAAGAATATTCCCTCATGTACATATTGTATTCCAGAAGTTGCCTCTGTTGGTTTAACAGAAGAAGCTGCAAAAGAAGCTGGATATACATTAAAAATTGGTAAATTTCCATTTTCAGCGTCTGGAAAAGCATCAGCAGCTGGTGATAAAAGCGGATTCGTCAAACTTATTTTTGATGAAAAATATGGTGAACTTTTAGGAGCTCATTTAGTGGGCCAGAATGTAACTGAAATGATTGCTGAGATTGTTTCCATCAGAAAACTGGAAACAACCGGCCATGAAATAATAAAAACGGTTCATCCCCATCCAACCATGAGTGAAGCCATTATGGAAGCAGCTGCGGCAGCTTATGGCGAGGTTATACATTTGTAACCACAGAATTTAGTTCTTTTATTTAAAGAAACGCTTTGATTAGGGTCAAAGCGTTTCTTTTTTTGGTGAAAATTCCTTAGTATTGATAGTAAATATTTGCTAATTGTTAAATCATTTCAATTTATGAATGAATTAAGCTTATTGGATTGGGTTATTTTCATAGCCTACGGGGTTTTAATAATGTCAATTGGATTATGGGTTTCAAGGGACAAGCAGGGACATGAAAAGAATTCTGAAGACTACTTTCTGGCTGGAAAATCACTTCCCTGGTGGGCTATTGGAGCCAGTCTGATAGCCGCTAATATTTCAGCTGAACAATTTATTGGTATGTCTGGATCGGGTTTTGCCATAGGTCTTGCCATTGCATCTTATGAATGGATGGCTGCTTTAACGCTTTTAATAGTTGGTAAATATTTTCTGCCTGTTTTTATTGAAAAAGGTTTATATACAATTCCTGAATTTATAGAAAAGCGTTTTAGTACCCAGCTAAAAACTATCCTGGCTTTATTCTGGCTCGCCTTATTTGTTTTTGTAAATTTAACAGCCGTTTTATTTCTGGGAGCAAAGGCCTTAGACACTATCATGGGAAATGGGGATGGATCTTTATTTATGATTAGCATCATTGGTTTAGGTTTATTTGCTGCAGCCTATTCTCTGTGGGGCGGACTTTCAGCGGTTGCCTGGACAGATGTGGTACAAGTTGTACTACTCATAATTGGTGGTATGGTAACGTCTATTATAGGTTTACAACAATTAACTCCTGATGGAGGAATATTGGATGGTTTAAATCATCTGGTAACTGTTGCACCAGAAAAATTCTCCATGATTATTTCTAAAGGAGAAATCATAACGCCTGACGGGAAAGATGCATGGTGGGATTTACCTGGAATAGCTGTTTTAGTTGGCGGAATGTGGGTAGCTAATTTATATTACTGGGGATTCAATCAATATATTATTCAACGCACATTTGCAGCTAAATCATTGAAGGAAGCTCAAAAAGGGATTGCCTTTGCAGCTTTTCTGAAAATGATACTGCCCTTTATTGTTGTTCTGCCAGGCATCATTGCTTTTGTTTTAAATGCAAGCCCTGAGGGTGTATTAATTACTGATATGCTGGATCCATCATTCAAAAGACCTGATGGTTCCATAATAAATGATAATGCTGCCCCATGGTTGATTCAAAAATTTGTTCCCGCAGGAATGAAAGGCCTTGTTCTCGCTGCCCTGGCAGCAGCTATTGTCTCTTCTTTGGCTTCTATGCTAAACTCTACAGCTACTATTTTTACTATGGATATCTATAAGCCAATACTAAATAAGGAGGCTTCAGAAAAACAAATGGTATCAGTAGGCAGGCTTTCAGCGGCTATTGCACTGATTATTGCTATTTTAATAGCACCTATGTTAGGCAATCTGGGTCAGGCTTTTCAATTTATTCAGGAATATACAGGTATAGTAAGTCCTGGTATTCTGGCGGTATTTGTAACTGGTTTATTCTGGAAGAAAACCAGGAATAAATCCGCTATCATTGGCGTAATTGCCTCTATTCCCATTGCTATGTTTTTTAAAGTAGGACCTAACGGATGGTCGGATGCTCCTATTTTTGTAGTGTTACCATTCATGCATCAAATGATGATTACTTGTTTGTCCTCCATGGCAGTTATAGTTATTTCCAGTGAAATAGAAGGTAAAGGCCAGGCTGATGAAAAGCAGATTTTATTGAAACCTGGCATTTTTAAAACATCGGAATCTTTTAATATTAGTTCAGCTATCATTTTATTGATACTGGCATTTATTTATACAATTTTTTGGTAAAGTAATTTTAATGACGATATGGAGATAATGGCAGTCTATTTTCTCCATATCATCAATACCAGCTGTATGCGATGGAAGCTTCTAAAGAACTTCCCAGTTGAAATATCGATTTACCAAATGGAACATCGTAAGCTATGGAAATTTTAATCTGATTATCAAATAAGCCTATCGTTTTTCCTGCCAGAAATCCGACTTCAAAATGAGATGTGGCATTAGTTGAAACACCGGCTCCAAACCAAAAGGTTTGATTATGCTGGTATCTAATATTTCCGTCTATAACAGGAAGTTGTCCAGGTAAATATCGCACCCATGAAGATAGATCCAATATTGCCGTTTCATCACCTAATCCAAAAAAATCGAATGGAATATAAACACCTCCAACGGCATAAATATGTCTGAACCTCTTAATTGAAAAAATTTCTTTGCCCGTGTTCACTGACTTGAATGTTGCGGTCAGATTCATAAACTGGGGAAATGAAAGACCCAGATAATATTTATCCTCATTTCTGTAAAAAATCCCAATATTCAAATCAGGTAAATAAGTTGAGGTGGGAATAATGTCTGGTTCTGCTATTGGAAAGTCTGCTCCATTTATTTTTGAATAATAATTTACGGCACCTGCCGAAACACCAAAACTTAAAAATCGCTCTTCTCTCCTGCTTAATCTGAGTTTATATGCATATTGCAAATAAGCCCCGTTATTTCCCAATAATCCAATTTTATCTGAAATTAATTGAAGTCCAAAGGTACTGTTTAAATTATCATTTATCCATTCAGCATTCAAAACATTGGTATTTGGTGCATCTTTTACACCTAATCCGATGCCAAGATATTGAAACCGGGAACTTGCTGATACAGTAAAAGGATACGCTGCAAGAATACTATTATTTGAGACGGATGCTGGATTAATAAGATTCCAGTGATCTCTATATAAGGTAAAAGGTGTTAATTGCTGCCCGTAAAGGGTTATTCCCTTTGACAATAAACAAATAAAAAATAGGCTTAGATACCCTTTTGATGACTGATTTATCATAGTAATTATTCCATCAAATAAATGATTCCATTTTGTACTACCTTTTCATTATTTTCGATTTCTCCAATTAAAGAAAAGTAATAGGCTCCGGCAGGTAATTTAAGTTGATTTTGACTTAATCCATTCCAGTTTCCAACAATTTCTCCTTTTTGTAATTGCAAAAATTCTTCTTTGTAAACAACTTTTCCCCATCTGTCCAAAATACTTAGTCTTGCGCTGTACATAGGCCTGGCTGCTTCAAATTTCCAGACTGGATTATTGAAATTTGGTCTTAGTCCAATCGATGGATAAATCAAAGTTCTTGGGTTAAAGGTAACATTTAAGATTACCTCCGCCTGATCGCAGTTGTTTGAACAATTACCGGTGGTATCCGTATTACAAACCTCATAAACAAATACAAAAGACTGATCTTCCGAAATATTTGGATCTCGGGAATAAGTGAAATATCCATCTTTATTGACCACCAGATTTCCAGAAGATGGCTTAGAGATTAAATTAACTTTTAAAAAACTCGGAGGAATATCACCTAATTCATCATTTTCGAGGAAATCAAATAATGCGGTATTTTTTGTATCATCTAAATTTACCGTATCATTTTTCAAGGTTGGTTTCGGAACATAATAAACTAAAAGTGAATCAGTTACAATACAATTTCTGGTGATAACAGTCCAGAGAAAGTCATTCCTTCCAGGAACGAGCTTTTTAACTATCGTATTTTCCTCCTTAGGATTACTAATAATGGCCGAACTTCCTGTCAACCACCTTCCACTGGCATTATCAGGCATATTGGCATTAATTAATACCGAATCTTTACCACACAATATTTTATCAGGCTCAGTAAAAATTTCATTTATTTCTTTTGAAAAATGAATGGCAACAGGCCCAAATACATTTGATGCACAGTTATCACTGTTTATACGGATAAAATAATTGCCAATATCCTTGTTATCAAAGGAAGGAATAGTCAGGTATGGCGTTAAGGTATTAACAAATCCTTTAGGTGTCTGCCAGTGATACATAAATCCATTTTCCTGCTTGTTTGTCTGTAGCGTTACACTACTGCCTGGACACACTAATGTATCAGAAACAGCTATTTTTATGGGTGTTTCAGGTGTAGCTTGCAATTTAACAGGTGTTCCCTGGGAAATAGAAAGGCAAGGATCATTTAGGTCTAAGGAACCATTTGATAATTTTTTACCTACTACAGCGGAGAGAAAATAGCTTTCTCCAACTATCATACCAGGCACATATTTAACAATTCCAACAGTATCCACACTTAAAATTTGATTTCCCAGGTTTAATCCGGGACTATTGTGTAAAATGAACCAGCGTCCATCATTAAGACCCAATTTCTGATTGCTCGGATCATATTTAGCATTTCTTATCTCATTTTTACAAATTGTGACAGGATTAAGATCCATAACCCCAGCTTTACCATCACAATTACAAACCAGTTGTTGGGATAATTCACCAAAACAATGATTACTATCAATAGCTGCAGCAATATATTTTCCTGCATAAGCATTTTCCAGCATTAACCCTTTTTGTCCATTAGACCAGGTAACTTCTGTTGGTGAAGTACCTTTAACCTGAAGTATGATTTTTCCATTTGGAAGATTACAGGAAGGCTGGTTTAAGGAGGAAATATATAATTCAGGCGGTTTAATTGGATTAACTTTAATATTTTTTTTACTTAAACAACCATTGGCATCTGTAACCGAAAAGGAATATAAACCACTTTTCACCATAATTCCCGGACTGGTTTCATTGGTATTCCATTTATAGCTGTAGGGCTTTTTACCTAAGGTTACCAGCGGATTTAAAGATTTTTCTTCATTTTCACATACAAATAACTCATTGAGTACTTGAATATCAGGACTTTTTAATAAGGTTATAGGTAATGTAGAAAAAGTTCTGCAACCTTTGGTATCAGTTACCTCAACACCTACTTTCTGGATAGAATCAACCGTAGGGTAATCTACCTTTACAGTTGTTTCCCCACTTGCCCATTTTATATTATATGGCGGATTTCCGGAAAAAATATCTACTGAAAATGAAGAAGACGTATTACTACAATTTTCACTTTTGCCTAGTATCTTAATGAATGGATTTTCTAAAATTTTCAACTGTGTAGTTGCCGAATCTTTACATCCTTCTATATTAGTAGCCAATACTTTAAATTCTTTTGGCTCAGTAGCCAACACCTCAATCATATTTGACCTTTCTCCGGTATTCCACAAATAGGTCGTGTTTTTATCATTACTGGCGGGAATATTTATTAATACTTTATCTGATTTGCAAGCTTCAAAAAGTGCAGGCAAAGCTAAAGCTGGCTTATTAAATGGCAATATTAATAAACTATCCATTGCCATACATCCTATCAGATTCACTACTTGCAATCTCATCGTAAAAGAATTGAGTACTTTTTTAAATATGGTTGAAGTATTCTGTCCGTCCGACCAGAGGTAACTTTTGATACCAGTTTTGTCTTGGACTTCAGGATTAATTAACACCTCACTTCCAATGCAACTTCTTATAGTATCTGGTAGAAAAAGGTTGGGAATATCTTTTTTCACCTCAATAAAGGTAGATTTTTTATCTGTACATCCCAGTTGGTCTGATACTTCCAACGTTAAATTTGTACTTTCAGTAAGCACTTTATTAAATTCTGCTATATCAGCACCATTACTCCACTTATAAATAAAAGGAGCCGAGCCGCGGGTTACCGTTGGATTCAGCCTCACAACTTCGTTAACACAAAAAGTGTGAGAAGACGGGAGACTTAAAACGGGTTTTTCATTTCCTTTAATGTTAGCAGAAAGAATGGTTTTACAACTATTAAAATCAGTAATGGTAGTGGATATTGTTTTTTCTGATTCAACAAAGTAGGTAGATGCCTGTGTAGTTTTGCCATTAGACCAGTTAAATTTAAATGGTCCTGAACCTTTTATGTCATTGATCTTAACAGAGACACTATCAAACATACATGCATGAATAACGTCAGGTAATGAGGCCAATGGCGGTGAATTTATATTCACAACTGTTTCGGCGAAGCCGGTACAGCCCATTTTATCTTTTACATTGACGGTATATAAAGTTTTAGTTATTGGTTTAACAATTATTGCTTCTTTATTTTCGCCATTATTCCATAAGATATTCAAATCTCCACCATTTAAGCCAATGAGGGGTTTTAATTCCAATGAATCACCCGGACAAATGGCTGAAACCGTTGGTAAAGTAACTGAAATGTTTTTTGAAGTGGAAACCAAAATAGATCCTGTACCTATACAATTATTTTTATCAGTCAACGTAATTTTATAAGTAGTTGGAATTAAAGGATTTGCGTTTAAAGTCAGACTGGTGTCACCTGTATTCCATTTATAAGAATAAGGCTTGGTTCCGCCTGAAGGAAGAGCAGTTAACTGGGTACTTTGACCGGGACATATTTCAAAAATTCCTGATATGGAAATGGCTGGACCAGGAATCAGGTTTATACTTGAAGTTGCAGTTGAGTTGCATCCTTTTTGATCGGTAACATTCAAGGAAATAATTCCGGATGCAGATAAAGAGGTAGTTAACGTTGTATTTGTTGAACCATTACTCCACAAATATACATAGCCTGGGCTACCACCAGTGACCGTCGGAGATAAGGTAAATGGCGTATTAGCGCATACAGATAAAGAGGTGGATAAAGATATGGATGGATTCGGCTTAACATTAACATTTACCGATGCACTTTGCTGGCATTTATTTATGTTGGTAACTGTTACAGAAATGGTAACAGAGGCCATTGGGCTAAGGGTAATGGCAGAGGAAGTTGCTCCTGTACTCCATCTGAATAAATGCGTCGAAGCACTCAATTTTGTATCCAGCGTAACGGAATTTGACTGGCAAACATCAACAGAGGTGGGGAGATTAATAACAGGATTTGGTACCATTGCAATAGAGGTAGAGGAAATACCAGTACAACCTGTTCCGTCGGTCACAGTAATGGAATAAGTTTGCGTTGAATTTACCGGAAATGAAATGGATTCACTTTTAGAACCATTACTCCATTGATAACTTAAAACACCGGAAAAATTTCCTACAGAGGGTTTTAAGGTATAAATATCCCCTTGACAAATGGAGACACCAGTTGGCAGGGTGACATTGAGTGACCTTTGATTGACAACTACACAAGCCTGTCCGGAACAATTATTGGCGTCTTTAACAGTAAGACAATAGGTTTGAGCAGTTGTAGGACTTACCGTTTTTGAAGAAGTAGCAGAAATAACACCATCCCAGCTATAGGTATAAGGAGCAGTTCCTCCCGAAATGGTGGGAACCAGGGTTACATCTTTCCCCGGACAGTTGGTATAACTTCCTGAAAAACTAACACTTGGACCAGCAACCTGTGAAACTGATGTAGCGGCATTTACAGAACAACCTACCGCATCTGTTACCGTAACATTAATGGTACCCCCTGAAGTGGGGACAAAATTAACAGTTGAACCAGTTCTGCCATTACTCCATAAATAGGTGTATGGGTTCTGATAAACTTTATCCAGATTGGCTGTAAGAGAAATAGTCTGGCCGGAGCAAAATGTACTATTACCACTTATTGTAACCCTTGGAACTGAATAATTTGTAATCGTTGCAGTGAAAGATCTGTCACAATTTGCATTTTTTGTATCTGACACCCGAAAAGTGTAAATTCCGGCAGGGTAATTGGCATATACTGTTTGAGTAGTAGCTGAAGTACTACCATTAAAATAAATCAGAAAAGAACCTGATCCACCTGAAATAGTTAATGAAATTCGACCAGTCTTTTCTCCCGGACAGCTGGGAGTTGTTGAGGATGTTACGGTAAAACATGGCGACTGGCCAATTGCAAAACAATGGTACAAAAGGAAAATAAACGTAAGTATGATGCGATAATCACACATAAATGCTGGTTAATAAAGTATAAATAGCGGAATATTATCACCTAATCCTTTAGACATTTTAGCGGGCATTTGCTTGCTTTTCTTTTTTTCCATTACCATGGTGGGAACTCTTTTTTGAAGGAAATCATATAACTCTCCAAATCGGATAATTTTATCTCCATCAGGATCGGGATTAAGACCGTTGGCGGAAATTTTACCTGAAAAGGCTTCCAGAATAGCCTCTGTAAAGGCACCATTTCCCCATGAATCGTCTTCGTATGACAATTCGTCAACCTGACTGCTGGTTAACACATTAAGGCCCGGATATGCAGCGTTTATTTCCTCTAAAGCAAATCGAGCCTGGTTAACTAATCTTGCTCCCTGGGCGGAACCACTATGACAGGCATCAATAAATACAAATTTTTTACAGTCAATCTGATTTAGGATATCCAGAATATCCCTCTTATAATCAATATTTGAAACATCACCATAGGCATCGTAGTCCGATGCTAATATTTTAAAATCATTATTATCATCGGTTTTACCATGAGAAGAAATAAAAAGAATCAAAACATCTTCCCTGTTAATTTTTCCGCCAATTAAATCTGTATTATATCTGCGTCTAAGATCTTCCATAGCAGCCCTAATATCCAGATTCCTGGTATTTTCCCTGGTATTCTTTTTTTCGACATAAATCTTGTTAAAAACTTTATCCATGCCCGTTTGATTTTGAAAGACATTAGCAAAATTTTCAGCATCAATGGAGGTGTATTTCAAATCTTTGTGTGGAATACCAATACTTAGTACATGCAGATTAGGTTGTTTAGGTTTATAATTTATAATCATTTCATTGGACTGAATAACACCATTTGGCGTTACTAATTCAATTAAAATCCTGTTTTCCCCTTCTAACAAGGAGATAACATTTTCATAATCATAAAAATTCATAGCATTTCCCTGCGTTATGGCTGCAGGAGGAGTTAGTTTTTCCTCATCCATTTTAGAACGTTCGGGAATAACTCCATTAATTTTAACGACAGCATCACCAAGTTTCAGATTATTGCTGGTAGTGCCAAACATTGCTTCGAGTTTAAATGTCGGGTTACTCCAATCTGTTCTTTTTTGAGAGGCTTTAGGATTATTAAAAACAATTATATTAGATGATTGACTGGTTGTAATGACATCAAAACGGGTAGAGACTGTTTTAGATATGCTAGTAAGTTGATTATCAAGAGCATTGATCTGAATAGTAACTTCATTACCTTCAAATTGCACTGTTTTCTGGAATCTAAAAGTTGCTTTCTTTAAAGACTTTGAATTTATAATGCCAAGTTTTACCTCTGAAGCGCTTAAAGCCAGGATTCCCTTTGGCAGCATAAAGTTTATCTGTACCTCAGTGGCAGGCAAATCACCATCGTTTTGAACTTCAACTGTAAGCGTTTGTGGACTAAATTCATCAACTCCTTCTTTTTCTGTTTTTGTCTGAACAAATCGAAGGGTTGCCGCTTTAGGATTCAGTGATTTTATGGTTCCTGTGACTGTTTTTATCAAATCTGAACCAGAATAAACTCTAATTTCGAGTAAATTATCCTTTGTTTCTATATTTTCCCCCGAAGTAACCGGTATATTAATTTGCTTATTCACATTTGGCTGTAAGGGTTGGATATAAACAGACGGATTAATTTGAATACCTTTTTGGCCATCAATATGATTTACATCTATTCGTATATTTTCAATTAGATTAGCTTCCTGGTTATTTAGTTGAAAAGAAATATAGGATTGAACACCAGGTTTTAATAGTCCATCAGGGGTATTTAACCAGATTTTAGATTCCTTTAATCGTAAATTACCCTTTGCAAGTAATCTGTTCATTTCAGGAGCAGGAAACCGAACCATCCATGCATCTTTTATATTTTGTGTGTTTGATTCTGTCCAGCCTGAAAAAAGAACACTTCCGTCATGAATCTGGCATAAATAATTGATATCCTCGTTATTATCACCGCCATAATCTGCCTCCCATTGTAAGTTCCCACTGGCATCAATTTCAATAATCCTTGCTGCAGATTTAGTGGCTCCCTTTTTATTAATTAAAGAAAGACTTGAACCGGCCAACCAAATATTGCCATTAAAAAGGGGTAAAATGGATGTTGCTATATCAGCTTCTCTGCCGCCATAAGTTCTTTCCCATTGTAAAAAACCATTGTTATTTAATTTAACAAGCCAAAAATCTTGTTTTCCATTCCCTAAAGAATTGGTTTCCCCGCAAAAAAGAATTGATCCATCAGGAAGGATTGTCAAATCATTCAATTCTTCCCATAATTTACCACCAAAAGATTTGCGCCATAATTCATTACCATTTTTATCAAGAGAAGAAATCCAGACATCTCCCAGATTTTGTCCTTCTCCTTTTTTTGAATTACCACCCAGGTAAACAGAACCATTCAGACCGATTGAAACCTTACTTAATTCCCCATTGGATCCTGATAATGCCAATTTTTTCCAGATAATATCAATCTCATTATTGAGACGAATAAAAAAAATATCCCCGTTATTAATTTTAGCAGTCAGGTAAAATCCATTTTGAAGGTCAGAATGTATAGATGTTAAAATAGAACCTTCAGGCAAAGGCAATACTTTCTCCAGTAATTTATTACCTGATGCATCTAATTTTATCAGCCAGGGATAATTGATTTTGTTGAAACTTGAATAACCTACCATTAACATATTTCCTTCAGGTAGCTCTATGATATCATGAATGAAAATTTCATTCTGGTTTCCAAAACTAATTTTTTTTAAAATTTTACCAGTACTAAAATCAATTAAAGAAAGGAACCCATATTTTTTCAGGCCATCTGGAGAGGGAAAATTACCAATTGCAGCCAGATTACCATTGGAAAGTTGAATGGTTTTTGTGAAATAATCCTCTCCTTTTATACCTTCTTTTATTTCCCAGTTTATGAGAGATGGCTGAGCATGCAAACAATTCAAAAAAAGGCAGAAAGTGAAAAGAAAATTATTTTTCATGATAAATAAAGTTTTGGGAAAGCACCTTCTAATTTACTGATATTTTCAATATTAGCGGAATAATTGCTCCGGGATTTCTGGTTATTGCTTTAAATTGCATCCATTCTTTATCAAAATGAACCTCTGAAGCAGGAATCTGATGTTCACCCAATATTTCGGTCAGAGATTGATACAAATTATCAGAATTATCAAAAGTCAGATTCTCTACTAAATACTTCATAAATGGCGGGTTTATTTTTTTTTCGGAGAATAAAATAATCAAATGTTCTATTCCGGTATGTGCTAATTTTAAGACACTTTCAGAAGAAGGGATATGAATAACACCCTCCGAAAAAGGAGATAATCCGGATTGATGCTCCCCTAAAAATTTTTCATTAAATATTTCATTTTTTGGCCAATGTACTTCTTTTTTATTCATTGGATCCACACTCAACACATAAATATAGCCATTTGAAAAAGATGGAACAACCTGTAACTGAAATTTATCACCAACCTGCCATAGTCTATTAGTCAGGGTGTAGCTGTTTTTTTCACCCATCACTTTTGCTTCTTCAAAAACAGGTTCACTAAAGGCATTAAACTGTCCGGTAAAACGCAAAAAATTAAATTTTCCAGCTATGTCTCTTAAAGGTAACGATTTTAAATCGGTTTGTAGTAAGGTCTCATTGGTGGATGCTACTACTGGTGAAGATTTAATTGTCTGATTTACAATATTTTGAATAGGTTTGTTTTGACCTACATAAATGATATATGCATACTTGCAATATTTTGCAAATTCATTATATTTTACCCAAATCATTCCATTTTTTCCCCATTTTTGACCCCAGCTATTAAAAATTCGAAAAGAAGACAAATTATCATCGTAACCTACAACGACCATAGCATGTCCACCGGCGTAAGTTGTATCCCCTAAATCAGGATGCCAGAAAGCTGCATCTTCAAGCTTATAAAAATTATTCTTTATTCTAAGACCGATTATAACTGGTTTATTTTGAGCTAGCGCTCTTTTTATTCTATTTATTTTATCATTTTGATCAAGTTCACCATCAAAAAGAGCAGCATAATCTGTAATTTTAAAATTGCTCGCATTTTTAATTAGTGCTGGTGTTGCAGGTTGTTCACAATCATCCAGATTTTTATCGTAATACTTAGCCAGACAATCCCCCTTTTCCTGCAAATAAATCAGCGCATCTGATATTCTGGCGCCTCTGGAACAATTGCCAATTTTAATTTGATTATAAAGAAACAAAGCAGAAGAAGATTCATCTGTTATCTTTACGCGATCAGTCCATCCATTTAAAATTGCCCTTTCCATTGTAAAGGCACCATAGCCAACAGACCAGCCAACACAACTAAAAATAGTTCCCTGATGTCTTGGAAAAGGAGCATATACCGATAAATCAACGGCAGATGGTATAGATTTTCCTCCATTCTGCATCGATACCAAAGGTTGTTTAAGATACCGGTCATCTTCAAATTCAAGACCTGTAGGATATTCCTGTGCATGAATATATGCGGCAAAGCTTAGGGCCAGGGTTAGAAGAATACTAAACCTCAACATATTCTTATCCATTTACCTTAACTGAAGAAGTTTTAATTTTTATTGTATCTTTTGGAACAGGAGCGGGCGCAAACGGATCAGGTGCTTTTGATTTAACAGGTGTAGATTTCGTGTTTTTTACGGGTGCTGAACCATCTACATTGGTTGGAACAGGCAATGTAGTATTCGTTTCCCACCAGTTCTGTGCATTTGTTTTAGTGGTATCCGTACCAGAATTTAATGGCTGATTAGCTACCGGCGGATAAGTTGTATTCGGATAGGTTGTATTCGGATCAGTTATCGCCGGATATGGGTTAGTATTTAAGCTATTATTGTAAAAATTACCCGTATTATTCATATTAATATACCCGGATTCAGCCTGAATTTCAGTCCAGGTTAAAAATTTAAAAGGTGTAACCAACCATTTTTCAAGATAAGCATCATCATATCGGGCAGCCATCTCTTTCATTTCATTAAAATGATTTATCACTTCCGGAACTAACTTAAATAATTCCATGAAGAGGGCGATAACAATGCCGCCATCTTCTTTTGATTGCCTGACATCTTGTAGTGGCTGTTGAAAATTTTCAGCATAGTATTGAGCTAATTCCCTGAAATTTAATTCAAGAGAACGCGCGTAATCTTTTGGAAATTCAATGATATATTTTAGTTTTTTCTTATTGACAAAATCCATTTTCATATTTTCCAGCTCCTGATTAAATCTGTCAGCTGTCTTTTCGTAACCAGTTTTAACTTTTTGAATCTGATCAGGCTTATAATTATTCATTTCTGATTTAAAAGAGGAGACACTATTTTCTGCTTCTCTCTTCAAATCCTTAAATTTTATCATTATTTCAGATTGTACAAATTTCCTTAAAGCGGGATCCAGTTGCTTGTTAGTGGTAGCTGCTCCTTGTGCAAAAATAAATGATTGATTTACAATGCATAAAAAGAATATGATAAAATTAAAAACCTTTCTCATGATTTGATTTTAATTATTTGTTTAATAATTGATTTCTTCCCAGGTTTTAAACTTATAAGGAGTAATTAACTTTTCTTCCAGATAAGTATCTTCAAATTTTTTAACGGAGGATCTTAATTCTGAAATACTTGTTACCATGCCAGGGACTAATTTGGCAAGTTCTGCAACCAGAGATAGCAGTGAATTTCCATCTACCGTAGCATCCGTTACATCCTGTATGGTCAATTGCAAATTGCTTTGATAAAAGGAGGTCAAGTCATTTATATCTGAAGTTAATCCACTGGTATAATCCTCAGGAAAATCCTGAATATATTGCAGTTTCCTTTCATTCATAAAATCTGCTTTAATATCCAGTAACTGGGCATTAAATTTATCTACTGTTTTTTGATAGGCTGTTTTAACTCTGTTTATTTCGGCAGCGGAATAATTTTGTTTATTCTCCTTGAAAGTAAGAACCAGATTTTCTGATTCCAGACGTAAATCTTTAAACTTCTGCATAAATGGCGTTTCAATGAAAGCTCTCAATGCACCATCCATTTTTTCTCTTTTTTGACTAAATCCAACCAAAGGAATACAAATTAAACAAAAAAGAATGGGTGTGTAGTTTGAAATTCGTGTTTTCATAACGAATAATTTTATAGAATTAATTAAAATAGGATGCGATCTCCAGCTTTTTTAATAAGGCTCCTGCTTCTTCCTTATACATAAATTGTTCATTCAAAGATAACGATTCCAACATCATTCGATTTTCCTCTGTCCAGGTGTTTAATTTTAATTTACAAAGTAAGAATCCATATTGTCCCTGATATTTAACCTCTTCATCAGAAGTTTTCGAGCTTTGATTAAAAGCATTGGCAGCAGCTGTATAATTTTTCGCTTGGTAATAGGCGTTTCCAAGTAATAGTTGTGCTGTAAAGTAACGATCATCATCAGAAGATATAGAAGATAATAAGGATATTGCCATCTCATTTTCATCATTTGAAATATAATAAGCAGCTTTTCCTATGATATCATCCGATTCAGGAATCGTTCCACGAACCTCCTGCATTTGCAAATTATAATTATCAGCCAGTTGGGAATAAGAATACTCATTCCCGATAAATAAATAACTTGAGACGCCTAAAATTAAGGCGACGGACGCTGCAATTGCCCATTTTTGCCTGGATGGATTCAGCTTTCTAAGTGTTGCAGTTCCAGATTCAGATTTTTCTTGTGGCATAGGAAATGCATTAAACTTTTGTTTCAAATCCTGAGCTATAAAAGCCTCCAACAGATCCTGGGCAAGTAAATGTTTTTTATATTCATCAGCCAGTACAGGATTTTCCTGAATTTCCTTTTCAAGTTGGATTTTTTCATCACCAAATAATTCCTTATTAGCCAGTGCCATTAGTTTTTCAGTGTACTCGGAAGTATTCATTGTCCTACATTTTTTAAGTTGATTGCCAATTCCGGCGAATTATCAATAAGTCCAAGTAATTTTTGATAACAACGAAATTTATGTTTTCGGGCATTTTCACCTGATGGAAGTCCCATTTCCTCTGCTATTTCATTCATAGAGTAGGAAAGTTTCCATAAGGTTAAAATTTTACTGCAATTTTCACCCAACTGACCAAATAAGGTAGCAACCAGATGTTGTCCTTCATTATTAAGCATTGTATCCAGCGGGTTTTCTCCACTGGAACGATCAAAAGGGGTAAAATCTTCCTTTAATTCAACCCGTTTATTTTTCCTTTGCTGATTAGACCAAATAAAACGGCAAACACCAAAAAGATAACTTTCTATGGTTCCCCGGTCTTCATATTCATTTTGTCGGATTTTTCGATCCAATGTAATAATTCCTTCGTGAAACACATCTCTGGCATCTTCCTCATTTCCGCCATGATTGGTAACCATCTGCTTAATCTTAAAAAACAATCCTGTAACGTTATACAGGTTTGACAATGCCTGCTCTCTTTTTGGACCTCCTGAACGTATCTCTGCAGCTAAATCCATTGTTTCTAAACTACTATTCATAGTTAATATGTTTT
>Ga0255182_1001001_pt1 | contig 16187 bp, 19 predicted proteins | sample Atl_UVDOM_RepA_8_FD_188420 | JGI IMG/M metagenome (GOLD analysis project Ga0255182, IMG submission 188420) | Freshwater microbial communities from Altamaha River, Georgia, United States - Atl_UVDOM_RepA_8d | ecosystem: Environmental > Aquatic > Freshwater > River | place: USA: Georgia...
CACATGCAGGTGCCGCTGCAGGCGCTGGCCGACGGCCTGCTGCTGTGGAGTGTGGTGATTGCCGTGCTGGCCTGGACCGCCATCCAGCGGCACGGACGGCCGCAAGAGGTAAGGCCTGCATGAGCCCGTCATCGGTCCGCCCCGATGCCATCGCCCTCGTCGGCCCGACCGCCAGCGGCAAGACCGCGGCCGCGCTGGCGCTGGCGGACGCTTTGCAGGCACAAGGCGGCGCCGAAATCATCAGCATGGACTCGGCCCTGGTCTACCGCGGCATGGACATCGGCACCGCCAAGCCCACGACCGCCGAACAGGCCCGGGTGCCACACCACCTGATCGACATCCTCGACCCTCTGCAGAGCTACAGCGCCGCCGATTTCGCCCGCGACGCCACACGGCTGATCGGCGAGATCCGCGCCCGTGGACGCCTGCCGCTGATCGTCGGCGGCACCCTGCTCTACTTCAAGGCCCTGACCGAGGGTCTGAGCGACATGCCACCGTCCGACCCGCAGGTACGCGCCAACATCCAGGCACAAGCGGCCACGCAGGGCTGGCCCGCCCTGCATGCGCAGCTGCAAACGATCGACCCGCTCACGGCCGCACGCCTGGCCCCGGCCGACAGCCAGCGCATCGGCCGTGCGCTGGAGGTCTGGACCCTCACCGGCCGACCCTTGTCGGCCTTTCATGGCAGCGCCAAACCGGTGGCGCCCCGTTGGCACATCCCGGTCATCAGCCTGGAACCGCAGGACCGCGCCTGGCTCCACCAGCGCATTGCTCAGCGCTTTGAGGCCATGATAGCGGGCGGCTTTCTGGACGAAGTGCGTGCCCTGCGCGCCCGAGGCGACCTGCACCCCGACCTGCCCGCCATGCGCTGCGTCGGCTACCGCCAGGCCTGGCAAGGGCTCGATGAAGGCTGGGGCGAGACCGAGATCCGCGAACGCGGCATCTTCGCCACCCGGCAACTGGCCAAGCGGCAACTGACCTGGCTGCGGGGCATACCGGATCGCGTGGTGGTCAGTGCCGAAGCGCCGGTGCTGCCAGCGCTGTAACCATTTCATGGATGGCCGCATTGCTGCGCAATAGGCACGTATGGCGCTACGCAATGACGGCAGGTGCAACAGCAGCCATAAGTCAACACACATGCTGACCCCCTGGATCCTGTAGGGTTCTGTAGGGTTTAATGGCGCTGCTTGAAGAACAGTGTCGACTCCGTTGTTCCGCCCTCACGTGATCCAATCCTTCAAAACCCTTGCCCAGGTCCTGCGGGGTCCTGCCTGGTCCCTTGCCCTGCTGCTCTGCTGGGCCGCATGCTGCCTGCCCAGCGCTGCACGGGCGGGCGACTCCGAGGACTTGCTGGGTGCACGGGGCTACTGGCATGACCGCACTGGCCAAGCCACAATCGCGCAGGCGCAGGCGCAGACCCAGACGCTCACCCCGTTCGAGGGCATCTTCAGCAGGGGTTTCAGCGACGGTGCGCACTGGCTCAAGCTGACGCTGGCTGCCAGCACAACGCCCGTCGCCTTGCGACTTTCGCCGTCCTGGGTGGACGAGATCACCGTTTTCGACCCTGCCCAAGCCGGCAAGCGCCTGACCGCGGGCGATCACCATCCGCAGGGCGTGACGGCCATCCATGGGTTGGGCTACCACTTCATCCTGCCGGCAGGCAGCACGCCGCGAGACTTGTGGATCCAGTTGCGCAGCACCAATTCACACCGTCTGCACATCCAGGCCCTGCCCGCTGACCAACTGCCCAGCGCCGACACGCTAGCCCTGGTCTGGACCGCCCTGTATGCCGCCGTGCTGCTGCTGATGCTACTGGCACTGGCCAGCGTCTACTGGGTGCAGCCCGAAGCGGTGCTGGGCGTTTACCTGGTGCGCCACCTCAACTACATGTTCTACGGCGTCGGCTACCTGGGCCTGACTGGCCTGCTGGTGCCCCAGGACCTGCTGCCCTACGGATGGCTGGACAAAGTCTTCTCGCTGTCGGTGGTGCTCACGCTGCCACTGGGCCTGTGGTTCGAGGTACGGCTGCTGTCTACCTACCAGCCTCACCGCCTGTGGCTGCTGGCCTTGAAAGCCCTGGCCTGGGGCAGCCTGTTGATGGTGGTGCTGATGCTGGCAGGCTACGCCCGCTGGGCACTGCAGATCACAGTCAACACCATGATGCTGGCGGTACTGGTCTTTTTTGGCGCCGCCTGGTCCTGCAAGCCCGACCCCACCGTGGAGCGCCTGATGCCCAAAAAGGTCTTGCTGGGCTATTACACGCTGGTGCTGGGCAGCCTGCTGATCGGGTTACTCACCGTGGTCGGCATCAAACAACCCGAGGCCTGGTCCAACTACCTGCTGGTGCTGCATGGCCTGGTCACCGGCCTGTTCATGACCGTGATCCTGTTTGTGCGCGGGCAGCGGCAATTCCGGTTTAGCGAGCAAATGCGCTGGCAGCTGCACAAGACCCAGCAGGAAATGGCGCTCGAACAACGTCGCCGCGATGAACAGTCGCAGTTTCTGCACATGCTCATGCACGAGCTCAAGACCCCGCTGTCCATCGTCTCGCTGGCGCTGGGCACACAGAACAACCGTGAAGAAAACCTGGAACACGCCAGCCGCGCCGTCAAGGCCATGAAAGCCATCATCGACCGCTGCGTGCAGGCCGACCAGATGGGCCAGCTCAGCCTCACGCTCGAGACGCAACCGGTGGACCTTCCATCGCTGATTGGTCAGATCGCGCAAGGCAACCCATCGCTGCACGGTCGCATGCGGCTCAAGCTCGATCCGGATTGCCAGGCGCTGCGGACTGACGCCCAACTGCTGCAGATCGTGCTGACCAACCTGATGGACAACGCCGCCCACTACAGCGACCCGCACACCCCCATCCTGGTCGATGCCGTGGCCCGCCGTGAGCAGCACACCGTTGGCGTGCGCCTGCGGATCGCCAACACCCCGGGCCTGGCCGGTTGGCCTGATGCTGCACAACTGTTTGGCAAGTACTACCGCGCCAGCGGGGCGCAGCGCGAATCCGGTTCCGGCCTGGGCCTGTACCTGTCACGGCAGCTGGCGCAAAGCCTGGGCGGCACCCTGGACTACCGGCCCGACGAACACCATGTGGCTTTTGAACTGTGGATACCGCTGAACACCCCCTGAACATCGTGCTGGTCGAAGACCACGACATCCTGCGGCAAATGCTCAAGCAAGCGCTGCAGGAGGCCGGCCACCAGGTCGTGGCGTTGTCCTGCGCCGAAGAGCTCGAAGACGTGGCCGGCGGCCAGCCGGCCGACCTGTTCCTCATCGACCTGAACCTGCCCGGTGAAGACGGGCTGAGCCTGACCGAACGCGTGCGCAGTGCCTACCCGCTGGCCGGGCTGATCGTGGTCACCGCCCGCTCCAGCCTGAGCGACAAACTCGAAGGCTATGCCCGTGGCGCCGACCTGTACCTGACCAAACCGCTGGAAGTGCCCGAACTTTGCGCCGCTGTGGCCGCCATGGGCCGCCGCCGCCAGCGGGTGGACCATGTGCTGCAACAACAGGCTGACCTCTTTACGCTGCAGCAGCAACAGCTGCGCATCGGCAAGACCGGCCTGCCGACCGTCGCTCTGAGCGCATCAGAAGTCGCCATGCTGGTGGCCTTCAGCCGTGCCCCCGGTCAGCGCATGGCTTACTGGCAGATTGCCGAAACCCTGGGTCTGGACCTGCAGAACTACCCCAAGGCCAGTCTGGAAGTGCGCATTGTTCGCCTGCGCAAGAAGCTGATCGAAGCAGGTGCACCCACAGGTTGCATCGAAGCCATCCGCAGTCATGGCTATCAGTTGTGCATGCCTGTGCAGGTGCTGTAGGTCAGCCTGATAGACCATGCGCTGACCGTCGTTTGGCCGCACGGATATCGATGCAGGTGATGGCACGGTCACACTGACCCAGCCGGGCAATAACATGGCTGGCGGCGTGTACATCAAAGCCCGCTCTTCCTCTGTAGTCGGCGACAAGCTGGGCGATGCGGCAGCAGCCGCTGCTGCTGCTGCCGCAGCTGAAGAAGCGGCGGCTAAGGCGGCTGCGGAGAAGGCCGCCGCTGAAAAAGCCGCTGCCAAGAGCGTCTCTGGCGACCCCGGCTCCAGGTTGCAGGCGAGTTTGCCAACCATCTCAATGGCTGGCACCGGGATCTCCAGCACCCCATTGCCAGCGCCACTGGTGCTGTCATCAGCACCATCTGCTACCGCCCACTCGTCAGGCATGCGGTCAACTGGCGGGGAAAGCAACCCCAACGCTTCAGGGGTAAGCGTAGACCTCCAGTCAGTGAGTCAACAAGGCAGCCCCTTGATGGTCGCCGTGACGGTGCCCAAGGGGGCCGCTGTTGCCGGCACGGGCTCAAGCTTCGACTTGCCGGAAAACATCCAATCGCTGGCCAGCAATGTCGAACAGGTTCTGGCCCAGCAGGCGGATGGGTCTCCCCTGCCCGCCTGGCTCAGGTTCGATCGGAAAACCCTTCGATTTGAGGCGACTGCGGTACCCGATGGTGCCTTCCCGATGCAAGTCAGCCTGATCATTGGGTCGCAGCGGGTGCTGGTTGTCATTTCTGAGCGGACTGAATAAACAAGCTGCTGGGCAGCCTTGGCACCCGAAAGCCCCCCCACTGATGGGCATCTCAAACCAACTGCACCACCAACTTCTTGCCACATGCATGGGCGTACTTGCGCAGTGTTGCAAATGATGGCGAATGCTTCTCGTTGCGCAGCGATGACTCCAGTCTCGAAATCGCGCTCTTGGTCGTTCCCATGCGCTCGGCCAATTCCTCTTGTGTCAGTCCAGCAGTCTTGCGCGCGCTGAGCAATGCATCCAGGGCGGCGTATTCTTCTTCAAGTGCATCCCATGCCTGGGTAAAGTCGGGGCGCAACTTGGCCTTGGCAAGCGCTTTCTTGCTGTCCATGCGAATCGGCTTGAAGCTGTCGTTAGGCATTTCGAACCTCCTTGACGCGCTTGCGCGCGATTTTCATTTCACTGTCAGGCGTCTCCTGGGTCTTCTTGATAAAGCTGTGCAGGATCACGATTTCGTGGCCAACCATCGTGCAGTAAAAGGCCCGGCCAATGCCTTCTTTGCCCTTGCATCGCAGTTCAAACAAGCCCTGCCCCATGGCACGGGAGTGCGGCATCCGAAGGTCAGCACCGTGCTTTTCCATCAGCATGATCAGACGCAGAAAATCCGCGTAGATACCTACGGGCCAGCCCTCAATGTCCTGCTGGACTCGGGCGTTGAAGTACTGGATTGACCACATGCCCGATGTTAGCATATTTGCATACTTTTAGAGGGAGACTGTCTACGGCTCTGGGGGCCGAACCTCGTCGTGCCAGCTGACACACTGCAGGCCTGGCACATGCGAAATTTTGTGTAGATTGCGCGTTACCAACGTGGCTTGGTTGCGCAGCGCAGTTCGCCGCAATCATGGTGTCTTATTTTTGGTTAATTTGGCTTTGAAGTCCTCGCTGCGCTGGCGATGAATTGTCCGTCAGCCCCCTCAGTCCCTGCCCTGCCGTGACGCCTTGAGCCTTGCCTGAATGGCCTTGCTCTGCAGGCGCTTTTGCACGGACGCCCGCGTCGGCCGCGTGGCCTTGCGCGGCTTGGGTGGACGGGCATAGCGCTCAAGCAATGCATACAGCCGCGCCCAGGCGTCTTGCCGGTTGGCTTCCTGGGTGCGGTAGCGCTGGGCCTTGAGGATCAGCACGCCGTCGGGGGTGAGGCGGCTGTCCGCTGACTGCAGCCAGCGCTGCTTGATGTCTTCAGGCAGGCTCGATGCGCGCACGTCAAAGCGCAGCTGGATTGCGCTGGAGACCTTGTTGACGTTCTGGCCACCCGGGCCCTGGGCGCGGATGGCCGTGAGTTCGACTTCGGCGGCGGGGATGACCGGCGTTGCGGGCATGAAACTCGACAAGACCCCAGGCGCTCGTCAGCCACCAGCGCCGTCGACGATCACCTCGATGCGGCGGTTTTTGGCCCGGCCGGCGGCGCTGTCGTTGCTCTCGAGCGGCTTGGTGTCGGCAAAGCCCTGCACGCTCATGCGGCCGTTGGACAGGCCATTGCTGGAGAGGTAGTCGGCCACCGCACCGGCGCGGGCACCCGAGAGGTCCCAGTTGGATTTGAAGCGGTCGTTGAAGACCACAGGCACGTTGTCGGTATGGCCTTCGATGAAGACCCGGCCCTGCGAGGTGCTCAGGGTCTTGCCCACCTGCCCCAGCAGCTGCATGAAGCCCGGTTGCAACTCGGCACTGCCGGAACGGAACGACCCCTGCTCGGCCAGGCGGATGATGATGCGGGCACCGTCACGCATGACCTCGGCCTTGCCGGCCTGGATTTCGCTGGCCAGGGCCTGACGGATGCGTTGCAGTTCGGCATCGGCGTCCATCTTGCCGCTGCCACCACCGCCCGCGCTGCCCTTGGCCCCAGCGCCGCCGGGGGTCTGGGTGGCGCCGGCACGCACATCGCGCACCTCGATCGGGGCCTGCACCTGCGACTGCACATCGGCCACCTTGGCAAACATCTCGATCTGGCCCTGCGGCACGGTCCCGGCCTGCTGCTGGCCCTGGCTGGCCGCACCGGCCGCCTTGCTGCCTTGCGCGGCGGCACCGCCCGCCTGTGCGCCGGCAGCCGCGCCACCGGCCTGGCTGCCCGCAGACTGCCCGCCTTGCTGGGCGCCCGCGCCGCCAGCGCCACCCTGGCGCTGGCCGCTGGGGCCCTGCCCGCCCCCGCCTGTAGGCGTGGCCGTCATCTCGACCACGACCTTGCCGCCTTCGAGCTTGACCTGCGCCTCGCCCCGGGCGATCTCCTGCGCCAGCGCCTGCTTGGTGGCCTCCAGCGCCTGCTGGGCTTCGGGGGCGACATCGGTCTTGACTTCCACCTCTTCCTTGCGGTCGTCGGTGGTCTCCTGGCGGATGGTGTTGATCGGCGTGGGCTCCGCCACCGAAGGCGAGAAATGTTTGGCAATCAGGCTCTGCGCCTTGGGCGACTCGACCACCGGGATCAGGCGCTGCACACCAAAGGAGTTCTTGAGCGAGCCATTGATCTGCTTGAACTTGGGCACGTTCATCTCGGCAAACGAGAGGATCAGCACAAAGAAGGCCATCAGCAGCGTGGCCATGTCGGCAAAGGTGGCCATCCAGGCGGGCGCACCTGCCTTGCATGGCGGGCATTCCTCGCACTTGGGGCAATCGTCAGGGCCGAAGGGTTTTTCGGCGGGCGGCGCATCGGCCGCCGCTTCTTCGGCTGCTTTGTCTTCGGCTTCGGCCACGTCAGGCTCCGGCGTTGTGGTCTGGTTTACTTGGCCGCCGCAGCTTCAAGCTTGGCGCGGGCCTTGGGGCTGACAAAGGGCATGAGCAAATCGGGCAGCATACGCGGGTTGCCACCGCTCTGGATGAACATCACGCCCTCGATGATCAGCTCGTGGTTCAGCGACTCGGCCAGGTCCAGCTTGGCGAGCTTCTGGTTGAGCGGAATGCAGATCACGTTGGCGATCACGGCGCCGTACAGGGTGGTCAGCAGGGCCACCGCCATGGCAGGGCCGATCGACTTGGGGTCGCTCATATTGCCCAACATCAGCACCAGACCGACCAACGTGCCGATCATGCCCATGGCAGGCGCAATTTCCTGCGCCGAAGCAATAAAGGCCATGCCGTCACTGTTGCGCTGCTTGATCATGCCCATCTCGCGCTCGAGGGTGCTCTTGATCATGCCCGGCTCGGTGCCGTCGACCAGCATGCGGATGCCCTTGGCGAGGAAAGGGTTCGGAATCTCCTGTCCCTCCAGCGCAATCATGCCGTCCTTGCGGGCGATCGTGCCCAGCTCGACCAGCTTCTCGATCAGCGCCTCGGGTGCGTCGACCTTGTACTTGACCGTCTTGAGGGCAACGCCGATCGAGCCGACAAACTCCGGTATCGAACTGCGGGCCAGCACCGCCGTGAGCGTTCCCAGCACCACGATGTAGACCGAGGGCATGTCGATAAAGGGCCCGGGGTCTCCCATGGCCATGATGATCAGACCGAAAGTGGCAACAAAACCGATGATGGTTGCGATATCCATGGATCAGGACTTCCTTGAAACACCAGAAACCGGAAAATTCATGCAAGACGCGTCCGTCATGCAGGTTTCGATGATGGCACAAACAGGATCGGCACCAGGGCAATGGACTTGATGCCGAGCCGATAAAGAATGCATGCACTTCAGATTGGACGGGCGCTGCCGATTCATGCTCCAATCGCCTTCGATCATGAACACCCACCTCATGAAAACCCTGCTGCTGGCTACCGCTCTGGGCCTGGGCCTGAGTGGCTGCGACCGGTACTTCGACACCCCGCAATGCGGCGCGGTCTTCGAGCCGGGCCAGACCGAAGGCTTCGAGCTCGACACCCAGGGCAGCGCCTTGCACAAAGCCAGTGGCGTGCGCTGGTACCGCTGCAGCGCCGGCCAGCGCTTTGCCAATGGCCAGTGCATCGGCGAGCCCTTGCTGCTCAACCAGGAAGACGCGCAGAAATACGCCCGGGATTTTTCCGCCGCCTCGGGGCGCACCTGGCGCCTGCCCACGGTGGATGAAATGCAATCCATCACCGTCAAGCATTGCAAGAGCCCGGCGCTCAATCCCAACGTGTTTCCTTCCATCCGCATCGACAATTACTGGACGTCCTCGCGCAGTTTCAACGGCCCCGGCCTGGGCTGCACCACTTACACCTACAACGGCAACTCGTTTTGCAAGGAAGCGCGCAGCATCGAGCGGCCCTTCCTGCTGGTGCTCGAATAAGGCCGGCTAAGATCAGGCCGCGTTGGCCCGCAAGTCGTATTTGTTGATCTTTTCGATCAGGGTGGTGCGCTGCAGCTGCAGCAGACGCGCGGTCTTGGACACATTGCCCTGGGTGCGGGTCAGCGCCTGCTCAATCAGGCTGCGCTCGATGTCCACCAGATGCTGCTTGAGCGAGATGCCCTCGGGCGGCAAGGTCTGAATGCCCTGCGCCAGCAGGATGGCCTGTTCGACATCGTTGATCTGCGAAACCTCGTCGTTCACAGCTTCCACGGGCGGGGGCACAAAGCGGGCCATCTCGATCACCGGGGCCTCGTCCATGGGCGCCAGCAGGTGGGCCATGGCATCCTGCATCGGGGCGGCGGCGCTGGACACCGCCTTTGTAGCCGACGGCGCGTGTGCCTCGCCCCCGAGCAGGACGGCCAGAGGCACCTCGGGGCTTGCCTGGCGCAGCCGCAGACAGTCGGCCTGCAAGGTGGCCAGGCCCGAGGGCAGCATGCAAGACGGGACGCTGCTGACTTGCAGGGTCTGACCGGCAAACAGGGTCGAAAACCGGTCCATCAGGTTCGAGAGCTCGCGCACATTGCCCGGCCAGTGGTAGCTGCACATCAGCGCCAGCATGTCGGGCGCAAAGCGCACCGGACGCTGGCCCGGCTGGACATGCCGCTCGGCATAAAACGCCAGCAGTTCGGCAATGTCTTCACTGCGCTCGCGCAAGGGCGTGGTCTGCAGTGGCAGCACGTTCAGGCGGTAATACAGGTCTTCACGGAAGCGCCCGGCCTTGACTTCGTCTTCGAGGTTGCGGTGCGTGGCCGCCACCACCCGCACGTCGATTGGCACCTCGCGCGAGGCGCCCACCGGCAATATGCAGCGCTCCTGCAGCACCCGCAGCAGCTTGACCTGCATGTCCATGGGCAGATCGCCGATTTCATCGAGGAACAGGGTGCCACCGTGGGCCAGCTCGAAACGCCCGAGCCGGTCGGTCGCAGCGCCGGTAAAGGCGCCCTTGCGATGGCCAAACAGTTCGCTTTCGATCAGTTCGCGCGGAATCGCGCCGCAGTTGATCGGCACAAAGGGCCCGTCCGCACGGGGGCTCTGCTGATGCAGGGCCTGGGCGACCAGTTCCTTGCCGGTGCCACTCTCGCCGGTCACGAGCGCGGTCGAGCTCGAAGCCGCAATGGCCCCGATGAGCTGTCGCAAGGCGCGGGTGGCAGCGCTTTGGCCAATGATCGGCGTGCGTGTCGATTTCATGCGTTGAACCCCTGATTTGATGTGTTTATCTGTTTTGTCGAATTATAGACACCAGAGAACACAAGGTCATATTTTTGGCAAACAAAAACACTCAAATCATTAAATTTGTGATTTTGTGTTGCAGACTGCCGACAGATCGACAGTTCGTCGTCCCGGGCCACAGGCCAGCCACCCGGCGGTCGCAGGGAGCCGCTCAAGGCCTGCGCCTTGCTGCCGATTCATGCTGCAAGTCCCTCTGGGCCGCCCTGCCTGTGGCCCTTCACCTTGTGGAGTTGTTCTCATGATGTCCATTGCCTCCCGCCTGGCCCTTCCCCTGTCTGCCCTGGTGCTGGCCGGCTGCGCCAACGTGCCGCTGTTCCCGGTCACCGCCGAAACCACGACGCCCCCCAAGGCCGGCATGCTGCAACCCATGATCGACAAGCAGGAAACGCTGGTGGCCACCGGCTATGCCGTCATCAGCGTGCAAAACCACAAAAACCCGGCCCAGCAGCGCCTGATGGCCATCCGCGCCTCCAAGCTCGACGCCTACCGCTCCCTGACCGAGCAGGTCTATGGCCAGCAGCTCGACGCCAACACCACCGTGGCCGACATGACGGTCATGAGCGACACCTTCCGCACCAAGGTGCAGGGTGTGATCTACGGCGCCGTGCTGGTGAGCATCACCCCGGTCGGGGAAGACACCTACGAAACCACGCTCTCGCTCGACCAGAGCGTGGTGCGCGACCTGCGCGCCCTCTACCTCACGCAAATGGCCGCACGCCGCCGCTGAACCGTTGCCGCACCTGCCTGCCCTGCGCTGACCTGGCTTTTCGGAGTTGCCCATGCCCACATTGCCCGCCCCTGACGACCTGCAGCCCCTGACCACGGGGTCCGCACGCCCTCGCGTGTGCCGCCATGCGCAGTGGCTGCTCTCAGGCCTGCTGGCCGCCAGTCTGGCGGGCCAGGCCGCGGCGCAAAGCCCCAGCGCCGGCAATGCCTTGGCGGCACGTGCGGCTGCCATGACTGCCCAGGCCCTGCCCGCAAGCGCCCTGCCGCCCGCCCCTGCCGTGCCGTCCCTGGCCGCAACACCCTGGATGGCCCCCGCGGCCCAGGCCACGGCGCGTCCAGCACAAGGCCAGGCACTGACCGCCGAACAACGCCAGCGCCAGCATGAACGGGAACTCCAGGCCATCCGCCAGGCCCTGCTCGAGACCACGCTGCAAGGCCCCACGCGGGTCATGAGCGCCGCCTGGATTGACGACAGTGGCACGCTGCGCGAGCTCTCGCACTTCAATTCCGAGTCGCGCGTCGAAGGCGTGCGGGTCCTGGGCTATGTGCAGGACGACGAAAGCGAGGAGCCGGTGGTCAGCGCCGAGGTGCTGCCCTGGGGCTGGCCGCGCCAGGATGGCGCCCGCTGCCAGCCCGCCCCGCGGCAGTGGCGGCTGCCCCTGCAGCTGAACAGCCAGCTCGAAGGCGGTCTGACCGGCCCTCAGCAATGGGCCGCCCAGACCCTGCTGCAGGGCGCCCGTGCCCAGTGGCAGCAATTGCTCGCGCCAGCCGCCCGCTGGCAGGCCCTGGATGCAGCGCCAGCAGCCGGCAATGCCTACGAAAAAGCCCTGACCGGCACTGGCCAGAGTGCCGAAGGCTGGCACCTGACGCTGCGCCTGGGCCCCGCCCCGGATGCCGCCTGGGAGGCGCTCAACCCGGTCGAGCGCTACCAGCGCCGAGGCCACTGGGCCTTTCGCCTGAGCCTGCAGATGCAGGACCGCACGGCCGCGCTGGCCACCAGCGCCATGACCAACACCGGGCTGCAGGGCCTGCAGATGTCGCAGGACTTCTGGATCGACCCGCAAAGCCTGCACGGCCCAGGTGCCCGCGCCGAAGCCCAGGCCCTGCTCTCGCGGCTGCAGATGCGCCTGACGCAATGGGCCGAGCGTCTGCAAGCCCACTTTGACTGTGAAGCGGTCCGTTACACGGTCCAGCATGAGGTCAGCCGCAAGCTGGTGCTGCAGGCCGGCGCAGGCAGCGGACTGCGCCCGGGCGACCGGGTGCTGGTGCTCGACCCGGCCCGCATCCCCAGCCAGATGCTCGAACCCGCGGCCCTGTCCCACCTGGCGCTGGCCGAGGTGGTGCGGGTGCACCGTCACCAGACCGAACTGCAGCAACTGGCCGGCCCTGCCCTGCCTGCGGCTTCGACCTGGGTGGCTTTACCCTTGTGAGCCCCTGCGCTAACCTGATGCCTGTCATGAAACACGCCCCACTGCCTTCCACCCACCACGGCCTTGCCCTGCTGTGCCCCTGGCTGCCGCAGGCTGGGGCCATCAGCCTGCCCGCTTGTCGGCTGATCGCGCATGCCCTCACCGCAGGCCTGCTGGGCCTGGGTCTGATCACTCTCCATACCTCGGTCCGTGCGCAGGACGGCGGTGCGGCCGCAGCCGCGCTCAAGATCCTGACGACGCCCACCGCAACCGTTGACAGTGGCGCAGCCGGGCAGATGCCGCCTGCATCCGCCCTTGTCGCCACACCCACCGGCACCACAGTGACCGGCATGCCCGCCACAGCCAGCCCGCACGCCCTGGGCGGTCAGCCGGCCATGGCCATGCCATCCGGCCCGGGCGTCGTCACGGTCCAGCGGGGCGACACGCTTGACCGCGTCATTCGTCGTACCCTGGGCGAGACGCCGTTTTCCGACGCCTTCCTGCGCAAGGCCTTTGTACAGCTGAACCCGCACGCCTTTCGCGCCAGCGGCAACCCCAACCTGATCAGCGCCGGCAGCACCCTGCATGTGCCGACGGCCGCGCAGCTGCAGCAACTCATGCACGCACATTACCCGCATTCAGCGGCCGTGCAGGGCGCCGGGCACGACAGCACCACCGCCCACGCCACCGACGCCGAAGCCCGCAAGCGCTGGGTGCGTTACCCCTGAGCGCGCCATGATCACCGGGGCCGAAACCGCCCACCTGGCGCCCAGGCCCACGCCCATCTTTCTGGAAGGCAAGCTGCCGGTGGTCGAAGCCACCACCGCGCGGGCGCTGGGCCTGCGTGACGGGCAGGTGGTGCAAGGCACGATCGAGGTCCGCTTTGACGCCCTGCGGCTGAACCTGATGGGGCAGGCCATTGAATTGCCCCGGGATCTGCCCCCCGGCCTGCGACTGGCCGCAGGTGACCAGCTGCTGTTTCGGGTGCAACTACTGCCCAACGGCACCCTGGTGCTGCGGCCCCTGCAGGCCGATGGCACCGGCGCCACGACCTCCACAGCGCCGACCGCCGCTGCCAGCGCCCCTTTGAGCGCACTGGCCGACCGGCTCCAGCAGCTGAGCCTGCGCCCGCCCGACATGGGCAGCCTCAGCCAGCTGCTGCAGCCTGGCGCTCTCTCGGGCCTGCTGCAAAGCCTGGGCCAGCTGGGCAGCGGCCTGCCCCCCGAACTCGCGCAGGCCCTGCAGCAATGGCTGCGCCAGCGCCCGGCCATGGGCCAGCTCACCCCCGAAAAACTGCAGCAGTTCATGGCCCACAGCGGCTGGATGACCGAACACCTGCTGGGCAAGGGCGCTGGCGCGGCCGACCTCAAGACCGCCTTGCGCGCCCTGCTGCGGCATCTGCAGGCCCAGGGCAGCGAGAGTGCCAGCGTGGTGCGCAACGCCATTGACGACATCGAGTCGCGACAGCTTCAAAGCGTCGAGAGCCTGAGCGGACGCGAATTCGTGTTTTCGATGGTGCTGCCCTTTCGCGACGCCGAGCCGGTCCACATGCGCCTGACGCGCGGGCGCCGACCGCGCGAGCAAGGGCCGCCGCCCTGGGTGATCCACCTGCACACCCGCAGCCAGCTCCTCGGCGAGGTCTGGCTGCAATCGCGCATCACCGACATGACCGAGGTCGACCTGGTGATGTGGGCACTGCGTGAAGACGTGGTCCAGCAGGCCCAGGCCCGCACCCCGCTGCTGGCCGACGAGCTCGAAAGCGCCGGCCTGCACATGACGCGGCTGATGGTGGTACACGGGCCGGGCCCCACCGACCCGATGGAATGGAGCCCGCCCGAGGCCGGCAGCCTGGTGGACGTGCAGACATGAAACACACTGTCCGCGAAGCCATCGCGCTCGAATACGGCCACCGCAGCACCCCGGTGGTCACCGCCAAGGGCAGCGACGAGCTGGCCGAGCGCATCCTGCAGGAAGCCCGCGCACACGGCGTGTACGTGGCCGAAGACCCGCAGCTGCTGGCGCTGCTCAGCCGTCTCGAAGTCGATCAGGAAATTCCGCCGGAGCTCTACACCGCAGTGGCAGTGATCCTGTCCTGGGTCTACTGGCTCAAGGGCATGCGCCCGGGGGACGAGAAAAAGACTGGCGCGGGCAAGGCCTGAAAACCATCGCGGCCTGCAAGCGGTTCAGGCCAGGTGCTGGCTCCAGGCGGCGCCGCGGCGGGAGATCTGGCCCATGCGGTCATAGAGGTCAACCGAGGTGTCGGTGCCACCCTGCAGGGCCTGCAGGGCACCGCGAACCGCGAGCAACTGGCGCTGCAGCAGCTGGGTGTTGCGCAAATGGGCTTGCTTGCAGGCCTGCAAGGCTTCTTGCTGGGCCTGCCAGGCGGCCGGCACCGGGTTTTGGGTGGCCACCGCCTCGGCCACGGCAGACAGGGTTTCGAGCAGGCCGGTTTTTTCGGCCTGCAGGGCTTCGAAGTCTTCGAGCTTGCGCAGCTTGAGCGCCTCGAACTCGGCTTCAAGCAGCGCCTGCAGACGCGTCACCTGCCCGGGCACTTCGGCCAGGGGGTCCGTGTCTTGCAGGGCAGGCGTCTGCACAGGTTCAGCCCTTGATCATCTGCTCGATCGCCAGGAAGCTCTCGGCGATGCGGCGGGAATCGAGCGGGTACTGACCCCGCTCGATGGCCTGGCGGATGGCGTCCACCTTGGCGCGGTCGAATTCGGGCTCCTGCATGGCCTCGCGGGCCACATCGCTCAGGCGCAGCTCGTCAGTGGGCGCTGGCGCGGCCGCACGGGGGGCGTCAGACACCGATGCCAGGGCGGCGCGTTCTCCACGCGGTGCCGGCCGGCTGGCGGGCTCCAGGGCCGCATAGCGGCCTGCTTTGGAAATCGGATCGGTCATTTGGATACTCTTTTCTGGCCCCGGTAAGGTGAGCTGGGACCACGCTCATGTTCAGTATCGGCAGCAGATTCTAGAACTTGAAGGGCCTCGCGCCATTTTTTTTTGCTTTTCATATCGCGGGAATCAAAGGCCTTTGACGCGGTTCTCGCCGACCACCTGGCCGGTCAGGACCCGGCCTGACTCCCGGTTGACCATGCGGATCTGCTCGCCCATGCGGCCATCCTGCTGGGCCTCCACGCGGGCCACGATCTGGAAGCCCTGGCCCGCGCCGACCTGCAACTGCACCATCTGGCCGCGCTTGACCAGAAGAATCGGCCGCACATCGCTGTTTTTGAGTGGCGTGCCGGCAGGAATGTCGCGGGTGGCTTCTGCGTGCAGCGCTTGCTGCGGGTCTTCGAGCATGACCGATCGCCATTGCGCCTCTTCCACCGGCTGCAGGCGCAGCTGCGCCGGGTCGATGCGCTGGCCGCGCTGCAGCGGCACGCTGGCGACCAGGACCTGGCGAACGGGCGCCGGCGCGGCTGCGGCGGCTGTGGCTGGTGCGGGCGCTGTGCCCGGCTGAACAGTTCTTTGCGCCGTCTCGGGCAAGGCCACCCGGACAAACAGCTGCCACTGGGGCTGCGCGCAGCGAACCCGCACGGTCTCGGCATTGCCTGCAAACGGCAGGTCGAGCTGCAGCGGCTGACGACAGTCCTGCACACGCAGGCGGCTGTCCATGGGCAGCAGGCGGATGTCCTGCGGTTGTAGCTGCTGCTGGCCCGCCAGCCACTGGCGGACCTGGGTGTCCAGCGCCTGCAGGCCGCTGGCCTGCGGACGGCTTTCCTGGGTCACCATGGCCGTGCCAGGCGGCACCACTGCACGGGCCGGCGCCTGGGCAAAGGCCGTGGTTTGCGTCATCCACCAGCCCAGGCACAGCAGGGTCAGGATGGGCCGGCACAGCAATTGCATGATCAGTCGCATGGTGTGAAAGTTTTGACAGTTCATCGGGTGATGACCCTCTCAAGCAAGAACAGGACCAAGTCATTGCCCGACGACCTTCAGCCACTCATAACTGCCCATGCAAAACCTTGTTGCTTCCACGTCGCTGTCTGCAATT
>Ga0255182_1001002_pt1 | contig 16151 bp, 11 predicted proteins | sample Atl_UVDOM_RepA_8_FD_188420 | JGI IMG/M metagenome (GOLD analysis project Ga0255182, IMG submission 188420) | Freshwater microbial communities from Altamaha River, Georgia, United States - Atl_UVDOM_RepA_8d | ecosystem: Environmental > Aquatic > Freshwater > River | place: USA: Georgia...
GGACGCGGGCCCTTTGGGGGGGGGGGCCGGGGTCGCTATTTGGCCGGGACCATGTCGATGAAGCCGATCATCATTTCCTGCCAGGTCTGGTCACCCCAGGTGACGTCGCGCTTGGGATCGGGGTTGTGGGGGTTGCCGGCCGAGTTGTCAAAGTGGGCCGTGCATTCGATGACGGTCCCCTTCGGCAGACGCAGGGGCTGCTTCAGGCCGTAGCCGGTCTGCCAGTTGAAATCGTACTGCGGCATCGACATCAGCACTTCCTGCCGTCCGTCGGGGTAGATCGCCTTGTACTCAAAATCTTTCCCCCGCAGGTGCATGTGGGGCGCGAACGAGAGCAGTTCGATGTCGTAGGGAGCGCTGAAGTGCGAAAGAACCTTGTGGTTGGGATCCCCCGCCGGGATCTTGAACCGCGGGTTCATCACCCCCACCATCTTCGCCTCGCGGGCCGGTGGAGACTTGTGAAACTTGAAGGCGTACTGCGACCGGTCTTTCTCTTCCTTGCCGGTGGCGGTGTAGTGCATTTCCCAGACGAGGGTGGCCCCCTTTGGGATCTTCCGGCCGATCTCGGCCGGGTACATGAGCGGGGTGTTCCCCGGGGCGGCTCCATCGATCCAGTGGTCGCGGAAGTCTTTCTTCCCCTTTTCGCCAGGCAGCTTGTAGTAGAGGATGATGTGATGCACGGCCGCCCGGTTGCCGGGCCGGGCTTCCGAGGCCTGCAGCCACATGTCTTCGGTGAAGTTGGTCGGGGTCTCGAAATAGAGGTAGGGAACCACTCCCTTGGCGGGGATGGTCACTTCTTCGGGAAGTTCAAATACAACGTCGGGCGTGCCGATCCGCCAGCCGTCGGTCGAGGCGGCGACAGCCACCGTCTTCGTCGCGTCACCCGCGGGGAGTCCATCGTCGATCCAGGCGAGCAACGTGTCGAGTTCGGGCTGTGTCAGCCGGCGTTCGTCATGGAAGCTGCCGTACCGTTCATCGGCATGCCAGGGGGGCATCCGCCGCTGTTGGACCACCTCACCGATCATCTCGCTCCAGTTGCGGGCGTCTTCGTAGGTGACGAGGGGGAACGGGGCGGACGAGTTGGATTGATGGCAGCCACTGCACTTGCGGCCGATGATGTCGGCGACCGCGTTGCTCCAGGTGATCTCTCCCTTCGCCGCCACCCGCCGGGTGCGGGTCAACTTGCAGCCGGCGACGCCAGTCTGGGAGACCTCGACCTTGCGACCGGCGAGCAGATCGTCGATCGCGAGGGCGAGATCATGCCGGGTCGGCTCGTCGCGCTGGGCACCGTAGCCGTAACGGTCATCAATGTGCCCCTGATACCGCACAGTCCGCTGCGGATCGAGCAGAAACGTTTCACAGGTGCGGGTGGCTCCGAAGATGTCGGCTGCGACCTGCTGAGTATCACACAGCACGGGAAACTCCAGGCCATACTCACGGGCATGGCGGGCGATCGCTTCGGGGGTGTCGCCGGCATGCGAATTGATCGCCACGAACTGAACCGGCTGATCGCGGTACTTCGCGTCCAGTTCTTTCAGAATCGCCAGGTACTGGTTGCTGATCGGGCAGGAGGTGTTGAGAAACGTGACCGCGATCACGCGGGCTGCCTTGAAGTCGTACAGACTGACCGGTTTTCCCCCGGCATCGTTCAGCAGGAAGTGGGGAATTCTGCGCCCCAGGGCCGAGTCGGCTTTTGTCGCACGGGCCGGCGCATCGCTGGCATCGGCCCCCAGGGCCAGGGGTGCGGCGATGATTGCCCACAGCAGACCGGAAAAGACTCGCAACATCAGCCGGGAAACAGGCAGCACAGACATCCGCAGGCTCGCACGACAAAAAGGAAAGATCTCAGGTGGCAGGAGGAGGCAAGGTTCCCCGCCCAATGGTCGGGAACCGGACCAGTCCTCCCGCAACTGTTGTTACCCCGGGTCAACAGACCGTGGTTTCGGGAATTGTATGCGGAATTGAAAAATGCCCCAAGTCTGCTGGACAGATGCTGCCAGTGACCGGACGGCAGGTGCCGGTCTCAGGGCGATGATTGCCGATTGAACCACCACGGCGGGACGCGGCACTGCCAATGATTGCGGAATGCTGCCGCAGTTTTGGTTCCCCGTCGTTGCGCACCCCAATGCTCGACAGTTCAAGATGGCGGCCACACCCGAAGATGCACCACCGGGGGAAGGGGGGATGGGGCGGCACGGGCGAGCGGCATCGCGGACGACCCCGGCCGTCGTCCGTCAAAAGGGGGCGCCACAGCGCCCACAACGATGCAGCGATGTGAGAGGACGGCAGGAATGGTCACCAGCGTGGCCCGAAAGCGGACTTATTCGAGCACTTCTTCCTGAACTTCGACCTCCACCTCGAAACCGGTTTCAGGAGTGAGGGGATCTTCGGCCGGGCGTTGGCTGGGGCGCGTGGGGGCCCCGGGCTTGCGCGACGGGGGAGGTGCGGGGGGGGTGTAGTTGCGCGCCAGGATTTCCCGCAGGTCTTCGACGCAGGTGGCAATCGAGAGAACCGCCTGCTGGTAATTGGTGTGCGTCGAAGCGAGGGGGGCGTCTTGGGCGAACTTCTGGCTGGCCTGGTCGAGGTCCGACAGTTTCTTGTGCAGCATCCGGAAATACGCCGGGGGATCGTCGACCTGGGTCTCCACCGCCCGTGACAGGTCGAAGACGCTGCGGACGATTCCCATGAGGTCGGGGAATTCTTCAACCTCGGGGGAGTGCTTCACAAACGTGCGGACCATCCAGGCGTGGGCCAGCAGGCGTTGGCAGCGGGCGACATCCTGGGCCGGTTGAGAGCTGGCGGACTGGTTCATGAGGAAGATTCCCGACAGGAGAGAAGCGGTTGTGAAGCAGCCGCCCGGGGAGGCAAGGCTACGCGATGGGGCATTGACTGACTGTGAGGAAGAGCGTCACTCTTCGGTTTCAATCAGGGCGTCGTCAGTTTCGGTTTGCGAGGGAAGGTTGTGGGGCCAGTGGTTGGACTCAAACCGTGATTCCGGCAGGTTGGGCCACAGGTCACGCCGGCAGCCTGTGATGAGAATCCGGCACGCTTCATCCTGCTGGTAGAGGTTGAACAGACTCCGCAACACCTGCCAGGCCTGGGCGTCTTTCCCTTCGCTCTGCAGACTGCGGGCCCGCTCAAGTGCCTCCCGGACGAACTGCCGGGCTGACTCACCCAAGTCTGCCTCCAGTTCTTTCAGGAGGCGCTCGGTGAGAGCGAGCAGTTCGGGACGTTCGGGGTCGCTCGACAGTACATCCCGCAGGGACGTCAAGATTTGCCGGGACCGCGCCAGGTTCCCTTCCTTCCTCAGGGCGGTGGCCCAGTGAATCAGCCGGCTCGGCTCGGAGTCGTAAGTGGGGGGGCGGGGGGCCTCCCTGCTTCCATTCCGGTTCCGCCGTTGGGACTTGCGCGAGATCTCGTACAGCTCAATCTCGGCGAGCAGTGGTTCCACGGTTGGGGTCCAGCGTTCGGCATTGCGCTTCAGCAGCGGTTCGAAACACTCCCGCCGGGCCTGCAGGTAATTGAGCCCTTCCCCCTGTTGCAGCAGTTGCTGACCCCTGGCGAACAGTTCTTCTTCCGAAGGTTCCCGGGGCCACATCTGCCACATGCCCCACACGAGCCCCGCCAGCATGATCGCCAGCATCGGGCCGCTGGTGAGAAACTCCATGATTGGGGACTGGCGGTTGAGGCGTTCGATTTCCGCCCGCATCAGCCCCTTCATGAGGGTGGCCGATCCGGGGGGGTGGGGGCCGCGCGAGGTTTCGCCCGACTCCGCCTCGGTCACCGAGTCGTCGTCAACGGCATTCGTGACGTCGGTCCGATGCGTGACGTTGGTGGGATCCGAACTCCCCACCGCGGCAATCGCGGTCATGGCCGTGGAAGAGATCTCACTGTCGCCACCGGCGATGGTCACTCCCGGCTCGGCCCGCTGTTCGCGCTGCAGCAGTTGTTCGAGGTGGCGCAGCAGCACAAAGGCGTCTGGAAATCGTTTCTGCGGATCCTTTTCCAGCAGCCGGTTGATGGTGTCGTCCACCCGAATGGGAAGTTCGGGAACGATGGCCCGGGCCTTGTCATACAGCCCGTACCGCTGCTTCTGCAGCACATCGACTGTGCTTTTTCCCTGAAAGGGAGGCCGGCCGGTGATCATCACGTAGAGCAGGATGCCGACCGAATACAGGTCGCTCTGCTTCGTGGCCCGCTTGCCCTCGGCCTGTTCGGGTGACATGTACTCGGCGGTGCCGATGACACCCCCCGTGATCGTCAGCCGCTCGGCATCAAACAGTTGGGCGACGCCAAAGTCGGTGAGATGCAGTTTGCCGTCGCGGTCGACGAGCAGGTTGGAAGGCTTGAGATCGCGGTGAATGACACCATGATCGTGGGCCGCCTTGAGTGCCCGGCAGACCTGGCTGATGAATTCGACGGCCCGTCGCCAGTCGAGCCGGCGTTCGCGGCGGAGCAGTGTGAGGAGGGTCTCCCCCTCAATGTACTCCATGGCGAACCAGGGGCGTTCTTCGTCAAAGCCCGAGTCGATCAGGCGGACGATGCCCGGGTGTGAGAACTTCGCCATCGCCTCCACTTCGCGCTGGAAACGCTCGACGAATCCCGATTCGCGGGCCAGTCCGGTTGAGAGGACCTTGACGGCCGCCTGCTGGCCGGTCTGGGGATCGCGGGCGAGGTAAACCTGACCCATCCCTCCCGCACCCAGGTGGCCAACCACTTCGTATTTGCCGATGTGCGCGGGAAGCTGGTCGCTCATGGGGCTGACTGGGGCTCGGTGGGGTACCGGGGTGTCTGAGCCGCGGGCCTGATGTGGTGCGGACCATGTTTGACCCCCCTTCACCGGGCATCATACACTTCCAACCCCACCGCTGTCCCGCAGCGTCGCTGGGGGCTGTCATGGCTGGTTGCGGTGGGGGCGGACGGGTGTCCGCAGCCTGTCGTTCGCACCCGGTCCGCAGTCCACCCGTCGTGGTCCCTTCCTCCCCCGTCATCGTCCCGGTCTCTGAATCCCGATCCATGCCAGCCGAGCCGTATCTCTTCCGCCTGGGTGAGCGGCTGTCGGCCGGGCTGATGGATCTCGACCCGGCACGGCGGGAACGGCACCGGCAGTTTTTTGTCTCACGGCAGAATCCCGATGGAGGCTTCCGGGGGCGGGATGTCGCGTCGGACCTCTACTACACGGCGTTTGCCGTCCGGGGCCTCGCCCTGCTGCAGGGGCTTGATGGGCCGGTCTGCCAGAAGCTCGCGGGATACCTCTCGCGGCAGACCGAGATGCACGTCTCGGTGATCGACCTGGTGAGCTGGCTGTATTGTGCCCTCATGGTGCAACTGCATGGCCAGATCGATGTGCTGGCCCAGTCTCCTCCCGACTGGCCCGATCGTCTCGCCCAGTTGCTGGAGACGTTTCGCACGCCCGATGGGGGTTATGCCAAGACCCACGAGGGGGCGGCGGGCAGCACCTACCACACCTTTCTCGTCGCGCTCTGCTACGAACTGATCGGCCGACAGGCCCCCGGGCCCGACCGCCTGCGGCAGTTTCTCTGCGACCGGCAGCGCGATGATGGCGGGTTTGTCGAAATCGCCCCGATGCAGCGCAGCGGGACGAACCCCACCGCCGCGGCTGTGGCCGTGCTGCAGATGGTGGGAGGAGTGACGCCCGCACTGCGTGACGATGTGCAGGGATTTCTGGGGGATGTCTGGAGCACCGAAGGGGGCTTCCAGGCGAACACGCGGGTTCCGTTTCCCGATTCCCTCTCGACCTTCACCGGGCTGCTGACCGCCCTCGACCTGGGGCTGACCGGCCCGGCCCAGCCCGCCGTCTGCCGGGCGCTGATCGACTCGCTGGAATTTCCCGATGGGGGATTCCGCGGCGCGCTGTGGGATACGATTGCCGACGTGGAATATTCGTTTTACGCCCTCGGGGTTCTCGCCCTGTTGCGCGAATTCCCGGCACCGGTCGCGGGTTGACAGTTCGAGCCATTCGGATGTCGTCGCCGACGATGAGGGCAACCACCGGACCAGTGGCTGCGAACACGTGTCCCCGTTGACGGGCACTGCGTCATCCGAAGCATCGGTCCGCGTTTCCGCTCCTGCAATCCCCCCGGGCACACAACCCGGGCCAACGCGGCGAGTCCCGGGGACCTTGCCAGAGTCGGCTCACGTGTCGTTGTCCGACGTACCCTCTTCGCCGTCTCCCTCGTCGCCGGTCGCCCCGGCGGGAGAACCAGCGGCATCGGTGGTGGCTTCTCCCATCAGTTCCCGCAGCAGCACGGTGGCGTAGCAGCCGGCCGGCAGCGTGAAGCTGGCCCGCAGTGACGAGGCATCGACCGGTTCGATCGTGAGACCTTCGGGCCAGATGACGGCCGGGCGACGGGTACCCGAGGTGAGATGGGGGTACCGCAGGAACGAGTCGCGGGTCAGCCCGGCCCGGGCGAGCAGTCGGTCTTCTTCCGCACGGGCCTCCCCCTGCGCGTCCTTCATCTTCGGACCGAAAATCGGGCCGGCCAGCACGATTTCGTGCGCATCGTAACGCGGCTGTTCGCGGGCGACATCTTCGACGACGAAGGGGCCACCCGAGGCACTCACCTGCATGGCGTCGCCTGCCTGCAACTGGTGGAGTCTTCCAGACCGCAAGCGGTCGGCGAGCCAGACGTTGAACAGGGCCGACTGCACCGACGACAGGGCGAGCCGGTGCAGGAACTTGCGCCGGGCCCGGGGAATGTCGTGCGGGCCGCGGGTTCCGCGCAGCAGATCCCAGCCGAGAATGAGAGTTTCGAATTCGCGGCCGAACCGCTGTTCGCCGAAGTAGTTCGCCCCGCCATGGATGGCGACCTGGCCGGCGATCGCCTGGGCCCGTTCGAGTCCTGCGGGTTCGACGTCGCGGATGACGATCGAGAAGCGGTTCCCGCGCAGGTGACCGGGCCGCAGCTTGTTGCGGTGCCGGCCGGTGTCAAGCACCGTGATCTGCGGGTGATCGACCGCGCAGAGCCGCGATTCGCACTTCGCGGGAATCGAAACAAACTGGCGGGTAATGGCGTGACGGTCCTTGAGGCCGGCGACACCGATGTCCTGGTGGCTGATCTGCAGCATCCGGGCGAGATGGCTGACGAGCTGTTCGGCGGCGAGGCCCCGTTTCTCGACCCAGAGATAGAGGAATTCACCCGATCCCTCGGGTTGGTAGGCGGGAATCTCTTCGACGACGAAGTCTTCGGGGCTTCCTTTCAGACGGCCACCGCAGCCGGGCCAGGCCGAGGCGACCCGGGGAAGGGGGTCGGCCGCCCAGGCGAGATCGGGGGGCAACGCGGGGGACGCAGGCATGGGACAGGCCGGGGTGAAACGAAGTGAGTCAGGTTCGCAGACGAATCTCCTCCCACGGCCGGGAGAGACCGGGCGGGCGGGAGGGAGAGAGAGTTGTAACCCCCGGCCCGGGAAACTGCACGGCAGCGGGAACACCGGTCGAGGGGCCCAAGGGCGTGCGGCGGGCCTTTCTCAACTGCGGGGATCGGTCGGAGAGAACTTGCCCCTCCGGGCGGCGTGTCGGAAGATACAGCCGGTCGGAGCGCTCGGCCGGTCTCGTGCCAGACAACTTCCGCTCAAGGAACCTCCCGAAATGTCCGCGAATTTCGATCTCAGCCAATACGATCTGCATGTGGCCGAGGTGCATCGCAACCTCCACCCGAGTGCCCTGTACGAGCATGCGATCCGGTATGATTCCCGGACGCTGATTGCCGACAACGGGGCCCTGGTCGCCTACTCGGGGAGCAAGACGGGGCGCTCGCCGCGCGACAAGCGCGTGGTGCGCAGTCCCGAGTCGGAACAGGACATCTGGTGGGGAACGGTCAACATTCCCCTCGACTCCCGCACGTTCGCCATCAACCGCGAACGGGCCCGCGATTATCTCAATACGCGCGAACGGCTGTACTGCTTCGATGGCTATGCCGGCTGGGACCCCAAGTACAGGCTCAAGGTGCGGGTCATCTGCTCGCGTCCCTATCACGCGCTGTTCATGCACACGATGCTGATCCGTCCCCAGAAAGACGAGTTGCAGAACTACGGCGAGCCCGACTTCGTGATCTACAACGCCGGTTCGTTCCCCGCGAACCAGCTGACTGCCGGCATGGGTTCGAAGACCAGCATCGACCTCTCGTTCGAAGAGGGCGAGCTGGTGATTCTCGGCACCGAGTATGCCGGTGAGATGAAGAAGGGGGTCTTCACCGTCATGAATTACCTCGCCCCCAAGCGGGGCATTCTCTCGATGCACTGTGCGGCGACCTGTGCCCGCGAGACGGGGCGGTCGTCGCTGCTGTTCGGGCTGTCGGGAACGGGCAAGACGACCCTTTCGGCCGATCCGAAACGGCTGCTGATCGGCGATGACGAGCACTGCTGGAGCGACGATGGCATCTTCAACATCGAGGGGGGCTGCTATGCCAAGGCGATCAACCTGACTGCCGAGAGCGAGCCCGACATCTACCACGCCCTGCGGTTTGGTGCGATTCTCGAAAACGTCGTCGTCCAGGAAGACCACCGGGTCGATTTCGGCGATGCCAGCATCACCGAGAACACCCGCGGGGCCTACCCGATCGAGTCGATCCCGAATGCCCGCGTCCCCTGCCAGGCGGGGCATCCCACCGATGTGGTCTTCCTCACCTGCGATGCCTTCGGGGTGCTGCCTCCCGTTTCGGCCCTCACTCCCGCCCAGGCGATGTACCACTTCATCAGCGGATACACCGCGAAGGTGGCCGGGACCGAAGAAGGGGTCAAGGAGCCGTCGGCCACCTTCTCGCCCTGCTTTGGCGGACCATTCCTGGTGTGGCACCCGGCGAAGTATGCCGACCTGCTCGCGGCGAAGATCCTCAAGCACAACGCCCGGGTCTGGCTGGTGAACACCGGGTGGACGGGAGGGGCGTACGGGACGGGCAGCCGGCTGAAACTGAGGCACACCCGCCTGATTCTCGATGCGATCCACGATGGCAGCCTGGCCCAGGCACCGCGGCGGACCGATCCCGTCTTCGGGTTTGATGTGATCACCCGCTGCCCGTCAGTTCCTGATGAGGTTCTCTGGCCGCGCGACAACTGGAGTGACCCGGTGGCGTACGATCTGGCCGCCCGCCGGTTGGCTGGACTGTTCACCGCGAATTTCGACAAGTACGCTGCCGGTTGTTCCTCCGACGTTCTGGCTGCGGCACCGAACCCGGGGGCGTGACCGCACCTGTCCGGACGCCGGGCGCCCGCTGCACCGGGATGGGTGGGTCGTTTTCCTGCCGTGGTGAACCGGACGGATGACGCAGCGCATTGGAATCGTGACTGGCGGCGGGGACTGCCCCGGGTTGAATACGGTGATTCGTGCCGTGGCCAAGGCTGCCAACCGCCGGGGCTGGGAAGCGGTCGGCATCGTGGGTGGTTACGAGGGGCTGCTCGAACCGCAGAAGACGCGACGGCTTGTGGTGCGCGAACTCGACGGGCTGCTGACCCGCGGCGGGACCATCCTGGGGACCGCCAACCGGGGGAAATTCTCGGCCAAGGTCGGGCACGGCGAGTCGCGCGATCTGCCACGCGAGCTGATGGACGCCACCCTCGCGGGATTCCACAAACTGCAGCTCTCGGCCCTCGTGTCGATCGGGGGTGACGGCTCGCTGAGCATCGCCCGCCAACTGCACCGGCATGGCATGCCGATCGTGGGGGTGCCGAAGACGATCGACAACGACCTCGCCGGCACAATCTTCACCTTCGGGTTCGAGTCGGCCGTCGACTGTGCGACCGACGCAGTGGACCGACTGCAGACGACAGCCGAAAGTCACAACCGCGTGATGGTGCTGGAGGTCATGGGACGTTACGCCGGCTGGATCGCGATCTACGCCGGGGTCGCTGGTGGTGCTGATGTGATCCTCATTCCCGAGATTCCCTTCGACTACGAACCAATCGTGCGGAAGATCCGCGAGCGCGAAAAGCAGGGGAAGCACCACACCATCGTCGTGGCAGCCGAAGGAGCCCGCCTCCAGGGGGGCGAATTCGTCACGAGTGCCAGGACGACGGGGACGGGGGAGGCCCGCCTGGGGGGGATCGGGGCCCAGATTGCCGCTGAATTGCAGGAACGGACCGGAAAGGAATCGCGTTGCTGCGTGCTGGGGCATCTGCAACGCGGGGGGCAGCCAGGGACATTCGACCGGGTGCTGTGTACGGCGTTTGGGACCGAGGCGGTCGAACTCGTCGCCCGGCAGGAATTCGGGCGGATGGTGTCATTCCTTGGCAGTCATGTCGGCTCGGTCTCGCTCGATGAAGCGGTGGACCGGCTGAAGACAGTCCCGACGGAAGGGGGGCTGGTGGGAACCGCGCGCGCGCTCGGCGTCTGCCTCGGGGACTGAGCAGTCTCTGGTTGGCCAGTCGCTGGCACGGGGCGGGCCTTGCGGTGCGTGAAGCCAGGTTCCGGGCGAAGCCATGCGCCGGGAAAGTCGCAGTGGGCAAGACACAGTGGAGTCTGGCTGAGCACGATGAGACTGACACTTGTCCGGAGGGCGTCTACAATCCTGAGACCTTCTTCGTCTTTTCCCTGATTGCTGTCCCGCGCTCATGAACGACAGTTCCACGCATCCATTGTCCGCCACCTCCAACGTACCGCTGAGTGATGAGGCGGCGGTGGAGCAGATTCTGGGGGATTCGATCCTCGGATTGTGGGATGTGGTCAACAATCTCACCCGCATCCGGACCACGAAGGATGAGCGGTACCGGGTGACGATTTTCGGATCGGCCCGCACGAAGCCGGGCTCGATGATTTACGACGAGACGAAGCGGTGTGCCGCCGCCCTGGCCGAGCTGGGCTGTGACATTGTGACGGGGGGTGGGCCGGGGCTGATGCAGGCGGCCAACGAGGGGGCGGCCGGCAATGGGCACGTCCAGTCGATCGGGATCCGGGTCGAACTGCCGTTCGAGCAGGGGGCGAATGCCTTCGTGCAGAAGATGTTCCAGCATCGCACGTTCTTCACCCGCCTGCACCAGTTTGTACTGGCGTCAGACGCCTTCCTGGTGGCTCCCGGCGGGATCGGGACTCTGCTGGAGGTGTCGATGATCTGGCAGTTGCTGCAGGTGCGGCACATCACCGACGTGCCGTTGATCCTGATGGGGCCGATGTGGCCCGGCCTGATCGATTGGGCCCGCGAGTCGATGCTGGCCCTTGATCCTCCTCTGTGCAACCGGGAGGATCTGCTGATCCCGCAGTGCGTCCCCGATGCCGATGCGGCGATTGACCTGATTCGCGAACATCATGCGCGGTGGACACTGACGAACAAACCTTGAGTCCCGGGCGGGGCAAGACGCTGTTTGTTTCAGTCTGTTGAGTTTCTTTGAAACGGAAAGTGATTGATGCTTTCCTGATTGCGTCATAAAATCAGGGAATTCGGGGTTCGGCCAACGGGAACGCATTTTTGAGGACTTTGACGAATGGATGGTACAGGCGAATTCTCAACGCGGGTTGTCGGTGCTTTGGAGATGGAGACGCGACTGTCGGAACTGCTGGACCGCGTTGAAGAGGGAGAGGAATTCATTATCACCCGTCACGGAGAATGGGTCGCTCGAGTGGTGCCAATACGTAAAGTGACCTCAGACGAAAACCGTCGCGAGACGATTCGCAAGATGAGAGAGTTGGCGGCGCGGAACCAATTGGGAGGTCTCAAAGTACGTGACCTCATCAACGAAGGGCGACGATGAATTCCACGCTGATCCTTGATTGTTCGATCACAATGGCGTGGTGCTTCAATGATGAAAGAACGCCATTCAGTGAGCAGATTCAGGATCGATTGATCACTGAAGCAGCGCTCGTACCCGCTCATTGATACCTGGAAGTTGCCAATGTCCTGGCGATGGCAGAAAAAAGAAATCGAATTACCTCCGCTGATTCCTCAATGTTTCTCGAGTTGTTGGGGGACCTCAAGCTCGAGATCGATTTTGAATTCTCGGCGAGAGCGTTTAGTCATCTTCTGCCTCTTTGCCGCAGACATCGTCTCACAAGTTATGACGCAGTCTATCTTGACATGGGGGTCCGTCGAGGATTGCCGCTGGCTTCGCTGGATCGAGATCTTTGTCAGGCCGCAGTAACACTTGGAATCGAAGTCCTTGGGGACCTGGCTTCGCCGTAAACCGCGGGAATGACGGCAGCGGCAGGGCGGTTCTGGCGACACGGGACTCCGCCGGGAAATTCTGCCAATCTCAGCGGTCGTCAATTCAGCCCCAGACAAAATCCAGAGCCCGCTTCAGGTCGAGGCGGCGGAAGGTGAGGTTGGTGCCGGGGTCGTGTGCGGGTTGGCCCGTTTTCTGGAAGATCGCCAGCATGGCGTCGGGCATGGTTTTGCCCAGCGGTTTCCAGTCGAATTTCCGCAGTTCGATCGCCTCGCGCAGCAGCATCGCCGAGCCGCAAACCAGGGCGTTGGAACTCGATGTCGCCGCGGCAGGGACCACCAGGTCGACCTTGGAATGCCGGTCGAGATAGACAACCTCGGCGTCGGGGGCCGGAGCGGGGCTGACGGGCTTCACCGCTCCGATGGCGAAGCAGTTCGGCTGGCAGGCGGGCCACGAGATTCCGTCGCGGAAGTCATGATTGCCAGTCGGCGCGCTGACCCAGATGCCGAGTTCCCGCAGTCGCTCGAGCGGGGCGTCGATCCCGGTCGGCACCGGTTCGCCGTGCGCCAGATCATCGACCGGCGCCAGATTGACCGTGGTGATACGGTGCTGTTTGTGGTGCTTCACGATCCACTCGAGCCCCTTCGCCAGGGAGACGCTGTCGCGCACATGGCAGTGGCAGCATTCGAGGGCCCGAATCACCGCCACCTGGTTGTTCCAGGCGACTCCCCGCCGGCCCTTGTGGTTCAGGGACGAGGGAACGCCAATCGTCGAACCGTGGTATCCCTTCCCTTCGTGCCGGGGGTCGTCGTCATCGCTGACACTGTCGTACGACACGAGCACCTTGGGAACACCGTCGACCGGGGTCGACCACTCGGGCATCGCCAGGTCGCAGCCATCATCGACCAGGGCCAGGGTCTGCCCCCGGCCAAACGAGAGGCGCTCGCCATAGGCGCGCCAGGCGTCGAGAATACCAGCATGCGCGAAGCTGCTCGGCTCAACGGGTTGTAACGGTTCCTGGGCGGCGGCGTGTCGCAGACCTGTCACTCCCAGCCCCTGTAGTCCCAATGCTCCCACGGTCCACAGCCACTGACGTCGGGAAGGCATGGCGAAGGCTCGTGCGCACCAGGGGGAATGTTGCGGCTGAAGCGGGGCTCAGGCCGGGCGGTCGAAGGGAGCCGCGGGGGATTCGCTGTCGGTGATGACCGGAGTCGCCACCACACCCCCGGGCGAGGTGCCGGGCATCAACTGCGGGGCGGTGGTGTGCTGGTCGATGATCCGCCGCAGGTCTTCGGCATCCATCACTTCCTTCTCGAACAGCTCCCGGCTGAGTTGTTCGAGGATGGCCCGGCGGGACTGCAGCAGTTCCTGCACGGCATGGGCCGCCTCGTCGATGATCCGCTTCACCTCGAGGTCGATTTCGCGGCGGGTCTGTTCGCTGTGGATGACTTCGGGGGTGGGGGCGTACCCCTGGATGGCGAAGGGGCTGCGTCCGCTGTCACGGAAGTTGACCCGGCCGAGGCGGGGGCTCATGCCGAATTCGGTCACCATCCGCCGGGCGATATCGCTGGCCCGTTCGAGGTCGTTCTGCGCTCCGGTGGAGGTTTCCTGGTAGATCAGTTCCTCGGCGGCGATGCCTCCCAGCAGCACGCAGATGCGGTGCTCGAGTTCCGACTGGGTGTGCAGGTGCCGGTCTTCGCTGGGGCGCTGCAGGGTGTAGCCGAGGGCCGCCATTCCCCGGGGAATGATCGAGATCTTGTGAACCGGATCGGTTCCGGGCAGGCTGCAGGCGACGAGGGCGTGACCTGCTTCATGCAGGGCGACCCGCCGTTTTTCGTCTTCGGGAATGAGGCGGGTCTGTTTCTCGAGGCCGGCGACGACCCGTTCGATCGCCTCTTCGAACTCGGCCCGGGAGACGCGGCTGCGGTTCTTGCGGGCGGCGAGCAGGGCCGCCTCATTGACGAGATTGGCCAGGTCGGCTCCGACGAAGCCCGGGGTGAGTCGGGCGAGGTGCTTGAGGTCGATGTCATCATCGGCCTTGATCTTGCGGATGTGCACCTTGAGGATCGCCTCGCGCCCCTTCACGTCGGGCCGGTCGACCAGCACATGGCGGTCGAAACGGCCGGGGCGCATCAGGGCAGGGTCAAGCGTCTCGGGGCGGTTGGTGGCCGCCATCACGATGACGCTCTGCTCGGTCGGGAATCCATCCATCTCGACCAGCAGGGCATTGAGAGTCTGCTCACGTTCGTCGTGACCGCCCGGCATGCCGCTGCCGCGTGCCTTGCCCAGGGCGTCGAGTTCGTCGATGAAGATGATGCTGGGGGCTTTGGAGCCCGCCTGCTGGAACATGTCGCGCACACGGGCCGCCCCGACCCCGACGAACATTTCAACGAAGTCGGAACCCGAGAGGCTGAAGAACGGCACTCCCGCTTCGCCGGCGATCGCCTTGGCGAGCAGCGTCTTGCCGGTCCCGGGAGGGCCGACGAGCAGCACCCCCCGGGGAATGCGGCCCCCGAGCGACTGGTACTTGGCGGGTGTCTTGAGGAAGTCGACGATTTCGCGCACTTCTTCGACCGCCTCATCGATGCCCGCGACCTGGTCAAATTTGACGTCGAGATCTTCCTCGGCCAGCATGCGGCCCCGGCTGCGGCCAAACGAGAGGGCCCCGCCCGGGCCCCCCATTCGCTTGAGCACAATGAAGAAGAAAATCAGCAGCGGGAGGGCCAGCAGCAGGGGGTACAGGATGCCGACCCATTCCGGTGTCGGATCGGGATAGGACAGGCCGATTCCCTCTTTTTCGAGCAGTTGCCGCAGTCCGTCGCGTTCGGGATCTCCCGCCCCCGAGTAGGGGACGCGAAACTGCCGCAGGGTGACTCCCTGGGAATCGGCCCCATTTCCTTCGGTCACCACGAAGGTGATCTGGTCGCGCCCCAGCACGAGATTGCGAACGTTGTCGGCCGACAGCTGATGGCTGCGGATCCGCTTCTCGAACTGGTCGTAGGTGAGGCGGGTGACGCTTCCTTCGCGCTGCAGCCAGGCCCCTGAGAAAAGCATCAAGCCCAGCAGCAGGGCCATCGTCCAGAGCCAGTGGCTGGGCTGGGGACGTTCAGGACGCCCCCGCGAACCTCCCGGCTTTCCGGAGAAGAACTTCCGAGAACGCTTGGATTCTGGGTCTTTCATACTGGCACTGTACGGGCGGTCCGGAAGCGGGTCAACAGGCGAAGCCCGTCTTGCGACCCCAGAGTCGAATTCCTACACTGTTCAATCGTCCCTGCACCCTTGGATTGCCTGAGGCAACCCCCCATTTCGGGGCCTGCACGATGGTGTGAATTCCCACACCAGACGTGCTCACCCTGGGGGATGTGACCGTCAAAACGTCACGGCAGCCAACTCGAATTGGGGATCACTTCCACCTGCGACGGAGCCGCCCGAGGGAAGGTTTTGTCGCCGGACGCACGTCTTTACGCCCCAAGTTCTTCATGCAGCGCGTTGCAGTTCTGGGATCGACCGGCTCGATCGGCACCAATTGCCTGGAGGTGATTGGGGCTCTGCCCGGGCAACTCGCCCTGCGCGGGGTGGCCGCCCGCCAGAGCTGGCAGACGCTGGGCGAGCAGTCACGCCGGTTTTCGCCCCGCTATGCGGTGCTGGAAGACGCGTCGCTGCGGCAGACGGTGCATCGCGACGCCTTCTGCCCCAAGACCGAGCTGCTGTTCGGCCCCGATGCGGTCGCCCGCCTGGCGAGCGACCCCGAAGTGGACGTGGTGGTGTCGAGCATCGTGGGGGCGGCGGGGTTGGCGGGGACCTGGGCGGCGCTGGAGGCGGGCAAGCGGGTCTGCCTGGCGAACAAGGAAACCCTCGTCGTCGCCGGTCCCCTGGTGATGGACCTGGCCCGCAGCCGGGGTGTGCCGTTGCTGCCGGTCGACAGCGAGCACAGCGCGATCTTCCAGGCCCTGCAGTCGGGAAGGCCGCAGGAAGTGCGGCGGATTGTGCTGACGGCGAGTGGCGGTCCGTTTCGGGGCTGGACCCGTGATCAGCTCGCGGCG
>Ga0255182_1001003_pt1 | contig 16147 bp, 13 predicted proteins | sample Atl_UVDOM_RepA_8_FD_188420 | JGI IMG/M metagenome (GOLD analysis project Ga0255182, IMG submission 188420) | Freshwater microbial communities from Altamaha River, Georgia, United States - Atl_UVDOM_RepA_8d | ecosystem: Environmental > Aquatic > Freshwater > River | place: USA: Georgia...
ACTGGATCGAATACCCGGCCAGCATCGGCTGCGGCTTCTTCATGCGCGGCGAGGGGAACCTGCCCGGGCTCTTCAGCCCGATGAATTCACCGCGCAGCTTCGGCGGCTTCGGCGCGGGCTCGACCGGCTTCACCGTGGATCCTGTCCGCGATCTCAGCTTCGCGTTCATGTCGTCCGGCCTGATGGAGGACAGCTATCACTTCGAGCGGATCGCGGTGCTGCAGAGCATGGTGCTCGCTGCAATCGTGGATTGATCAGTCGGGCCGGTCCGGGCGCCCCCCGCCAGCCGTCGGCGCTGCCGGCAGGGAAGCGCCCGGGTCCGACGCGGTGGCCGTTTTCACGAAGCGTTGCGCGAGCGCCTTGTACAGAGGCTCGCGGCAGACCAGGCGCGAAGCGCCGTTGGCGACGAGGGCCACTGCCATCAGCGGCAGCACGATGTCGTGCTTGTCGGTCATCTCGATGAGGATGACGAAGGCGGTGAGCGGCGCCTGCACCACTCCCGAAAAATAGGCTGCCATCGCGAGGATGACGACGGCGCCGGCCGGCACGAAGCTGAACACCTCCGTCAGGTTGGCACCGATGCCGGCACCGACCGCCAGCGAGGGCGCGAAAATGCCGCCTGGGATGCCGGACAGGTAAGACACCAGCGTGGCGAGGAGTTTGAGCAGGCCGAAGGAGGCGGGGATCTCGCCCGTTCCTTGCAGGATGCCGCGCGTCTCGGCGTAGCCTGTGCCATAGGTCGTGCCCCCGGACACGAGCCCGATGACCGCGAGCACCAGGCCGCAGCCGGCGGCAAACACTATCGGCCGCTGGTTCGCGACGCGCCCCAGCCAGCCCGGCAGGCCACGGCTTGCGAAAATCAGCATGCGCGAGAACAGTCCGCCGGCCAGGCCGCCGGTCAGCCCGATCACCCCGATCGCTAGCCACGTGTGGAGATCGAGACCCAGCGTCACCGCGCTCGTCCCGAAGTAGGTGTAATTGCCGAGCAGCGCGAGCGACGTGAGGCCCGCAAAGATCACCGCGGCGAGGATGGTGCCGTTGGTTCGTTGCTCGTAGGACCGGGACAGTTCCTCGATCGCGAACACGATGCCGGCGAGCGGCGTATTGAATGCCGCCGCGACGCCCGCCGCGCCACCGGCGAGGATCAGGGCGCGATCCATCTCCATGCGCGGGAATCGCCCCAGCTTTCCCAGCGTGTGCATGATCGCCGCACCGACCTGGACCGTAGGCCCTTCGCGCCCGACCGAGGCGCCGCACAGCAGGCCGCAGACGGTCAGCGCGATTTTGCCGGTGGCGATGCGCAGCGAAAGAAGCTTGTCACGCTCGTGCTGGTCGTCGAGGTTCAGCGCGGCAATCGTCTGCGGTATACCGCTGCCCTGGGTGCCGGGGAAAATCTTTCTCGACACGAAGGCGATCAGCGCGATACCGGCCGGCATCAGCAGCAGCGGCAGCCACCACGCCCTCTCGAGCAGGGCTTCGAAGCCGTCGTGGGCCTGCTCGCTGGCCGCGGCGAACAGCACGGCGACGGCGCCCACGCCGATTGCGCCACCCCAGAACAACAGCCGCTGCACCCAGCGTCGGGGCGAGATCCAGCGCGCGCCGGAGCGCAGGATGTGTCGGTAACCGGTGGGAGACGTCAAATGCCGAATCCGTCCGCACGCCAGGGTACGGCACGACGCGTGCCCACCCGTGTGTCTATGGCGAAGCTGCCGAAGCTGTGCGCGCCTGGTTGCACTGCGAATCGCTGCTCCTGCGCAAGGACACGGTCGACGATCGACGCCGGACAGTCAAGCCCGGCGGCCGACGCTAATCGCCCTTCGCGGACACGCGCGCCTTGAACTCCGCTGTCGAATTCACGTGTGGAAACGGCAGGTCCGGCACCGCAAGGCCAAGCGCTGCGCAGATCGGTCCCCAGCCATCCTTTGCCTGCCACTCGACGAGCCGCGCCGCCGGCGCCCGTGCGCGCGCTGCCCTGTTGTGGGCGTCGAAGGCCGCGATCGCGGCCTCGCGGTCGTGCACGTCGGCGGTGAAGCGCGCCGCGAGCATCGCGTCAACCATCTCGCGCCACGGCCCGGTCACGCCCTGGATGACCTCGAAGATGGTGCTCGATGCGCTGCGCCACCAACCCTCGGCATCGCGCGTGGACAGGAGGATCACCGCATCCGGAAATGCCGCCGCAATCTCCGGCCAGAACGCCGCGGCCGGCCAGTCCACCGCAGCCCCGTAAGGCCCGAGCAGGGCCCGCCAGTCGACCGCTTCGCCGCGCGCGGCGGCGTGCCACAGCGGAATGTGCTCAGGATGCTCGCGCACCTCGAACATGTGATAGCAGGGCTCGCCGAGCAGGGTCTCGAGCGCCTGGCGCAGCGACAGGGTGCCGGTGCGGCCGACGCCGGCGCCGATGAGTTTGAGGGTCATTTGAAGCTCCTCGTGGACGGTGACGAACACGCGGCACGGGAGCCGCGTGCTCAGGGTACCAACCTACGGGGAGTTTGGCGCGGCTGGGCGCCGGCGCACGCTCCATCACATCGATGACGTGGGCGACGCGTGCTCTTCGCGCGCCGGGCAGCGGCGCCCGCACGCGCTCAGCGGTGAAAAATCCCGTGCAATTCACCCTTTGCGATGGTGTGCATCCCGAGCATGAAGCCGACGATGGCCGCCGAGGTATCCGCGGTCACGGGCAGTTGCGGCACGTCCAGGGCGTGCACGGCGAACACGTAGCGATGGAAATTCGAACCGGGCGGCGAGCACGGGCCGCCGTAACCCGGCCGCCCGAAATCCGTGCGTGTTTCGAGCGAACCGGCCGGCGCCTTGCCAAGGCCCGGATTGCCCGCCGCTTCCTCCAGGGAAGTCACGTGCGTCGGGATGTTGACCAGCACCCAATGCCAGAAGCCGCTGCCTGTCGGCGCGTCCGGGTCGAAGCAGGTGATGGCGAAGCTCCGGGTCCCGGCCGGCGCGCCTGACCAGGACAGTTGCGGCGAAAGGTTCTCGCCCGCGCAACCGAAACCGTAGGCCTCGGACAGCACCTGGCGATGCCCGAGCAGTTCACCTTCCTTGAAGTTCGCGCTGGTGACGGTGATCGTCATCTCGATTTCCTCCGCATGGGTAGTCTCGTGAAAGTCGTTCAAATCGCGGACAGGCCACCATCCACCGGGATCACCGTGCCTGTCATGTAGGACGCCTCGTCGGAGGCGAGGAACAGCGCGAGATTCACGGGTTCCTCGGGGCGGCCGAAGCGTTTCATCAGGTGCTTGTCCGCAATCGCCTGGAAGATCGCTTCGCGCTCCGGGTGGTCGCCGACGAAATTGCGCGGCATCAGGGTGTCGATCGCGCCCGGGCAGATCGCGTTCACCCGGATGCCACGGTCGGCGAGATCCGCCGCCATCGCGCGCGCGAGATGCGCGACGGCCGCTTTCGCGGCGCCGTAGGCGGTCATGTCGTGGAACGCGACGACGCCGCCGATCGACGAGTTGTGAATGATGGAGCCACCGCCGGTCCTGGCCATCTCCCGCGCGGCGCGCTGGCTGAGCAGGTAGGTCGCGCGGACGTTCACGGCCCACACCGCGTCCAGGTCCTTTGCTTCGGTGTCGAGGAAGGGTTTGCCGAGAATGATGCCGTGGTTGTTGAACAGCACGTCAACGCGCCCGAAGCGTTCCAGGGCGGCACCGACGATGTTCGCCTGCACGACATCGTCGCAGACGTCGCCGCCGATGTAGACGCAGCGCGCGGCCTCGGCTTCGCACAGCGCCGCCACGACCCCGGACGGCGCACTGGCGAGATCCGAGGCGACCACGTTCGCCCCGTTGGCGAGAAACGTCTCGACAGCGACGCTCCCCTGGCCACCGAGCGCGCCGGTGATGAGGGCGGTCTTGCCGTGAAGGCGGCTCACGTGCGGACTCCCTCGAAACGGGGCGCAGCCGCTGCCGCAAGCAGGTGGACGGTCTTGTTCGTGTCGGTCATCGGAAGCTCCCCTCGACGGCTCATGGGTCGTAGTGTGTTCAGGAAGCCGCGCGGGGTGACGGCGCGCGGGCAGCAGGCGGGAGTTCAGCATCGGGTGCCGCGCGCGGCACCACCCGGAAGGATGGATCACGGGGGCAAGGCGAGGGGCCCTGGCCGGGAAGTCAGATCAGACCCGCCCGCCGCGCGGCGGCAATCGCGCCCGTGCGGTTCTTGGTCTCCAGCTTTTCGTAGACGCGGCGCAGGTGCCACTTCACGGTGTTCTCGGACAGGTACATCTGCTCTGCGATGGCCTTGTTGCCGAGGCCGTGCGCGGCCATGCGCAGGATCTCCGCCTCGCGCTCGCTCAGTTGCGTGCGCCCGGCCGCATTGGCGTGACTGCTCCCCGCGACCTCGCCCGCCGCGGCGAGAATCGCGTCGAGATAGTCCTGCGCGAGAGCCGTGCCGCCCGACGGCAGGGTATGCTGACGCTCACGAATCTCACGCACCATCGACAGCACGGTGCGTCCCTCGTCGACGAAGCTCATGACGAAGCGCTCGCGTTGCGCCTGCACGAGGACCTCGCGCAAGTGCCGGGTCGCGGCCTCGAGGTCCCCACGCGCGTGCAGGGCGACGGCCTTGAGAATCTGCAGGCGCATCCGCCGCCACTGCCGGTTCGCGCTCGCCATGCGCACCAACTCGCGCTCGATGGAGCGCAAGGCGCTGTCGGCCTGGCCGGCGTGAACCTGGAAGCGCCACAGGCCGATGTCGGTCGCCTCGAGCTCCTCCGGATAGAAGAGGTACTGCGGCGAACCGCCGGCCCCCCGGCTGGCGAGCAGCTCCTCGACGTCGGCCGCCGCATCGCCGAGGGCGCCGGCCATCAGCGAGAGCCGCACCTTCTCCCAGCGCACGGCGGCGATGAGGCGCGGATGGTCGTGCGCAATTCCCTCTTCCTCCGCCTGTTCGAGGATGCGCAGCGCGCCGAGGTGATCGCCCTCCGCAACGTGGAGCCTCGCGCGCGTGATCTGCCCGAAGGTCACGATGCCGATGAACTCGAACTCCGCCGTCGAGGGCAGGCTCTGCTTGATCTTGGTCCTCGCTTCGTCGAGTCGGCCCTGCTCGTAGAGCACGTCCGCAGCGAAGATGTCGACGATGGCGCGGCAGGGCGATTCGGGCCGCTCAGCGTCGATGTCGGACGCGCGCTCGTAGACGACCAGCGCCGCGTTCAACCGCCCCTGGATTGCCTCCATCAGGCCGCGATAAGCAACCGAATAGCCGCGGCCATAATCGCAGCCGTCCTGCGCATGGCACTGGAGTCCTTCGGCGAGCCGCGCGCGCGCCTTGGCAAACTCGCCCTTCAGCCCGAGCGCGTAGCCCGACATGTTGCAGATGGCGCCGCGGATCCAGGTCTCCTCGCGCGGCGCGGTGCGCAGGTAGCGATCCGCGAATGCGAGTCCTGCCTCGAGGTCACCGATGCTCATGGCGCAGGTCACTTCCAGCATCAGGATTTCCGCCGCGGCGCGCGGCGGGATACGGCCCTCCGCCGCTTCACGGTTCAGGGCGTCGATGAGGCGCTTCGCGCGCGGCATGTCACGGGCGAGCAGGTGCGCCCAGCCGGCGATGAAGGCAATTTCAGGATGGGCGACGAGCGTCGACTCGTCCTGGTTGCGCGACCAGGCCGCGATACGGTTCGCGTAGCCGGCCCGGGTCGCGCGCGTGCCGTGACGGGCGAGGAACGCGTAGACGAACGCCTCGTCGCCGCTCGCCACGGCATCCTCGATCGCCTCGTCGAAGAGCCCCTCCCCGGCGAGCAGTTCGGCGGCGCGCGCATGGAGCGACCGGGCCCGGGCCGGGTCGGCGGCCACGAGCCGCGCATACAGGAAGTCGCGGAACATGCGGTGGAAGCGGTAGACCTCGTCCGGCCCCACGTGCACCGTCAGCAGGCTTTTCGCGCACAGGTCATCGAGCGTCACGGCGCTGTCCCGCGCACCGGTCAGCGCATCGCAGAGCCGTGGACGGAGTTGCCGGAACACACTCAGCTCGCAGAGCTGGGCCTGCATCAGCGCCGGGATGCGCGAGAAAATCTCTTCGAGCAGGAACTCACCGATGTCCCGGTGCGACGCCGAGAAGCGCCGCAGTGCGCGCAGCGGCTCGGGCGACTGGCTGACGAGGTGCACGGCCATGAACACGGCCACCGGCCACCCCTCGGTCGCACCGAGGATCTCCGCGACGAGCGCCTCGCGGTCCGCCTCGAACCCAGCGACACGCAGGAGCTCCGCCGTCTCGCGCGGCCCGAACGCCAGCACGTCCATGCCCACGTCGATGAGCTCGCTCTGCGCGCGTACGCGCGCGAGCCGCAGCGGCGGGCGCGAGCGCGACGCGACGAACATGACGTGATCGGCCGGCAGGCGATTGACCAGCCGGGTCAGGGCCGCCGCGAGACTCGCGTCGCTGCTGGCGTCCACGTCGTCGACGAAGATGGCGACCCGGTCCCGGGTGGCAGCGAGCGTCTGCAGCAGCTCCGCCGTGCCGGAACCCTGCTCGGCGCGCAGGCCCTCCCCCGCGCAGCCGAGCGCATCCGCCAGACGGCCCCGCAGCCGGGCGACGAAGCTCTCGCCGTCTTCGTGCTCGTCGAGGCAGTCCCACACGATGCGATAACCGGCGTCCTGCAACGCGGCTGCCTGACAGCTCAACCAGGTGGTCTTGCCGTAACCGGCCGGCGCGTGCACCAGCACCAGCGTCGCCTGCGCGACCCGCTCCGGGGCAATCAGGGTCTCCGGACGGCGGACGAAGGTCGCGGGCAGTCGCGGCGTCCAGGACGCCGCGGAAGCGTGCGCATGCCCGTTGTCGTCCATTGGCACGCGATCCGGGCAGCCCGCTTCGGCCAGGCTCAGTGGCGCAAGCCGGCTGCCCGCAGGCGCGGCAGCAGCTCGCGTTCGTATTGCAGCAAACCCGCGGTGTAGTCCACCCAGGACATGGTCACGCCATCGATCCCGGCGGCCGCAAGTGCGGCGATGCGTTCGACAATCTGATCCGCCGTGCCGACGAGCGGCAATGCGCCGTAGCCGGCAACCAGCGCCTCGACGAACTTCTGATCCTCGTAGGGCGCGCTCTCGGAATTCGGGCTGATACCGCGAACGAGATTCCGCGCCGCTTCCCAGTCGCCTTTTCGATGCACGTAGTAGTCGTAGTATTCACGCGCTTCCTGCTCGGTTTTGCCGCAGACGACATAGGCCGGTGTCATTACCTTGATTTCGCGCCCGTACTTCTCGCGCGCGTTGCGCTTGATGTCGGCGACGATACGCGCGGTGGCCGAGAGGTCCGGCAGGAAGATGAACTGCACGTCGGCGTGGCGCGCCGCGAACTCGCAGCCAGCCGGGCTCTGGCCCGCGCTCATGAATGCCGGCCCCGGAGACTGGACCGGCTTCGGCTCGCTGTGCACTTCCGGCATCTGGAAAAAGCGGCCGTCGAAGTCGAAGGTGTCTTCCGCCCAGATACGCTTGACGAGCGTTGCCCATTCGTCCGAGACAGCATAGCGCTCGTCGTGCGGGCGTTGCGGGATGCCGAACATGCGGATCTCGCCCTCGTTCCAGCCGGCGACCATGTTGATGCCGAAGCGCCCGTTGGAGATGTGATCGATAGTAGCCGCTTCCTTGGCGGCACGCACGGGATGCACGGTGGGCACCTGCATGGTCGCGAACACCTGGATGTTCTCCGTGACGGCGGCGATGCCTGCCGCCCAGGTGAAGGCCTCGAAGCAGCGGTCGTTGAAGTTGGTCGTGCCGCCGAAGCCTTTCCAGCGCGCGACCGGGATCATGGCCTCGAAGCCCAGGCGATCCGCCAGCTGGGCGATGCGCTTCGATTCCTCCCAGGTGACCTCGATCGTTCCTTCGGCGGTGGTGATGCTGCAGCCGTTGCTGACGTTGGCGCCGAACACGACGAGCTTGAAGCGGTTCGGGCTGTTGAACAGCGCGGCGCGCGGACGACCCGCGCTCATGGAGTGGTCGGACATGATGCGTTGCCTCTCTAGCGGGTTGTGTTTGTGTCCTTGCCAAGCGCCGTGCGCAGCGCGTTCCATTCGCTCGCACCGAGACGCGCGAAGAGTTCGACGATATCGAGCTTCCCGGCCTCCGCGCCGGGCCGGCCCGTCGCGCGCAGCGCGGCGAGCGCGGCATCGCCGGCGAGGATGCCGGATTCGATGAGCAGGCTGGGATAGATGACGAGCCGATAGCCCATCGCCGCGGCCTCCGTCGCGCTCACGATGGGCGTCTTTCCGCCGGGCACGACGTTCAGGAGGCACGGCCCCTGCACCCGCTGCGGCACGCGCGCGAGTTCGTCGAGATCCGGAATCGCTTCGACGAAGGCCATGTCAGCGCCGGCGGCCAGCGCCGCGTTCGCGCGAGTCACGGCTTCCTCGAAGCCGACGACGGCGCGGGCATCGGTGCGTGCTATCAGCAGGAAGTCGGGATCGCGCCGCGCGGCGACGGCGGCACGGATGTTCGCGAGGTAGGCTTCGAGCGGCACCACCTCCTTGCCGTCGAGGTGCCCGCAGCGCTTCGGTGACACCTGGTCTTCGAGGTGGATGCCAGCCACGCCGCGCGCTTCGTAGGCTCGCACCGTGCGCGTGACGTTGAGCTCGTTGCCGTAGCCGGTGTCCGCATCGGCGATCAGCGGAATCGGCACCGCTTCGGCGAGCCGTCCCGCGTTCTCCACCATCTCTGTCATCGTCACGAGCCCGAAATCCGGATAGCCGAGCGTCGCCGCCGTCCCGGCGCCCGTCATGTAGACCGCCTCGAAACCGGCCTGCGCCACGAGCCGCGCGGTGATGCCGTCGTAGGCGCCGGGGGCAAGGAGCGGCTTGGGGCCGCCCAGGAGTTCACGCAGTCGCTTCGCCTTCGTCATGAACCGTCTCTCCCAGTTGGTGCGTTCCGGGCGGGTCCCCGTCTTTCGCGGTTGACCGCACGGGCTTGCAGTGAGCCGATTCTTGGGTAGGCCGGGGGCGGGGGCACTACCTGAAAGGATGGATCGGTAGTGGGCGCGCGAAGGGCGCGGCACGGTATGCGGCCGTGCAGCCCGGACGGATGCGGTCGGGCCTGGGGAGGCTGGCGACGGCACCTGAGGTATGGTCAATCGAAATCACGCGCGGCCGCGAAGCCGTGCGGCGCTCAACACCCTGAGACTTGGCAGCAGGGCAGCTTGCCGCTTAGGCTCGAGGCGACAAAGGAGGATGCCGTGCCCGTGTCTTCGTTCCGGTCCGTTGCTGCGCCAGGCACCCGTGCCGCGTTGCCGGTTCAGCCATCGTGCGTGAGAGGATAACCGTGCCGATCTCGCGCAGCCGGGAGCACCAGGCAATGCCCAGCATTCTCATCACCGGCGCCAGCAGCGGCATCGGCCGCGCCACCGCGGAGCGCTTCCTCGACGCCGGCTGGCAGGTGGGCCTGCTCGCCCGTCGTGCCGGGGAACTCGTGTCGCTGGCCGCCGGGCGCGGCAACGCGCTCGTGCTGCCGGCGGATGTCACCAAGGGCGGCGAAGTCGACGCCGCATTCGCAAAGCTTGTGGCCACGTTCGGCCGCCTCGACGTGCTGTTCAACAACGCCGGCCGTTTCGGCGCGACCGGCCTGATCGACGAGATAACGCTCGACGACTGGCGGGCGACGGTGGCGGTCAACCTGGACGGCATGTTCCTGTGCGCCCGCGCCGCGTTCCGCCAGATGCGTACTCAGTCGCCCCTGGGCGGGCGCATCATCAACAACGGGTCAATCTCGGCGTACACGCCGCGTCCAGGTTCCGTGGCTTACACCAGCACCAAGCACGCGATTAGCGGCTTGACCAAAACGCTCGCGCTGGACGGACGCCCGTTCGACATCTGCTGCGGGCAGATCGACATCGGCAACGCCGCCACGGACATGACCGCCGCGATGGCGAACGGCGTGCGCCAGGCCGACGGCAGCCTGCGCGCGGAAGACCGCATGGACGTTCGCCACGTCGCAGACGCCGTGCTGCACATGGCCAGCCTGCCGCTGAGTGCCAACGTACTCTTCACAACGCTCATGGCGAGCAAGATGCCGTTGGTCGGGCGGGGATAGCGGATCTGGTTGAAGACGAAACCGAGACCCGTTCACCGCGTCAGCTCTTTGCCGGCCTTACGGGGTTGCCGCATTCACGCGCGTCAGGCGCAGGGCGTTCGTGATTACGGACACCGAACTGAGGCTCATCGCCGTGGCCGCGATCATCGGCGACAGCAGCCAACCCGTGTAGGGATAGAGCACGCCCGCCGCGAGCGGCACACCGAGCGCGTTGTACATCAGGGCGAACGCCAGGTTCTGCTTCATGTTCGCCACTGTCGCCGCGGACAGCGCCCTTGCGCTGGCGATGCCGCGCAGGTCTCCCTTGACGAGGGTCACCTGGCCGCTGTTCATGGCGACGTCCGTCCCCGTGCCCATGGCGATACCGATGTCTGCCTGAGCCAGGGCCGGCGCGGCGTTAATGCCGTCCCCGGCCATCGCGACAATACGCCCGGCACGCTGCTGCGCCTGGATCAGGGCGAGCTTGTCCGCCGGGCGCACCTCGCCGTGCACTTCTTCGATGCCCAGCCGACGGCCAACGGCTCGCGCGGTGGTGAGACTGTCTCCCGTCGCCATGATCACGCGAATACCGGCCCGCTTCAGTGTTTCCAGCGCCTCCGGCGTCGTGTCCTTGATGGGATCGGACACGGCCAGCACACCGGCCAGGCGTCGGTCCACGGCCAGGTGGATGACGCTCGCGCCCTCCGCGCGCAAGGCCTCGGCCTGAGCGGTGACGGGGGCCACCGGAACGCCCATCTGCTGCATCAGTGCCGTATTGCCCAAGGCCAGCGGCGTGCCGTCGATACTGCCGGTGACACCGATCCCGGTCCTCGCTTCGAAACCCGACGGTGTGGACAGTGCCAGGCCTTGTTGCTTCGCCGCGTCCACGATGGCCGTGGCGAGGGGATGCTCGCTGCCCTGGTCCAGGCTCGCGGCGAGCTGCAGGACCTGCTCTTCGGTGAATCCCTCGCAGGCAATCGCGCGTTCGAAGGCCGGTTTGCCCGCGGTTAGGGTCCCCGTCTTGTCGACCACCAGCGTATCCACCGCGCGCAGCTTCTCGATGGCAACGGCGTCCCTGAACAGTACACCCTGCTGAGCGCCACGCCCGGTTGCCACCATGATGGACATCGGTGTCGCAAGACCGAGCGCACACGGACAGGCGATGATGAGGACTGTCACGGCATTTACCAGGCCGTAGACCCAACTCGGCTCAGGCCCGAGAACACCCCATCCGAAAAACGTCAGGACGGCGACGACGATGACGCCGATGACGAAATAACCCGCCACCACGTCCGCCATCCGTTGCATGGGTGCCTTGGAGCGCTGGGCCTGCGCCACCATCTGAACGATTTGAGCCAGCACGGTCGCCGCCCCAACCCGCTCAGCCCGAACCACCAGCGCACCGTTCGTGTTAAGCGTGGCACCGATGAGCTTGTCACCCGCGCGCTTGACCACCGGCAAGGCCTCGCCCGTCAGCATGGACTCGTCCACAGCACTGGAACCTTCCGTCACCACGCCGTCCACTGGAACCTTCTCACCGGGCCGCACGCGGAGGAGGTCTCCGACATGAACGTGAGACAGCGGAATGTCCTCTTCCCTGCCGTCAGCTGCGATGCGCCGCGCCATCTTCGGCGCAAGCTCCAGCAGGGATCTGATCGCGGCCGAGGTCCGGGCCCGCGCGCGCAGTTCCAGCAACTGACCCAGCAGGGTCAGGGAGATGATCACCGCGGCAGCCTCGAAATAAACCGCCACGCGGCCCATCGACATGAACAACGCCGGAAACGCCTGCGGCGCGATGGTGGCCACGACGCTGTATGCGAATGCGGCGCCCGTTCCAAGCGCGATCAGCGTCCACATGTTGGGACTGCGATGACGCACCGAGTCGACCCCGCGCGCAAAAAGCGGCCACCCGGCCCATAGCACCACCGGCACCGTCAGCGCGAACTCAATCCATGACTGGGCGCTTCCGGAGAACCAGGCCAGCCGGTGGCCGGCCATGGCCATAATTGCGACTACGAGGGTGAACGGCAGTGTCCACCAGAAGCGGCGCGAGAAGTCCTCAAGTTCGGGATCCTCCGTGTCCTCGAGCACGGGGACCATGGGCTCCAGGCTCATTCCGCATTTGGGACAACTGCCCGGTTCGGGCTGCTGGATATCCGGATGCATCGGGCAGGTGTACAGGGTAGGACCGGTGGTTGCCGCGGGTGCGGCGTCGGGCCCTGACTGTGGCGCTGTGCCGGCAAGATAGCGGTCCGGGTCCGCCACGAAGCGGTCGAGGCAGCAGGCGCTGCAGAAATGGTGCTCCACGCCTCCGTGGCGCGTGCTGTGCGGTGAGTCCGGCCGTACCGTCATGCCGCATACCGGGTCTTTCAGCGGGGCAGCGCTGTCGGCAGGGTCCGCTGGCGCGTGCGCGCCGCAACAGCCGTGCTGCGAATGACCGGTGCCCTCGTGGGCGGGCGAGATGTCGAGTCCAGAATGCGGGTGGCTGCCGCCGGATCCCTCTGATGAACCGTTCATGACGTGTCCTCCATCGTCGTGCGCAATCGCTGCGTACCGACATGCTAGACTCCGTACCCGACCCCAGAGTCAAGTACCCGCCGATGCCAGCTGACAATACGCCGTCATTGACCATCGGACGCCTGGCCAAGGCGGCAGGTGTCGGCGTCGAGACCGTTCGCTACTACGAGCAGCGCGGGATATTGCCGCAACCACCTCGCGACGAGGGTGTGCGTCGTTATCCGTCTGACTTCGTCAACAGGATCCGGTTCGTCAAACGCGCGCAGACGCTCGGCTTCACGCTGGACGAGATCTCAGAGTTATTGAAACTGGAAGATGGCGCACAGCGCCACTCGATACGAGCAATCGCGCGCCAGCGCCTCACCGAGATCGAAGCCAAGGTCGCCGACCTGCAGCGGATGCGTTCCACCTTGAAGCGCGTACTCGCGGAATGCGAGCAGAAGGGCACGTCCGTGCGCTGCCCGATCATTGCGACGATTGCGGAAGACGAGCGCAACTGAACAGTTGCAGACAGTCCGGCGGGCCTCACGCCGGGGGAACACGGTGGCACCCTGGGCGGCACCAGCGATGAAAGTCGTAGACGACTCCGCCAATGTCCTTTCACAAGATGCGCGCTATGGACGCTGACGAAGGTAGTAAAGCGGGCGCAGCGCAGGCCCGGAACCGGGAGCCAGCGCTACGTGCGCACTGCCGCGCGGCAAAGTGATTTCGAGTTTCTTCTCGAGGTTCCCTCAAACATTGGCGATGTTCCAACGATTGGCGGTGTGGCGGACGTGTGTAATCGTCGAATCGGGGATCTGCCGGATGAGGGATTCGAACCCCCGACCTTCGGTTTACAAAACCGCTGCACTACCACTGTGCTAATCCGGCATACGGGCTGGCGGGCGCCAGTATAGGGAAGCTTGGCGGCGGGTTTAACCCCCGCCGTGCCACTTCAATTCACCGCGGCGCCGTCTCCTTGAACGCCGGGATCTCGTCGTCAGGGAACCACTCGCGGATCTTCGGCTCGTCGAACAGCGTTTCCTGCGAGTCGATGCGCCACTTGCCGTCCTTCAGCAGCACGGTGTAGACCTCGAACTCGGTGCTGCCCTGGTTGTTCAGCACGTCCACCGCGTTCAGCACGTTCGGCACTTTCGCGGAGACGGGGCAGCCGCCGTCGGGCGCGGGGTCGGGCACGCCCTTGCGCACGTCGATCTCACCGATGGACACGCCGCCAAACTCGAACATCTTCTTCTGCAGGGCGGCCCATTCCTCGCGCGGGCGGCCGTCGGTCATGGTGTCGGTGACGAAATCGTAGGCGGCTTCGAAGTTCTTCGCCTTCATCGCCTCGGCGTAGCCCAGCACGGCGGACTCGGGTGGGCCGCCGGGGCAGTCGGCGGCCGGCGCCGCACCTGCGAACAGCACACAGCAGGTCATCAACGGAACGATTGCCTTCTTCATGCGGCCTCCTCCGCGCCGGCTGGCGCTTGCGTATCGGGTACGGGCAGGCTCGTAGACTTCAGCTGCGGTCCTGGGCTTGCAGGCGATTGCCGGCGAGGCGCGAGCAGGCGATGCCTTCCACCCCCGCGTTGCCGCGCAGCTCGGCCGGGATCTGGCCCTGGTTCTCGTAGCCGGTGGCGAGTTCCACGTTCAGCCAGCGCAGGTCGGTGGTCTCGATGCGGGGCACGACCACCGGCTTGTAGCCCTTGCGTTCGATTTCGGCCAGGCGCCGGTTCACGGCGTCCTGCGAGCTGAACACGCCCAGCGAGATCGCGTTGCTGAAACCGTCGCGGTTGACCAGCAGCGTGTCGCGCACGCCCTTGCGCTTGAGTTCGGCCAGGCGGGCCTGCGCTTCGTCGGCGCTCTTCTGTTCCAGGTACACCCAGAACAGCTGCCGCTTGTTGGTGGTGACGGTTTCAACGTTGACAGTGGTGCTGCGCGGGGTCAGCCACTTCACGAGCGGGGCATATTCGTCCGCCAGCGCGAACGGGCCGATGTGCACGCACACGCCGGACGGCGCGCCCCGGACGATGACGGGTTCGCGCGCGGGCTCGACGGCGTCCGCGGCAGCGGGCCCCGGTGTCGTATCGATGGCGGCCGGTGGCGCTTCGTTCGCGGCAACCTGGGCACCGGGCGCGGGCGTGACGGCAAGTCCGCTGGCGGGCGCGGCGGCCGTGGACTCGCTCGTGCCTGCGCCAGTGACGTCTTCAACCGGCGCCTCAGGAGTCTCCGTTGCGGCGCCGGGCACAGCGGGCGGCACTGGCGCCCAGCTTTCGGCGGTTTCGAGGTCGTCCAGGGTCGCGCGCTCCGCGGGCACCAGGTCCTCGGCCGGCGGCGCGGGCTCGGGCGGTGCGACGAGGCTCGCGGTGGCCTCGCCCGTGGCGGCCTCCGCGCCCTTGGGCGCGCCGCGCCGCGGTGGCAATTCGTCCAGTTCGCCCACCAGCGTCAGTGACGGCGTGTTCGGCGCCAGCGGCGCGATTGCCGCTTCGCGGCGGGCGGCGACGATGTCTGCTTCCACCTGCTCGTTGTAGCGCCAGGTGAAGAACGCGGCGTTCGACACCAAGAGGGCCAGCACCAGCAGCCTCATGCGCCCTGCTCCGCGACGATGGCCAGGCCCTGCAGCACGAGATCCTGCACCTTGTGGAGCTGCACCGGCGACAGTTCCTCGATGGTGCCGGCTTCACCGCCCGTGACATACCACGTCGGCTCGCCTTCGAAGTCGCGCCGCAGGCGCTCGGCCACGCGCAGGATGAGGCCGGCCACCGCCTCGCGACAGCCCAGCGAGATGGCGGCGGCGGTGTTCGTCGCGAAGCGGTCCACGCTCTGCACTTCATCCAGCGCGAGTTGCGCGGTGCCCTGCGTGAGGCTGCGCGCCATCAGCCCGAGGCCCGGCGCGATCAGGCCACCTATGTGCTCGCCCTGCGCGGTGACGATGTCGACGGTCAGCGCGGTGCCGGAATCGATGACGCAGCAGGCGCCCTGCGCGAGATGGAAGCCGGCCAGTGCGGCCAGCCAGCGGTCGATGCCGAGTTGCGCCGGGCGGTCGTAACGCGTGCGCAGGCCGCCGACGTCCTGCTGCACGGTGACGAACTCGGGCGTCATGCCCCAGCGTTCCGCAACCCATGCGTTCAGCGCGGTGGCGATCGCGTTGCCCGCGACGTTGGAGACGACGATGCGTTCCGGCCGCGGCAGGCCCTGCAGCACGTTCGCCCAGGCGTCCGCCGGCTGCGCCTTGCGCCACTCGCAGGGCTTCAGCTGGTGGATGGCGCCGCGCTGCCACTGGCCGGCCTTGATGCGCGAGTTGCCGATGTCGATCAGCAGCATCATGCCGGGCCCACCGGGCGCACGTGGCCGGAGAGGAAAGTCTCCATGCGGCCGTTGTGTTCGATGCGCAGCATGCCCTGCGCATCGACTCCGCGCGCGATGCCGCGCACGAGGCGATCCGGCAGCACCAGTTCGACGGTGCGCCCGGCAAGCGCGTCCAGCTCGAGCCACGCGTCGAGGTGCTTCGCGAAGCCGCCGGCGGCGTAGCCCTGCAGGTGTTCGACCAGCGCATCCAGCAGCGCCGCCGCCACGCGGTTGCGCGAGGGCAACTGCTCGCAGCAGTCGGCGAGGCCGGCGCTAGGCTGGTCGATCGCGGCCTTGACCTCCTC
>Ga0255182_1001004_pt1 | contig 16128 bp, 15 predicted proteins | sample Atl_UVDOM_RepA_8_FD_188420 | JGI IMG/M metagenome (GOLD analysis project Ga0255182, IMG submission 188420) | Freshwater microbial communities from Altamaha River, Georgia, United States - Atl_UVDOM_RepA_8d | ecosystem: Environmental > Aquatic > Freshwater > River | place: USA: Georgia...
GAAGGCAAGCTGTACCGCGTGCGACTGACGCCCCAGGAGGGCGGCGCCAAACTGCAGGTACGCGGATTCCTCGGCCCCTTCTGGCGCAACCAGACCTGGATCAAGGTCCCCTGAGTCCCCATCTTTTTGCAGCCGCCTCCGGGCGGCTTTTTCACACAGACAAGACCATGTCCGACATCCTCCAGCATCTTGACGCCGGGGTCATGACCCTGACCTTCAACCGCGTCGACAAGAAAAACTCGATCACGCGCGACATGTACACCGCGCTGGCCCACGGCGTCGAGCAGGCCGCCAGCGACGCAGCCGTGCGCGTGGTGGTGTTCCAGGGCCATGAAACCATTTTCAGCGCGGGCAACGACATCGCCGATTTCCTGCACCAGCCACCTTCGGGGCAGGACTCGCCGGTGTTCCGCTTTTTGCGAGCGATTGCGACGATCGAAAAGCCGGTGGTCGCCGCTGTCGCTGGTCCGGCCGTGGGTATCGGCACCACGCTGCTCTTCCACTGCGACCTGGTCTACGCCGGTGACAACGCGGCGTTCTCCATGCCCTTCGTCAACCTGGGCCTGTGCCCCGAAGCGGCGTCCAGCCTGCTGGTGCCCCGCATGTTCGGCTACCACCGCGCCGCCGAGGCCCTGTTGCTGGGCGAGCCCTTCTTTGCCGAGGCGGCGCTCGAAGTCGGTCTGGTCAACCGCGTGCTGCCGCCGACCGAGGTCAATGGTTATGCGCAAGCTCAGGCGAGAAAGCTGGCCACCAAGCCCCTGAGTTCCTTGATGGAGACCAAGCGTTTGATGAAGGGCGGACAGCAGGCTGAAGTGCTGACCAGGATGGCCGAAGAAGGCCAGAGCTTTGGCCGCATGCTGCGCGAACCGGCCGCCCGTGAGGCGTTCAGCGCCTTCATGGAGAAGCGCAAGCCCGATTTCAGCAAGGTCTGAGCCGCGCCCACTCCCTGTAGCGAGCCCCTGCTCGCGAATCTGGCATTCGCTGTGCGCCGTGCCTTGTTCGGCCGCACCTTACTCGCCCGCAGGGGCGGCCTCCTACAATGGGCTGATGACATCACGACAGCCTGTGCCCGTAGCCTTCGAATCCGAGTACCTCGAAGGTTTTCGCGAGATCTACGAAGAAAAAATCGTCTTCAACCAGACCCTGGGTCTCAAGCTCACCGACATCTCGCCCGAGGGCCGGGTGACGGCCCGTATCGACATGCGCCATGCGCTCGTAGGGCACTTTGCCTACAACCGCATCCATGGTGGCGTGATCAGCGCAGCGCTGGACGCCATCGGCAGCGCGGCGGTGATGGCCGCTGCAGCGGCCCGACACATGGACGAGCCGCCCGCGAAACGTCTGGAGCGTTTTGCCAAGCTGGGCACGATCGACCTGCGCATCGACTACCTGCGTCCGGGCATCGGCGAGTTTTTCACCATTCACGCCGAATGTCTGCGGGTGGGCTCGCGCGTCGGCACTTCGCGCATGGAATTCCGGGGGCCGGACGGCACCCTGATGTCGGCCGGTGCGGCGGCCTACATCGTGTCCTGATCAGGATTTCGGAGTCGGCGTAGCCTGTTGAGTGCTGCAGGGCCGGTTCACCCGCGGCCCCATCGCCCTTCAGACCTGCAGCGGGCCCACCGGTCGCGGCTTGCCCTCGTCGTCGATCGCCACATAGGTCAGCTGCGCCTCGGTGACCTTGGTGTATTCGCCCTGCGAGCGGTAACGCTCGGCATAGACCTCGACCTGGACCGTGATCGAGGTGCGGCCCACGCGCACGATGCGCGCGAAAAAGCTCAGGATGTCGCCGACCTTCACCGGCTGCTTGAAGATGAACTCGTTGACCGCCACCGTGGCCAGGCGGCCGCGCACCACGCGGGCGGGCAACACCGAGCCGGCGATATCGACCTGGGCCATGACCCAGCCGCCAAAGATGTCGCCGTTGGCGTTCACATCGGCCGGCATGGGCACGACCTTGAGCACGAGTTCCTGGTCGGTGGGCAGGGCGACAGCGGGGCGGGGGGTGTCGGACATGGGCACAATCTCGAGCAAATAACGCTTCATTGTCCCCCATGCGCCACGGCTTCAGCTCTGCCCCTGTTCCCCCCGGTCCCGCCAGCGGTGACTGGTCCACCCTCCAACGCCTGCTGCCCTACCTGTGGCAATACAAATGGCGGGTCGTGCTCGCGCTGGGTTTCATGGTGGCGGCCAAGTTCGCCAACGTGGGCGTGCCGGTGCTGCTCAAGCAGCTGGTCGATGCGATGACGATCCCGCCCGGCGACCCGCGCGTGGTGCTGGTGGTGCCGGTCGGCCTGCTGCTGGCCTATGGCGCGCTGCGCCTGCTGACTTCGGCCTTCACCGAGTTGCGCGAGCTGGTCTTTGCCAAGGCCACGCAGGGCGCGGCGCGCTCGATCGCGCTGCAGACCTTTGAACACCTGCATGCGCTGTCTCTGCGCTTTCATCTGGCGCGCCAGACCGGCGGCATGACGCGCGACATCGAGCGTGGCGTGCGCGGCATCGAGTCGCTGATTTCGTTTTCGCTCTACAGCATCGTGCCCACGCTGATCGAGGTGGCGCTGGTGCTGGTCATTCTGGGCGCCAAGTTCGACCTGCTGTTCGTCTGGATCACGCTGGGGGCGCTGGCGCTCTACATCTTTTTCACCGTGCGCATCACCGAGTGGCGCACCCAGTTCCGGCGTCTGGCCAACGAGTCCGACTCGGCGGCCCACACCACCGCCATCGATTCGCTGCTCAACTACGAAACCGTCAAGTACTTCGGCAACGAAGGCTTCGAGGCGCGCCGCTACGACGAGAGTCTGGAAAAGCTGCGCCTGGCGCGGCTCAAGTCGCAGACCACGCTCTCGCTGCTCAACACCGGGCAACAACTCATCATCGCCATCGCGCTGGTGGCCATGCTCTGGCGCGCCACCCAGGGCGTGGTCGAGGGCCGCATGACATTGGGCGACCTGGTCATGATCAACGCCTTCATGATCCAGCTCTACATTCCGCTGAACTTCCTGGGCGTGCTGTACCGCGAGATCAAGCAGAGCCTGACCGACCTGGACAAGATGTTTGCGCTGATGGACCGCGAGCGCGAGGTGGCCGACCGGCCAGGTGCGCCGGCGCTGGCGCTGCAGGATGCACCCGAGCTGCGTTTTGAAAACGTGCATTTCGCCTACGAGGCTGACCGGCCCATCCTGCACGGGGTGAGTTTCACGATTCCAGCCGGCAAGACGGTGGCGGTGGTGGGCCCCTCGGGCTCGGGCAAGTCAACGCTGGCGCGCCTCTTGTTCCGCTTCTATGACGTCCAGCAAGGGGCGGTGCGCATTGGCGGCCAGGACATTCGCGCCGTGCAGCAGTCCAGCTTGCGCCGTGCCATCGGCATCGTGCCGCAGGACACGGTGCTGTTCAACGACACGGTGGCCTACAACATCGCCTACGGCCGCCCGGGCGCGAGCCAGGCCGAGATCGAAGACGCCGCCCGCGCCGCGCGCATCCACGACTTCATCGCCTCCACCCCCAAGGGTTACGGCACCATGGTCGGCGAGCGCGGCCTCAAGCTCTCGGGTGGCGAAAAGCAGCGCGTGGCGATCGCCCGCACCCTGCTCAAGAACCCGCTGATCCTGGTGTTCGACGAAGCGACCTCCGCGCTGGACTCGGCCAACGAACGCGCCATCCAGGCCGAGCTGGCAAGCGCCGCGCAGAACAAGACCACGCTGGTGATCGCGCACCGCCTGTCCACCGTGGTGGACGCGCACGAGATCCTGGTGATGGACGCCGGCCGCATCGTCGAGCGCGGCACGCATGCGCAGCTGCTGGCGATGCAGGGACGCTATGCCGGCATGTGGGCCCTGCAGCAATCCTTGGATGCGCCATGACACCATGACATCGCTTCGCATTGATGAGGGCACTGCACGCCGATGACCCTCCCCGAAGTCATTTTTCATCGGGCGCGCAGCGCCAAGTCATCCCGTCATACAGAAAACCATGGAAACCAAATGGCTTGAAGATTTCGTCAGCCTGGCCGAGACCCGCAGTTTCAGCCGCTCGGCCCAGTTGCGGCATGTGACGCAACCAGCCTTCTCGCGCCGCATCCAGTCGCTCGAAGCCTGGGCGGGTGTTGACCTGGTCGACCGCAGCGCCTACCCGACCCGGCTCACGCCGGCCGGCCAGACCCTGTACGCGCAGGCGCTGGAGCTGCTGCAGAACCTGCAGGCCACACGGGCCATGCTGCGCACCCATCTCTCGGCGGGGCAGGACTTTATCGAATTTGCGGTCCCGCACACCCTGGCCTTTACGTTTTTTCCGGTCTGGATGGCGCGTCTGCGTGAACGCTTCGGGCCGGTGCGCAGCCGCCTGATGGCCCTGAACGTCCATGATGCCGCGCTGCGCCTGACCGAAGGGGGGTGCGACCTGCTGATCGCTTACCACCATGCTTCGCAACCCTTGCAGCTTGACCCCGAGCGCTACGACATGGTGGTGCTGGGCCAGGAGACGTTGGCGCCCTATGCCCGCGCCGGTGCGGACGGTCAAGCGCTGTTCCGCCTGCCAGGACAGGCCACGCAGCCGGTGCCCTTTCTGGCCTACGCGCCCGGCGCCTATCTCGGGGGCGTCACCGAAGCGTTGATCCGCCAGGCGGGTGTGCCTGTCCATCTGGACCGGGTCTACGAGACCGACATGGCCGAGGGCCTCAAGCTCATGGCCCTGCAGGGCCATGGTCTGGCGTTTCTGCCAGGCAGTGCGGTGCAGCGTGAACTGACTGGCGGCCTGCTGGCGCGGGTGGAGGGCTTGCCTCTGCAGCAAAGTATCGAAATCCGGGCCTATCGGGCGCGCCCGGGGCCACGTCAGACCGTCCGTGCCGGCGCCCAGGCCCTCTGGGACCACCTGATGGTCGATGCGCAAACGGGCTGAGTGCACACCGACCGGTGTCATGGGGGCCGACCTTATCCACGGCAGGGATGGTTTCATGTGTTCCACGCATGAAGGCACAGGGAACACCCTGATGTAATCTGACGTCAAACTGACTATAGTGCAGCCTGCATTTCCGGCATGATGTTTGCCTGCTTCCACGGCAGTGCAGCGCCGCTGCACCCGTTGGCGCCGGCGACCCTGAAGGGGCGCCGGGATTCCCGTTTCATCCTCTGAGGAGTCTTTCATGAAAAAACACCTGCTGGCCCTGACCGTGGCCGCCCTGGCCTGCGTTTCTGCACAAGCCGACACCCTGGCCAAGGTCAAGGGTTCGGGCTCGATCACCATGGGCGTGCGCGATTCGTCGGGCGCCCTGTCCTACACCCTGGGCGATGGCAAGTACGCCGGTTATCACGTCGAAATCTGCCAGCGCATCATCGCCAACGTCGAGAAGGCCGTGGGCCGCAAGCTGGATGTGAAATACCAGTCGGTGACCTCGCAGAACCGCATTCCCCTGGTGCAAAACGGCACCGTGGACATCGAGTGCGGTTCCACCACCAACAACACTGCCCGCCAGAAGGATGTGGCCTTTGCCGTGACCACCTACGTGGAAGAAGTGCGCATCGCGGTCAAGGCCAATTCGGGCATCACCTCGATCGCCCAGCTCAACGGCAAGAATGTGGCCACCACCACCGGCACCACTTCGGTGCAGCTGCTGCGCCGCCATGAGCGCGCCAATGGGGTGAATTTCTCTGAAGTCTTTGGCAAGGACCACGCCGACAGCTTCCTGCTGCTCGAATCCGGCCGTGCCGACGCCTTCGTGATGGACGGCTCCATCCTGGCGGGCAACATCGCCAACAGCAAGAGCCCGGCCGACTACCGCATCGTTGGCGAGGTGCTGTCTGTCGAACCGATCGCCATCATGATGCGCAAGGACGACCCGGCCTTCAAGAAAGTGGCCGACGACACCATCCGTGACCTGATCAAGACCGGCGAGATGAACAAGCTCTGGGACAAGTGGTTCCTGCAGCCGATCCCGCCGAAGAATGTGAAGATCGGTCTGGCCCTGAGCGACAGCACCAAGGCCGCCTGGGCCAACCCCAACGACAAGCCGGCCGAAGACTACAACAAGAAGTGAGCCGGGTCCGCCCGGTCTGAACCAGGACCCCGCCGTGTCTGACCCGGGCGGGGTCTTTTTTTGGGCGTTCTGCAGCGGCGGAGGCCTTGTTCGGGAGAAAACGCATGACATGGGATTGGCAGGTATTCCTGCAGGATGACGGCAGTGGCCGGACCTACCTGGAATGGATGCTCGAAGCCTGGCGCTGGACGCTCGCCGTGGCCGGTGCTTCGTGGGTGGTGGCCATGGTGGTGGGGGCCCTGGTGGGCACGGTGCGGACCTTGCAGGACGCGCCCTGGCTGGTGCGTCTGGGCAATGCCTGGGTGGAGCTGTTTCGCAACATTCCGCTGTTGGTGCAGATCTTTCTGTGGTACTTCGTGGTGCCCAGGATTTTTCCGCCGATGCAGCAGTTGCCGGGCTTTGTGCTGGTGGTGTTTGCGCTGGGATTTTTCACATCGGCGCGCATTGCCGAGCAGTTCCGTGCCGGCATCCAGGCCCTGCCGCGTGGCCAGCGCTACGCCGCCCTGGCCATGGGTTTCACCACCTGGCAGAGCTACCGCTATGTGCTGCTGCCGATGGCCTTTCGCATCATCCTGCCGCCGCTGACCAGCGAGTCGATGAACCTGCTCAAGAACTCGTCGGTGGCGTTTGCCGTGTCGATTGCCGAGCTGACCATGTTCGCCATGCAGGCGCAGGAAGAAACCTCGCGCGGCATCGAGATCTACCTGGCCGTGACGGCGCTCTATGCGCTGTCGGCCTTTGCCGTCAACCGCGTGTTTGCCTTCATCGAGCACAAGGCCCGCATCCCCGGCTTCATCGTGGCTGGCACAGGCGGGGGACATTGACATGCTTGGATTGGATTTTTCCTTCATCAACCTCGATGTGCTGCAGAAGTTCGTCTGGGGCGGACTGGTGTTCAGCGTGCAGCTGACCATCATCGCGACGATCGGCGGCATTTTCTTTGGCACCCTGCTGGCCCTCATGCGCCTGTCGGGCAAGGCCTGGCTCATGACCCCGGCCACCGTCTATGTGAACGGCATGCGCTCCATCCCGCTGGTGATGGTGATCCTGTGGTTCTTCCTGCTGGTGCCGCTGATCATCGGCCGGCCGATTGGTGCCGAAAGCTCGGCCATCATCACCTTCATCGCGTTTGAAGCGGCGTACTTCAGCGAGATCATGCGCGCCGGCATCCAGTCGATCCCGCGCGGCCAGGTGTTTGCCGGTCAGGCGCTGGGCATGACCTATGCCCAGAACATGCGCCTGATCATCCTGCCGCAGGCGTTCCGCAACATGCTGCCGGTGCTGCTCACGCAGACCATCATCCTGTTCCAGGACACCTCGCTGGTGTACGCCATCGGCGCCTATGACCTGCTCAAGGGTTTCACCAACGCCGGCAAGATCTACGGCCGTCCCGAAGAGGCCTATCTGATCGCGGCCGTGGTGTATTTCGTGATCTGTTTTGCCCTGTCGTGGGGCGTCAAGCGGCTGCAGGCGAAGATCGCCATCGTGCGCTGAGGGGAGTTGCAAATGATTGAAATCAGGAATGTTTCCAAGTGGTATGGCCCGGTGCAGGTGCTCAATGACTGCTCGGTGAGCATCAACAAGGGCGATGTGGTGGTGGTCTGCGGCCCCTCGGGCTCGGGCAAGTCCACCCTGATCAAGACCGTCAATGGCCTGGAGCCCTTCCAGAAGGGCGAGCTGTTCGTCGACGGCATCCCGCTGCACGATCCCAGGACCGACCTGCCCAAGCTGCGCTCGCGCGTGGGCATGGTGTTCCAGCACTTCGAGCTGTTTCCGCACCTGTCGGTGACCGAAAACCTGACGATTGCCCAGGTCAAGGTGCTCGGTCGCAGCGTGGACGACGCCAAGGTGCGTGGCCTGAAGATGCTGGACCGCGTGGGCCTGATGGCGCACAAGGACAAGTTCCCCGGCCAGCTCTCGGGCGGCCAGCAGCAGCGCGTGGCCATCGCCCGCGCCCTGTCGATGGACCCGATGGTCATGCTGTTCGACGAGCCGACCTCGGCGCTGGACCCCGAGATGGTGGGCGAGGTGCTGGACGTGATGGTCAAGCTGGCGCACGAAGGCATGACCATGATGGTCGTGACCCACGAGATGGGTTTTGCCCGCAAGGTGGCCAACCGCGTGATCTTCATCGACGTGGGCGGACGCATCCTGGAAGACTGCTCGAAGGACGAGTTCTTCGGCCACCCCGAAAACCGTCAGCCGCGGACCAAGGATTTCCTGTCCAAGATCCTGGCGCACTGAGGGCGCTTGGCCGGGTCTCGCCCCGGCGGGCGTCGCCTGGCCGGGTTTCGCCCCGGCGGGCGAGATACTTTTCTTTGTCTTGCCAAAGAAAAGTATCCAAAAGAAAGGCGCGCCGAAGCCCGGGCCGCTGCGCGGTGCCTTGCGCTGCTCGCCGCTGACGGGATGCGCAGAAACTCGCTTCGCTCAGACATCTGCGCCTCTTTTCCGTCAGCGGCTGCGCTGCTCAGCCCGGTCAACGGCCATGGAGGCTTTCGGCGCTTTGCTTCGCTCGCGCCGCTTCTTCATCACTGAGCTCTGGGGCATGAGCGCTTTATCCAGCAACGCTTGAGATCAGGGGCAGGGGAGGCCCTTTGGGGCGATGTCGGGCGCTTGCGCTTCTGAGTCCCAAAGGGCCTCCCCTGCCCCTGATCACCCTGACGCCCTCAGCAGCTTTGAGACAATACACCCCATGACCCAGCAAATCACCCTCACACGTCCTGACGACTGGCACCTGCATGTGCGCGACGGGGCCGCTCTGAACACTGTCGTGCCCCACACCGCCGCCCAGTTCGGCCGCGCCATCATCATGCCCAACCTCAAGCCGCCGGTGACGACCGCCGCGCAGGCGCTGGCCTACAAGGCCCGCATCCAGGCGGCTGTACCGGCCGGCATGGCCTTTGAACCGCTGATGACGCTGTACCTCACCGACAACCTGGCGCCCGACGAGATCAAGCGCGCCAAGGACGCCGGGGTGGTCGCCTGCAAGCTCTACCCGGCCGGCGCCACCACCAACAGCGACGCGGGCGTGACCGACCTGCGCAAGATCTACCCGGTGCTCGAAGCCATGCAGCGCGAAGGTGTCTTGCTGCTGGTGCACGGGGAGGTCACCTCGTCCGACATCGACCTGTTCGATCGCGAAGCCGTCTTCATCGAGCAGCAACTCCAGCCGCTGCGCCGCGACTTCCCGGGCTTGAAGATCGTCATGGAGCACATCACCACCAAAGAAGCCGCGCAGTACGTGGCCGAGGGCGACGCGAATCTGGCCGCCACCATCACCGTGCACCACCTGCTCTACAACCGCAACGCCATCTTCACCGGTGGCATCCGCCCGCATTACTACTGCCTGCCGGTTCTCAAGCGCGAGACGCACCGCCTGGCGCTGGTACAGGCCGCCACCAGCGGGCACCGCAAGTTCTTCCTGGGTACCGACAGCGCGCCGCACCCGGCCCACCTCAAGGAGCACGCCACCGGCTGCGCCGGCTGCTACACCGCCCATGCGGCGCTGGAGATGTATGCCGAGGCCTTTGATCAGGCCGGTGCGCTTGACCAGCTCGAAGCCTTTGCCAGCTTCAACGGCGCCGACTTCTACGGCCTGCCGCGCAACACCGGCACCGTGACCCTGCGCCGCGAAAGCTGGACACCGCCCGAGTCCTTCGTCTTTGGCGAGGCCGAGCTCAAACCCCTGCGCGCGGGTGAGGCGCTGCCGTGGCGACTGGTGACGGCCTGAGTACAGCGCCCCGCCGCGTCAGTGGTGCACCGCTGACTCGCGTGAGCGGCGCACCGCAACCGTGCGTGAGTGGCGTACCCCAACCGCGCGTGAGCGACGTCCCGCAACTTCGTGCGGGTGGCGCACGCTGCACCGGCATCGACCCGGCGGTGCTGGGCGTGGCTGACATCGACTGGTCGGCCCCCTGGCTGGCGGATTGGCGGGCGGTGGGCGAGCCGATCGCAAGGCAGGTCGCTGCCGGTCGATCGCAGCCCGAGGCGCTCAACGCCGCCTCGCTGGCGCCGGTGCGCTTTGTGCCCCAGGCCGATCTGCCGGCCGGCAGGGCCTACGAGGCTTTCATTGGTGAAACCCGCCAGGTGCCCACGCGCGAAGGCCTGCATGACTTTTTCAACGCCTTGTGCTGGATGCACTTTCCGCAGGCCAAGCAGCAGCTCAACCGTGTGCAGGCTGCCGAAATCGCCCAGGCCGGGGTGGGGCAGGCGCGCGGCCCGGTGCGCGACGCCGCCACCGTGTTCGATGAAAACGCGCTGCTGATCCAGACTCCGGACAGCGCCTGGCAGGCCTTGTGCGAACGCCGCTGGCACAAGGCCCTGGTCGATCTGCGCGGTGAGTGGGCGCACACACGGCTGTGGGTGTTCGGCCATGCCACCCTTGAAAAGCTGGTCCAGCCCTACAAGTCGATCACGGCCCACCTCTGGCGGGTGCCTCTTTCGGTGGCGCCCACCGCGCTTGATGCCTGGCTGGCGCAGGACCTGACACCCGAAAAACTCGCCACCAAACCCTTCAGCCCGCTGCCGGTGCTGGGCGTGCCCGGCTGGTGGTCCGCCAATGCCGATCCGGCTTTTTACGCCGATGCCCAGGTGTTCCGGCCCAGGCGGGCGGGCCGCGCAGGGGCGGCAAATCCCCATGCGGTGGCGGAATTGTCGGGCGCCGCTTGATTTCAGGGGGGCAGCCCCTACCATTACCGCCCAAAGCCCCGGTGTACGGGGCAGAAAGTGAAACCTTCCAACATGAAACGCATTGCTCTTTTTGTCCTGACCAACCTCGCGGTGGTGGTGGTGCTGGGCATCGTCGCCAGCCTGCTGGGCGTCAACCGTTTTCTCACGGCCAACGGCCTGAACCTCGGCGCGCTGCTCGGCTTTGCCCTGATCATGGGCTTTGGCGGCGCCATCATTTCCCTGCTGATCAGCAAGCCCATGGCCAAGTGGACCAGCGGCGTGCGTGTCATCAGCCAGCCGGCCAACCGCGATGAAGCCTGGATCGTGGACACCGTGCGCAAGTTCGCTGACAAGGCCGGCATCGGCATGCCCGAGGTGGGCATTTTCGAAGGCGCGCCGAACGCCTTTGCCACCGGCGCTTTCCGCGACTCGGCCCTGGTGGCGGTGTCCACCGGTCTGCTGCAAAGCATGACCCATGAAGAAGTCGAGGCCGTCATCGGCCACGAGGTGGCCCACATCGCCAATGGCGACATGGTCACCATGACCCTGATCCAGGGCGTGATGAACACCTTTGTCGTGTTCATCTCGCGCATCGTCGGCTATGCGGTCGACAGCTTCCTGCGCCGCAACGACGAGGAAAGCAGCGGCCCGGGCATCGGCTACTTCGTGACCACCATCGTCATGGACATCGTGCTGGGCTTCCTGGCCGCCATCATCGTGGCCTGGTTCAGCCGCCAGCGGGAGTTCCGGGCCGATGCCGGCGCCGCCGAGCTCATGGGCCGCAAGCAGCCGATGATCAACGCCCTGGCCCGCCTGGGCGGCCTGCACACGGCCGAACTGCCCAAGAGCGTGGCGGCCATGGGGATTGCCGGCGGCATTGGCCAGCTGTTCTCGACCCACCCGCCGATCGAAGAGCGGATCGCGGCCCTGCAGCAAAACCGCTGAACTCTCTAAGCCTTTCCAGACAGCCCGGCCCGGCGATGTTCGCGGCCGGGTTTTTTCCTGGCCTGTGCGATGGCTGCGGCCGCCAGCGCCGGCGAACGCCAGGCACGCCGTTCGTAACCACCGGGACAGCTTCTCACCACAGGCGCAGTACAGTGCTGTGGTGTTGAAAGCCGTTTCAATCCTGCCGGTTTCGACGGTGCCAGTGATGCTCCTGATGGCCCGGGCGCTACTGTGTGGCGCGTGCAGGCCTCCCGCATGAAGCCGTCTGCGCGAGCCCGCCTGCAAATGCCGGGCCGCGGCCTGCGCTTGAAGGCACGGCGACACTGGCGCACCTGGCCGCTGGCCCTGCGGGCGATGGCCTGGATGGTGCTGGGCGGCATGCTGTTTTCGGTGCTCAACACCATCGCCCGCCAGCTCACGCTGAGCATCGACCCGCTGCAGTCGCAATTCCTGCGCTACCTGTTCGGCCTGCTGGTCATGCTGCCGCTGCTCTGGCGAAACGGTTGGCGGGCCTACCGTCCGGTCCACCTGGCCGGACAGTTCTGGCGCGGTGGCGTGCACACCCTGGGCTTGGTGCTGTGGTTTGTGGCCCTGCCCAAAATTCCGCTGGCCGACATGACGGCCATCGGCTTTACCGGACCGATCTTCATCATGCTGGGCGCGGCCTGGTTCCTGGGCGAGCCCATGCGGCGTGACCGGTGGATGGCCGCGCTGATCGGGTTTGCCGGCGTGCTGGTGGTGGTCCTGCCCAACCTGAGTGGCCAGGGCGGCTGGTACCACCTGGTCATGCTGGCGTCCTCGCCGGTCTTTGCGGCCTCCTTTCTGATCACCAAGGCACTGACCCGCTATGAAAAACCCGGCGTCATCGTGCTCTGGCAGGCCCTGACCGTGACGGTGCTGAGCCTGCCTCTGGCGCTGCCGGTCTGGCAGCCGCCCACCCCCTGGCAGTGGCTGGGCTTTGCCTGTACCGGCCTGTTGGGCACGCTGGCGCATTACTGTCTGACGCGGGCGTTTCATGCGGCCGACATTTCGGCCACGCAGTCGCTGCGTTTTCTGGACCTGGTCTGGGCCTCGCTGCTGGGCTGGCTTGTCTTTGGCGACTGGCCGTCGGGCTGGACCTGGGCAGGGGCGGGGGTCATCCTGTTGTCGACCGTCTGGATTGCCCGTCGGGAAGGCCGGCGCTGAGCGCAGGTGTCGGCCAATGGCCCGGCGCCGTCACGGGGGAACAGACGCCTGGCGCCGGCCCATCGGCTAGCATCGCGCCGGGGGCCGTGCCAAGGCAAAAGCCACCCATGACGGCCTGGCGGCCAACTGTTGCTGCTTACAGCCGCTGAATTTCAAAGGGAGAACACCATGCACCAAATTGCTTGCTTTCACCGGCGTCCTGTGCCCTTGCACCATGCGGCGCGGCTGCGCATCGGCCTGGTGCTGGTCGGCTGGGCCATCGCCGTCGGGCCGGTTGTTGCGCAGACCGCGGGCGTGCCCGCCATGGCGCCGCCACTGCCGGCATCGGCCGCTGCAGCCCCGGCCGGTTTGGCCCGCACCATCGGCTGGGAACAGCTCATGCCGCCGGGCTGGGACCCGTTCAAGGACCTCAAGGCCGAGAGCCTGCAGGTGCTCGACGACGCCGACCCGCGCGCCGCCGCCCTGCTCAAGCGCATGCGCGAGGCCTGGGACCAGGCGCCGGTGCACCAGGCGATGATCGGCAAGACGGTGCGGCTGCCGGGTTTTGTGGTGCCGCTGGAGGAGCGGCCCGAAGGGCTCAGGGAATTTCTGCTGGTGCCCTACTTTGGCGCCTGCATCCATTCGCCACCCCCGCCGGCCAACCAGATCGTGCATGTCACCGTCGACAGGCCGGTGCGCTTTCGCAGCATGGACACGGTCTGGATCAGCGGCCCGCTGGCGGCCGACCGGGTTGACTCCTTCATGGGCGTGGCCGGCTACCGCATGAAGGCCAACGCCGTTACCCGATACACCGAACGCTGACCCGGCGGGCGTCCTGGCGGGATCTTGACCTGCCTCAAGGTCCTTGCAAGCGACATTGGTGGCAAGCCTGGGTGTCAGACCGCGGTCAGGCTGCGCCGCACAATGGGCCGCAAGACCTGTTGCAGACAGGCGCCCCCTGAGGGCGCCGCCGGTCCGCTGCGCGGACCGCTACATGGAGACACGCGTGTTCAAAAGCCTCGGAGCGCAACGCCTGCTGGCGATCTTTGCGGTCGGCTGTGCGCTGCTGAACTTCCCCCTGCTGGCCTTGTGGAGCGCCGATGTGACCGTGTGGGGCATGGCGCTGTTTCCGCTTGCCCTGTATGTCATCTGGGCGCTGCTGATCGCCGCGCTGGCCTGGATGATGGAGCGCACCACGGCCCCTGACGAGGACGCGCCGTGATCAGCCCCGCCGTGGTGGTGGCCTGTTCACTGGGCTATCTGCTGCTCCTGTTCGCCGTGGCCGGCTGGGCCGACCGCCGGGCGGCGCAGGGCCGTTCGGTCATCGACAACGCCTGGGTGTATGCGCTGTCGATGGCGGTCTATTGCACCGCCTGGACCTACTTTGGCAGCATCGGCCGCGCGGCCACGCAGGGGGTGTGGTTCCTGCCGATCTATTTCGGCCCGACGCTGGCGATGCTGCTGGGCTGGGTGATCCTGCGCAAGATGATCCGCATCGCGCGGGCCTACCGCATCACCTCGCTGGCCGACTTCATCGGCAGCCGCTACGGCAAGAGTCCCTTGCTGGCGGGGCTGGTGACGGTGATCGCGGTGGTCGGCATCGTGCCCTACATCGCCCTGCAGCTCAAGGCGATTGCCGCCAGCTACGCGGTGCTCACCAGCGCCGACCTGCGCGGCGCCGGCAGCCCGGCGCACTGGAGCCAGGACACCGCCTTCTACACCGCACTGCTGCTCGCCGGCTTCACCATGGTGTTCGGCGCGCGGCACCTGGACAGCACCGAGCGCCACGAGGGCATGGTGGCGGCGGTGGCCTTCGAGTCGGTGGTCAAGCTGCTGGCCTTCATGGCGGTCGGGGTGTTCGTGGTCTGGGGCCTGTTTGACGGTCTGGGCGATCTGTTTGCGCGTGCCCGCGAACTGCCCGAGGCCCGCCAGCTGCTGACGATTGACCAGGGCGGCACGGGCGTGTGGGCACAGTGGTTGGCGCTGACCCTGCTGTCCATGCTCTCGGTGCTGCTGCTGCCGCGCCAGTTCCAGGTGATGGTGGTGGAGAACGTGCGCGAGCGCCACCTGCCGCGCGCGCTGTGGGTGTTTCCGCTCTACATGCTGGTCATCAACCTGTTCGTCTTTCCGCTGGCCATCGGCGGCTTGCTGCATTTCGGGCCGGGGCAGATGAACCCTGAAAACTTCATCCTCTCGCTGCCCCTGTCGGGCGGGCAGCAGGCGCTGGCGCTGCTGGCCTTTATTGGCGGCCTGTCGGCGGCCACCAGCATGGTGATCGTGGAGACGATTGCGGTCTCGACCATGGTCAGCAACGGCCTGGTGCTGCCGCTGGTGCTGCGCTGGCGTCACCAGCAACTCTCGGCTGCGGGCGACCTCACCCGCATGCTGCTGGGCATCCGGCGCGCCGCGATTCTGGGCGTGCTGCTGCTGGGCTACATCTACTACCACCTGGCCGGCGAGGCCTATGCGCTGGTGAGCATCGGCCTGATCAGCTTTGCCGCCGTGGCCCAGTTCGCCCCGGCCCTGCTGGGCGGCATGTTCTGGAAGGGCGGTACCCGCCTGGGGGCGCTCAGCGGGCTGGCGGCGGGCTTTGCGATGTGGATCTACACCCTGATGCTGCCCTCGATTGCCAAGTCCGGCTGGCTGCTGGACGCCAGCTTTCTGCAGCACGGGCCCTGGGGCCTGGCCCTGCTGCGGCCCGAGCAGCTTTTTGGCGTGGTCGGCATGGACCCGCTGACGCATTCCCTGTTCTGGAGCCTGCTGGTCAATGTCGGTGCCTATGGGCTGGTGTCGCTGTGGCGGGTGCCCACCGGTTCCGAAGCCAGCCAGGCGCTGTTGTTTGTCGATGTGTTCGAGCGCACCGGGCAGGCCTCGCCGGTGTTCTGGCGCGGCCGCGCCCGGGTACAGGACCTGCTGCAGCTGTGCCAGCGTTTTCTGGGCCAGGCCCGTGGGCAGGCGGTGCTGCAGGCCTGGGCGCAGCAGGAGGGCGTGGCCTCGGTGGCGGCGCTGGTGCCCGATGCACGGCTGGTGCAGCATGTGGAAATGCAGCTGGCCGGCGCGGTGGGCAGCGCCTCGGCCCGTGTGCTGGTCGCCTCGGTGGCGCAGGAGGAGGCGCTCACGCCCGAGGATGTGCTGGGCATTCTGGACGAGGCCTCGCAGCTGCGGGCCTATTCGCGCGAACTCGAGGACAAGTCGCGCTCGCTGCAGGCGGCCACCGACGAGTTGCGGGCTGCCAACGAGCAGCTCAAGAGCCTGGACCGGCTCAAGGACGATTTCATGTCCTCGGTCACCCACGAGCTGCGCACGCCGCTGACCTCGATTCG
>Ga0255182_1001005_pt1 | contig 16113 bp, 15 predicted proteins | sample Atl_UVDOM_RepA_8_FD_188420 | JGI IMG/M metagenome (GOLD analysis project Ga0255182, IMG submission 188420) | Freshwater microbial communities from Altamaha River, Georgia, United States - Atl_UVDOM_RepA_8d | ecosystem: Environmental > Aquatic > Freshwater > River | place: USA: Georgia...
ACACCGAGGATTCAAGTGTCGAGCTGCACGCCCGCTGTGATCGGCTTGCGCCGGTCCGCGCCGGAAATTCCTACATGACTCGGTGTTCTCGGTGGCTCTGCAGAAGCTTTACCTGAACGCCGGCATGATCTCGTCGGCGAACTGATCGATCGTCGTGTCGGTGTCGAGGATCGGCTGCACGGCGACCTGGTGCACGCCGGCGGCCTGCATCTGCCGGATCGAGTCGATCACCTGGTCCTTGGTGCCGACGAGGGTCGTCGCGCGCATGATCTTCTCGGTCATCAGCGCCTCGTGCTCCGGGCGCAGCTTCTGCAGGTAACCGCTGTAGAGCTTCAGGTGGCGCGTCTCGACCGGCGCTTCCGGGTCCTTGTAGACGTTCGTGAACGCGATCAGCTCGTCGCGCAGATCGGGCGGCAGCAGGTTCGGGTCGTGGTGGGTCGACAGCGCGAAGATGTTGCTGCTCGAGGCCACCATCGGCCCCACCGCCTCGCGCACTTCGCGGGTCTCGATGTCCTTCTCGTTCTTCGTCAGGTAGAAGGCCGTCATCGACAGCACGTAGACCTTGTCCGGGTCGCGACCGGCCCGCCGCGCGCCGATCTTCACGTTGTCGACCATCCATTTGACTATCGACGGGTGCACGGCGCCGAACAGGATCACGCCGTCGGCGATCTCGCCGGCCATCTGCGCGACCTTCGGGCCGCTGGCCGCGATGTAGACGGGGATGGGGTCCTTGATGTTGATGTAACCCATGTCCGGGTTCAGGAACTTGATCTTGCGGTGGCGATCGCCTTCCGAGTAATCCGTGACCTGGTCCTTGAACAGCCCCTGGCAGACTTCGATGTGCTCGCGCAGTTCCTCGAGCCGCGCTGCCGGCATGCCCAGCGTGCGGCGCGTGGTGTTGCCCGTGCCGATGCCGAGGATCGCGCGGCCCGGCGCGATCTGGTTGATCGTCGCCATGCCGCAGGCGGTCAGCGGCGCGATGCGCGACTTGGGATTGGTGACGCCCGGCCCGAGGATGATTTTCTTCGTCCCGGCCGCGCACAGCGCGAGCGAGGCATAGACCTCGCTGCCGAGCATCTGCGAGTCGTACAGCCAGCCGTGGGAGTAGCCCCGGTCTTCCGCGTGCCTGACCTGCGGCGTGACCTGGCAGGAACCCATGAATACGAATCCGAAGTCCATCTTGACCCCCTAGGCTGCTGGATGAGGGTTCCAAGCATAGGGGACGCGACAGGAGGCGTCAGCCGGCGGCGCGGCTTTCAGGGCTGGAACTGCAGTGCGGCAAGCTTCGCGTAGAGCCCGCCGGCCCGCACCAGGCTCGCGTGGGTGCCTATCTCGACGATGCGCCCCTGGTCGAGGACGACGATGCGGTCCGCGTGCTGCACCGTGGCCAGGCGGTGGGCGATGATCAGCGTCGTGTGCTCGCGCATCAGCGCATTCAGCGCCCGCTGCACGAGCTGCTCGGATTCCGCGTCCAGCGCACTGGTCGCCTCGTCGAGCAGCAGCAGGGGGCGCCTGGCGAGGATGGCGCGGGCGATCGACAGGCGCTGCCGCTGGCCGCCTGACAACTGCACGCCGCGTTCGCCGAGCGGGGTGGCGAGGCCTTCGGGCAGGCGCTGGACGAACTCCCACGCGAAGGCGGCGCGGCAGGCCTCTTCGACCGCCACGTCGCTGGCGTCGGGCCGGCCGTAGCGGACGTTGTCGAGGACGCTGGCGGCGAAGATGACCGGGTCCTGCGCCACCAGGGCGAACTGCGCGCGCAGGCTGCGCGGGTCCAGCTCGCGCACGTCCACGCCGTCGAGACGCAGCGCGCCGGTCTGCGGGTCGTAGTAGCGCAGCAGCAGCTGGAATACCGTCGTCTTGCCGGCGCCGCTCGGCCCGACCAGCGCGACGCGTTCACCGGGTTCGACGCGCAGCGAGAAGCCGCGCAGCGCCGGGTCGGCGGGACGCGAGGGGTAGGCGAAACCCACGTCCTCGAAACAGAGCGCGCCGCGCACGGGCCGCGGCAGCGCGCGGGGCGTGGCTGGGGCGGTGATGGCGGGCCTGGTCTCGAGCAGCTCGAGCAGGCGTTCCGCGGCGCCCGCCGCGCGCTGCAGGTCGCCCATGACCTCCGCGATCGCGCCGACCGCGCCGGCGACCAGCACCGCGTAGAACACGAAGGCCGACAGGTCGCCCGGCGACAGCCGGCCGGCCACCACGTCGTGGCCACCGACCCAGAGGATGGCGCCGATGGCGCCGAAGGCGAGCAGCATCACCGCGGCGACCATCGCCGCGCGCGTCAGGATGCGGCGTTGCGCGGTGTCGAAATGGGCCTCGACCCGCGCGCCGAAGCTCGCGCGATCCACCTGCTCGTGCACGTAGGCCTGCACGGTGCGGATTTCGTGCAGCGTCTCGTCGATGAAGGCGGCGACCTCGGCGATGCGGTCCTGGCTCGCGCGCGACAGGCGGCGCACGCGGCGGCCGGCGATGACGATCGGCAGGAACACTACGGGCACGCCGACGAGCACGAGCAGGGTCAGCTTCGCCGAGGTCAGCGCGAGCATCGCGAAGGCGCCGATCATCAACAGCAGGTTGCGCAGCGCGAACGAGGCCGACGAGCCGACGACCACTTCGAGCAGCGATGTGTCGTTGGTCAGGCGGGAAATCACTTCGCCGGTACGCGTGATTTCGAAGAAGCTGGGCGAGAGTTCGAGGAGGTGGTCGAACACCGCGCGCCGCATGTCCGCCGTGACCCGCTCGCCGAGCCAGGTGACGAGGTAGAAGCGCGCGAAGGTCGCCGCGGCCATGACCACGATCACGAGCAGCAGCCCGGCGAGCGCCTCGTTCAGCAGTCCCGGGTTGCCAGCCGCGATGCCGCGGTCGATGACGAGCTTCAGCCCCTGCCCGATCGCGAGCACGCTCGCGGCAGCGACGACGAGCGCGACTGCGGCCGCCGCGGCGCGCGCGCGATAGGGCCTGACGAAGCGCCACAGCAGGCCGAGTTGGCGCAGGTTCCTGGAAGCAGGCCGCCGGCCGGCGGCATCGAAGGAGGCCATGAAATGCTGGAATTCCCGGGATAAAGGAGCGCACGCATCCGGCGACGCGGCGCCGCCATTGTATGCGCGACCGTCGTGGCCGCGCGCGGCCGGCTTCCCCCATTCGCCGACTATTGCCGTGCGGCGGCGGCCGATATCATCGGGCGGAGCGCCAGGTTCCGGCAGCGGCCACCGGCGCCCACGCATCGACAACAGGCCAGCCGCCGACGACAGCCGGCCGCCATCAAGAGGAGGTATCCATGAGTATCCGCACCGCCCAGGACCTGCGCGACGCCTACCGCAAGTTCAGCGAGGCCGCACTGAGCAACCCGAACGCGACGCTGGCCGACATGCGCGTGAACGCCGAGGGTTTCGGCGAGATGACGGCCGAGCCGGCCGGCGTGGTCTGCGAGAAGGTCGATGCCGGTGGCGTGCCGGCCCTGATGGTGACCCCGCACGGCGCCCGCACCGACCGGGTGATCCAGTACACGCACGGCGGCGGCTACGTGTTCTGCTCCGCGAATTCGCACCGGCGCCTGGCGAGCCACATCGCGAAGGCGGTCGGCTGCCGCGCGCTGGTGCTCGACTACGGCCTCGCGCCGGAAAACCCGCACCCGGGCCCGGTCAACGACTGCGTGAAGGCCTATCGCTGGCTGCTGGGCCAGGGTGTGCAGCCGGCGCACATCGCGCTGTCCGGCGACTCCGCCGGCGGCGGTCTCGCGGTCGCGACGCTGCTGAAGATTCGAGAAGAGGGCCTGCCGCAGCCGGCCGGCGCGGTGCCGATTTCGCCGTGGGCCGACATGGAGGGTGCAAGCGAGAGCATGCAGACGCGTGCGGCGGTCGACATGTGCGTGCAGAAGCCCGCCATCCAGCAGCTCGCCGCGCTGTTCCTCGCCGGCCAGAGCACGCGCGACCCTTACGCGTCGCCGGTCTACGCCGACCTCAAGGGCCTCGCGCCGCTCTACATCCAGGTCGGTGACGAGGAAACGCTGCTCGACGATTCCGTGCGCCTCGCGCACCGGGCGCTGGACGCCGGGGTCGAGGTCAAGCTCGAGATCTACCCGGAGATGCAGCACATCTTCCAGATCTGCGCCGGCTACCTGCCGCAGGCCGACGTCGCGATCGAGCGCATGGCGGCCTGGCTGAAGCCCCGCCTCGGGCTCTGAGGCTCCCCGCCGATGGCGCGGGCAGCCGCGCCATCGGCGTCCGTCCCGGCGGCGCCCTACTCCTCGACGGCCCAGCGCACCCGGCTGCGCGCCTCGAGGCCGCTGCCGAGCAGCTTGGCGAGCGTCTCGAGCTCCGCCTCCAGCAGGTAAGGCGGGTTGACGATCAGCATGCCGGAGCCCTTCAGTCCCGCCGCCGAATCCTCGCCGTGCGGCATGTACTCGATCGTCAGCTGGCGCCTGATGCCGGTATGCGCGAGACGCTCGACGAAGCGCTGCGCGGCCAGGCGCGACAGGATCGGGTACCAGATCGCGAACACGCCGGTCGCCCAGCGCCGATGCGCGTCGACCAGCAGGTCGACGACGAGCGCCTCCTCCTCGCGCAACTCGTAGGGCGGGTCGATCAGCACGAGCCCACGCCGTTCCGGCGGCGGCAGCAGCGCCTTCAGGCGCGCATGCGCATCGGCACGCTCGACCCGCACCTGCGGATCGCCCGCGAACTCGGCAGCGAGCGCCGCGTGGTCCGTCGGATGCAGCTCGAGCAGGACCATGCGGTCCTGCGGCCGCAACAGTTCGCGCGCAATCCGCGGCGAACCCGGATACCAGCGCAGCTCGCCGTCGGAATTGCAGGCGCGCACGCAGTCCAGGTACTTGCCCAGCACCGGCGCGGCGGAGGTCCACCAGCGGGCGATGCCGTCCTGGTACTCGCCGGTCTTCTGCGCACGGGCGTCGGCGAGATCGTAGCGGCCGGCGCCGGCGTGGGTGTCGATGTAGACGTAAGCCTTGTCCTTGCGCGCGAGCGCGGTCAGCAACAGCGCGAGCACGGCGTGCTTGAGCACGTCCGCATGGTTGCCGGCGTGGAATGCGTGGCGATAACTGAGCACGGATCTCCTTCGTTCGCGGTGGGATTGCTGCGGTCAGGGACAGGGGTAACCTGCTGCGTCGCGACAAACCGGACTCGGCTTGCCGAACGGACACTCGGAGTGTAACGTCGAGGTCCTTTCCGTTCGACACCGGTCGAACTCAACAACGAAAATCATGGGGAGAAAAGGCCGATGGCTCTTCGTTTCGGCGTACTCTGGCCATTCCGCAATCCGGAATTCGCACGCGTTCCTTGGGAACAGCTCTACCGTCAGCATCTCGATCTCATCGTCGACTCGGAGGCCCTCGGCTTCGATGACGCCTGGCTGACCGAACATCATTTTGTCGATGACGGCTACTCGCCGTCGCTGCACGCGATTGGCGCCGCCGCCGCCGCGCGCACGAGCCGCATCCGTATCGGCACCTTCCTCGTGCTGCTGCCGCTGCACAACCCGGTGCGCATCGCGGAGGACACCGCGACCGTCGACCTGATCTCCGGCGGCCGTTTCGAGCTGGGCGTGGGCCTCGGCTACCGCCGCGAGGAATTCGCCGACCAGGGCATCTCCCCGCACGAGCGCGGCGCCCGCCTGCAGGAAGGCATCGAAGTCATCCAGCGCCTGCTGAGCGGCGAGTCCGTCACGATGGACGGCAAGTTCAACAAGCTGAAGGACATCAAGATTGTGCCGCCGGCGCTGCAGCGCCCGCATCCGCCGCTGTGGCTCGGCGCGATCGCGCCGAAGGCCATCGAACGCGCCGCGCGCATGGGCTTCCACTTCCAGGCCGTCGGTTCCACCGCACTGGACAAGATCTACGACGAGGCGCTGGTCAAGTACGGGCGCGACCCGCGCAACTACAACATCGCGCAGCTGCGCGCCGTGTTCGTCGCGCCGAGCCGCGAGCAGGCCTGGGAACAGGCCGCGAAGCCCCTGCACTACATGGCCAGCTGCTACGCGAAGTGGTTCGCCGAAGCGGCCGACAAGCCGGGCGACGAGAAGGCGATGGAAGGCATTCCGAGCGTCGACGAAATCATCAAGAAGCAGGCCTTCAGCTTCTTCGGCGAGGACGCCATCGTCGGCACGCCGAAGGACGCCGCGGAAATGATCGACGACTACACGAAGCGGGGCCGCCTGACCCACCTGGTCTGCGCGACCGCGATGCCGGGCCTGCCGCCGCACCAGGTGCGCGACAGCATGGCGCTGTTCGCTCGCCAGGTCATGCCGAAATTCCGTTGATAAAGAAAAAATAACGAGATTCCTAGTGAGACTGACGCCGAGGCGCCCATCCGGGCCCCTCGGTTTTTTTTCGCCCGTGTGCCGGCCCCGCGGCCTTGATTTCCCACCGGGCGGCCGCATCTCGCAAGCTCCAATCCGGAGCGCACGCCCATGAGCCAGCCCCTGCACATCGCCTGCCCGCACTGCGCGACGACCAACCGCGTGCCCGCCGCGCGCGTCGCGGAACATCCGAACTGCGGGGCCTGCAAGCAGCCGCTTTTCACCGGCCACCCGGTCGCGCTCACCGCCGAAACCTTTGACCGCCACCTCAGGGCCGACCTGCCGCTGGTCGTCGATTTCTGGGCCCCCTGGTGCGGGCCCTGCCGCACCATGGCCCCGGCCTTCGAACAGGCGGCGGCCCGGCTCGAACCGTCCTGGCGGCTCGCCAAGCTGAACACCGACGAGGAAGCAGGCATTGCCGGGCGCTACGGCATCCGCAGCATCCCGACGCTGATCGTGTTCCGGCACGGGCAGGAGGTCGCGCGCCAGGCGGGCGCGCTGCCCGCGTCGGCGCTGGTGGAGTGGATCCGCCGCGCCGGCTGAGACGGGTCCGGCAGACCGCGCCGGATAGCCGTGTGCGTGCGGGTGGCGCGCCCGGGCCTGCCTGCGCTACCTTCGGAACGGTGACATGCGCCGCGGTCAGCCGCGTCGACCGCAACCGGAAGGAGGTCCCACGGTGAACGCACGACGCAGAAGCAGGCAGATCCTCCTCCACGGCCTCGCGCTGGTGCTCGCCGGCCTCGTCTGGGGCGTCGTGGTGCCGCACACGCCCTTCCCGCGGCTCGCGCTGGTCGCGCACATCCAGTTCGCGACGAACGGCATGCTGTTCATCGTGATGGCCATGCTGCTCCTCCTGCTGCCCAACCGCGTCACGTCGCGCGCCACGCTCGTGATGCTCGTCGCCGTGTGGCTGACATGGCCGATGTTCCTGTCGCAGGTCGCCAACGCGTGGTGGGGCACGAAGGAAATCCTGCCCATCGCCGCGCAACAGGCCGGTGCGACCGGCGGCCGGGGCTGGCAGGAAACGATCCTCACGCTCACGCACGTCGTCGGCGGCCTGGCCGCGCTCGTCGCGTGGGTGCTGCTGCTGCGGGGCTTCGTCGGCCCGGCGCCGGCGTCGCGTACGGGCGCCTGAGGGCGCGCGAGGCGACGCTCAGTCCGCCGGTGTTGCCTCCACGATGCCGAGGTGAAACACGCCGTAGCCGGGCAGCACGAACTGGTTGCTCGCGAGCCCCAGGATGCGGGCATCGACGCCGGACGTCAGCGGTTTCTCCTCCTCGGTGAGCGGATTGGCGATCACGCCTATCACTTCGCCCGCCTTCACCTCGTCGCCGATCAGCTTGTGCGAGATGAAGATGCCGCCGTTCTCGGCGCGGATCCAGCGGGATTTGCGGTAGACGGGCTGCTCGAGCCGTCGCTTCTCGCCGGGCAGCATGCCGAGGTTCACGAGCGCGGTGGCCAGTGCCCGTTCGGCAGTCGCGACATAGGGCGTCTGTACGGTCGTCGACTCGCCGAATTCGAAACTGACTCCGGGAATACCCGCCTCGGTCGCCACCCGCCTCAGCATCTTGCGGCTGCCGCGCTTGAACAGCACCGGCATGTCGCCGAACTGGCGCACGAAGCGACGCACGCGCTTGTCGTCGAGGTTCGCGCGCAGCTGGGGCAGGTTCGAACGGTTGAAAGAGCCCGTGTGGAAATCGACGAGATAGTCGCAATGCGGCGTGACGATGTTCGAGAACAGCGCGTGCGCGATGCGGTCGGCGAAGCTGCCGTCGGGGCGACCGGGGAAGTAGCGATTGAGATCGCGCCGGTCGGGCGTCTCGCGCGCGCCGCGCGTGAAGGCCAGCAGGTTGACGACCGGTACGCCGATCACGGTGCCGCGCAGCGCCTTCACGTCGAGTGCGTTGACCGTGCGCCGCACCACCTCGATGCCGTTCAGCTCATCGCCGTGGATCGCCGCGGTGAGACACAGCGTCGGACCCGCCGTCGCGCCGTGAGCCACGAGCACCGGGGTGCTGAGGGTGTCCCCGGCATAGGACTCGCCCAGCGCCAGCTGCCGCTTGACGACCGTCGCCGGCTGCACCGTCCTGCCGAGCAGTTCCAGCGGGGCATTGGGCTCGTCTTCCGCAGTCGCCGACGCGCAGGCGCCGCACAACGCGAGGATCAGGGTCAACCGCCGAAGCATGACTTCACCGCCTCCGGTCCGAGGCGCCGGACCTGTTCGAATTTCTTGTGGAAGGACTCGTCGATCTTCCGCAGCGCCGGCCGCGTGTCGCTGCTGCGGTAGCGTGCGAGCTGCGCCGGGCCGCCGTTGTATGCCGCGTAGGTCGCGCGGGCGAGATCGTCCGGCTTGCCGCGCTTGCGGTGCTCACCGCGCCGGATCGCATGGTTCACGAGGTAGTGCACGAGGATTTCGTTGCCGGCGCGCGCGTTGTAGGAGACGTCGCCGTGCAGCGCATCCAGGTTGTACACGCCGCGCCACACGTGCTTGTTGACCTGCATGATACCCACCGAACCGACCGGCGACTGCACGGTGTCGATGCGGCCGTTGCGGATCTCGAACTGCCGCCAGCAGGTCTCCTGCCAGGCGGTCGCCGGCAGCAGCGCACGGTAGACATCGACGAAAGCCGGCTCGATCCTGCCGCGCGCGAGTTCCGCCTCCGCGATGGCATCGAGCAGCAGGTCGACCTCGCGGAGGAAGGCATCGAGATCGTCGCCGCGCGGAACCCAGCCTTGCAGCTTCTGGCCCAGCGCGGGATCGACGTCGACCATCGCGTGAGCCGGCGCGATGAGGAAATCGAGCACTCCAGGCGCCGGCGCCGCGTCGGCCACAAGCTCGGGATCGAATCCAAGCAGCGCGCGCAGCGCGGGATCGACCTCCGTCGTATAGACGAGCATGTCGTCGGTCACCCGGGGCTGCAGCGTCCGCGCGAGCCGACGCAGCGCGTCGCGGTCGATGCGGAAGCCGAGCTGTGGCGCCGCCCGATCGATCTGCTCGAGCACGTCGGCGGCGGACATGAAGCTCAGCATGCGCAAGGCGTCCTCACCCGGCAGACCCGCGCCCAGCTCGCGCATCAGCGGCCGAAGGCGCCGCCAGGATTTCCGGAACAGGTCACGCACCGGGTCCTGGCCCGAATCCGATTCGAGCGCGAGGACGAGATCGTGGCGCGCATCGAGCAGGACACCGGCCAGGGCCTCACGCAGCGCCGGTGTCGTCGCGCCGGCGAGTTCCTTGATCAACCAGGTGGCGAACACGTCCCAGGCCTGCCAGGCCGCGCGCCACTGCGCGAGCTCCTCGACCGACAGCGCGGGTTCGGCGGCCGGCGGTGTCCAGCCCGGCGGCGGCGGCGGCGCGCGCAGGGTGACGGTGATGTTCAGGGCCTCGACGCTCGCGGCGACGCCGGCGAAGCTTGCGCCGCCCAGCACTTCCTCGAGCGCGGCGGCATCGGCCGAGCCCTGCTCGCGCAGCAGCGCGGCGGCTGCCGTCAACGGAACGTCGAGATCGACGCGCAGCTGTTCCAGCCGCGGGTGCACGTTATCCTTCACCCAGCGCCACAGCACGCCGGGCACTGCGCTGCTCGCGCCCTCGTCGTTCAGGATCTTGGAGTCGGTGACGCGGAAGCCGATGGCACGCTGGCCGTCGAGGACGCGCGGCTCCTCCATCGCCTCCAGCACGCCCGTCCACTCGAACAGGGGCAGGCAGCGTCCACGGGTCAGCGGGGTGCCGCCGCGCGAGGTCACACGCGTGCGAACGCGGATCCTGCCGGCGGCGCCGTCGACCGTGGGCTCGGACAGGGTGAGGACGTTGCAGGCGTTCTTGCCCTCCAGCACGCGCGCGGTGGTGTCGGGCCCGATGAAAATCTGCTCGACCAGCGCGGCGCGGACGAGGGCGTAGTTGACCGGCAATTCGACGAGCAGCTCGTCGGCAGGCGCGGCGAACGCGACGCCACACAGAACCGCGGCCGCGAGCAAGGGTCGTGCGCGCCGTCGACGCGGGCCGACGCTCGCGGGCGCTGTTTCCCGGCGGGCCTTCGCGTGCATGCGGGGGCCGGCGGGCCTGCCGTCAGCTGGAGACGCCGAAGGCCTGGCGTTGCGCGAGGAAGGTGTCGACGTTGCAGGCCATGATCAGCAGGTCGTGGTATTCGCCATCACGATCCTTGACCTCGTCCTTCAGCAGCGCCTCCGGCTGGAAGCCGAGTTCCTGGAACAGCGCGCGGGCGCCCTGCTGGTCGGGCGTCATGCGCGCGACGACCTTCTCGATGCCGAGCGCGAGCGCCATGTTGAAGGCTTCGCGCGTCATCAGGCGCCCGAGCCCCGCGCCGCGGGCGCGCTCCGCCGTCGCGACCCGGAGATCCGCCACGTGCTTCGACCAGTCGAGCTCGGTCAGGTGCAGCGACGAATAGGCGACGATGCCTTGTTCGTCCTCGCAGAGGACCGTGTACATCGCGCCGCGCTCGACGGCATCCATCCAGCGCTTGATGCCTTCGGGCTTCGTGATGTCACGCCGCAGGAACAGCAGGTCGTGCGGCGGCAGTGCACGCGCGAACTGCTGCAGGCGCTCGCCGTCGTCGAGGGTCATCGGACGCAGGGTGTAGGCCTTGCCCTTCAACTTCGTTTGCAGCGGGTAGTTCTTCCACGCCTCGGCCACCTTTGCTTGCGCCATGACTGACAGACTCCTCTTTGATGCTTGTTCGGACGGGCCGTCGCCGCGTGCGCGCCGGCGACGGCGTGCGCTAGAGCGAGCGCGTGCTCAACCAGCGGTCGAGCTGGGGCCACAGGCGGTAGACCGCGTTGCCCCCGGCAACGAGGCTGACGTGGCCACCCTTGATCACGATTTCCTTCTTGTCGTCGCTGCCCACGAGGCCGAGCAGGTCGCGCGACGCGGCCGTGGGCACGATGTGGTCGTATTCTGCGGCCACGTGCAGGAAAGGCACCCGGATTTTACCCAGATCGACGGCTTTGTCACCCACGTGGAATTCGCCGCTGATGAACTTGTTCCCGCGCAGGAAATCGCGCACGAACTCGCGCATCAGCTCGCCCGGCAGGGGCAGCTGGTCGGCCGCCCAGCGATCGAAGCGCAGGTTCGCCTTCACGAAGGCGTCGTTGTCGACGTTGTTCAGCAGCTGCAGCTGGTTGGCGCTCCGCTGCAGCGGCCGCAGCGCCTGGATCGACGCGTTGATGAGGTCGCCGGGAATGATGCCGAGCGCATCGACGAGCCGGTCGATGTCGAAGGACTTGCTCTCGGCCCACTGCTTGTAGAGCACCATGCCATCGGCATTGATCGGCGTCGTGAAGCAGACGAGATTCTTGACGCCCCGATGCGGATGCAGCGCCGTGTAGATGCTGGACAGCATGCCGCCCATGCAGTAGCCGACGAGAGACAGGTCCGGTTCGCCGGTCTCGACGCGGATGTGCTCGACGGCGCCGTCCAGCATCTCGTTGACGTACTCGTTGAGGCCGAGGTGCGCGTGCTCGCGGCGCGGCGGCATCCAGTCGGCCATGTAGACGTCGAAACCCTGCAACAGCAGGTATTCGACGAGGCTCTGGCCGGGCGCGAGGTCGAGGATGTAGCCGCGCGCGACCGGCGACATCACGATCAGCAGCGGCACGCGGTAGATTTCATCGAGGACCGGGCGATAGTGGTAGAGCCGCAGCGTGTCGCGCGTGTAGACGACTTCCTTCGGCGTCTGCCCGACTTCGAGATCGATCTCGGGTGCGGGCACCTTCAGGCCGGGAATGTTGCGGGCAAGCGTGCGCTCGATGGTCTTCCTGACCCGCAGATCGATTTCCTCGGGAGACAGCCCGGTCTGCTGCTTGGGGGGCGGTGGCTTGCCCGCCTTCTTGGCTGCCATGGTCAGGGCTGCTCCGCCGGGCGCTTCGTGCGCGCGGGTTTCACGCTGCCGGGCTGTTGGGCAGCCGGGGCGATGCCCTGGGCCATCCGCATGCGCAGTTCGCGCAGCTCGACCTGCACCGATGCCAGCGCGTCCTCGACCTGGCCCAGGCGATCGCCGATGTCGAGCACGTCCTGTCGCGACGGCAGGTTCAGGTTCGCGAGGTACTGTGCCATCGACTCGCTGAACATCCGGTGCGTGTGCAGTGCTTCCTGCATGTAACGACCCATGCCCTTGGAGAAGCGCTCGTCGCCCATCATGTCCGTCATGGCCTGGCTCCAGGCCTTCTCGGACTTGACGAACCACTCACGCCACAACCGTACCGGGTTCAACGGTTCCTGTTCGTCGTTCATTTTTCCTCCTTTGCGTGCGCCGCCAGTCCTGCCGAGTGGCCACCCGGATGGACCCGCTGGGCCAAGCGACGGGCGATGACGCGATACACGTCGGGATGGAAGACCATGCCGATGTGCGTGCATTTAACTTCTGTGTTGTGTCTGGAGTCTTCTTCTATGCAGCTCGACCAGTCGGCGACGCCGTCGGTCTTCGAATAGACCGCGAACTGCGCGACGGGCCGCGGCTGCGGCTGGATCATGTTGCGGACGAAACTGCACAAGCAGTGGCCCGTGCCGCACGAGGCGTGCAGGTTGCGGCCGACGACCCCGCTCTGGTTGAGCTTCAGCTTGTCCCAGATGCCGACCACCGCCGGATGCGCCTTGACCATCGAGCGGAACGGGGAACCGAGGGTGATGATGCGGTCGAACAGGTCGGGATTGTCCTGGATCAGGCTCTTCGCCAGCATGCCGCCGAGGCTGTGCCCGATCACACGCAGCTTCATGCCCGACTCCTCGCGGATCCGCCGGGCCCGCTGCATGACGTCGCGAGCCGTGCGGTCGGGGCAGTCGTTGTTCCAGACGATGTTCGACAGGTGGGAGCGGTAGCCGATGCGCTTGAGCCACCGGTGCAGTTCCAGCATCAGGTAATCCCCGGCCATGAAGCCGGGGATCAGGAGCACGGGTTCACCGCTGCCGCGCTCGCAGCCGTAACCATAGAACACCGGCGACAGGCGCAGCTTCACCCAGTCCATGCCCCACGTGGATTCACGCCACAGCGGCGTGAGCGTGTGCTGGACCGAAGGGTCATGAGCGAACGGGTTGTCGTAGTCGTCGACCGGTTCTTCGGCGTCGGTGTGGTCGTGTCGTTCGTTCATGAATCTATTATGCGGGGGCCCTGGGCGACCGCGCGACGTGCGTCGTCACGCGGGCCCACGGCGGGATCGGATCAGGCGGCCTTCGGCCAGAACGCGGCGAACTTGCGCGCGGCCTCGGAGAAGTCGCCGGCGTCGAAGCTGCCCTGGAACAGCGTGCGGAACTCCGCGGCGACGTCGGCCTGCTCCTGGTACAGGGTCTTGGCAAGGCCCAGCACGCGCTCCTGCGCGGCGGTCGCGCTGTCCATCACGGCCTTGACGTTGCTGGCGTAGTCGGTCGGGTTCGCGGCGATGCGCTTGCCGGTTTCGAGGGCCGCACGCTGGCTCTCGATGAAGGCCTCGATCAGGGTGCCGTTGACGCGGGCGGCGCGTTCGCTGGCGTCCTTCAGCGACTTCGCGAACTTCTCCTGCGAGGTGCTGAGCAGTTCGAGGTAGTTGTTGAGCGCTTCGCCGGCGACGGCTTCCGGGGCAGACCCGGTCTTGGACTTCGTTGTCATTTTTGAGCTCCTCTAGGCACACCCTGTGCCGCGTTTGGTTAATAATGCGGGAGATGTTTGCTGCAGTGCAAACTTGGTTGACACTTATATGCGGAGTGCATATAGGTGTCAACAACTGGACGAAAGATTTTTTTCTCTGATGAGGTGCACGTGAACGAGAAATCAACCGCCGAGCCCCACCTCCGGCCCAGCGGCGACATGCTGACCGCCCACCTGCTCGCCCTGCTCAAAGGCTGGTCGGCCTACGGCTACGAACTGGCGCAGCGCCTCGAGGAGGCTGGCCTGGGCGAACTGAACAAGGGTTCCATCTACCGGATGTTGCGCCAGATGGAACGCAGCGGCCTCGTGTCCTCCACCTGGGACACCTCGAACGACGGCCCGGCGCGTCGGGTCTACAACATGACCGCGGCAGGAAAAATGTTTCTCGACAACTGGTTGGCCTTCATCGACGCCCACCGTCGCGGGCTCGAGCAACTGGCCGGACTGGCAGCCGCGTCGAACGCGGTCAACGACGACGCGATCGCGGAAGGGCAGGCGCGGACCAGGCAGGGCGGCCGGAAGAAATCGGCATGACGGTCGTCGTCGAGAAGAATGTCGCGGTCCCGCTCCGTGACGGCACCCGGCTACGCGCCGACGTCTACCGTCCGTCGGACACGGGGCGGCACCCGGTGCTGGTCCAGCGCACGCCCTACAACAAGGAGCTGTGGCCGATCACCGCGATGACGCTGGACCCGGTGCGCGCCGCCGCCGCCGGCTACGCGGTGGTCATCCAGGACGTCCGTGCCCGCTGGGCGTCCGAAGGTGACGTGTTCTTCCCCTACCGCGACGAACTCGACGATGGCCACGACACCCTGGCCTGGGCCGAGGCCCAACCCTGGTCGAACGGCATCGCCGGCTGCTACGGGCTGTCGTACATGGGCGGCACGTCCTGGCTCGCCGCGGTGTCAGGCCACCCGTCCCTGCGCGCGATTTCGCCGACGACGGCGCCGAACGACTTCTACCATGACCATTTCTGGCGCGGCGGCGCGCTGAACATCGGCCTGCTCGCGATGTGGAGCCTGCGCGCCATCGGACCCGCGGCGCTGATCCGCTCGCGGCCGCAGCCGGCCGACTTCTTCCCGCTGCTGTTGCAGCTGGTCGACGACATTGACGATTTCGAGCGCGTGCTGCGCGAGTTGCCGCTCGATCGCTTCGCGCCGGCGCGGCCGGAAGACGATCGCTTCGTGCCGTTCTTCCACGAGTTCCTGCGCCACCCCGAGCCGGATGACTGGACGCGCAGCCTGCTCGTCGCCGGTCGCCATCACCAGGTCAAGGTACCGAGCCTGTCGATCGCCGGCTGGCACGACCTGCTGCTGAACGCCGACCTGCAGCACTTCCGCGCGATGCGCGACACCGCCGGCAGCGACGCGGCACGGCGGAAGAGCCGGCTGATCATCGGGCCATGGGCCCACGCGATGTTCCAGAACGTCGTGGGCGACCTCGACTTCGGCTTCCGCGCGAACGGCCTGCTGCTCGATCTCAAGGAGGACCTCACGCGCCTGCAGCTGCGCTGGTTCGACCGCTGGCTGAAGGGCGAGGCGAACGGCGTCGACGAGGAAGCGCCGGTCCGGATTTTCGTGCAGGGCGCGAACCGCTGGCGCGACGAGCATGACTGGCCGCTGTCGCGCGCGCGCTACCGCCACTGGTACCTGAACGGCGACGGCGGCTTCGCGCGCGAGCGCCGGCCGACGGACACCGAGGCCCGCAGCTACGTCTACGACCCGGCGGATCCCTGCCCGACCGCCGGCGGCACGCTGCTGCTGCCGGCGCAGTACACCCCTGGCCCGGTCGATCAACACCGTGTGCTCGGCCGGCGTGACGTGCTGGACTACACCTCGGAAGCGCTCGCCCAGGACCTGGAGATCACGGGGCCCGTGCGCGCCGTGCTGTACGTCACGAGCAGCGGCCGCGACACCGACTTCATCGTCAAGCTCTGCGACGTGCATCCTGACGGGCGCACCTACAACGTCTGCGACGGCATCCTGCGCCTGTCCTTCCGTGACGGACAGCGGCGCCAGCCGGTCACGCCCGGGGCGATGCTCCGCGTCGAAATCGACCTTTGGTCGACGGCGATGCTGTTCAAGGCCAGCCACCGCCTGCGGGTGCTCGTCACCTCGAGCGACTTCCCGCGCTACGACCGCAATCCCAACACCGGCGAGCCCGCGCACACGGCGGT
>Ga0255182_1001006_pt1 | contig 16108 bp, 13 predicted proteins | sample Atl_UVDOM_RepA_8_FD_188420 | JGI IMG/M metagenome (GOLD analysis project Ga0255182, IMG submission 188420) | Freshwater microbial communities from Altamaha River, Georgia, United States - Atl_UVDOM_RepA_8d | ecosystem: Environmental > Aquatic > Freshwater > River | place: USA: Georgia...
CGGCCGATGTACAGGAAGTGCTGCGGAGCCTTGGTCTTCGCGCTGTGGTCAGCGTTCGTCAGCTCCTTGAGAAAAGCCTCGGACACGGACGGGTTGACGGTCTTGTCGACCTTGAACCCCCACACCGCTTCCAGAATAGATGCCGTGTAGCTGCTGTTGGCGAGAAACTGGCCCGAAAAGGCGCGTCCGACGCGGTAGGCCAGCAGGATGCCATTTCGGCGGATCCACGAATACGATGCCGGAGGAAAACCATGGGCATAGAAGAAAATGCGACAGTGGCTTGGGGCCAGCAGGCGGATGAGGGGCGCCAGCAGCCCGTACTGAAGTTGCAGGACGATGAGCTCTGGTTGGCGCCGTACAGCTGAAATCAGTTTCGAAAAGAACCGGAGCCAGCCATGATCGGAACGCTCTGTCATCTCGCCGTCAACGTATTGCTGATGTTCTTCGGTGTTCAGGAGCAAGGAACGGCCGGTGATTTCGCTTGAGGCTCTGGCAACGCCCTCGCAGAAAATGGCCACCCCCCCAAAATAGTTTCTGGTTTCGCTGGGCCCCAGTATGACGACATGATTGTTGTGGGTCATAGGTTGTGCCGTATGGCCTGTAGCTTCGTGAACCAGGCCGGAGGAAGGCTCGAAATCAGGATGTGGTGCACCAACTCCTTGGTTCGAAGGCGCATCAGCGTGGTCAGTGGCATGCGGAGACGCTGGCCACTGTAGGGGAGTCCCGCGTGAGTGATTGCGCGCATCGACGCCGGCTCGATATATCCTTTGACAATCAGGTTCACCGTCTTGATCGGAGCGGAGTTCAGGCAGAAGAATTCGAGTCCGGTCGATCTTCGGGAGCCATTCACTTCAAACTGCCAGGCTGTTTCGCCGGGCCGAAGCACCTTGAGCAGGGCCTCTCGGTGCCACAAGGCCAGAATGGTCGAGTTTCGGTACGGCACATCATTGCCGATTTTGAAGTACTCGAAGCCGGCGCGATCCACGACGAAAAGATCGTTCGACGGCGGCTTCGGGCTCAGCCGAAGGTAACTGGGCTTCTGGCTGCCGATGAATTCTTTGATGGATTTCAAGAAGCCGGGTTTGGTGACCTCGACAGGTATGATGTCATCGAGCCACAGAAGAATGTAATCCGACGTCATCGATTCGACGCAGCGGATGAGGTTGTCAGACCAGCCGAGGTCGCTCTGCGTGTGAATCGGATGCCACCCCTCCGGAATATGCTCGATATCGTCCGGATTCGTGCACACCACGTGAACGGGCAGGTCGGCGCCAAGGTCGGGGCGGATGTTTTCAAGCCCCTGCGCCAGCGTGGGCCATGTGTCCTTGTAAGCTGAACACGTCGAGACCAGAATGGAGAGCGACATCGCTGATTATTTCTTCTTGACGACGTAAATCCCGCAGCCATAATATATTGGCCCCAGGTCCGCTGAAGGCGGCAGATTTTCGTGCAGTGTTTCCTGATCGTCGATCACGGCGAAGCTCTCGATCCGGATCCGGTCGTCCCACGCCAGGATGTCGGACAAGCCGAAGACCCGGTGGGCGTTGAATTCGATCCTCGGAGAGGTGCTGACCGGGAAGCTGACGTACAACGTGCCATCGGGTTTGATGAGGTCGACCAGGTTCCGGAAGGCCTTGATATGGCCATCGGGGTCGATTGTGTCGCCATATCTGCCCAAACCGATGTGCTCCAGCACGTGCAGACACGACACCGAATCGGCAGTGTTTCTGAAGTCTTGCCCGACGCGGGTCAGGTCCTTCTGTTGCGTCTTGATGTAGGGTACTCCGAGATCGACGCTTCTAAAGTCCCACAACTCCACTTCACGAAAGCATGCCAGGTGAGCGACGAACCCATCGATGCGTGAGCCGATATCGATGTGTCTGGGGGGCTTGGCTTCGAAGATCTTGCGAGCAACGTGGATGTCTTGTCGAAAGTAGTGCTTGGGAACGTGTCCCGCCGGCTTGCCCTTGTCCTCCAGGCAGACGTACAGACTGTCGACGTGGCCTCCGCCCTTCGTCCACCTGTAGGTGTCAGCGATGAACGCCGGAATCTTCAGAGGATTCCTGAGCAACAAGGGGTCCAGTCCCAATGCGCGAACGATCGAATATGTCCGCTTCAAGGCTTCTTTGTTAATCACGATTCATCTTCTTGAGCGTCAGCCACAAAAGGGGGATTAGCCCGATCCCGAATGCCGCTCGCAGTTCCACAAAATCGCTCAATGACGTGGCGGTTGGCGCCAGAACGGTCATGAGTGCCAATGCCAGGATTCCACTGGATATCCAGGTCATGCCGACCTCGATGGTCGCGCCCACTCCTTGAAGGAAATAGATGAAGGGCGTCTGCGCCGAGATGAGGGCGTAGACCAGGATCATCGTGACCAGGGCTTTGTGCTCGTCTGGCTGGAGCCCGTTCAGTCCAAAAAACAGCTGGAACACGGGGGCGTGCAAAGTGTACAAGGCCGTGGCGAGCAATGTGATCATCGCTACGCATGTGGCTGCACTCTGGAGCAGGCGCCGGGTGCGCTCCGGGCGATCGCTCGATCCGGCCACTTGCGCAATGGTGGGTTGCAGAAACTGGGCTGGAATGATCTGTATGGCGGCGCTTGTTTGTTGGAGGATGGCATAGATGCCCAGCAGATTGGTCGCCCCCATGGCGCCCATAACGACCTTGTCGGCCGACGAGAACATCTGTGCGCCCGCTTGTTGAAGAAGGGGGCCCTTGCTGGACAGTGCGATGTGCTTCACCTGTTGCCAGACGGTGGCCATCGGCTGGGCCATTCCGGGTTGCGGCGGCTTGAAGTCGCGCAGCCGTCGGGCCTTCCACGCGCTGCTGATGATCTGAATCACCATCAATTGACCTACGCATGCGGCGGTGCCCATCGGTGCGAACAGGGCCGTTCCGGCGATCGTGCAGAGTTTTGCGCCTAGATCCAGTCGGGTGACCGTGTCGTGTGCACCAAAGGCTCTCAGGCCTCCGGCCATGACCTGGTCCAGGATCAGGCACAGGCCATAGGTCACGCCCAGCATGTAGACCCACGACCGGTCGGTTCCCAGGGCGAGTCCGATGCCTCCGCAAGCCAGCATCAGCGCCAACGCGATCGGGACGAGCAGCCACCTGCAGGCAGCGTGGTAGGTCCAAGCCTGAGGCGGTTGTTGCTTGGGGATCTCCACCTGTTGGGTGATGTGCATGCCCAGGCCGGCCACGGTCACCAGGTTCCCGACGCTCAGCGCGAGGACGAAGTGCGAGAAGTCTTCGGATGCCAGGCCCCGGGAGGCCACGACGAGAACCATGAATTGGCTCAGGGGCGTCGCTCCGGCCTCTAACAACCTGATGAATCGCATGGCGGTAGGGGGGCAGCTGGTGCCGAGATCGAGACGAGCCCGTGCTACCGGTGGGAACGGCTCTTCGCGACGGTCACATCAAGGTCCTGAATCCAGAGCGCGCAGCGGCGGCCACCAACGCGGCGAAGGATGTGAGCACAAGTCCGATGACCAGGATCATCGAGCGCTTGGGGCGATCGGGGCGCTCGGGCGGGGTTGCCACATCGATCTGTTGAATCGAAGGCCCTTCTCTCGCCTCGTCCGAACGGGCGATTTCCAGTTGCCGGATGTACGCTTCCAACAAAGCCTCCTGGACCTTCATGTCACGGAAAGCCTGAACGGCACGCAATCCGCGCTCGGTGTTGACCTTGGTCGACGAGCCCTGGCCCGATTCGTTGCGATCCAGGCGGTCTTTCAGTGCCGCCAGTTCACTTTCGAGGCGAATGATGTTGGGGTGTTGACCCGTGTAGAACTGTTGGGCGGTTCGCAATTCGACCTCCTTGGCCACGATCTGGGCGCGGATGGCTGCTGACTCACGAACTCCTGTTTCCGCGAGCGCCTGGCTCAGGACCAGGCCAGACTCTTCCTGCTGGGACCGGAACCGCACTTCGGCCTGGGCGAGAGATGCTTTTACCTTTTCAGTCTGCCCCTCGAAGAAAACACGTCTCTGCTGGGCATCCGTGACAGCCAGTGTCGTCAACAGCTTGCGGAGTTCGTCGATGTGGCTGTTGGCCAGGTTGGCAGCGAAGGCCGGGTCCCGGTCGCTGGCTTCCAGGGTGATCAGCCCAGTCTTCTTGTCCGTGCTGACGGAAACCAGCGTGCCCAGGCGCTTTCGGGTGGCCTCGACCGTGTCCTCTTCGTAGCGGTCCTTCAGGTTGAAGCGCTTGATCAGTGTGTCCTGGATCCGGTTGGTCTTGAAAAGCGCCACGTACATGTCGTCGTTGCTCTTGACGACGGGACCCATGCTCAAGCCGCCGGCGAGGGCCCCCAGTTGGGCCAATGCTCCAGCGGTCGAGTTCTGCTGCTGCGGCGGCAGGATCAAGGTCTTGGCCGTGAAGTAGCGGGGCCAAAGCAGGGCGGCAGCGATCGTGAGCATCACGCCGACGATGAACACGAAGCTGAAGATGCCTTTGTTGAGACGAATGGTGTCGATGACCTTCTGTGGAGTCAGGGGAACACCAGCATTGCTGTGAGCGGGTTGGAGCGCAGGGTCATTCGGGTGGTGCATGACGGCCCTTTCACTCCCGCAACGTCTTGATCGCCGCAGCGCCCAGACTGAACTGGTAGATGATCTGCGTGATGTCCTTGGCGTTGCGCGTGAAGGCGCTCCACCGGCTTTCGTGGTCGGTCTTTTCGGGCAACACGATCAGGTCGCCGGGCTGCACGGTCGCGCTGCGCACGCTGCTGCCCCAGCCCCCGTTGTCGCTCAGCACGCTGCCATCGGCCCGCATCACGAACATCTGGTCGGTGTCGGCGCCGCTGGTCAGGCCCGATTGGTCCAGGTAGTACGACACGGGCTTGCCCGGGCGCCACAGCAGCGACGATTCGGTGTTGACCGAGCCCAGCACGTGCACAAAGTCCGGTTTGGGCGGGATCACCAGGCGGTCCTGGTTGTCCAGCCGCAGGGCGGGCAGCCCCTCGGGGCGGGTGTCGGGCGTCACGCCCAACATGATGCGGCCCGTGGGTTTGAGGTTGCGCAGCCGGTCCAGGGCCTGTTGCTGGGCGCGGGCCTCGGCCTGTATGCGCAGCTGAGCCACGGTGGCGCTGTCTGGCGCCACGGTGCTCACGCTGGCCGCCGCCGAGCTCAACTGGGTCTGCATCTGGCCCTCGAGCTTGCGCACCAGCTGTTCCAGGTTGCGCAGCTGGGTCTGTCGCACGTCTTCGCGGTAGAACCCTGCGCCGAACAGGTAGGCGTCGGGGGTCAGGCCGCCCGCCTTGTCGATCAGCTGATGCAGGCCATCGCCCGGGCTCATCTGGTAGATGCCGGGGCGGCGGACTTCGCCTTCCACCCGCACGAACACCTGTCGCTTGGCCTGGGGTACGCGCACGTCGTTCACCGAGAACACGGTGACGATGTCTCCCGGCTTGAGCGCCAGGTTGTCGGCGCTGTTGGCATCGTTCAGGGCCGCACCCAGGTTGAAGGGCAGCAGTTCGACGTTGACGCTCTCGGGGTTGACACGCTCGACCACGGCGTACTCGAGGTTCACCTCATCCACCAGCCGACCGATGCGGCTGGCCAGGGTGTCTTCGTTGTCGCGAGACTCGCGCGGCGGTTCACGCGACGGTTTGTCGTTCAGGCTGAAGCCTTCGGCCTGCTTGCGGCGCTCGTCGTCGCTCAGCATCACGCTGTTCTGCCGCTGCACCGACGCCCGCGACATCAAAAAGGCCTTGTTGGGGATCAGGTCGCGCACCTTCATGCCCGGTTTCCACGGGGTGCGAACAGATTGGTCCACGTTGCCGCGCAGCGTCACGGCGTTGGCAAACTCGGGGCTGATCGACAGCACCTGCAGCATGTCACCGTTGCGCAGTGGGCGGCGCAGGCCTTGGGCGTCGAGCGCGAACTGTTCGACGGTGCGGGCCGGCTTCTGGGTGGGGTCCACGCGCTCCAGCGTGGCGCGGCGCGGGTCGGCCAGCACGGGCAGGCCGCCGGCCAGGGCCAGCAGGTCGCCCACCGATTCGCCGTCGCGCGCCAGTTCGTACACGGCCGCCGTGGGCACCCTGCCCGTGAGCGCCACCAGGGCCTTGGCAGGCGGGATCACGATGGTGTCGCCGTCTTGCAGCCGCACGTCGGCCGATTTGTCGCCCCGGCCCAGAAAGTCGTACAGGTCCAGCTCGGTCACGACGCGGTCGCCGCGCTTGACCTGCACGTGCCGCATGCTGCCCAGCTGGTTGGGGCCGCCGCTGGCGAACAAGGCCGACACCAGGGTCGAGGTACCCGGCAGGTTGTAGGCGCCCGGTTGGCGCGCCTGGCCCACCACATAGACGGTGATGCCGCGCAACTGCCCCAGGGTGACGCTGAGCTGGAAGTCCTTGTAATAGCGGGCCACGGCGCCGCGGATGGCGCTTTCGGCCTGCGACGAGCGCACGCCGGCCAGCGTCACGCTGCCCACCTTGGGAATGTGGATCAGGCCGTTGCGGTCGACCACGGCGCGCACGTCGATGTCGACCGAGCCCCAGCCCTTGATCTGCACTTCGTCGCCCGGGCCCATGCGGTAGTCGGGCGACACCGGGGTGTTGGGCTGGGGAGCGAAAGGGTTGGCCTGGGTGAAGAAGTCGACACCGAACAGGGGCAGGCTCTGGCCGGTGCTTTCCAGCACGAACTTCTGGAAGTCGTTGGGGGGCAGGGGCTTGGGCGGCGTCAGCTGTGCAGACGTCAAAACCGGTCGCTGCGATGGGGCATCGGACAGGCGGTCGTCCTGGCGGATCATCGGGGTCGACAGGTTGGCATCGAGCCGACCCAGTCCCCCGGACGACGCGGCCACACCGGACAGCGAGGTGTTTGCACTCAGCTCGGCACGCGTGGGCAAGGCGCCGTCGCCCATGCCCTGCGCCCGCAGCGGCAGGGCCCCCGTCAGCACCGAAATGGATGTCAGCAAGGCGATGCCTTGCCGGATTGCATGTGACCGACGCACTGTCATGACCCTCGTTCTTCCATCTGAAATGCCCGGATGATTGTAGGGCCCTGCATTCGGGGGGCGTGGCCTGCGCGAAACGCCACAATCGACGTTTCTGGCGCCGGGAGTTCCCTTGTGACGCATGATCGTCACCCCGGCGCGGCCGCTTTTTGCGAGAATGCGGCCCGTTTTTGTCCCGAACCCCCTTGGTGGAACCCCATGAAGAAATACCAATGCATCGTTTGCGGCTATGTGTACGACGAGGCCGCTGGCAGCCCCGATGAGGGCATCCCCCCGGGCACCAAGTGGGAAGACGTGCCCGACAGCTGGGTCTGCCCGGACTGCGGCGTCGGCAAGTCCGACTTCGAAATGGTCGAGATCTGATCGAAGGGGCAGCGCATGTCGGCACCTCACGACGCGGTCGTCATCATCGGCTCGGGCCTGGCGGGCTACAACCTGGCGCGCGAGCTGCGCAAGGCCGATGCGGCGGTGCCGCTGGTGGTCGTCAGCCGCGACGGCGCGGGCTTTTATTCCAAGCCCATGCTGTCCAACGCCCTGGCCGGCAAGAAGACCGCCGCGTCGCTGGTGATGAAGCCGGCCGACAAGATGGCCGCCGAACTCAACGCCCGGGTGGTGGCGCAGGTGGCGGTCGAGCGCATTGATGCGCAAGCCCGCCAGGTGGTGCTGTCGTCGGGTGAGGTGCTGCCTTACCGTGACCTGGTGCTGGCCCTGGGGGCCGACACCATCCGCCTGCCCTTGCAGGGTGACGCCGTGGACACGGTGCTGTCGGTCAACGATCTCGATGACTTTGCCCGGTTTGCCGATGCGCTGGACCAGGGCCCGTGCGGTCAACCGGTGCAACGCGTGGCCATCTTGGGTGCCGGCCTGATCGGGTGCGAGTTTGCCAACGATTTGCTGGCGCGTGGCATCCAGTCCACGGTGCTGGACGTGGCCGACCGGGCCTTGTCGCGCCTGCTGCCGCCCGAGGCCAGCATCCGGCTGCAGGACAAGCTGTCGGCCGGTGGCGTGCAGTTCCGCTTCGGTGTGGGCGCCCAGTCTGTCAGCACAGGCCCGAACGGCCTGGTGGTGGGCCTGAGCGATGGCAGCACGCTCGAGGTGGATCTGGTGCTGTCGGCCATCGGCCTGAAGCCCCGTACCGACCTGGCCGCACAGGCGGGTGCCCAGGTGGCCCGGGGTGTGGTGGTCAACCGCCAGTTGGCCACGAGCCTGCCCCATGTGCACGCGCTGGGTGATTGCGCCGAAGTGGCCGGCCTGGTGCTGCCTTACGTGCTGCCCCTGATGGCGCAGGCGAGGGCGCTGGCGGCCACGCTGGCTGGCAAGCCCAGCGATGTGGCCTACGCGGCCATGCCCGTGGCGGTCAAGACCCCGGCCTGGCCCACGGTGGTGTGCCCGCCGCCGGCCGATGCGCAGGGCCAGTGGGTGGTCAGCGGTGACGACGAGAACCTGATCGCCCGGTTCGAGAGCACCGGCAGTGAGCCGACCCTGCTCGGGTTTGCGTTGCAGGGCAAGGCGGTTTCTCAGCGGCAGGCGTTGGCCACGCAGGTGCCGGCTTTGCTGGCCTGAGGCACCGGGCGCGAACAAATCCTCACCAAACGGTGGGGATTTGTCGCCTCACGGGCTTTGAACCCTCAGCCTGATTGCGTTAACCTTGCAACCCTTTTTTGCGAGGGTGTCTTCCAGGCGCGGCAGCAGTTGGCGCAGCTTGGCCGACACCGCGGCGTTGGCCACCAGCAGGGTCCAGCCATCGTCGTCCAGCGGGCCGGCGTGCACATAGGGCACCAGGCCGGCCGGCAACACCGCGCGAATGGCCTCCAGGCATTTCTGTGAGGCTCGCAGCCGCTGCATCAGGCTGACCAGCGGCTCGGCACGCTCCAGCGCCGTCTTGACGGGCGGTACATCGGGCACCAGGGGCTTGATGGTGCTGAAGGGGCGGGCGGGTTTCATCGACGAGGGTTCAAGGCATGCAGATTCTGATCACCACCAGCACATCACGTCCGGCCCGGGCGATCCAGTTCACGCCGTGGACGCTGGGGCTGTGCGCGTTGGCCTTGCTGGTGCCCCTGATGCTGGCGTCGCTGCTGTTGTACCACGCCATCCTGATCAAGGCCGCCCACGAGCAGTGGCCTGTCATTTCTGACGTGGTGCGCTTCATCGAGGGGCGGGAAAGCGCCCAGCGCGAGCGCTACATGCGCCAGAACATCGATGCCATGGCCAACAAGGTGGGCGATCTGCAGGCCCGCTTGCTTCGCATGGAGGCCGTCAACGAACGGGTGGCCGGTCTGGCCGGGCTCAAGCCCGATGACCTCAAGCGCATCGAAGCCGAGCCGGCCGGCGGGGCGGCCTCGGCCGCGCGCGGCGGGCCGTTGGTGGCCCTGCGCGACAGCGGTGTGGGTGAGGTGTCGTCGTTCGAGCAGCTCAATGAACTGGTGACCCGGCTCGAAGACCTCAGCAACCGCAATGCCGATGTGCTCACGCTGATCGAATCGCGGCTGTTCGAAAAACGCCTGGAGGCGCTCATGATCCCCAGCAGCCCCCCGGTCAATGGGCCGGTGGGCTCGGGCTTCGGCTTCCGTTCCGACCCGTTCACTGGCCGGCCGGCCTTGCACACGGGCCTGGACTTCCCGGCGTCGATCGGCACGCCGGTCGCGGCGGCAGCGGGCGGCGTGGTCAGCACCGTCACCATGCACCCGCAGTACGGCCACATGGTCGAGGTGGACCATGGCAACGGACTGGTCACGCGGTACGCGCACAATTCAGCGGTGCTGGTCAAGCCGACCGACTTCGTCAAGCAGGGGCAGGTGATCGCGCGCGTGGGCAGCACCGGCCGCTCCACCGGGGCCCATCTGCATTTCGAGGTGCTGGTCGAAGGCGTGCAGCAGGATCCGGCCAAGTTCCTGGCCGGCAAGGGGCAGGCCCCCGTGTCCGTGGGGGTGGCTCAGGCCGGGCATTGACGTGCGCGGTAGCATGTTGGCATGGCTCGGATGGCAGTGGTTCGGCTGAGGCCCGCAAGGGCTCTGGCGCCCGACACCTCGTGGTGGCGGCGCGTGGCGTGGCACGCCTGCCTGCTGCTGGCGCTGCTGCTCGCGCAGAACGCCGGTGTTCGCCATGAACTGACCCACCTGCTGGGCGGCGGTGACCCGGACCACGCGTCCGTGCTGCACTCGGATGTCTGCCAGGATTGCCTGGCCCATGCGGCCGTGGCGCACACAGCGACGGGGGGCAGCCCGCCGGCCCTGTTGCCCTTGCTTTGGGCGACCGAAGCCCTCGAGCGAGATCCCGCCCCGGCGCCACGGGCGTTCGCGCCCGCGATCTACCGGGCGCGTGCGCCCCCGATGAACGTCGACGCTTGACCCTGCACGAGCCTGCGCGGCTCGTGGGTTCGCCCGGGCCGCCATCGTGGTCGCCCGGTGCCTCACGTTCAATCGGATCTCACACCATGTCCTTGTTCTCGAAGCTTGCTTCGGGCGTGCCGCTGCGCGCCCGCTCCCTGTCGTTCACCGTGGCCGCTCTGGTGGCTGCCGGTGCCCTGAGCCCGGCCGTTCAGGCTGCCGATGACGCCAGCCTGGCCCAGCTGCGCCAGCAGATCGATGACCTGCGCCAGCAGTACGAAGGTCGCCTGAAGGCCCTGGAGGCGCGCGTGCAGGCGGCCGAAGCGCAGGCCCGCTCGGCCCCAACGCCCACAGGCAGTACCGCAGCTGCGGCCCAGCCCACAGCCCAGACCGCAGCTGCGCGTGCCCGCGACAACCGGTTCAACCCGGCCGTGGCCCTGGTGCTGTCGGGCACGTATGCCCACCTGTCGAAAGACCCGGACTCCTGGGGCATGGCCGGCTTTGTGACGGGGGATGACGAGATCGGCCCCGGCGACAAGGGCCTGAGCCTGGGCGAGTCCGAGCTGACGCTGTCGGCCAACATCGACCCCTGGTGGTTCGGGCAGCTGACGTTTGCGCTCACCCCGGACAACGAAGCCGAGGTCGAGGAGGCCTTCGTGCAGACCACGGCCCTGTCCAACGGGCTGACTGTCAAGGCCGGGCGCTTCCTGTCGGGCGTGGGTTACCAGAACAGCCAGCACGCCCACACGTGGGACTTCGTGGACGCGCCGCTGGCCTACCAGGCCTTCCTGGGCGGGCAGCTCAAGCACGACGGCGTGCAGGCCACCTGGGTGCTGCCGACCGACACCTTCGTGCAACTGGGCGCCGAGGTGGCGCGCGGCGCCGCCAGCCACAACGGCGCAGGCGCATCGGCTGTGTTCGCCCAGGTGGGGGGCGACGTGGGGGTCAGCCACAGCTGGCGCCTGGGCCTGTCGCACCTGTGGGCGCGCCCGGTGGATCGCGAGTGGGTGGCCACCGACCTGTCCGATAACGAGGCGCTCAACAGCTTCAGCGGCAAGAGCCGCACCCTGGTGCTGGACGGCGTGTGGAAATGGGCGCCTGAGGGCAACGCGCAGTCCACGAACTTCAAGTTGCAGGGCGAGTACTTTCGTCGCACCGATCGCGGTGACGTGACGTACGACGTGGGCGGCGAGGGCGAACTGGCCGATGCCTACAAGGCCACGCAATCGGGCTGGTACCTGCAGGGCGTCTACCAGTTCATGCCGACCTGGCGCGTGGGGCTGCGGCATGACCAACTGGACAGCGGTTCGGTCGACTACGGCCTGAACAACGCCAGCCTGGATCGCGCCGACACCCGTCCGCAACGCACCAGCATGATGGTGGACTGGGCACCCAGCGAGTTCAGCCGCTGGCGCTTGCAGCTCAGCCGCGATCGCGCGCGCGCTGATGAGACCGACAACCAGGTCTACCTGCAGTACCAGATGAACCTGGGCGCCCATGGCGCGCACAGCTTCTGATCGGGGGCCGCACGATGCCTTCTTCCATGCAACGGCGATGGCGCGACCGACTTCGGCAGGTCGGCGTGCTGGCCCTGGGGGCGGCCTGTCTGTCGGGGTGGGGGGCGGCCCAAGCGGCCTTGCAGGTGTTCGCCTGCGAGCCCGAGTGGGCGGCCCTCACGCGCGAGCTGGCCGGTGAGCACGCCACGGTGTACACGGCCACCACGGCCCAGCAGGACCCGCACCGCGTGCAGGCCCGCCCCAGCCTGATGGCAGCCGCCCGCAAGGCCGACCTGCTGGTGTGCACCGGGGCCGAGTTGGAGTCGGGCTGGCTGCCGCTGGTGCTGCGACAGTCGGGCAACGCGCGCGTGCAGGCGGGCCAGCCGGGGCATTTCGAGGCGGCGGCGTTCGTGCGGCTGCTCGATGTGCCGGCCGATGTCGATCGCGCCGACGGCGATGTGCACGCCAGCGGCAACCCGCACATCCAGACGGCCCCCGGCACCTTCGCCGTGGTCGCGCCCGCGCTGGTGCAGCGTCTGGTGCAGCTGGATCCGCCGCGTGCGGCGGTTTACCAGCAGCGCCTCAAGGACTTCCAGCAACGCTGGGCGGCGGCCACGCTGCGCTGGACGCAGGCCGCGCAGCCGCTCAAGGGCGTGCGCATCGTGGTGCAGCACAAGGGCTTTGCCTACCTGGAGCATTGGCTGGGCCTGCAAACCGCGGCGGCGCTGGAGCCCAAGCCGGGCGTCGAGCCCACCAGCGCCCACCTGGCGGGCGTGCTCAGGCAGCTGCAGGCCCAGCCGGCCCGGGTGGTGGTTCGCGCGGCCTACCACGAGGGGCGGGGCGCGCAATGGCTGGCCGATCGGGCCCGCATGCCCGTGGTGGTGTTGCCCTACACCGTGGGCGGCAGTGAGCGGGCCGCCGACCTGTTCGGTCTGTTCGACGATACCGTCGACCGCCTGCTTCAGGGTGCGGCGCTTGGGAAGGCGCAGCCATGACACTCTGGGGGCTCACCCTGCACCCCGATGCGCTGGACCCGACGCTGCTGGGCCCGGCCCTGGCGGCCGGGCTGCTGGTGTTGCTCACCCACGTGCCCTTGGGCGCGCAGGTGCTGCGCAAGGGCATCGTCTTCATCGACCTGGCGATCGCGCAGATCGCGGGCCTGGGGGTGATGCTGGTCACCTTGCTGGGGGGGCAGCCCGGCGGCTGGCCGGTCCAGGCGGCCGCCGGGGCGGCGGCCCTGCTGGGGGCCCTGGCGTTGACCTGGACCGAGCGACGCTGGCCCGAGGTGCAGGAGGCCTTGATCGGCTGCCTGTTCGTGGTGGCTTCGTGTGCCGGGCTGCTGCTCGTGGCCGGGCACCCCCATGGCGGCGAACACCTGCAAGACCTGCTGGTGGGGCAGATCCTGTGGGTGACGCCGGAGCAACTGGGCGTCACCGCGGCCTTGTCGGTGGCGGTGCTCGCCTTGTGGTTCTGGGCCGGGCGCCAGGGGGGCGTGGCGTTTTATGTGGCGTTCGCGCTGGCGGTGACCGCCTCGGTGCAGTTGGTGGGCGTGTACCTGGTGTTCGCCAGCCTGATCATGCCGGCGCTGGCTGTGCGCGCCCTGACCGTGCGCCGGCCAGGGCTGTGGGCCTATGCCCTGGGCGCGGGCAGTTTTGCTGCGGGCCTGGGGCTGTCGGCCCTGCTGGACCTGCCCTCGGGCCCGGCGGTGGTGCTGGTGATGGCGGTGGTCAGCGTGGGTGTGGCGGCGCTGTCGCGCCGGCACCCACCCACCTGAACCGGGGCGGGGAAAGCCCTGTGGGGCGCCGCGGCGCTGCCCCCCGGGAGCGGTCACCCCCCGGTGCTACACTTTTCAGCTTTGTGGTTGACTGGGGCTTCGTGCCCCCTCACGTTCCATGTTGCCCAAGCTTCTGACATCGATTTTTGGTAGCCGTAACGAACGCCTGCTGAAGGAATACCGTCGCACGGTGGCCAAGATCAACGCGCTCGAATCCCAGTTCGAGCCCCTGAGCGACGAGCAACTGCGCGCCAAGACCGACGAGTTCAAGCAGCGGATCGCCAAGGGCGAATCGCTCGATGCCCTTCTGCCTGAAGCCTTTGCCGTGGTGCGCGAAGGCTCCAAGCGCGTCTTCAAGATGCGCCACTTCGATGTGCAGATGCTGGGGGGCATGGCGCTGCACAACGGCAAGATCGCCGAAATGCGCACCGGTGAGGGCAAGACCCTGACCGCCACGCTGCCGGTCTACCTCAATGCCCTGACGGGCAAGGGCGTGCACCTGGTCACCGTCAACGACTACCTGGCCCGCCGCGATGCCGAGTGGATGGGCAAGCTCTACACCTTCCTGGGCCTGACGGTGGGCATCAACCTGCCGCAGATGCCGCGCGAGCTCAAGCAGGCCGCTTACAAGGCGGACATCACCTACGGCACCAACAACGAATACGGCTTCGACTACCTGCGTGACAACATGGTCTACGAGGTGGCCGACCGGGTGCAGCGCGGGCTGAACTTCGCCATCGTCGACGAAGTCGACTCGATCCTGATCGACGAGGCGCGCACGCCGCTGATCATCTCCGGGCAGGCCGAGGATCACACCGAGCTGTACCTGCGCATCAACGCGATTGCCCCCCGCCTGAAAAAGCAGATCGGTGAGGCCGATCCGCGCACCGGTGAAGGCGTGATCGAACCGGGTGACTTCACGGCCGACGAAAAGAGCCGCCAGATCACGCTGACCGACGACGGCCACGAAAACGCCGAGCGCCTGATGACCGAGGCGGGCCTGCTCGCCGAAGGCGCCAGCCTGTACGACGCGGCCAACATCACCCTGATCCACCACCTGTACGCCGCCTTGCGTGCGCACCACCTGTTCCACAAGGACCAGCACTACGTGGTGCAGCAGGGCGAGGTCATCATCGTGGACGAATTCACCGGCCGCCTGATGGCCGGTCGCCGCTGGTCCGACGGCTTGCACCAGGCCGTTGAAGCCAAGGAAAACGTCAAGATCCAGGCCGAGAACCAGACGCTGGCGTCGATCACGTTCCAGAACTATTTCCGCATGTACGGCAAGCTGTCGGGCATGACGGGCACGGCCGACACCGAAGCCTACGAATTCCAGGAAATCTACGGCCTGGAAACCGTGGTGATCCCGCCCAACCGGCAGATGCTGCGCAAGGACCAGCTCGACCTGGTCTACAAGACGGCCAAGGAAAAGTACAACGCCATCGTCGAGGACATCAAGGAATGTCACGGCCGGGGCCAGCCGGTGCTGGTGGGCACCACGAGCATCGAGAACTCCGAGCTGGTGTCCCAACTGCTGACCCAGGCCGGGCTGCAGCACCAGGTGCTCAATGCCAAGCAGCACGCGCGTGAGGCCGACATCGTGGCCCAGGCCGGTCGGCCCGGCATGATCACCATCGCCACCAACATGGCCGGTCGCGGCACCGACATCGTGCTGGGTGGCAACATCGAGAAGGACGTGCAGGCCGTCGAGGCCGACGAGTCGCTCGACCACGCCGCCAAGGCCGCCCGCATCGAGGCCATGCGTGCCGAGCAAGTGGCACTGAACGCCAAGGTCAAGGAGCTCGGGGGGCTGCGCATCATCGCCACCGAGCGCCACGAATCGCGCCGCATCGACAACCAGCTGCGCGGCCGCGCCGGTCGCCAGGGTGACCCGGGCTCGTCGCGCTTCTACCTGTCGCTGGACGATCCGCTCATGCGCATCTTCGCGGGCGACCGTGTGCGCGCCATCATGGACCGCCTGAAGATGCCCGAAGGCGAGGCCATCGAGGCCGGCATCGTGTCGCGGTCGATCGAAAGCGCTCAGCGCAAGGTCGAAGGCCACAACTTCGACATGCGCAAGCAGCTGCTCGAGTACGACGATGTGTCCAACGACCAGCGCAAGGTGATCTACCAGCAGCGCAACGAGATCCTCGAGTCGACGGACGTGGGCGAATCCATCGCCAACCTGCGCACGGGCGCCATCGACGATGTGGTGCGCACTTACGTGCCGGCCAACAGCATCGAAGAGCAATGGGACTTGCCCGGCCTCGAGAAGGTGCTCAAGGACGAATGGCAGGTCGAGGTGGATCTGGTCAACTGGCTGCAATCCAGCAGTTCGGTTGATGACGACGATGTGCTGGAGCGCGTGCAGAAGGCTGCCCACGACGCCTACACGGCCAAGACAGCCCCGGTGGGACGCGACCAGTTCGCGTCGTTCGAGCGCATGGTGCTGCTGCAGTCGCTCGACAGCCACTGGCGTGAGCACCTGGCGGCGCTCGACTATTTGCGCCAGGGCATCCATCTGCGCGGTTACGCGCAGAAGAACCCCAAGCAG
>Ga0255182_1001007_pt1 | contig 16085 bp, 15 predicted proteins | sample Atl_UVDOM_RepA_8_FD_188420 | JGI IMG/M metagenome (GOLD analysis project Ga0255182, IMG submission 188420) | Freshwater microbial communities from Altamaha River, Georgia, United States - Atl_UVDOM_RepA_8d | ecosystem: Environmental > Aquatic > Freshwater > River | place: USA: Georgia...
CAACGCCGGCGATGGAGGCCACGAACATCCCACGCAGACACTTTGCGATCTCTACACCCTGCAGCGTGAAAAGGGGACGTTGAAAGACCTCAATGTGCTGCTGTGGGGCGACCTGCGGAACGGTCGGACGGTCCATTCGCTGGTCTATGGGCTTGCCCGGTTTGGGGCCCGCATCATCCCGATGCCAGCCGAGGGGTTTGGGCTGCCCGAGCATGTCGTCCGCCGGCTCGCCCAGGACTATGGCTGCACTCCGCTGGCGAACGACGAGGTCTCGCGTGTGCGGGGAGACAAGTTTCCGGTCGATGATGTCTATGTGACCCCCGAGAAACCACACCAGCGCAGCCTGTTCTCCGACCTCCCCGAGAAGGGGTCGGAGGTTCTGAAAGTCCGGCTGCCCCCCAATGCCCTCGCGAAAATCGACGCCTGTTATGTCACCCGCCTGCAGCGCGAGCGGATGCCCGAAGGGGAAGCGGGAGCCGACTCATATCCGGTGATCGACGCCGCCTTTCTCAAGGATCGCCGGTACCGTTCCAGCAGTGTCATGCATCCCCTGCCCCGCGTGGAGGAACTGGGGTACGACCTCGACAATGACGAACGGGCGGTCTATTTCAAGCAGGCGGCCTATGGAGTGCCGGTCCGCATGGCCCTGATCGCAGCCCTGTTGCGGATCCGCCCCGATCTGCTGGGTCAGGGACCGCCCCCCAAGAAGCATCCGGTCTACACTCAGAACACGATGGGATGCGAGAACACCCGCTGTGTCACCGGCCTGAGCAGTGAACAGCGCTACCTCGAGCCGAAGTTCCTGATCATCCCCGAAGCGGACCGGCTGCTCGCCCGTTGCGTCTACTGCGAACACGACATGATTCCCGAATTCGTCGGACGGCAGTCCACCCGCAAGTTCGAACCGAACCGGCATACCTGGAGCGAACTCCCCGACGACCTCCTGCTGTTCGTCGATGAGGAGGCCGCCCTGCGCCGGGGCTGCTCGCCCGTCCGCCAGAAAGCCGGGAGCTGAACTGCGTGGGGGCCCGGTTTCTGCTGATTGACGGCTACAACCTGCTGCACGCCGCCGGCCTGGCCCAGACTTCGTATCGCCCCGATGAACTTCGCCGACAACGCGAGAAGCTGCTGCGTCTGATCGCCCGGCAACTGACTCCCGCCGAGTTGGCCAGGGCCACCGTGATTTTCGACGCCCGTGATCCGGCAATCGACCGGCCGCACCGCACACGGATTGCAGGACTGGCAGTCGTGTTTGCCCGTCCGGAGGGGGATGCCGATCTGGTGATCTCCCGCTGGCTCGATCAGCACCCAGCCCCGAGGCACGTCACGCTCGTCTCCGGAGACAGGGTTCTGCAGCGGGCCGCCCGAGGTGTCGGAGCACAGTGGCAGGAGAGCACAGACTTCTGGAAAGAGTTGGCCGACCGGTCCCGGCGACGAACTCCCCCGGCTCCTGAAAAACCCGAAAGCCTATCAGCCGCCGAGGCGGGCGAATGGAGTCGTTGGTTTGGAACACTCGACCTCAGCCAGCTGGATGCTGAACCCCTTCCTGACAGCCTGCAATCAAACAAGCCGGGCGGGGGGGCCGGACTGTCATCTCCCCCGCCCGCAACTCCCCAGCCCACTGGATCAACCCCCCCTGCGGGTCGATCATCCAGGCGGGGAGGAGCGCAGCGTTCAAGGCGGGACGATGCCAACGCGCAATCCCGCCCGGACGTACAGACACGCAGGAGGCCCCGGGGAGCTGGGGCAGAGGCTCCGCCCCCATCCGCGGGTCCTCGCTCACCCGAACTGGAACACTGGCTGCGGGAATTCGAGCATTTGCAGGAGTGGCTGACCCGGGAAACCAGGCAGCCCAACTCGATGCGCGACCTCGAGCAGTGGCTGCGGGAATGGGAACAGGAATCTGGCTGAACCTCCGGCTGCAGGGAGGCGAAGCTGGATTTGATTCCCAGGGTGGATAGAATTTAGTACAGCAGTCGTTGCGGGTGGCGGAACCCATGACGGACTGCACGATGACTTTCAAAGCTGGCCCCCGTCACAGATGTCCATCGAACCAGACAGCAAAACCACGGAGAGCAACGCGGGCTCGCGGTCGTTGTTTGACAAGTCGGGTTCTGGCCCCGGAGAACCGAATGGCCAGCCGACCACCGACGAATTCGCCTATCGGCCCGTGCCGGCACTCGCCCCGATTTCGCTCTTCATGGGGGTCTGCGGGGCGGCTGGATTCCTTGGCGTCCCGGCCATGGCGATTGCCATCGTGGGCATTTTCTGTGCCCTGCTGGCCCTTTGGATGATCCGGCGTTCGGAAGGGACGCTGGGGGGGAGTCTCGTCGCCAAACTGGGGCTTGGGCTAAGCCTGCTGATGACGCTCGGCGCAGGTGCCCTGCACACCTACACCTATTTCACCGAAGTCCCCGAAGGCCACCAGCGCATCACCTTTTCATGGCTCTCCAAGCAGGATGTCGTACAGAAGGGAAATGAACTGCTCATTTCACCCGACGTCATCGACCTGAATGACAAGCCGGTCTTCATCAAGGGCTACATGTATCCCAGTCGGCAGCGGGAAGGGCTGCACGAGTTTGTGCTGGTCAAAGACACCGGGGATTGTTGCTTTGGACGGCAACCCAAGTTGTCCGATATGATCGTGGTCCACATGAAAGATGGCCAGACGGTGAAATACCGGGAACAGCAGTTGGTGTCGGTCGCCGGCACCTTCCGCATCGCGGGAGTTCACCAGGCGGGGGATATCCTCGGGGTCTACACCCTCGACGGAACCCACTTCCGATGAGAGGACTTGCGTCATGCCCCGACTCGACCGAACCGCACTGCTCCTCGCGGGCCTGTGGGGGCTGACCGGCTGCACCGATCACTTCGGACACAATTCCGCCGGTTCCTCGTCGCCCCCTGCGACCACTGTTGCCGATCACAATCAGCCCCTCGTTCAGTCGAACGGAACGGGAGATTCGGGATCAAACCCGGCTGAGAACTCCCAGGCATCTGGAACTTCTGCCAGCGGTCCGACCGCCGGGCCGGCTCCCTCCGAATCTGATCTCGCTGACCCGGCCAATTCTCCAGGCTCCCGGGGAGAGTCAACGGCCGTCACACAATCTTCGGCGGAAGCCGAGGGCTATGCTCCCGGGACCATCCCCGGAGCTGCGGCAGTCCCCCCTGCGGAATTGCCCGCGACACGCACTTTCCGACCGGAAGGGGCCGAGCAAGCGCTACGGATCACGTACGACGATCTCGACCTGCTCAAGTGGCTGCAGATGGATCCGGTCACTCCCGACTGTGTCGAAAAAATGCCCGGTTGGATGCGCGAGCTGAATGGCAAAAAAGTTCGGCTGCGGGGCTTCATGAAGCCCCATGAGATCTCGACCGGTTTCCGCAGGTTCGTCTTCGTCAAAGACACCGGACTCTGCTGCTTCGGACCCGCTGGAAAAATCTACGATCTGATCGAGGTGACCCTGCAGAAGGGGACCACGACGGATTACATCGAGTTGACTCCCTTCGACGTCATCGGAACCTTTCGGATCAAAATCAAAGCCCTCGACGACACGCAGGAAGTCTACGAACTCTTCCAAATCGACGACGCGAAAATCGTCCGGAAGTGATCCTCAGAGACTCCCGCGCGGCACTGGCTGCGGAACGGTTCTCTTTCCGTTCAGCCTCCCTCCCCGTGAGCGACAAGAACGGGGCCCCACAATGCTTTGTTCCAGGGCCGGTCTGCCGTGGCATGCTCCCCGATGCGCTGAGTCCTGACATGGCCGCGCCGATCATGTGACCGTCATGCCCTGCCTCGCGGGGGTGACCGAAGTTACACTCGAAGACTGAGAGTCTTCGGCTGAATTCGCTTCTGACTGGTGTGTGTCGCATGACCTCCCCCGCCCTGCTGCTTTCGCTGTGCGTGTTGATCCAGGCTCCCCAGGAGCCGGTCGACTTCCTGTTTGAAGTTCGCCCGATCCTGTCCGAGCACTGTTACACCTGCCACGGACCGGACGACAAAGCCCGCAAAGCCGATCTCCGCCTCGACCGTACGGCTTCGTTACGGGCTCCTCTTCCCTCGGGCGAAAGCCTGATTACGCCCGGCCAGCCCGACGACAGCGAATTGCTGCGCCGCATCATTTCGACCGACGAAGCCGAGGTGATGCCCCCCCCTGGCGCCAAGAATCCTCTCACTCCCGGGCAGATTGAAATCCTTCGACGGTGGATTGCCGAGGGAGCTCACCTTCCTGAGAAATCGCACTGGGCTTTCAACCGGATCGCGGAACCATCATTGCCCGGGGGGTCATCGACAGCGTCGAATCCCATCGACCGGCTGATCGACGCGCGCATCGCTCGTGCCGGTCTCACCCCGGTCGGACCCGCCCGACGGGAGACCATGCTGCGCAGGCTCAGCCTCGACATCACCGGCTTGCCCCCTTCCCCTGAAGAAATCGCCGCCTTCGTCAACGACTCGTCGCCCGACGCCTACGACCGACAGGTCGAACGACTGCTCGCCTCCCCGCGACGGGGAGAACGGCTGGCGAATGACTGGCTTGATCTTGCCCGATATGCCGACACCTATGGCTACCAGGCCGATGTTGATCGCGACATGTCTCCCTACCGCGACTGGGTCATCCGGGCCTTCAACGAGAACCTGCCTTACGACCAGTTCATCATCTGGCAGATCGCAGGGGACCTGCTCCCCCACCCAACACGCGATCAATATCTCGCCACTGCATTCAATCGACTGCACCGTCAGACCAACGAAGGCGGAAGCATCGAGGAGGAATTCCGGAATGAGTACGTAGCCGACCGGGTCCATACCTTCGGCACTGCATTCCTTGGGCTGACCCTCGAATGCTCGCGGTGCCACGATCACAAGTACGATCCGATCCGCCAGCCTGACTACTACCGCCTGGCGGCGTTCTTCAACAACATTGATGAATCGGGGCTCTATTCGCACTTCACCCGGGCGACCCCAACGCCGACCCTGCTGCTGTATCCCGACGGTGCCGAGACCCGGCATGCCGAATTGCTGGAACAGCGCGCCCGCCTCGACGCCCGGTTGCAGGTGATGCGCCAAGAGGCCTTCGACAAAAAATTGGGGGAGTTTCCGGGGAGCCCGGTGCTGGTGCCGGTTCCGGAAGAGAGTGACCGGTTCCCCTTCGACGAATCCAATCCGGCTGCCAATACCCGGGAGGAAAAACGACCGGCACAGTTGATCGACAGTCCGAAGGTGGTCCCAGGTCGAATTGGTCAGGCACTCCGTTTCGATGGTGACAACAGTGTGCAGCTCAAGGGGGTCGGAGCCTTCCGGCGAACCGATCCGTTCTCTTTCAGCCTGTGGATCAAGCCGGGAGAACGGCAGGATCGGGCGGTCGTGCTGCACCGATCACGGGCCTGGACCGACTCGGGCAGCCGGGGCTACGAAGTGGTGCTCGACCGCGGACGGGTTTCGTTCGCCCTCATCCATTTCTACCCGGGAAATGCACTGCACATCCGCAGCCAAGCCGAGATTCCCGTCGGAGAATGGTCGCACCTCGTGGTGACCTACGATGGTTCGAGCCGGGCGGCTGGCATGACGCTCTACCGGAATGGAGAGAAACTCGAAGTCGAGGTCATTCGCGACAACCTTTACCGAGACATCCTGCACCGCGGCGAGTGGGGTGATGACACGGGGGGAGTGGAGTTGACGCTCGCGGGGCGGTTTCGCGACTCGGGTTTCCGGCAGGGAGAAATTGATGATTTGCGGGTGTTCCCCCGCGAGTTGACGGCACTGGAAGCCCGGCGGCTGGCCGACCCGGGAGACAACAATCAGGTAGCCGCGACCGCGGCCGAATGGGCCGCCCAGCAGATTGCCCGCCTGGAACCGGCTGTTGAGGCGGTCGCCGCCGAATTGACCCAGGTGAGACAGGCTGAGAACGACCTGGTGGGGGGCATCCGCGAGATCATGGTGATGAAAGAACTCCCCTGGCGCCGGAAGACCTGGGTCTTGCGCCGCGGGGTGTATGACCAACGGGGCGACGAGGTCGAGCCGGGGACCCCCGAGGGGATTTTCCCCATGCCCCAGGATTTTCCCCAGAATCGCTTGGGATTGGCCCGGTGGCTGGTTTCTCCGCAGAATCCCCTGACGGCGCGGGTGCTGGTGAACCGTATCTGGCGACTGCATTTCGGGAAGGGGATCGTTCCCACCCAGGAAGACTTTGGCAATCAGGGACAACTCCCGAGCCACCCCGAGCTGCTGGACTGGCTGGCGAACTGGTTGCTGCAAAATGACTGGGACCTGAAGGGGCTGCAACGGCTGATTGTGACCTCATCGGCCTACCAGCGCAGTTCGGTCGCACCGGCCGACCTGCTCGCAGCCGATCCCGAGAACAAGTGGCTGGCTCGTGGCCCCCGACATCGGCTGGCGGCCGAGCAGATTCGCGATTCGGCCCTGGCCTCCGCCGGCCTGCTCTCGGCGAGGGTGGGGGGGCCGAGCGCAAAGCCCTACCAGCCGGCCGGCCTGTGGGAAGAAGCCGGGACAGGCAAGAGCTACTCGCCCGACAAGGGGGAAGGTCTGTATCGGCGGAGCCTCTACACGTTTTGGCGGCGCACCGCTCCGCCACCGACGATGCTGACTTTCGACGCTACGTCACGCGAGGTGTGTACCGCCAAACGCGAGTCGACCGCCACCCCGCTGCAGTCGCTGGTCCTGCTCAATGATCCCCAGTATGTGGAGGCGGCCCGCGTGCTGGCCGAGCAGGTTCTCGCCAATCATCCTGCCGACAGCGTGGCCCAGGTGGAAGCAGTGGTTGTGACGGTTCTCGGCCGGGGGCCGACACCCCGCGAACGGCAGATCCTGGAAGACTTGTATACCCGGCAAAAGAGTTGGTTCCGGGAACATCCCGAAGAGGCGACGCGGCTGTTGGCCGTGGGGGAAAAACCGCACCGGGAATCATTGCCCGCCGATGCGACCGCGGCCCTTTCGGTCGTGGCGGCCACCTGCCTGAACCATGATGAGTTTGTGATGAAACGCTGAGTGAGAAACGCTGCGCCCGGCCTGGATCGGAGGAAAAGACTGGCGCGGGTCCACGTCGCACTGCGGCTTCTTTCCCAAGGGCCGACGGAAGTAGTGGACAGCGAGGAGCATTCCCCTGGGGGGGGCGCGAGCGACAGGAAACCGCCCGCGAGGGATTCCCCCGGCGAAGTAGCCAGACGTGCACGGGGTGAATAGAATCGCGTCAGAGAGCGACTCCCTTGGAGCGGAGCGACTCTCTTGGAGCGGCTGGTTCCTGTCGGGCTTCTGCGAAGCGGATGGGGCTGACCCGTTCCGAATCTTAAATCCGGACCAACAGTCCCTGCGGAAGGGGCTTGGTGTCATTGCCAGGTGAAGGAAGAGAGCATGATCAAGAGCGGCTTGTTGCTGGATCAGACGTGGCAGCGTCGGAACTGGAACTGGTTCGGACTCGTGCTGACCTTGATGGTGGCCCTGATGCCCGCCATCAGCACTTCCCGACTGCACGCCCAGGAAGAAGAGGCCGCCGACGAAGAGGTGATGGAGGAGGAAGAATCCGCTCCCGCCGCGAAGGGGGCGAAGGCAGCAGCCAGCGATGAGGGGGATGTGGCAGCAGAGGCCCCCAAGGAAGAGTCTTACCTTTCGTGGCTTTGGGCGGCATCGGGCTACGAAGGGCTTCTGATCGGATTCATGTCGGTGGCCCTGGTGGCGCTGATCGTCACCAACGCCATGCAATTGCGGCTGCCAATGTTCGTTCCTCCTGATTTTGTCCAGGATTTCGAAGCCAAGGTTTCCGCCCGCGATTACCAGGGAGCCTACGACCTCGCCAAGGGGGATGAATCCTTTGTTGCGAAGCTGCTGACAGGCGGTTTGAGCCGGCTCTCAAAGGGCTTTGATGAGGCAAAGGGGGGCATGGCCGAAGTGGCCGAAGATGAGAACATGGCTCTCGACCACCGACTGAGCTATATCTCGATCATCGGTGCCACAGCCCCAATGCTTGGTCTGCTGGGAACTGTGCATGGGATGGTGAGCGCCTTCTCAGTGATTGCGAACTCGACTGTTTCTCCCAAGCCTGCGGATCTGGCCAAGGGGATCACGATGGCCCTGGTGACGACCCTTGAGGGATTGATTGTGGCCATTCCTGCGATCATTGCCTTCGCGCTGTTCAAGAACGCTCAGGCCCGCACCGTGCTGGAATCGACGATGGCTGCGGAAAACCTGCTGGGCCGGTTTGCCCAGACTGGAAAACGCCCTGCAACGACGGGCACTGCTGCGGGTGGTCCCTCAGCGACCGCGCCGGCCTCGCCCGAAAAGTAATCTCTGCGGGTTGGTCGTTCATCGCGTTTCCTGCCGCGGTTTCTGAATTCCGGAGGTCTCTGTGTCGAGCAATAACAGCGTCGATCTCGACATGACGCCGATGATCGACATCGTGTTTCAGCTGATCACCTTCTTCATGGTGGTGATCAATTTCGATGCCGCTGACTCCGACGAACGCGTGCGGATGGCGGTCAGTGACCTGGCCCGGCCCCCCAAAGTCAAACCGGCTGGCGAACTGGTGTTGCAGATGGGGTTCGAGCGATTTACGAATGCCGCCGGGAAAACCAGCAAGGACGGCCCATTTCTGTTTTACAGCGGGGAGCGGATTCCGGCATCCGCCTTTGAATCGGTGTTTCGTCCGATGCTCGACCGGGAGTTTCAGGTTGAGAAGCTGAAGGGGAATCTCGATGGGGATGGCAAGGCCAAAACCCCGGTCGTGATCCGGGCTGATGCCGAATGCCAGACGGGTGATGTGCAGAAGCTGATTCAGGTCTGCCAGAAAGCTGGTTACGAGAAGTTTTCCCTGAAGGCCATGCAGACCGAGTAGGAGTGTCGATCATGAAGCTCAAGAAGTCCTCCAGCGGCCCGGCCAAGATTCCCATCGACATGACCCCGATGATCGACTGCGTGTTCCAGTTGATCATCTTCTTCATGCTCACATTAAAGATTCGCGCGAACGAGGGCGACTTCAACATCAACATGCCACTGGGTCAGGGGGTCGGGCAGAGTTCCGAACTCCCTCCCATCAAGGTCCGGCTGGAAGCCCGTCCGGATGGAACCCTGCGGAACATCGCAATCGGCCAGCGTTCGCTGGGTGATGGCCCCCGCGCCTATGCCCTGCTCAACCAGGAAGTACTCAACCTGGTCGGCCGCCCCGGTGCAGCGTTCAGCAAGGAAATCGAGGTCGAACTGGATGCCGACTACGAACTCCATTACCAGGATGTGGTCACCGCGATGACCGCCTGCACCGGCAAGGTCGACGAGAAGACCGGCAATCCCGTCCGGTTCGTCGAGAAGATCAAATTCTCGCCACCCCGGCCCAAAAAGGGAGGCTGACCGGTGACTCACCGGTTACGGGAGTTTCCCTGGCCACCTGTCCGCCTGCTGGTGTTTGTTCCCACTGCGTCTTTCTGCCTGCGATTGTTGCTTCCGGATTGCCCGCCATGCCGACGAACAGCCTGACCGCCGCCGAAGTCCTCGACCGGATGTTCCTCGATGTCCGCTGCCGGCTGCTGGATGTCGCCGCGACGCTCGACCGGCTGCACCGCAGTCCGGGAGCAGACGCGCTGGCGAACGACCGCCGGATGCAGCAGATCCGCGAAGCCATCGACATCCTCAATTCGCCCGGAATCGACCGGGCTGAACGGCTGCAGATGCTGTTCAGCGATGCCTATATCCCCCACTGGATCCAGGGGCTCAAGACCAACGACCCCCAGGTCAAGCTGGGGGGCAAGGCGTTCCAGGAAACAACCTGACTCCCCAAACGGCCAAGCTCCTCTCCAAATCCCGCGTGGCAAGTCGGGCCCCTCGCGTCTGTCACGATGCGGGCGTTGCCCCTTGATCGGGAGAGATTCGTTCCCACGGTCTTGTATTGGGCTTGGGCGTCGAGCCCATCGACTGGTACTGAGGATCTTCCAATCCGAATGCATCGGCCACCCGGTTGAACAGTGCGAACAGACCGGTGATGTACACCGTTTCGGCAATCTGCGGATCAGTCCAGCCAACGTCCCGCAGTCGCTGCACATCGGCATCGGTCGTGCGGTAGGCATGCTCGGTCACCAGCCTCACAAACCTCAGCAATTCGCGTTCATTTCCCGGGATCGGAGCCTCATCCAGATTTCGGTCGCGCAGTGCGGAAATGGTCGCGTCATCCTGTCCCTGCAACTGCAGGAACATCGCATGTGAACCGGTTCAATAAGGACACTGGTTGAGGGCCGAAACCCAGGTCGCAATCAACTCCTTGAGCCGGCGGTCGAGATGCCCGTCACTGAAATGGACCCGGTATGACAAATCGAGAATCGAACGAAACAACTCGGTCGACTGGCTGAAACACTTGAGAATTCCAGGAATCCCCGGTCGCTCCGGATTGCGTTCCAGCCAATAACGGTAAAGCTCGGCCAGTTCTCCGGTGGCATCCGGCTCATTGATCCAGGCGATGCGGGGCATGGGTTCTCTTCTGAGCGACTCGAGGAAGAAGTTTCCGAACCAGGCGTTTCCCTTCCATCATGAACCGCCGTTCCCGGGGACTCAAGCCTTTTCCTCTGGCCGAGGGCCAGAATCGCTGGCGGCCAGAACCTGCTGCTGGGGAATGATCGCGGCCGGGTTGCCGGTCGGGCTCTCCTGGAACATCTCGGGCAACTGCACGGGAATCGTCGCATGCAGGATCTTGAGCTGGATGTTGATCTTCAATCCATCACAGCGGCTATGAATGATCTCCGGCAGATTATTGAACATCAGGGAAGAGTTTTCTTGTGTCGAATACCCCGCGATCATGCTGATCAATCCCAGCAGATCACTGCAATAACTGAGGTACGCGAGGTTTTCCCGGACTGTTTGGGGGTCAGTCACTCCCAACACATCCTTGTTACTCTGATGGACGCTGATCAGACTGATCAGCGAATTGAGATCGTGGAACTGTCGGCGGTAGGCCAGCATTTCCCATCCCAGCAGCGCGAGAAACGCCAGTCCGATGTTGATCAGGATTCCAAGAAACGCTTCGATCCCCTGCAAAAGTTCACTCGCATCACTCAACCCTTCGGTCAGTCCATCGGTTTTGAGAACCGGGGTTGTCGGGTGCAGCAATTCGCCGGCGGTATGCAGGCGGGCGGTCGAGAGTCCACGCCGCCCCACCAGCCAGGTGGTCACATGATAGGTCGATGTCGGGGCACTCGGGACTGGGGGCAACGCCTGCAGATACCCGGGTGGCAACCGGGTTGGAACCAGGTACTCCAATCGCCGTTCACGGGCTCCCAGTTCCAGCGCGGTCAACTGAAAGCCCGCGGCATCGAGACGCGAGACCGCTTTGAGCGTTTTTTCATCCTCGGGGTCTTTGACGACAAACACTGCATCCGCTTCGTTCGGAATTTCAAACTCATCGTCCTCAGTGATCCGGCGCCAGTCGTGGAGGTAGCGCAAGTCCCGCCCCGGCCACCAGGTGTGGAAGACATGGCGGGCGACGATATGGCTGCCAGCGTCGGCGGTCGATGTCAGAATCACCCGAACCTGATCGAGCGACCGGTTGCGCCGGACGAACCACAGGATGACCTCGGGATCGGGGGCCGCTACCCGCGGGAGGTCTCCCGGAAGATCGACTCCCCCCTGGACATAGCCGAGATCGACGGCTCCCGAATCGACCTCGCGCACCGATTCGAGAGAGTCGCTGACCGTCCGCAGGCGGAATTTCACCCGGCGGTCTGCCACAATCTGTTCCCTCAGACGATGGGCGTCGCGGTCCGGCAGTGCCACAGTCAGGGTCGTCGAGCGCCAGAATTCGCTGTAGCACCACCACAACAACAGGATCAATGCCACACCAAGAAACAGCGCCGGTAGCCGGTGCCATCCCCATGGACGACGCAGCGAACTGGAAATCCGGGCAGCTTCCTCAGCGGCCCGGGCTGTCGCCCAGGCGAGCCGGGCCAATCCTGGATGGTTCGGCAATTCGGTCCGGATCCGCTCGTGGAGCATCTCGGACTGCGTGACAATGGGGGTGATTTCCAGCCGAATCGGCTGAGCGGCAACCCCCGGCGATTCGCCGCCTGATCCAGGCGGCCCGAGTATGTCAGCAGATTTCAACGACACAGGGTTGATTCCCAGTCTGGCTGTTGTCCGTTTGCGAACCGGATGACGGGGACCCGATCGAGTCCCACTCTGGCGGTCGCTATCCTAATCAGTTCGGTTCGGGCAGTGAGAGACTGCCAAGTACTTCGTCGACTTTTCCTTGCTGACGGCTGGAAGGCCCTTCATGCCCGACTTTCCTGTTGCCCCACCGCCGACGGCCGAGGTTGCGATCCCGCTGGTTCGCAAATGGCTCGAACAGGTGGTGGTAGGCCTCAACCTTTGCCCGTTCGCAAGGGGTCCCTGGAGTCGGGGGGAAATCCGCCTGGTGGTCTGCCCGGCCCGGGAGGATTCCGGCATCCTCGAGTGCCTTGAAGCAGAATTGCAGCATCTCGCCGACACGCCCCGGAGCGAGGCGGAAACCACCGTGATCATCCTCACGGCTGCGCTCGGCGATTTCCTCGACTACAACGACTTTCTCGGCCTGGCCGAAGAACGGCTGGTGGAACGGGACTGGGAGGGAGTGTTTCAACTGGCGAGTTTTCACCCGCATTATCAGTTTGACGGAACTCAGCCCGACGACGTTGAAAACCTCACCAATCGCGCACCGTATCCGCTGCTGCACCTGCTGCGCGAAGAGAGCGTGAGCGAGGCTGTCGACTCAACTCCGGACCCCGATGAAATCCCCCGCCGAAACATCGCCCGTATGCAGTCGCTGACAACCAATGAGATCCGCGACCTGTTTTCCTGGATCCCGACCGAGAAACGCGACGCCTGAAGACAGTGCGGACGGGGTGTTTTTGGCCCCCTCGGAAGGCGTGAAACAACTGCTGTTTTCAGCCTGGTTTTTGGAGACCGACACGGGAGAAGGACGGGGGCAGGCAAGCCTTGCAGGCGACGATGGCATCACGACTGGCCGCCACATCATGGACGCGGATCAATTCGGCCCCCTGCAGCGCCGCTGCGACTGAAACACCAACGGTTCCGAACAACCGTTCGTCGACATCCCGGCCCAGCAGTTTCTGCAGGAAGCGTTTGCGGGAGTGTCCAATACAAATGGGTCGGCCGAGTGACCGCAGGCGGGCGATGTTCTGCAACAGTTCCACATTGTGGGCCGCCGTCTTGCCAAACCCGATTCCCGGATCGAGCGCAACCTGAGCAGGAGAAATGCCCGCCTGCTCCAATTCGCTCATCCGCTGTTCGAGCCAGGTGGCGACATCTCCCACGACATCGGAATAGGTCGGATCGAACTGCATCGTTTGGGGAGTTCCCTGGATATGCATGCAGAGCACCCCTGCCCGAGCGGCGGCGCAGACCTCGACCATGCGCGGATCAAATCGGAGTCCGGAGATGTCGTTGACAATCTCGGCCCCGGCGGCCAGGGCCAGACGTGCGACCTCAGCCTTGGTGGTATCAATTGAAACAGGCAATTGTGAACACGAGACCACCTTTTCAAGAACTGGCATCACCCGCCGGATTTCCTCATTTTCGGGAACCGGTATCGCGTTGGGACGGGTCGACTCTCCTCCGATATCGAGGATTCCGGCTCCTTCAGCCTGGAGGCGGAGGGCCTGATCAGCCGCGGCCTGAGGATCGAGATAACGCCCGCCATCCGAGAAACTGTCGGGAGTGACATTCACAATCCCCATAATCACAGGGGTTTGCGACAAATCGAGCAATCTGGTCCGGAGTTGCCAGGCGCGGGTGGATGTGATCGACATGATCGGTCAGGAACGAAGGGGCGTTACGGTCGGAGTCAACCGAACAGTTGGAAGAGTTGGTTGAGTCGGCTTTCCGGGCCACGAAAATCTCTGGTTCGAAAGCCCACCTCGTTTGACAACGGGGGGGTTGGTGATATTCTAACCTACGCGATCGGCATTCTTTACGCAGATCAGCAGGCTTTCCAAGGCGGGAGAGCTTGCCCTGTTTCACCGCGCCGCTTGTCGCGTCTTTGGGAACCAGGATGTCCCGCCTTGTGAGAACCCGGCACGTCGCCGTGTCTTTGGGGCGGGGCTCCAAGTCTAACGGAACAACGTCTGTCTGTCTTTCTTTGTCTCAGGAGAATCTCCATGTTGCGTAAGTTCCTGTCTGTGGCGGCTGTCGCGGTTGCGGCGATCGCTTTCGTTGCCCCTGAAGCTTCGGCCGGCTGTCACAACGGCTGCAACGACGGCTGCCAGCCCGCTTGCCGCGTTCGCACCTGCCGTGCTCCCCGCGTCCGCTGCTGCAAGGTCCGCAAGCCCCGCTGCTGCAAGTCGGCTTGCGACAACGGCTGCGGCGCTGCCGCCAGCTGTGCCGCTCCTGCTGCCAGCTGCGCTGCTCCCGCTGCTTACAGCTGCGCTCCCGCCGCTGTGACCAGCTGCGCTCCCAGCTGTGCCGCTCCCGCTTCGACCTGTGCTCCCGTGGCCTCGATCGCTCCGGCCTGTGCGGCTCCCGCTGTGGTCGCTGCTCCCGCCGCCGTTGTGACCGTGGTCGGCCCGACCTGTGCCGCCCCCGTCGCGACCTGTGCCCCGGTTGCCGCTGGCTGCGCTCCCGCCGCCTGTGGCACCGTGGCTGCCGGCTACGCCCCCAGCTGTGCCGCTCCTTCTTGCTGTGCTCCCGCTGCGGCTGCTCCCGCTGCTGCCCCGGCTCCGGCTCCCGCCGCTGCCCCGGCTCCGGCTCCCGCTGCTGAGCCCGCTCCGGCTCCCGCTCCCGCTGCCTAATTTGGCCAGCGTGCGGCTGATCTGATCACCGGGTTCGAAAGTTTGCTTTCGAACCCGGTTTTTTTGCGCCCCGACAATGCCTAATTCAGAGACCGGACCGCTACCAGGCTCAAATCTCGACTCTCAATGCCGATCACCAAGTCGGCTTATCGTGTGATTGCTGCGAAAATGCACCCGTTGAGCGGCCAGGCAACTCGCCCGAATCAACCGGCAGGATCAGTCCAGCAGTTCCAGCAATTGCCGTGGATCGTCGATCACCACATGGGCCCCGTGCTGCCACAATTCCTCGCGGGTCCGGAAGCCCCAGCTGACACCAATCGCATCAAATCCGGCATTGCGAGCCGTCTCCATATCGACGGACGAATCTCCAACCAGGGCCAGTTGCGCCGGTGCCACACCCAGGTCCCGGGCGATTTCGACTGCCCCCGCTGGATCTGGCTTCTTCGGAATCCCATCCCGTTGTCCTGCCACCACTTCGAAGTTCCACGCCGACAGAAAATGGCGGACGCACTGGCAGGTGAAAGGGTGGGGCTTGTTTGAAAGCACAGCCAGACGCAATTGCCGGCGACTCATTTCATCAAGCAACCCGGCAATCCCCGGATAGAGCTGAGTGTGCCGATTCCAGCCGTGGGCATAATGCGCTGCAAAACCGGAAGCACAGCGGGTGATGAGTTCGGGATCACGCCGGTCGGTCGGCAAGGCCCGCTCAAACAACACCCGCACCCCATCACCGACAAACCGGCGATAGCTCTCGATCGGATGAGCCGGGAAGCCCTGTTCCACCAGCGAGGAATTGGCCGCTTCGGCAATATCCCTCAACGAATCGATCAGTGTCCCATCGAGATCAAAAACCAGGGCGGGCCAGGGACGATTTCCCAACGCGACAGCGCGATTACTCATGTTCGGGAGGCTTGGGGCCTTCGACCCCCTCCTGCAAGACAGTGGACTCTCCATTGGTCCGCAATTCGACCCGGGGGATCTTCATGCCGAACTCGGTGACCACCAACTGACCAGATCCCTTGTCCCCTTGAATGAGGAACACCATGGTCTCTTCATGTGGTTCACCATAGGTGCCCAGGATATCGTACCGGGCCGAGGAGACGACCCCGATGCGTGACTGCATCTCGCGATTGCCCTGCCATTGGCGGGCCCATCGGTCGGCTTCCGGGTCCATGGTCCAGTGCATGCCCCACCAACCTGCCCCGGCACAACCTGCCAGCCCCACCAGAGCGACCAGCAACAGGCTCCCCAACGGCAAACCCGAAGTAGGTTCGTGTTCCGGAAGGTCAGAGGGCTCTGGGTGAGAGCCGGCCGGC
>Ga0255182_1001008_pt1 | contig 16081 bp, 8 predicted proteins | sample Atl_UVDOM_RepA_8_FD_188420 | JGI IMG/M metagenome (GOLD analysis project Ga0255182, IMG submission 188420) | Freshwater microbial communities from Altamaha River, Georgia, United States - Atl_UVDOM_RepA_8d | ecosystem: Environmental > Aquatic > Freshwater > River | place: USA: Georgia | collected...
TCCTAATGCTATTGAAAGGTAAGGGTTGGGTGTTGTTTAATCTGGATGTTAGGGGTGAATTTATATTGCAACCTGATGATAGGGACGATAAGACGGTAGCGTCCTGAGTATATACATTTTTTAGGACTATCGCTAAAGAATTATTAAATCTATACACATTTTTTTGGTCAGTTCCTATTTTATGGAAACAGGAACATTGACTAAAATATTAACCACCGAACTTTTATCCATTTTAGAAAATGCAACCCATTTTTTACCCAAATCTTTTAAAGATGCACCCAGATGATATACCTTCGTGTTGTCAATAATCAAAAAGCGATCGTGACTTTTGTCTAAAGATTTAATTTCAATATGGCCATATTTTTCGTTAGCTTTTTTTACGTCTAATGCTAATTGATTTGATATGGTTTTGGTTAATAAAAGCACCTTTAAATTCCACCTTCATTTTGACCTGTCGCAAAATTTGCGACAGTTGAACTTTTTTGTAATTGTCCATACTCAAGTACATTATTCATGTGTTTGCCAATAGTCTTCACATCCCTTCCAAACAATATAGGTAATTGCTGTCTATTTAGTCAAACGGTTTCGTCTTCCAATCAAACCTCAATAGGTTCAGCAAGTTCATCTGGGCGGTACAAAATAATTTCATTATTCATAAGTTAATCATTCTGATATTTCGCGCCCTGAGGTAATATTTTGCAGACCGGGCTGGTTTCTCGTCCTATCTGATAGTTTCATCTCTGTTGGTACTCGGCTTTTTAAAACCATGAAATCTTATAAAGCCTCATTCAAAACCAAGTGATAGCGGGTGGATATTACAATATAAACCTGTTGAGAAGAATACCATTGTTCCCTAAACAGGGAAATGTATCTGTATCATGAAAGGGCGAATGCCATTTGCCACTACATAGCATATAAGATGATTTCCTTATTGTCAATAACATGCACTTCCCTACGAATGCGGTCTTCCCAGGATAATTCCGTCGCGCTCTTCTTTTCAAGAAACACCAAATACCCTGTTTTTTGTCCCATTCTATCCAGGTAACGGGCTAATTGTTCAATACCCTCTGGTTCTGACCATTTATCATGATGCATTTTTATCTCAATCGTAATGACTTGTGCTTTCCAAAAAACAACCAAATCTGTCCGCCCATTTCCTGCTGCCATTTCCCTCTCAATGCGTCCACCCCCATTAATAACTCGTTGTAAAAAAGCCATCAACAACAATTGGTGTCCTGCCTCTTTATATTGAAATCTGTCAATCCAGGATTCAGCGTTACGTCGATAAAATTGGGTAAAAGCTTCCAGTAATTTGTCCATATTCAGGGTACCGTCAGCATTTAAATACCAGCTCGTCTGGGCGATATCCTGATTAATGCCTACAGAAAAGCCTATGGTCAGAATACGTGTAATAATTTCCCTGTATATTGGATTAGCAAACTGAATGGGATTTCCTGTGCTGATAATACCCAAGTCGCGGCAATAACGAATTGCATCATCTGCTCCATCAAATGCAGGAGAATCACCAGTGATGATACTCATGATAATAGGCCGAACCCGGGGATCATCTATCTTATCTGCCAGACTATCCAGATGGGTCTGTCGCTGTTCGATGAGTTGCTCTTTGGCCAGCTCTATCATGTCCATGGTGATTTCTTGGGAATAATCGTTCTTGAGAATCTCCCTTACCACCTCATTGGCCAGTGCGTTCGTCAACCAGGGTTGTCCACCCGAATAGCCGTATAACTTTTCTAAGACCTCCTCAGAGAAAACCTGGCCTGTATCATGCGTATGCTGGTCCAGTAATCCGCGTACTTCCTCTTTTGAAAACGCAGGTAGTAAAAAAGATTTTGCCTTTATATTGAAAGGCGAACCTGAACCTATCGATGGGTTATCTGCCCGGGCACGCATCCGAAAATCACGGATATCTCTTAGTCCCACCAAAGCAATAGATTGAGGAAAATGTTTAGGGCGGGTTTGAAAACCATCCCGCAGTTGACGTAAGGTAGAAATAAGCACATCGTCATAGAGTGCGTCCACTTCATCCAGTAACAAAACAAGTGGTTTCTCCAGTGTATCACACCAATCGGTAAGGTAATTTCTTAATAACAGGTTACCAGGTGAATAATCATCCGGCTTGGGTGGTAAAGCATCAGGCGATAAAAACATTTTAGATGTCAAATACAAAGATTGAATAAATACCTTATTTGCCGATTCCACTGAAATGCTTGAATATCCGGCAGATTCCAGCGAAAATACCACCGAAACATATTTACTCTCCTTATTCAAACGGTGAGCCAGCGCATGTAAGAAAGTCGTTTTACCTGTTTGCCGGGGGGCATGAATGAGAAAATATTGCATATCATCTATCAGAACATGTATGTCATCATACATATTTCTAAAGGGATCTACCATGTAGTGCCATTCCGCATTACATAAGCCCGTGGTGTTAAAGTATCTTCTCATTTTACAAAGATACGCCTTTTAAGTGTAGGATGTACGCTTAAGCTGAGGCGATGGGTGCGCAGCAGCGTGGGGTTTGAATCAGGATTTTCAGGATTTATAGGATTAACCATAACGTCTCCGGTTTGGGTGGGAAGGTTTCATTAAATGGTGCTTTTATTACAAGGCTTTTCGCCGATGTGTAGCACATCGGTGCAAAAGGTGATAAAAAGTAATCCTCTAAAAATAACCCTTATGCTTAAACCAAAGACGTCTTCTGTAATCCTCGAAATCCTGATTCAAAAATTAGGTTTGGGGGTACATATTACATTGAAACCTGTCGGGGAGAAGACGATGCGTGCATCGACTCTACTAATATCCAGGATTTTGTGCCATCTTTCCTTCGCTCAAATCAATTTCAGTTTGGGGAATAGGAAACAAATCATGTTTGCCCTTTATAAAATTCTTACCCACATTTTTCATTACCTTTTCTGCCTGATCGGTTCTAACTAAATCGAACCAACGTTGTTGTTCCATGGCCAATTCGATACGACGTTCCTTCCATATCCTTTCCCTAAGGGTTAATTTATCGGTAAAAACAACATCAGGCAAAACGGTGGTTCTGGTACCTCTGGCCCGTTGTCTTACCTGATTGAGATATTTGAGTGCTTCAGAGGGATTATTTAGTTCATTTAAAGCTTCAGCAGCTATTAATAAAACATCGGCATATCTGAGAATTCTTATGTTTCCGGGACCATTATCCTGAAGGCCAGGATGGGATTCAACCCATGCCTTTTGATTATATCTTTCATTTTCCATGGAAGCATTATCTTCAATAACACCTGAGCCATCGGGCAAAACTTCCCCAACATATAATACCGTAGCATCCCGCCTCGGATCGCCGGGTTCATAAGATCGAACCAGATCGTCCGACGGATTATTGAAACCCCAGCCTAAATTTGGACTTCCCCTAACTCCCTGCACCATATTAAAAGGCGTAGCACCTGCCCAGGACGCTTCCAGTGCTGTTGCCTGGATTTCAAAAAGAGATTCCACGCCATTTTCTCCCTCCTTTCTGAAAAGTCTTGCATAGTCTGGAAAAAGTGAATATTCCTTTGAATCAATGACTTCTTTCGCCCATTTGGAAGCATTGGAAAAATCACGCTGAGTCAAAAATACTTTTGCCATTAGTCCTGCGGCAGCTCCTTTTGTTACCCTTCCTAAATCGGCCGCATCTAAAGCTGATTTAAGAGGTAAACTGGAAATGGCCAGATTAAGATCAGATTTTATCAAATCATAAACTTTTTCGACAGCTGCCCTTTGCTGCGTATAAAATTCTTCCTGAGTCAGCGGTTTAGTAATTAAAGGGACCTGACCGAACCATCTTACCAGATTGAAATAGAAATATGCTCTTAGGAAATGGGCTTCACCTAACCACTTTTTCCTGAGGTTTTCATTCATTTTTGGAATTTTAGGAATGCCCTCAATCGCAACATTGGCTCTAAAAATGGCCTGATAATAACCTTTCCAGGTTTGTCTGATATCTTCAGGGGTTCTTGAATCATAGGTAAAATCATCAAAGGCATTCAGGCGCTCTGCATCCGCCGGGAAACTGCCTTTTACCGCATCATCCGAAACGATATCTGTCATACCTAAATAAGGGAACGACACCATATCCCAGCTTCTTAATTGGTTATAAATAGCATTTACAGCCCAGCCACCATGTTTTTCTTCCTGAAAAAAATTCTGGGCATTTATCTCTCCCAATGGTTTTACCTGCAAAAAATCTTCCCCACAGGATGGATAAAGAAAAAGGCTCATGATAACAAGAATCAAACGAATTGAAGACAACTTATTTTTCATATTAAAATATTCTGCAAATTAAAAATGACACGAAACACCAAAAACAATTGTTTTTGATAGGGGATAAATACCTCTGTCTATACCAACCTGAAGTACATTTTCAGATCCAACCTCTGGGGTATATCCTGAATATTTTGTCCAGGTAAACAAATTATTGGCTCTTGCAAATACCCTTAAGGATTTGATTAACATCTTATTAATCAGATTTTCTGGTAGTGAATATCCAATACCTAAAGTTCTAAGCCTGAAAAATGAACCATCTTCCAGGAAATAATCTGAAACTACGAAATTAGGATATCCCCCGTTGGTTATTCTGGGATCAGTATTGGAAGGATTATCCTTATTCCACCTGTTTAAAAAGGAGGTCTCAAAATTTGGAATACCGAATCCACGAAACATTTTTTTGGCATTCAATATTTTATTTCCATAAACTCCATTGAATTCTGCATTAAAATCAAAACCACCGTATGATAACTCCAGATTAAAACCATAATTAACAGCTGGGATTGGACTCCCCAGCCAGGTCCTGTCTTTGGCATTAATAATACCATCTGCATTAATGTCTTCAAAGCGCAAATCACCTGGTTTCACGGGATTATTATTCGGATAAGTTTTAACATCTTCGGCATTCTGATATACGCCAGCTACTTTATATCCAAAGAAAGAACCAATGGGATAACCTGGTTGGGTAAGGGTTGCAAAATCTCCGTTAATAACAACATCTCTCAATGCATTACCTGTAGAACCCAGGGAAATGACATTATTATCTATGAAAGAGCCCAAAACACTCCATTTATAATTGAATTTTCCTTCCTTATTTTGAAAATTCAAGGTAATATCCAATCCTTTATTTACCACATCGGCAGCGTTAACATAAGGATTCCCAGCTGAACCAACATAATCTGGTATTGGCACAGGCACTAATATTTTAGTTGTTAATCTGTGATAAAGATCAACCTCAGCTGTCAGTCTGTTATCAATGAAACCAATATCAAAACCACCGTTTAAACTTCTGGATTCCTCCCATTGTAAAAAGGGATTTGCCAGTGTAACCAGAGAAGCACCAAAAATAAGGGCTTCATCAGGACCAAAAACGGCACTCAGATTATTGGTTACTGTGGGAATAGCTGCACCTGTAGGTATTTTATCATTTCCCAGGATACCCCAGCTTACTCTAAATTTCAGATTACTTAATCCTTGTAAATTTTTTAGCAAAGGTTCCTCTTTTGCTCTCCAGGCAAAGGCAAGGGATGGGAAATTACCCCCTCTTTTTTCACTACCAAATTTAGATGAGCCATCTCTTCTAAAACTAAAGGTCAGTAAATATTTATCCTTAAAGGCATAATTTGACCTGAAAAGATAAGATTCGTATCGCTCTGGGGTATTTGCTCCCTGATAATTGGTTGCTGTCTGAGCATCACCGGCATTCAGAAAGTAAAAATCTTCCGTATCGCCTATCAGTCTGTTTCTGGAACCACCCAAAAATTCACCTTGCCTGCTTTGAACGGTATAACCTGTTAACAAGGTTACCCGGTGTTCTTTAAAATCCTTCTGATAAACAGCCGTATTTTCCCATTGCCAGTCGGAAGTTTGCGAATTGCCCACAAATAACCTGCTTTCCGGATTTCTTTGCTTATCATTTACATAAAACTCAGGTTCAAAACTTTTACTCTTATTCATAAAAGAGTTAAAACCTATACTACTTTTTAAGGTAATATTTTTTAATGGATGTATATCGATAAAGGCATTTCCAGCCAATTGTTGCCCACCAGACCGGTTATAAGCATTATATTTTAGTTGCGCAACAGGATTACTCACATTTGATAAAACAGATGTATTACCAAATTTCCCATCTGCATCGACAGCTACAGCAGTTGGATCGGCAGCATAGGCATTAAAAACGATTCCACCAGGTTCCCTGTTAGCGGCTGATTGAACATAGGATACATTATGTCCAATTTTGATGAAAGATGCTAACTGATAGGTATTATTTATTCGGAGGGAATAACGATTAAAATAGGATGACCTGATTATACCATCCTGTAAAAAGGCATCGCCACTAATACTATAAGTCATCTGATCGGAGCCACCACTTATTTGAAGATTATAATTACGAAATGCGGCATTCCTGAAAATCTCATTTTGCCAGTCAGTACCTGAACCTAAGGCATTTAAATCTGTAAAAACAGGTTTATTGGATAATTCATTAACCAGCAAACCATATTCACCAGCGTTAGTAAGTGCCAATAATTTTGCAGGTTGCTGAACCCCTTGCCATGCGTTGAACCTGACCTGAGCCTTTGTGTTTTTAGCCCCTTGCCGGGTTGTAATGATGATAACGCCGTTAGCTCCTCTGGTACCATAAATAGCTGCTGCTGAGGCATCTTTTAATACTTCCATGGAAGCAATATCGGAAGCATTTAAAAAATCAATATTATCCAGAATCAGACCGTCCACGACGTATATGGGTGAGGCACCGTTCAAAGTGCCGGTCCCCCTTATTCTAACTATGGGAGCCTCTCCGGGGCGGCCACTGCCAGAAACTACCTGGACACCTGCAATCTTACCCTGAAGTGCCTGTGTTATGTTGGCTGAAGCAAACTTTTGAATTTCTTCTGATTTAATAGTACCCACAACACCTGTCAAATCACTTTTCCTTTGGGTACCATAACCAACTACAACGATTTCGTTTAATAATTCAACAGATTCACTTAATATCACATTTAATTCAGATTTACCTTCCAGATTTATTTCTTTTGAGGAAAACCCTACATAAGAAAAAACTAAAACAACTTGTTTATCAGGCACTTCAAGGGAATATTTACCCTCCAAATCTGATAAGGCACCGTTGTTTGTATTTTTAACCAGAACATTAACGCCAATTAAGGCTTCGCCCTTTTCATCTGTAATTTTGCCGCTTACCCTGATTTGGGAGAAAGCATTTAAATGACAAAACATGATGGCATATATAATGAATAAACTTTGACGAAATAGTTTATTGTTGTCTCTGAAAATCATAAAATGAACATTTTATCTAAATCAAATATTATGGAACTAAAGTAAATCGGGTTTTTAAAGAAGTGGAAGAGCTGCCCCCTACAAAAATGTCAAATTCACCAGGTTCCCAAACGGGTAAATGTTGTGCATTATAAAAAATAAGATCTTCCGCGGCCAGGGTGAATTTAATTTTTTTTGACTCGCCAGGCATCAGCTTTATTTTTGTGAATCTTTTTAGTTCCTTTACCGGACGGGTTACACTGGCAACCAGATCATGAATATAAAGTTGTACGACCTCCTCTCCAACTACATTCCCTGTATTTTTTACCGTAACATAAAAATCAAGAGGGTTATTTTTAGTCATCATTTTTTCATTTACATGTAAATCAGCATATTCAAATTGAGTATAACTTAATCCAAATCCAAATGGATACAGCGGTTCATTGGAACTATCCAAATATTTGGAAGTATATTTATTTGCAGCATCAAATGGTCTTCCTGTTGATTTAACATTATAGTGAATAGGAATTTGTCCCATATTACGCGGAAAGGTCATAGGTAATTTTCCCGAAGGATTATATTTTCCGAAAAGAACATCGGCAATGGCATTTCCACCTTCGGTACCCGGAAACCAGGTTTCCAGGATCGCATGTGCATTCACATCAACCTGATCCAGAATTAAAGGTCTGCCATTCATTAGGACAACAATAACGGGTTTTCCCAGGGTATAAATGGCCTTTAACAACTCCTCCTGAACACCTGGCAGGTGAATATCTGCTCGGCTGGCAGCCTCGCCCGACATCAAACCCTCTTCTCCCATTGCCAGAATAACTATATCTGCTTTTTTTGCTGCCGTAATAGCAGCATTGAATCCCGATTTATCAAATCCGTTTATTTCACAACCTTTTTCAACCTGTAAAAGGGTCTGATTTTTCATTTGGGCCAACAATCCTGCTTTAAGTGAAATACAATCTGTATCAGAACCCGCTGCGGACCAGGACCCTAGCAATTCTCTCCGATTATCACCCAAAGGACCAATTAGGGCTATTTTCTGACCTTTATTAATATCAATTGGCAATATTTTTTTTTCATTTTTTAACAATACAATTGATTTTCGTGCCACATCACGGGCGGCTGACCTATTGGATGTGGAAAGGATTATTTGTTTTTCCCTTTCTGGATTACAATATCTGAATGGGTCTTCAAAAAGACCCAACGCTTCTTTTATTTTTAAAATACGCCTCACGCTATCGTCAATCAGACGCATAGAAATGGCACCAGAACGAACTTGCTGAACCAGATATTTGTGATAAACTGCCCCTTGCATATCCATATCAACACCAGCTTTTGCTGCCATTAAACCTGCATCTGCTTCGCTGGCAGCAACCCCGTGCGCCACCATTTCATTTATAGAAGTATAATCGGTAACTACAAATCCATCAAAGCCCCATTCATCTCTTAATATTTGTTTTAACAAATAGGCATTTGCAGTGGCTGGCACACCAAAAACATCATTAAAAGAAGTCATAACAGATTTTACACCAGCATCGACTGCCGCTTTATAAGGCGGAAGATAAATTTCTCTTAAGGTCATTTCAGACATATCAACTGAATGATAATCTCTGCCAGCCTGAGATGCACCATAAGCTGCAAAGTGTTTAACACATGCGAGCATTGTGTTCACATCCTTAAGATTATTTCCTTGAAATCCGCTAACTCTGGCTGCTGCAATTTTAGCTCCCAGATAATGATCTTCCCCAGCGCCCTCAGCGACTCTGCCCCAGCGGGGATCGCGGGCAATATCGACCATTGGCGCAAAGGTCCAGTGCAAACCTGCGGCTGTTGCTTCATCAGCAGCTACCTGTGCCGCTTGCTGAATCGCGTTTAAATCCCAGCTGGCTGATTCACCCAAAGGTATAGGAAAAATGGTTTTATACCCGTGAATAACATCATAACCAAAAAGTAATGGAATACCCAGTCTCGTTTCCTTAACGGCTATTTTTTGTAGTTCACGGGTATATGCTGCTGTATGTGCATTAAAAATAGCTCCACAACGGCCTTTTTGAATATCCTCTTTATAATTGGCTCTCAAAGTCGGCCCTGTAAGTTCCCAATCGCTGGTAAACAAGGTCATCTGACCTACCTTTTCCTCTAAAGTCATCAATTGCATCAGCGAATCAACCAATCCATCTGATGCTGAGGATGAGAATGAGGACACCTGATTTCGAAAAAGTTTATCAAACTGTAGGAAATGGGTGAGTAAAACGATACCTCCCAGTCCTAATAACCGAAAAAACGTAATTTTTGGTTGCATGACAAATTCCATTAGTGGTTAAAAAATCAACATTAAAGTGACTACCGGAGCCACCCTCCCTTAAATCCAGCTTTCATTAACCCTTTTTTTATATAAGGATTTTTTTTCATCACATTCCATATCAGGCCAGATTGATAATTTTCCATTTGCAATAAGATTGGCCCTTGATCAATACCCAGATAATCCTTATCAAACCATCCTTCCTGATGATTATCTTTAAAAGTGTAGGATCTGTTGAATGCATCTTTAAAGCCAAATTCACCAATTAATTTTCCATAATAGGCATTCCATAAATGTTCCAATGTCGGAATACAAACTTCCGGGGCGTAGGGAATTGAACCACCTGCAGCCGTAGGGGCAATAGTACCATCGTCCACAATTCTGGTTGCTGCGGCTCCTCTTGCACTATATTCCTGAAAATTTATTTCCCTTCCTTTCCAAACTCTTTTATCGTATGCAGGCCCGTCACAAGCAGTTAATCCCCATTCCAGCGCTGAATATCCAACAAATTGGTTTGGATTCCTGATGCAATAAGCCTGATTCGCCAGTGTAGCTCTTCGTGTATTTTCAGCATAATCAATACCTTTTTTTTGCATATATGAATCTTTAATCCCCTTAAAATCAATATAAATATGACTGTATTGATGTCCAAAGAGCGGTTCAAAATTTACATATTGATAGCCTTCAAAAGTATCCCAATGATAGGTCTCACACCACTTGTTCCAACTATCAGATGGAATAGGGTGAGAAGGAGAACCCATAGCCATAACCAAAAGAATCATGGCCTCATTATATCCCTGCCATTTTGAGGGAATAAATCCGGATTCAGGATGCCACCCCATTGACATGTGCGGATTATTATTCATAGCCCAGGCCCAATCGACCCGTCGATATAATTTATCGGCTAATTGCCGGATCTTTTTCTCTGTTGGATTCGGAGCATCGAAATAGCTCATTGAAGCTAAAACGCCAGCCATGAGAAGCCCCGTATCAATGGTTGATAATTCAACATTCTTAAATCTTTCCGCCTTATCAAGCGTTAAAAAATGATAAAAAAAGCCTTTGAATCCACTAACGCCGTCAGGCTGGGGTCCTTGTTTCATTTCATATAATGCTTTCAAGGTTTTGAGGGTACGCTCCGCCGCTGCAGACCTTGTAATATATTTATTTTCTGCACCTACAATATAGGAAGTCAGGCCAAAACCTGTTGCGGCTATACTTGAAAATGTAAGAGATGGATAACGGTCAGGGACCTGCCCAAAATCAGGATCTGCCAGTTTCCAGAAATAATTGAAAGTTCTTTCCTTTAATGCTTCTTTTGAAAAAGGAATCACCAATTCCGTCTGGGCGTAAAAAGAAAAAACGTTACAATGCAATAAAAATACCAGTAAAATTAATATTCTAATCAAACTCATGTTATAAAAATAAAAAGGGTGTAAATGAAAAGAAGGGCGGTTTCATCTTATGGATACCGAAACCGCCCAATCTTTTTATTCTTTCATAAACCTTGCATTAGAAATGAGGCTTCCTTCTTTGGAAAAACCTGCCAGAATATATATTCCTTTCTGCAAGTGAGAAATATCCAGTGACATAGCTTCCTGTCCGGCAGCCTGGATAATTCCCTGCTGTTGACCAAGCGCATTATAAATCACCAGGTTATTTACTTTTTTCATGTTTCTGACCTCCAGGCGATCAGCTGCAGGATTTGGGTAAATAGTTAATGGATCAATATTCACATCAAGGGTTGGCGTTGCAGTACCACAGGTTGCATTACCGATGGCTATATCGTCAAAGTAATATTTCTTTTCCGTAGTTGGTGTATTATCAAAATCCATAATAATCGTAATAATTTGATACACAGCATTGTCTGGAACTTTTTCACTAAAATCCCAGGTTAGTGTCTGCCATTGGTTTGGCGTTGTATATTTAACTTTGGTATCACCTGTTTGTGGTTCCCCATTAACGCCTCTTTCCAACTTAAAGACGACTTCAGCTGCATGATCCATCCAGACTTTCATGGATATTTTCTTGCTGTTATTGGGAACAACAATAGTAGCTGGTAAACCGGTAGCAAACATTCCGGCAAAAATTTCACCCCCAGGTTTTTCAATGAATTCCCCTACTTTATTTGACATATTTATGCCTCCTTTTTTAGGATTATCCACCACAAAATCAACTTGTTTTCCATCCAGATCGCCATTGGCAAAATATTGGAATTTTCCCAGATTATCAAGAGGTGTCTCAAAGGTAGAAATACAGCCCGTATAGGGTGCACGCACAAATTCAAGATCATCGATAAAATATGAAATCGGAGCAGCAGGTAATTTTCCGGGATTAAAGAAAATGACTAATTTTTTGTTACCTTTTCCGATAGCACCCTTAAAGTCGATTAAATATTCCACCCATTTCTTTGTATTGGCTGCTTTAACTTCTGATAAAATCTCAATTTGTTGCCCCCCTTCTAATTTAAACATCATCGGCACTGCCACTGGAGACCAGATTTTTAATCTTAATTGATTAAGCACACTCAGATCAATTTCCTTTCCAAAATCCCAGACTATTGCCCCCCATTCATCTAAGGGATCATTATATTTGCCTACCTTATCATTTGAAGAAGAATTAATTCCTGAAGCGTCCGGATTTTTAATTACTTCAAGAAAATCGCCACCGGTGGTGAAAACAGCAGCATTTCTTTGACAGTCAAAATCATCCACCACACCAGCTACTGGCGTTACCCCTTCACATGGATTTACCGTAGCCTTTGTTTGAGAAAGATTATCAAAATACCAGGTATCAGCAGCTATCAGCGCCGGGTCAAAAATAATCTCTACGGTTTCAAAATCGGTTATGGTTTTAAAATTATCAAAATTAAAAGAGAGATCTACCCATTTTTTTGTTTCAGCAATGGGTCTGTTCACCTCTTTCAATCCTTGTGTAGCGGAATTTAAACGGACAGTCAATGATTTGGCACCTGCCGGAGCCCAAACCTGTACATTAAGCTGAGGTAATTCTGTCAGTTTAAATCCGGCAGGAAGTAATGATTTTACCCCACCTAAAGCAGAGGATCCTTTTTTATAGGATCCTACATTCGTCGTAGTATTTGCCCCTGTTTTATCAGGATTTGCAATTAAACCATTAAACTTGCCGAAAACGGCTTCTGCGCCAAAGGTTTCCCAAGCCAATTTTGCTTTTGGTTCAAAATCTTCCAAAATACCTGATGGTTGGGCTTCCAGTCTGATTTCATCAATAAAATAAACATCATTAGCTCCTGGTAATTTTCCTGCATTAAAGAATAGCACCAGTTTTTTATGACTATTACCTGATTCACTACTGAAATCCACTTTATATTCAACCCACTTATTTAGTTGAGTAATAGCCACAGGAATTTCCTTAGCTGGTGAAGTTCCACCTTCTAATTTTACTAAAAGATTACCTGCAACGGGTGCCCAAACCTTTATTTTAAAAACATTTCTGTCACCCAGTGGAATATTTGCTCCGTAATCGACAACCAGCGCATGCCATTCACCGCCGGTATCTTTGTATTTACCCACATTGGCACTCTCATTGACGGAAGACGGATCTGGATTCTTAACGGCCACCAAATCATCCCAACCTGGCAGAGAATATGAAATATTTCGCTGACAATCAAAATCATCCAATATTTCTATATTTTTAGGAACGCCTGAACAGACACCCGATTCAATGGCAACGAGATTATCAAACAAATAAGTATCCTGAGAATCGGCATTACCCGGATCGAAGAAAAGGATAATTTTATTAAAATCTTTTTTTGCAGCAGCGGCACTAAAGTTAAAGGTGTATTCTACCCATTGGTTAGCAACAGCAATCTTCTTTTTTTCTTCAATGTTTCCCGAAGCGCCTTCTAATTTTAAAAGAAAGGAAGTAGTTACGGGTGATTTAACCTGAATTTTAAAAGTATTATAAATAGTCAAATCTAAAGGCTGAGGTAATTCAGCGATAAAAAGACTATACTCAGCCCCTTTCTTTTTTGTGTAGGCACCAATTTTTTTACTTGCATTTAATTTTAAAGTATCTCCGCCTGGCAGATTATCGATTAAAGCATAGGCACCATCAGCCGCTCTCCATGGCAATTTTGCTGTAGGCTCAAAATCTTCCAGTACCACACTTGCAGGTCTGGCTTCGAAACGGATATCATCAATATAATAAATATCATTTGCACCTGGCAATTTGCCTGCATTAAAGAAGAAAACTAATTTCTTATGCTTTGCAGCTGCCTGTGAGGTAAAATCAACCGTATATTCCACCCATTTATTTAACTCGGTAATTTGAACTGGAATCTCCTTTGCAGGAGAATCACCTCCCTCCAGCTTTACCAAAAGCATACCAGCAACGGGTGCCCAAACCTTTATTTTTGCCAGACTCAACTTATCTAACGGAATATTTTCACCATAATCCATAACCATTGCATGCCACTCTGACTCGGTATCCTTGTATCTGCCAACTTTTGCACTTGTATTAATACCTGATTTGTCAGGATTTACTACTGCGGATAAATCTGTTAAACCTGGAAGTGCCAGTTGAACATTTCTCTGACATTCAAAATCATCCCAGATAGCTGTATTCTTAGCTACACCCTTGCATACACCGGAAGGTTCAAGGACAATATTATCAAAAAGATAAGTTGCACCTGAAGAATCTACACCTGGGTCAAAGAATAAAAGAACCTTGTTTAATTTACGATCGGCGGCAGCACTTAAATTGAAAGTATATTCAATCCACTGATTAGCCACTGCAATTTTCTTTTTTTCTTCAATTGGCGCAGATGTTCCCTCCAGCTTCAAGATAAAAGCGGTGGCAACAGGTGCTTTAACCATAATTCTCAACTGATTATTGGTTGATAGGTCTAATGGAGCACTTAATTCCGCTAGGAATAAACTATAGGCAGCTCCTTTTTTCTTGGTATAGGCACCAACTTTTCCACCTGTATTAATTCCGAGAATGTCACCTCCCGCCGGGTTATCAACCACAGCAAATGCACCTTCAATCGGATTCCATGGAAGTTTGGCAGCGCCTTCAAAATTTTCAAGTACTACCTGAGCCTGCCCCAGGAAAGGTAGGATCAATAGTAACATGTTGAGTAAACTTCTTTTCATCATAATGACGCGTTTTGAAAAATGTGAATTAATGTATATAAACAGGCATTGCTGCCATCTCTTGATTCGACTTTAATTGTAAAACATAATTACCTTTCAAGTGAAGAGGCAATGGAAGGGTCCAAAAATTATCGCCCTGATTAACAATCTGCTTTCCCCACCGATGAATTAGCTGCCCCTGAGCAGATAATAGTGAAACTTCAAATTCTCCTGATTGCGGATGATTCAATGTTATTTGAAGAATTCCATCAGAAACAGGGTTTGGATATACAGAAATGTTAGACTTGTTAAATCTTTCCGGCTGGATAGAACTTACCACTTTTGAAAATCCAATACGCTCCATGGCTACATCAATCTCAGGATTTTTCATAAATGATTGCCAGATTTTACCGCTTCTGTAATTTTCAATCATTACCAATATAGGACCTTGATCTATAGCCAGGTATGAATCAGCAAACCAGGATCTGTCCACATTAAAGGCATCATAAAAGCCCATTGGTCCAAACAGATTTTTACCATATTGATGATAAAAATGTTTTAAAGCGGCCATAGATTCTTTGGGAGTGTAAACGATACTACTCAGGGCAGCAGTTGGAGCAATCGTTCCATTATCGCGCTCAGGTGTCGGTTCATGAGCCAGATATCCTACAATAGGATCATCACTAGCTGTAAGTCCCCAGCAATTCTCGCCATAACCCTTATAATTTTTAGGATTCTGAATGGCATAGGCCCTGTTGACAAGCGTATGATTTGTATTATGTTTAAAGTAATCTGTATAGGCATCTCTTTTATCCCGCGGATCAAAGCCAAGAAAGGAATAATGAGCAAAAAATAAAGGTCCTCCCCTAAAACCACCAATATCAAGCCGGTAGCCAAACGAAGTGAGTCCAGATTTATAATTTGATCCAGCCCAGCCCACATGGTATAAATTGGCCGGAATCGGATTTAGAGGAGCAGCAATGGCAAGAATATAAGTTATCAAGGCTTCATTCCATCCCCTTAACGGGAAATTCATGGCAAACTGGTAAGTTGGTGACCAATGCCAGTACAGTACGTTCTGAAAAGATTGCCGGTACCATTGCCAGTCAATAGCCTCCCATAGCTTTGTAATTCTTTCCCTGATTTCCCGTTCCTGGGGATTATCCATCATCAAGTACCCTCTTGCAGCCAATAATCCCTGCATGAGGAAAGAGGTTTCTACGAGATCACCTCCGTCATCTCTGGAACTGAAAGGAATTACTTTTCCTGTTTCTGCATTTAACCAATGAGGAAAAACACCTTTAAACCGATCGCATGATTCAAGAAAGGTCAATATTTTAATCAGTCGGTC